>Ga0126379_10002564_pt1 | contig 11602 bp, 15 predicted proteins | sample PanSoiMetPlot_24_FD_92640 | JGI IMG/M metagenome (GOLD analysis project Ga0126379, IMG submission 92640) | Tropical forest soil microbial communities from Panama - MetaG Plot_24 | ecosystem: Environmental > Terrestrial > Soil > Tropical forest > Bulk soil | place: Panama | collected 2016-02-17
GGCAGATCCGATTTTTACCGTTCTTTCGGTGCGCTCAAGCTCTGTCGCAGGTTCCACTTAAGCATAGAGGAAGCACGCAAGGTGCGCCGCCGGGCCTATTCCCGCTGGAGCCACTGGATGCGGGGATCCGAGTTAAAGATTCTTCGAATGACGGAAAGATTCGGCCAGGAAGGTGAAGGAAAGCAAAACTATCTGGAAATCAGAAGGCGTGTACGTGAAGGGGAGGCGGTGGAGGATGTGTCTGGAGAACTTCTCGAAATGGCTCATGCATCCGTTCGGAGCATAAAATGGACTTAAGAAAGTTTTTTGTTTCCTTTAGTATCGTTGCGTCTTTGTTTCTGGACAATCCGGTCTTGTCGCAAGCTTCTTTCTTTAACTGGGGCTCGTGTCTTCAGTGGAAGATCATCGGAATCTGCCGCATCGTCTGTCATCCAGGCGGTTGCCATATCTGGGTGCGTGTACAGCACTGGCGGCCCGATGAGGTCTCAGAGACCGTTAATATCCCGGGCAATACGATCTGGGGCGAGAGCTTTCCCGGAATCGTTGGTTCAATCTTTGGTGCTGGATCAATTCCTTCTGCGTCCGTGGCAGCTCTTTCCGGGATCGGTGGAGGAGGTGTGCGGGGAGCCACTGGTCCCATCATGGATGAGAAATTCTTCGAGAGCCATGTGTTTGGTGTTCCCTGGGAGGTCATGGTGGTGGATCAGCCTTTTCTTGCCCTATGGGGTTGTCAAGGTGGTGGATCAGGTCTCCTCTATGCTTCCGAGCCGGATCCGCTCTGGCACAGCGACTTTAGAGATAAGGATAGTGATCCATACTCTTCCATGGTCGGGGTTTGGGGCCCGCTCTATCCCAGACAAGGAAGGGCATTTCACGGGAGCGACGTGGTCGCCTCTGCGCTTCTTTCCTACCGGGCGATGGATTTAAGCGCCGGCACAAACGGAAAACAGATCCAGCTTGGTTATCCAACCCAAACTAGCTGCATGGATCCGGGGGCCGATCCACAGAGCTGGGATCAAAACAGAGGAAAGCCCGGAACCGGCGGGAAGTATCTCTGGGTTTATTGGAAACCGGTCACCTGCTGCATCCAGATTAGCTAAGGAAGGAAAATAATGATTGTCCAAGATAATGCGAAACGAAAACTTTATTTATCGGCGGCCTTTGTTGCATTGGCGGCCGCTCTTGTTACTGGGTTCTTGTTTGAAAGGAACCTTGCCGAGTGGCTCGTAGATCAGTGGCCCAGCAGTAATTCCGTACAAGGTGAAGTTCTAAGGTTTCTTGAGCGTGCAGGTTGGAAGCCGAAGGAACAACGACTGGTCGTTGAGAAAGTAGGGGACCGTTTAGGGACAGCGCGAGCGGTTCTTTTGTCCAGGTCTAAGGAGGGTCTTTCGGTGCCTGGGATCATGTTTGTTGTAGGCCAGAAATACATCCTTGTCGGAAAGCTTTTTGATTCAGAGACCGGAAAGGATCTCTCCCCAGATTTGTTCGGGAAAGTGCCGATTGTTTTCGACTTGAAACGGATGAATCTCACTGATGCCCATAAACGCGGAAGCAGCCAGCCGAAAGTCATCATCGTAGAATACGGAGACTACGGCTGCGAAGGGTGCGTGGAATTGGAAAAGACATTATCTCAGCTCCTCGATAATTATCCCGGGGTCCAGCATGTCTACAAGCATTATCCGCTCAGCGAGGGGAGCCGGTATCTGGCTGAGGTGGCGGAAGCCGTTTCTTTGCAGGGCGAGAAGCAGTTCTGGGAGATGCACAAAAGGCTGTTGTCCGCCGACAAGAGCGGGTGGGACAGAAAAGAAACCGAGCGTTTTGTTCAAGCGCAGCTAAGAGAAATCGGCCTTAACCCACGGCTGATTGAAGAGAGTTTACAAAGTGGAGAGCCGAGAAAACGAGTCAACAGAGATCAATCGGAATTCCCAGTTTCACAGACACCGACGCTTGTTATCAACGGCGAAGTTGTGATCGGGGCGCTGGGATATCGAGAGTTGCAGGCGATCGTAGACGAAAAGCTCAAAGACAACGGAAAGCGATAGACATCGATGCGACAAGGTCAGTTTGTGAGCCTCTCTTTTGGGTTCGTTATTCTTTTTGCTGTCTTACCTACTCCGACCTCCGCTCAAATCGACTTCTTCGGAACACCAGTTGAGAAAAGGGAACCAGCTCCAAGACTTTCTAAGCCAACGGCCACCAACCGTGGAAAAGCCAAAGTGATGTTCTTTCTTGCTCCGGGATGTCGGTCCTGCCCGGAAGACGCGTCAAACATAGAGAAAGAACTTTCAAGGTTGGGCTGGCAGTATGAGATCGAAGGAATCTTTCGAGGAGATCCGGTTCAGGTGGGCAAGTATCTGGCAGAGCTTCGGAGCTACCCGTTCAACTTTGAGATCGGGCTGGACCTCGATGGCAAGCTTACAAAGCAGTATCGAATCAGTTCCTTTCCAGCCGCGGTGATCGAGGCAGGGGGAAAGAGAATAGTTGTCACGAAGGCATCGGAGCTCGAGGGCAAGCTCAGGTGAAATCAACTCGGTTTCTCCTTTTCGCGCTCTTGGTCTTGTGGCCTGCAAACTCATTTGCCCAAGAACAAAACTCTTGGGGAGATAGTTTTGGTTGTGCCATAGATTGGTTTGGGGGATGTCGCTCTGATACTGCGATTCGAGAAAAGGAAATGGAGCGATCGCGCGGTGCAAGAGATACATCTCTCAAAGATAATCCAAACCTACCGGCCCCCGTGAGGAACGTCCTTGAAAATCCGTCCCCCGAGACTGCGAGAGCTTATGTGCTCTGGTCGAGGAAGGCAAACGAGAAGCTGGCAAAAGCCACCGAATACATCACTCAGGCAACACGTGAAATGAACGAGCAGGGTGCGTTTGGTGATGATCCCGGCAAGGTCAGCCAATTTGCGGGTCTCGGACCTGTTGGGCTGTATTATTTTTTTTCACCTGCCGACCAATCCGCCCCGAAGGATGTGGCAGTGCTGAATAAGATCTGGCGAGAAGGACAGCTTGGAGTAGTCGGCATTCCTGTCAGCGGGAAAGAAAGGGAGATCATCCAATTTTTGAACGAAGCCAAACCGATGTTTCCCGTGAGACATGGCGATGCCGAAGTCCGAATGGTTAAACCAACCCAAACACCGGATCTTTATCTGGCGCTTCCTCTAAAAAAGAAGCTGTTTCGATTGGGACCGACGATTACCGAGACAGCGATTACGGAAGCGATCGGAAAGATTATGGCCGGATTGTCAGATGGAAAATCCACTTTGAGCGCGATCGAATCCAAATAAGTATAGTTTGCAACACCGCCACCTAGGAAATATCAGAAAAGTCGCTGCCAGACCGATTGGGCGATAATCCAAAAAAAGAAAAGGACAGCTAACACCTGAATGCCACGCCACATGAATTGAAAGATGGTAAAGCTCCAGTTGATGGGAATGGGCGGCGACTCGATATTAAGCTGTTGGAAAACGGGAACGAGTGCGGTTTTCAATGCCGGCACAAGCGGCTGTCTCACGCTTCGTCTAAAACGCGGGACTGTTAGTTCAACGAGGTGCGGAGTCCAATCGGCCTCGAAGTAGATCAATCCCTTCAAGCTGCCAAAGCTAGTTTTTGTCGTCCAGCCCGAGTACATAGGCAAGCCGCAGGGAAAACATTCCTGAGCCATTTCACGAAATCTTTCGTACCGCTTTGGGTTAGCGGGAACCAACAACACTAGACGCTCGGGTTTTACTCGTTCTGTTACGGTGCGAACTTCCCAGGAAAGACCTTCGGTTTCGCCCACGCGAAGAACCACGAGCGAAGCGCGTGCCATTTCCTGCGCAATAACGTCCTGCCACTGATCATCATTGACGTAGGTTCGAGCGGCTCCAAGTTCGGGTAGCTTCTCGCCGGGTTTGCCGATCGCGATGAAGGGACCAATCGCGCTAAAAACCGAGCCCAGCTGTTCTTCTTCCGTAGAAAACCCTAGAGTCCATCCCGAGAAGAGTAAGTGGCCGCCACCTACAACTCTACCGGCTGTGCTGTCGTCACCAAAGGAGCGCAAATAGAGCACAGGCGGGCGGGTGTCATGTGCTATCAGCTGCTGCGCGGCTACAGTTTTATGCTTGCGTGCGCGCTTAAAACAGGCGATAGCGAGGCCCCAGGCTGCCAACCCAAAACAACCCTGGATGAACCGAGTGGCAAGATCAAACTGCTCTAGGTTCAAAATCGTTATGAGAATCAGGTGGTCCGCGCCATAAAGGAGAAGCCCTAGCCCCAAGACTTGCCATACACGCATCCAAAGACGTGATTTGCTTTGGGAGATAGGTTTATCCATTTGTTGCTCCAGAGGAAAAACGTAACACAGGCAAATCACTGCAAGGCGCGATTAGGATAACGCCGCTCCGGTTGCAAGTCCAAGTCTCTTTTCACAAGCCGTAATGGATAGGGTATTTATGCGTTTACTCTATCTTCTTTGTCCCATTTACTGCTGTCCGAAAGAGCCGGGTGTCGTTTAATCTGTGAACCTACTTCCGTTTCGGAAGAGGAAGGTCACGGATATGCGACGACAATTCTTGCTAGCTGTTTTCCTAACGCTCGCTTCAACTCAGTTCTCGTTCGCTCAAGACGATTTCCACAACAAAGATTCCTCTGGCTATACCTACCGGATCGGTCCGGTTCTGCCGAAGATTGAACAGGACTGGCAGGTCGGTACGTTGGGTAGGGATTTTACCTTCGGCTTCAATCCCTCGGGAGTAAACATCGAAAACTATGTCTTGAGCCTCCTCAATCTTCCTGACGTCACAACGGCGTTGCAAGCATCTACCCTTACGGATGTTTTTAACTATCTTCTCCTCCAATCATTTCAGAATCCCACCCAGGCCTCGGTTCTCTCCAATGCCACCTCCATGATGAACCAGAAACTTACTATCCGGATGCTGCAAGACGTTTTGAGACGGCTTCAGCTCGGCCCCGATCCTGCCGCCAGCATCCAGGCGGGCGCTCAGGAGAAATGTGTTCAGTTGGCTGCTTCTCTTGGGCTAATTTCCGTCGAGTTGGCAGAAAAGCTTTGCTCGGGGGGTATAGGCGGAGCGTCACGCGGCATCATGATCTTCGGTACTCCATCCACAACGGACAAGATATTGAGTGGCTCCAAAGTATCCGCTGAAGATCAGCAGCTAGCGAAAGACTTGATCATCGACTTCCGTACCGACCCGCTCTCAAGTGGCAACCAAGATGTTTCCAGAGTCATGCCCCCCAAATCGGTGAGCGATGTGCGCCAGGATTTGGAAGATGCGATCTGCCAGGAAATCAGAGGCAAAGTCGATCAGGCCGCAGCCGGTACCCGCGCTGGGTGACCGCTGAGTGTGGAAGGAACCATACCTATTACGGCTGATCTGCTCTTCGGTCTCGCCAGGATGGAGCCCTCTATGAAAGAGGTGAGCATCCAGAGCATCTGCCGGAGGGAATCACTTGTAGCGACCCGGGCAAAAATAACCCGGCTTTTACAAAGGTTTGGCCAATCCTTAGACGGTGTGAGCTCAAATCAGGATGTGCCGCAAGTCGTAAGGGACGAATATCGCGCCTCTCTTTCCCGGCTCCTAAACGATGTGGATCTTCTCGCAAAGCAGATGGAATTTGAAGAACGGTCAGCCAACAGCATCTTTGCAACTTTAACAGAACAGAAGAGAGTGGAAGCAAAGGCGGCCAACAGTGCTGGCACGGTGACTCGTTTAGGATCACCACTGGGGCCGTCACTGGATTACGGCACCGGAAGGTAACCAAAAGTGATTCTTGCCCATAGCGATCTTGAGGCCATGTACGGTTACCTGGGCATGGTGCTCCAGGGGGAGATGATCCAGGTGCTCTTTACCGGATTAAAACCGCTGGTTTTCCTCCTCCTTACTATAGGAATTATCTGGGGTATCGGTTCAATGATGATCCGTGGACGAGCACAGACAGTCCTTCTTTATCTCGTCCTGGCAGTTGCCTCCCTCGTATTGCTAAAACAGACCATGGTTGCGGACACCGAGGCATTGATAACCGGGAAGTCGGGGTCATCGATCGCTCAAGCCGATGCGGGTGCGAGAGTGAATACGATTTTCTTTGCGGTCGTGAGGGCCTTCGATGCAGTGCTCTCCAGCATGATCAATATTCTCGACCGCGGCTTCGGCAAGAACGTCGCGTTTGCGAAAGCACCGTTTGCCACAGCCAGAGGGATGATGTGGGCGATGGCTCAAACCATGGACGACGCGGACACCATCCGCGAAGCCGGCAATTTCCTAAGTCAATGTCTCGCGCCCACTGAAGCAAAACTACAGGACTCAAACCAGCCGGGAAGTATTTCCGGCATTTTCGGAGGATTGGGAGATCTGGTCAGTCGTCCGGAAGATCAGGCGACTACAAATACGATAACAGCGCTCCAGCAAATCGTTCCCGTTGGTGGTCCGGCCACCTGTCTTGACTGGGCCAATCAAATCAAAAACCGGTTCGGGGCCTGGCTTAATAGCAGAAAAGCTCTTCTGGCTGACAAGCTACCGCAGCTCGGAGATGCGCAGGCTAACGATGTATTGACTCTTACTTTGTTCACTGCGGCCACTCGACTGTACAATAGTTATCAGGCGCAAGGCGCTGGCCAGGGCTTGGTACCCGAAGGACCGGGTCCCGGAGGTGAGGATTTCCGTGCAGGAGTCTTCGAGCAGGCATCCCGCTGGGTTGGTGGCGCAGCAGGCAGTCTGGTCAGCCTACTCGGCGGAGGCATCGTGGACTTCGTTCGCGGCTTCATGCAGACGATTGTCCCGACAATCCAGGGCTGGCTGATTATGCTCCTCTACGGATTCTTTCCTTTTGGAGTAGTGCTGAGTCTTCTTCCCGGTATGCATGCCCGCGTCATCGATTACCTTGGCGCAATCTGGTGGGTGAAAAGCTGGACGCTCTTTCTCGGTTTAATCAGTCACTTGTTCGAGGCGCTATATGGCATCAGTGGCGGATTTACTCTGACTGATCAGTTCGCGCTCGCCGGAACGGGGCTTGTCAATCTCACAAACAACGTCGCCTGGGCGTATATATTTCTGGTTGTCCTGACGCCGATAATTTCTTACACCTTGTTTTTTGGAAGGCTGGGAAATCTTGCTGCTTTGCGCTTCAGGTTTGTGGGACTGAGCACACTCGTCCGAGCCGGAACCCAGGTCCTGAGGTAGCTTTCTCATCCCACCTTGAGAATTGGAGTCTGGTAGGACTTTCCATTCTGGATGTATTCGACTTTGAACTCGGACTGATCGCTGTAACCGACTCTCCAGCTTTTGTCTTCTCCGGGAAGAATCGTCAGGGAGCCGTGATTTTCGGTCAGCGCGAGGGTGCTGGCATAATCGACTTTTGTTTTGAACGGAACATTGCCGTTGGCCATGTGGATGGCAAATCGTAAGGCGCTCAGCTTTGGAGCAAAATAAGTCTGAGGACTTTCCGATCTCCAAGCTTCAGACCCAGTTCGGTAAAGAAAACGTTTTATATCGACCGGAGTCGAGGTCCCATTGCGATAGGTTATTTTTGCATCTGCATGTGTTGGCATGTTGAGGATATCAGGTAATAGCCGGCGTATATCGTTTCTTACTTGATCCTGTCCTCGCGCCGCGCAATCGCTGCTAAACTCACGGCAGTAAACCTTCAGCGTTGCTTGCGTGTATATACTCAGCGCTTCATCCCTGCTGATCTTCTCCAGCGTCACGACAAATTTCCCGGTTCTCGAATAGAAGAAGTAGCCGAGGCTGCCCAGCATCGCGAGAACCAACAACGAAAGAATCAGGAAGCCCGGCTTATTGTCCCGCCAGAGGTTCGCAATAAACCCATTTTGTCTTTTAAACGGTGTGCCGCAGCGCGGGCAGAAGTTCGCATCGTCGGCGACGCTAACCTGACATTTCGGACAGAGCATACGAGCAATTTATAAATCGCTCGCAGAAACATGTCCAGACTCTTTCCCGCGAAAACCACACTGAAATGGACCATTGTGGGGGGATTTTTGGAACCTATTGGGAGGACTTTAGAAGTTTTTTTGCTGCTAAATTCCTCACCTAACTTTTGGAATCTGATGGAGGTAATCACATGACGTGGAATTCTGGTCTGAGAATACTCTTCGTGGTGCTTTGCTCTTCCACGCCGAGCGCCGCTCAGGAATTTTACGGGCCGGCGCGTTCTCTTGAAGAACAGCAGGCGGTTTCACAGCTCGGCCAGGCTGAATACTACACCCGGATGGCGCTCCGATCATTGGAGGCATCGGAGAAAATTGGTAAGGCCCCTTTCTTTAATTACCAGAACGCCAGAGAAGACATCGAAAAAGTATTGGCTGAATTCAAGGTCTATTTACACGGTGATGGGCCAACGGATCTTTCGGCAGCGATGCCTCTGGTCATTGACGGCAGGTACTTCGCGGAGTCGATCAATAACTTTCTCATGGCTCAGAAGACAGAATCCGGCAACCTACCGGTGAAGGGGAATAATACGGATGTTCCGGGGTCGAAGGCTGCACACAAAAATTCGGAGTCAAGTGGCAAAAAAACTGCCCTCGAAACGCAGCCAAAAATCCTCCAGCGAAATTCCACACCGCTTCTGCCACCGCCAGATCTTCCGCAAAGCGACAAGACGAAGCGGGACAAAATCGAAGAGATTCTCAAAAAGGGGCTTTAGAAAAGTTTATCAACCTTTAAGGAGGGAAACCAAAATGAAAATCGTGTCAACTATCAAGAACAGGTCCGAAAAGATCAGCGTTGTCTGGTCGTCCTTTATTCTTACGCATCCCGGAGGTTACGTGATGACAACGGTGCTTGTCGGAGTGATCTCTCTGATTCTTCTCTTCGCTCCGGATGCAAGCGCCCAATTGGAAACCCAGGTCACCGATGCGCTGAACCCGCTGGCGCGTCTCCTCGTTGGTCCGGTTGCCAAAGGGCTGGCCGTTATTGGCTTGTTTGCCTTTGTCGGGTTGTTGTACGCCGGCCGGTGGATGATGGCGATCTCGTCGCTGGTTGCGGCAGTCATCCTCGGGTTACTGGCCAATATCGTAACCGCCATCTTTCAGGGCTCAAACGCAAGCAGCTTCACCCTAGGATAGGTAACCGATGCGGCGGCTCCCGCGCACAATCGACAAGCCGACCGAGCTCCTTGGCTTTCGTATGGATGAGATCGGCGTCTTCGTTAGCGTGTTGCTTATATTTTTGCTTCTCGATTGGTTTTTTATGGGACTTATGGTGTCGGGGACAACCCTTGGGTTGCTCCGAGCAACCCGGCGCGGGAGACCTGAGGGGTATATTCTTCATCTGGTTTATCGGATGGGAATACCGATCGGAAAGCTACTGTTACCGAATTTGAAGAAATTAAGCGGGTAAAGAAAGAAGGTTACACGTGGCGAAGGAAAGAAGATTCTGGGAAGTCCTTGCGGACAGCCAGCATGACAAGTTGGTTCTGAGCTGGTTTTCTCTCGTCCAGACGGTGCTCGTTATTGTTTTGGCCGGATTTCTAATCATCGTGGCGACCCGGCCGAAACCGGTCGTGGTTGTCCCCGGCGCCGCGGTAGCGGGCGTCTACAACTCAGGTGAAATGCCGGAATCAATCATGGTCCAGTTCGCCCGCAACTTCATTGTAGATCTTGCCAATTACACGCCGGCCTCGGCCGAGAAGGGGTATCTCTCGGCCGCCCGTTACATGAGCCCTGAGCTTCTAAGTCGGTTCGAGCCGCTGGCCCGGGAGCAGCTCAAGCAGGTCGTGACGAACCGGGTCTCTCAGTTTTTCACCGTTGACTCGTCTAGAGTCGAGAGTAAGGACCCGCTCGTCGTCAGGTTTATCGGCGAGAGGATCACGTATGTTGGCAGGACCGAGACCGAAAGAAAGCCCTACCAGTATCGAGTTACGCTCCGCTACGTGGAAAGAACCCAGCAGAACCCATATGGATTGGTGGTAAGCGCTGTAGAGCAGAACGAGGCCTCGACCGTATCCCTCCAGAATTCGCAATCCAAAAATTAGAGGCTTAACCTATACCCGGGTTAAGCCCAGCTACAATATTGCTCCCCGCCAATGTGTTCCCGTGATCGTTCGGGAGAAAGACCACAACGAGGTCAAGCTCATGCGGTGGGGCTTGGTTCCGTCGTGGGCGGATGATCCGTCTATCGGCAACCGAATGATCAATGCCCGTGCTGAGACGCTCGCCGAGAAGCCGTCCTTCAAAGACCCGCTCGGCTCGCGTCGCTGCCTTGTCCCTGCAAACGGATTCTTCGAGTGGCGGCGAGAGGGAAAGCACAAAGTGCCGATGCGAGTTATACGGAAGGATAGAAAGCCTCTCCTGCTCGCTGGACTTTGGGATATATGGCGTGACCCGGAAGGAGAGGAGCTTTACACTTTTACGATTATCACCACCGAAGCGAACTCGTTAATTCGACCTATTCACAATCGCATGCCGGTGATAATGGATGACCTCGCCGCGACGCAGTGGCTCGACCCGGTGTTTACGACTCCAAACACACTCGAAATCCTCTTACAACCGTTTCCGTCTGAGTTAATGGAAGCCTATGAGGTATCACCGCTGGTGAATGACCCGCGCAACGATTCGCCCGCCTGCATTGAGCCGTCTGGCTGGCCGCCATCACAGGCGCGACTCATTTGACACCGCATAGTTGAGGGCTGGATGCGCTTTAGAAATCGGTGACACGCTATAATACAAACCTGGCGGCCGAGTTCTACGTTTTGTCGATGCTCTACCGGCTTGGCGTCGACGCATCACTTACGCTCGGAAATAAGAAAGCCGTGGACATCGTACTGGCGTACAAGGCAGGTCGAACTGCCACGATTGATGTAAAAGGATTGGTGGGACGCTATGATTGGCCAGCGGACAATATCCGGCTTCCGGCAGAGGGGCGCCATTTCTTCGTTTTGGTTAGTTTTGAGGGGAAGATAAATGACCCGTTGTGTTCGCCTTCCGCCTGGGTTATTCCGGCTAAATATTTACAGCCGTTTCTCCATAAATACAAAGTAAGAACGGTGATCCCTCGTGCACGTGTTAAGAAAAACGGTAAGAAGTTTTTACACGCGTGGTGGCGAATTGCGAGAGATCGGCCCGACGCCTTGAAATGATTTAAATTACCCGAGTTTATAAGGATCACGTCTCGGATAAATGGAAGGCGAACACAGGGTCGCTTTCTCAGGCTGACCGCGAAGGCAAGCCGGTCAGTCTACCTTGACTTTAGTCTCCTTTTTCTTTGCCTCCTCGGTCTTGGGCAAGCGGATCTCTAAGACCCCGTTCTTGAAAGCAGCTTTAACTTTGTCCGTTTGCACTTCGCTCGGTAGCTCCAGGGTACGGACGAAGGAGCCATAGGAGCGCTCCGATCGATAGTAGCCTTCTTTCTTGACTTCCTCTTCCTTCTTTTTCTCGCCTCTGATGGTCAATCGATTGTCCGAAAGATTCAGTTCGATGTTATCCTTTTCCATTCCCGGAAGCTCAGCTTTAACCACGATATCGTCCTTCTCCTTGTAAAGATCCACGGCTGGTGTGGTGATCTCCACACCCGCAGCCGGCCACCACCGTTCCGGCCAGAACGACCGCAGTCTACGCTCAAGAAAATCTTCGAACATTCGGTCCAGGTCAC
>Ga0126379_10002565_pt1 | contig 11599 bp, 8 predicted proteins | sample PanSoiMetPlot_24_FD_92640 | JGI IMG/M metagenome (GOLD analysis project Ga0126379, IMG submission 92640) | Tropical forest soil microbial communities from Panama - MetaG Plot_24 | ecosystem: Environmental > Terrestrial > Soil > Tropical forest > Bulk soil | place: Panama | collected 2016-02-17
AGCCCGGCGGCGCAACTCCTCAGCCTCGTCCGGTTGCAACTCGATGCGGCGCCGAGCCATGATTGCCTCCCCCAATGGCCGGCAAATTATTATCATTGCCCCGTGGGGTTTGCAATCTTATTTTCGAAACATCACACTAGCGAGGAGGGGACGGTCGCGCCAAGTGTATCCCGAGCAGTGTCGCAGCCGCGTCGGGCGGCAGCCTTGCATAACCGTGCGGCACCTCGAACAAGGCGGGATCCTGCTCGCCGATGGTCACATGGCGCAGTTCCCAGTGAATTGTCGAGGTCTTCCCGTTTTTCGTCACGAACTTGCCGTCGCATTTCATCGGTATACCGTCGTTGCTGAGCCAAAGCAGGCCGGTGGCGTAGCCTGCGGGCGAATTCTCCTCAACCGCGTATTCCGTTGTCGCAATACCGTCGACGATTTCCTGTCCGATGGGCTTGCGAGGAAGATCAGCGTCACCGAGAAGCGACAATTCGTTGGGAAGAGTGAATTCGACCACGGTATGCAGCTGCGGTAAGACGATATCGCCGAGCGCGCTGTGAGAGCGCAGAATGAAAATCGGTTTTATTGTCGGCAACGCCTGCTCGTGCCGCTGCTCACCCGGCATATGCCACATCCTGCCGACATAACTGTGCCCGTCGATGATCAAGATTCGCTCAGCGGAGAAGCCGACACGGGCATCGCCAAGTGTGTCGGCCAGAACTTCCGTTGAGCTTGGCAGCGAGGAGTACAGCAGCAACGCGCTCAGCGTTGGCACGGTTATTGCGGAAACAGGCGCTAACTAGGCAGCTTCGCGGCATGCTGGACAGGACCAGAGCAAAGCCTATCTTAGTATCCGCCGAGCGCAGCTCTACTGCAACGAGCGGAATGGTCTAGGGGATCCTCCTTGGAAAACGGGTGCTGAGTAAATTATGAATGAGACCGGCAACACCATCACGGTTCGGGTGCATAGTGCGATTGCCGAGATTCCGGCGGCGAGGTGGGATGCCTGTGCGGGCGAGGTTAACCCGACCGTTTGCCATGCCTTTTTGAAGGCGCTCGAGGAGAGCGGCTCGACGACGACACGTACCGGCTGGACGCCGCAGCACCTGTCACTCACCGGACCGGGCGGCGAAATCGTGGGCGTTGTGCCGCTCTACGCGAAAACGCATTCGTATGGTGAATACATTTTCGACTACGGCTGGGCGGATGCCTATGAACGTGCCGGCGGGCGGTATTACCCCAAGCTGCTGTCGGCCGTGCCCTTCACCCCGGTACCGGGACCACGACTGCTCCTGCATCCGAGCGCGCCGGCCGAGGCCCGCAGCCATCTCCTTGCCGGAATGATCGAGTTCACGAAGCGGCGCCGAATTTCCTCCCTGCACGTGAATTATCCGGAGCCCAGCGAAGCAGACGCCCTGACCGCGGCAGGTTTTTTGCAGCGAGTGGGACAGCAATTTCATTGGACGAACGAAGGGTATCGAGATTTTGACGACTTCCTCGCGGCGTTGAATTCGCGCAAGCGTAAGACAGTCAAGAAGGAGCGCCGAGAAGCATTGGCCCGCGGCCTTGAGATCGAGATGCTGACAGGATCCGAGCTAAAACCGCGGCACTGGGACGCATTTTTCGAATTCTATCTCGCGACTTCCGACCGCAAGTGGGGTGCGGCTTACCTCAACCGCCGCTTCTTTGCAATGATCGGCGAACGAATGCCTGACAAGATCGTGCTCGTGATGGCCCGCCGCGGCGCCAATTACGTGGCCGGTGCGTTCAATCTCCTCGGCAAGGACACGATCTACGGCCGCAATTGGGGCAGCTACGGCGATTACAAATTCCTTCATTTTGAATGCTGTTATTACCAGGCAATCGAATTCGCGATCGCTCGTGGCCTCAAGCGCGTCGAAGCCGGGGCGCAGGGCCCGCATAAAATCCAGCGCGGTTACCTACCCGTAGCGACTTATAGCGCCCATTGGATCCCGGATCCCGCCTTTCGTCGAGCCGTCGCGCAATTTCTCGCGCGCGAACGCCAAATGGTCGAGCACAAAATGGAAGGGCTCGTGGAGTTCTCTCCATTCCGGCACGAGGAATCGTCGTGCGCTACTCGAATGCGAGGAGAGCCTCTCCAAGAGAGCTGATTACTCGACGAGCTCGGGCTCCTTTGGCGCCGGCTCCGCCGGGCGCTCTTCGAACGAGAACGAGAGCTTGTCCTCCTCCACCTGGTGCGTGACCCGGACGATTCCGCCCTTCGACAGCCGACCGAACAGCAGTTCCTCGGCCAGCGGCTTCTTGATGTGCTCTTGAATGACCCGAGCGAGCGGACGGGCACCAAAAAGGCGATCGTAACCTTTCTCGGCCAGCCAAGCGCGCGCGCTATCATCCAGTTCGATTACGACATTGCGGTCCGCAAGCTGCTCTTCGAGCTGCAATACGAATTTGTCGACGACGCGCTCGATCGTTTCGGTCGACAGCGGTGCGAAGGAAATTATCGCATCGAGCCGGTTGCGGAACTCCGGCGTGAACATCCGATTGATCGCCTCTTGATCATCCCCTTCTCGGATACCGCTGCCGAAACCGATCGCCGGCTTGGCAAGATCCCAGGCGCCCGCGTTCGTGGTCATGATCAAGATGACGTTGCGGAAATCGACGGTCTTGCCGTTGTGGTCGGTCAGCTTGCCGTAATCCATCACCTGCAAGAGAATGTTGAACAGGTCTGGATGGGCCTTCTCGATCTCATCGAGCAGCAAAACGCTATGCGGATGCTGATCGATTGCGTCGGTGAGCAGCCCCCCTTGGTCAAACCCGACGTAACCGGGAGGCGCTCCGATCAGCCGCGATACCGTATGCCGCTCCATATATTCGGACATGTCGAAGCGAGTGATCTCAATGCCGAGCGTACGGGCGAGCTGGCGCGCCACTTCGGTCTTGCCGACCCCGGTCGGGCCGGAGAACAGATAAGAACCGATCGGTTTTTCCGGATCGCGCAGGCCAGCGCGCGCCATCTTGATTGCCGCGACCAAAGCCTCGATCGCCGGATCCTGGCCGAACACCATCGTCTTCAGATCGCGCTGCAAGTTCTTCAGCACCTCGCGATCGTCTCGCGACACGCTCTTTGGTGGGATCCGCGCCATCGTCGCAACGACGGCTTCAACCTCTCGCGCGGTGATCGTCTTGCGGCGGCGGCTCTCCGGTACGAGCATCTGCGCCGCTCCAGTCTCGTCGATGACATCTATGGCCTTGTCAGGCAATTTGCGGTCGCCGATGTAGCGATGCGACAGTTCGACTGCCGCACGCAACGCATCACCCGTATAGCGGACCTTGTGATGCCGTTCATAATAGGGCTTTAGGCCGCGGAGGATTTTGACCGAGTCCTCGACAGTAGGTTCGTTCACATCGATCTTCTGAAAACGGCGGACGAGGGCGCGGTCCTTCTCGAAATAGTTGCGATATTCCTTGTAGGTAGTCGAGCCGATACAACGGATCACGCCGCCGGCGAGCGCCGGCTTTAGCAGGTTGGAGGCATCCATTGCCCCGCCGCTGGTCGCCCCGGCGCCGATCACCGTATGGATCTCATCAATGAACAGGATGGCGCCGGGCTGTGCCTCCAGCTCCGACAATACTGCCTTCAGCCGCTCCTCAAAATCGCCGCGATACCGGGTGCCAGCCAGCAGGGCCCCCATGTCGAGCGCGTAGAGGGTCGCATTCAGCAATACCTCAGGCACTTCGCGCTGCACGATGCGGCGCGCCAGACCCTCGGCGATAGCCGTTTTGCCGACGCCGGGATCACCGACATATAGCGGGTTGTTCTTGGCCCGCCGGCACAGGATCTGGATCGTGCGCTCGACTTCGGCTTCCCGGCCGATCAGCGGATCGATCTTGCCGCCTTTGGCCTTCCTGTTGAGATTGACGCAGTAGGAATCGAGTGCGTCATGGTTGCGCTTCTGCGATTTTTCGCTGCGATCGTCGTCATCGGCCCCTTGAACGCGCCGTGTTTCTGAGCGTCCAGGAGCCTTGGCGATGCCGTGGGAGATATAATTGACCGCATCGAAGCGGGTCATGTCCTGTTCTTGCAGGAAATAGACTGCGTGGCTTTCCCGTTCAGCGAACATCGCCACGAGAACGTTTGCTCCCGTTACCTCCTCGCGGCCCGAAGACTGTACATGGATTGCCGCGCGCTGCAGAACGCGCTGGAAGCTGGCAGTCGGTTTCGCATCGTCACCATGGGTTGCAACGAGATTGGCGAGCTCATTATCGACGTAGTTCAACACCTCGCGGCGCAACCGGTCGAGATCGACGCTGCAGGCGCGCAACACCGCAACTGCGTCCTGATCCTCGGTGAGTGCGAGTAGCAAATGCTCGAGTGTGGCATATTCGTGACGGCGCTCATTGGCATGAGCGAGTGCCCGATGCAGCGACTTTTCGAGATTGCGTGAGAGCACGCCCGCCTACCTTCCTTGCCTAGTCCTTCTCCAGCGTGCACTGCAGCGGATGCTGGTGCTGCCGAGCAAAATCCATGACCTGCGTCACTTTGGTTTCGGCGACTTCGTAGGTGTAGACGCCGCAGATGCCGACGCCGCGTCGGTGCACATGCAGCATGATGCGGGTTGCCTCCTGGCGGCTCTTGTTGAAGAAGCGCTCGAGGATGTGAACGACAAATTCCATCGGAGTGTAATCGTCGTTCAACATCAATACCTTGTACATGGACGGCTTCTTCGTCTTCGGCTTTGCCTTGACGACGACACCCGTACCCGGTCCTTCCTCGCCGCGCTTTCCGTTGTCGCTCATTTCATCCGAGCCGATGACGCTGCTCGCCGACCAATAATATTGGCTTTCACCCGGTCCGGAAAAGTGTTTTCCCGCGTCTCTAACCCGGCCCGCCCCTGTAGTTTTTCGGCCGGCTTGCTATTCTGTGCGATACGGTCGGCGCAACAGCAGATCGATCATTTCATCGATCGACTCACCGCGATGCAGCAATGCGTCGACCATCTCGCTGATCGGCATTTCGATTGTCAATTGCGCCGCCAGCCGAGTGACGGCGGCCGAAGTGGCCACCCCTTCGACGACCGAGCGGCGTCCCTGAAGAATTGCGCTAGGGCTCTCTCCGCGACCAAGCGCCAGTCCGAGCGCATAATTACGCGATTGCGTTGTGCTGCAAGTCAGCACGAGATCACCAAGACCTGAGAGGCCTCTGAAAGTCTCGGCGCGGCCGCCCTTCGCCACCCCCAGGCGGATCATCTCGGCCAGCCCACGGGTGATCAAAGCGGCACGCGCGTTGTCGCCCAAGCCGCGGCCGCAGACCACCCCGCACGCGATCGCTAGTACATTCTTGACCGCGCCACCGATTTCGGCCCCCGTCGGATCATCAGATAGGTAAGGCCGGAACCGGCCGCTTCCCAACGCAGCCATGAAACTGCGACCCAGCGACGCATCGCGACTGGCAATCGTAACCGCCGTCGGCAAATCGCGGGCGACCTCCACGGCAAGGGTCGGCCCCGAGAGAACCGCGGACGGCGCATCCGGAATAAACTCGAAGACAATTTCCGACATCGTCATGAGCGAGCTGGTTTCGATCCCCTTGGCGCAGTGGAGGACCGGTATTCCCGGCCGCAGATAGGGGTGGAGCCTTTCGATAATGTCCCGCAGAAACTGAGCCGGGACGGCGAGTAACGCCGCTTCTGCGCCGGCCATTGCCGTCTCGATATCAACCGTTGCGGTGATTCCCGGATCGAGCGCAACCTCAGGCAGGAAAATCGGATTCTCGTGCCGCTCATTGATGATGGCGACCACATCGGGGTCGCGGGCCCAGAGCACCGGGACGGAGCCGGCGCGACGGGCCACAATGGCGAGCGCGGTTCCCCAGGCGCCGCCGCCGATAACTGCCAGCCGCCTCACTGGATTATGCCTTGTCCTCCATACCCGGCCAGGATGGCGCGCCGTCATCTAGCGGCCAACGCGGTCTCAGCGGCGCGTCGAGATGGTCGATAAGACCGACACGAAGTCGCTCGATTCCGGCCCAGGCGATCATCGCCGCGTTGTCGGTGCACAACGCTGGGGGAGGGGCAACAAAATGCAACCCGGAAATCTCCGCGAGACCCGCAAGGCGCCGCCGCAATCGAATGTTGGCCGCGACGCCACCCGCCGCGACCAAAGTCTTCCCCCCCGGGTAATGGCGCCGGAACCAGACGATCGCGTGCGCGGTGCGATCCACCAGCGCATCGCAGATCGCCGCCTCGACCGAGGCTGCGAGATCGGCCTGCGCGGCAGGATCGAGCCAGTCGCGCTCTGCGGTGATGCGCTGCACAGCCGTCTTCAATCCGGAGAACGAAAAATCGCAACCAGCTCGGCCTCTCAGCGGCCGTGGCAAGTCAAAGCGCGACGCATTTCCTTCCTGCGCCGCCCGCTCGATCGCCGGTCCGCCGGGATAACCGAGACCGATCAGCTTCGCGGTCTTGTCGAAAGCTTCTCCGGCCGCGTCGTCGAGCGTCGTCCCGAGTCGCGCATAGCGCCCAATATCGGTGCAGGCAAGGAGTTGACAATGGCCCCCCGACACGAGGAGCAGAAGATACGGAAAATTCACGTCATTCGTCAGCCGCGCCGTCAACGCGTGACCTTCGAGATGATTGACCGCGACGAACGGTTTACCGGTGCCCCAGGAGAGCCCCTTGGCCATCGTCGCTCCGACGATAAGCCCTCCGATCAGACCAGGTCCCGTTGTGGCGGCAATTCCATCGATATCGGCGAGTGTGATCCCCGCCCTATCGAGCGCCCCCACGACAAGCTTGTCGAGATGCGCGAGATGTGCCCGGGCAGCGATCTCGGGGACAACCCCGCCGTACGGCGCGTGTTCGGCGATTTGCGCTTGGACGAAATTGGAGCAGATATGCGGACCGGAGCGCATCAAGGAGACAACCGCAACGGCAGTCTCGTCGCAGCTCGTTTCGATGCCGAGGATCATCATGGGAAGGTTCGACAGTGGTAGGGCAGGGGGCCTGCGCCTGCCCTACGATCGTCTGGTGGGTCAGCCGGGGGGCGCAACCTCGTAAGTCTTGAGGGTCTTATCTGTCGCGGCATCGATTTCCAGAAGCTTGACAGAGTATCCCCACAGCGTTGCCGCGTGGCGGATCACCGCCCGGCAGCTCTTTTCCTCGAGCAAAACGCCGTCGTGCACATAATGTGCTAGGATCAGGCAGCGGTCTCCTCTGAGATCGACGTCAACAACTTGGATATCGGGCTCGCGCCGCGACAAATCGTATTGGCGGGACAACGCGCTCCGGATCTTGCGATAACCAAAATCGTCGTGGATCGCTTCTACCCGGAGCGCCGGTTTAGTGCTGTCATCTGAGACATGGAACAGACGAAAGCGGCGGATAATTTCCGGGCTCAGATACTGCAGAACGAAGCTCTCATCGCGGTAGTTCGCCCAGGCGTGACGTAAGACGCCATAGCCGTCTCCCGAACCAGCAATGTCGGGAAACCACTCTCGGTCTTCATCGGTAGGTTCCTCGCAGATCCGGCGGATATCACTCATCATTGCGAAGCCGAGGGCATAAGGATTAAGCCCGCTGAAGCGCGGATCATCAAACTCTGGCTGAAACACGACGCTCGAATGCGAATGCAGGAATTCGAGCATCGAACCTTCGGTGATTAGGCCCTTGTCATGCAGGCGCCGCATAATCTCGTAGTGAACGAAGGTGGCACAGCCCTCATTCATCATTTGGGTCTGTTTTTGTGGATAAAAATATTGCGAGATCAAACGGACGATACGGACTAGTTCACGCTGCCAATCCTCAAGCCGAGGTGCCCGCTTTTCGATCAGGTAGAGTAGATTTTCCTCTGGTAGCCCAAGCTCGCGCTTAATCTCCTGCAGCCGGGCTTCGGCCGTGTCCTGGTCCTCTTTGTCTTTTCCGGCACCAGGAACCGTGCGCCATAGATCATTATAGGTCGCCTCCGCGTGTGCCCTCCATTCCTCGGCTCGACGACGCTCCTCGGCGAGATTGGGCTTCGTGCGATGGGCGTAGCGGTTTACGCCGTGGTCTTTCAGCGCGTGTGCCGCATCAAGCACACGCTCGACCGCCTCCGTCCCGTGCCGCTCCTCGCATTTTTGCACATAATCGCGGGCGAAGCTCAGGTAATCGAGGATCCCGTGCGCATCTGTCCACTGCCGGAATAGGTAATTGTTCTTGAAGAAATGGTTATGCCCGAACGCTGCATGCGCAATAACCAAAGTCTGCATCGTCATGGAATTCTCTTCCATGATGTAGCAGATGCACGGGTTCGAGTTGATGACGATCTCGTAGGCAAGCCCTTGCAAGCCCTTGCGGTAAAGGGTCTCATGATAAGCAAACCGCTTGCCGAAGCTCCAGTGCCGGTACATCAGCGGCAAGCCGACCGAGGCGTAAGCATCGAGCATCTGCTCAGAGGTGATCACCTCGATCTGGACCGGGTAGACATCGAGGCCAAGTTCTTCGAGAGCGATCCGCTCGACCGCGTCGTGGACCCGCCGCAAGCCAGCATAATCCCAGTTCGGACCGTTGAAGAGCGGGGTTGCGGCGTCCAGCCGCAGAGTTGCCGAGTCAGGCACGAACGCCCCCCTTTGCAAACAACTCGTGAAAGACCGAAAAGATCTGCGACGGGTCGCTGACCCGGCGCATGACGAAGTGCGGGTGAGCCGGTGCCACTTCGCTATAGGCTCTCCACAAATCGCTGTCCCGAGACAAACCGGTCAAGCTGCCCCCCATGCCGTCACCGACCTCGACATATGCGAAATATTGGCAGAGCGGAAGCACTTCCCCCCCTAATAAGGTTACGCAGCGCCCGCTATCGGCACCATAATTGTCACCATCCGAGGCCTGCGCGGCGTAGATGTTCCAACGGTCGGTCGGATAGCGCGCCCGCGCAATCTCCAGCATCTTTTCGAGAGCGGTCGAGACCACGGTGCCGCCCGTTTCCCGACTGTAGAAGAACGTTTCCTCGTCCACCTCCTCCGCGGTGCTCGTGTGACGGATGAAGACGATGTCGACATGACGGTAGCGCCGGATCAGAAAGACGTGCAGGAGCATGAAAAACCTTTTGGCGAGGTCCTTCATCGCCTCGGTCATCGATCCCGAAACGTCCATCAGGCAGAACATGACCGCTTCGGTATTCGGGCGGGGAACGCGCTCGAAACGGTTGTAGCGGACGTCGAGAGGATCGATGTACGGGATGATTTTGCTGCGGTGCTCGAGCCGGTCGAGCTCACGCAGAAGTCGCTCGACCTCCTCTTCGGCGCCGCGGGCGCGGGCATCCTCGATGGCCTCGCGCAAGGCCTCCAGTTCCCATTGTTTGGGCCGCTTCAGCGAGATACGCCGCGCCATGCTGTTCCGCATTGTGCGGCGGACGCTCAAATTCGCGGGACTTCCGGTTACCGTATAGCCGGCGCGCTGCAGGTCGACTGCGAAGGTCTCTTTGAGACTCTTTTTCACGAGATCCGGAAGTTCGAGATCCTCGAAAAACATGTCGAGGAACTCTTCTTTGGATAACGTGAACTCGAACGCGTCCTCGCCCGAACCGTCGGGGCTGCCCTGGGATCCTCCGCGCCCCTCACCACCTGTCGGTCGCGGGATCTCGTCGCCTCTCACATACTCCTTGTTTCCCGGAACGACATGCTCGGTTCGGCCGGTTCGCCGGTTGTGATGAAAGATCGGCTCGGCGATGCCGCGCGTTGGGATTGCGACCTTCTCGCCATGGTCGACATCGGCGACTTTGCGTTTGCGCAGCGCCTCTTGCACCGCCGATTTGACTTCCGCCCGGGCACGTGCAAGGAAACGCTGCCGATTGCTGAGGCTCTTACCCTTCGGGTTGGGGCGACGGTCGACAATATTCATGGGTAGTCTCCAGCTTCGAAGCCGTGGTCGCCTACCCGGCCTTGTTGACCCGCATGTACCATTCGACCAGCCGCCGGACTTGCCGTTCCGTATAACCCCGCGCGACCATCCGCTCGAGGAAGTCTTGGTGTTTTTTTTCGGTCTCGGAATCCTTCTTGGAACCGAAGCTGATGACCGGCAGCAGATCCTCCACTTGCGAGAACATGCGCCGTTCAATCACCTCGCGCAACTTCTCATATGAGGTCCAAGACGGGTTCCGCCCAGAATTATTCGCTCGAGCACGCAGCGCGAATTTGACAACCTCGTTGCGGAAGTCCTTGGGGTTCGCGATGCCGGCAGGCTTCTCGATTTTGGATAGCTCCTGGTTCAGCAACTCGCGGTTCATCAGCTGGCCGGTATCGGGATCCTTGTAATCCTGATCCTCGATCCAGGCGTCGGCATAGGCGACGTAGCGATCGAACAGGTTTTGACCGTAATCGGAATAGGATTCGAGATACGCCTTCTGGATCTCGTGCCCGATGAACTCGGCATAGCGCGGTGCTAGCTCAGCCTTGATAAAGTTTAGATATTTCTTCTCCGCGTCCTCGGGAAACTGCTCGCGCCAGATTGCCTGTTCGAGCACATACATTAGGTGCACCGGATCAGCCGCTACCTCCTGAGTATCGAAATTGAAAGTGCTCGACAGCACCTTGAAGGCGAAGCGGGTAGAGATGCCGTCCATTCCTTCGTCGACCCCAGTCGCATCCCGGTATTCCTGAACGGATTTGGCGCGCGGGTCGGTATCTTTCAGGCTCTCGCCGTCATAAACCCGCATCTTCGAATACAAATTCGAGTTTTCGTGGGATTTCAACCGTGATAGCACGCTAAAGCGCGAGAGGATGTCTAGCGTCGACGGCGCACAAGGTGCCTCTGCCAACTCACTATTCTGTAGCAATTTCTCATAAATCTTCCGCTCCTCGGCTGCTCGCAAGCAATACGGCACTTTGATCACCGAAATTCGATCAATGAACGCTTCGTTATTTTTATTATTTTTGAAACTTTGCCATTCGGCCTCATTGGAGTGTGCGAGAACGATCCCCTGATAGGGAATGCCTCCGATGTTTTCGGAACCGACGTAATTGCCTTCCTGCGTCGCGGTAAGCAGCGGATGCAGCATCTTGATTGGGGCCTTGAACATCTCCACGAATTCCATAAGCCCCTGGGTCGTGCGGTTCAGCCCGCCCGAATAGGAATATGCATCGGGATCGTTTTGACTGAAGAACTCGAGCTTGCGGATATCTACCTTTCCAACCAGACTCGACACGTCCTGGTTGTTCTCATCGCCAGGCTCTGTTTTCGCGATGCAAATCTGCTTCAAACGCGAAGGTTGCATCCGAGCAACGGTGAATTTTGTGATGTCGCCGCCGAATTCCTCGAGCCGCTTGACTGCCCAGGGAGAGATGGTTCCGGTCAGACGCCGTAGCGGAATATGGTAGTGCTTTTCAAGTTCGGGGCCGAGGGTCACCGGGTCGAATAGGCCGAGCGGGCTCTCAAAGACCGGGCTGATCTCATTGCCCGCCTTGAGCACGTAAATCGGCTCCTTTTCCATCAACTGCTTCAAGCGCTCGGCCAAGGAGGACTTCCCGCCGCCGACCGGACCAAGCAGATAAAGGATCTGTTTTCGTTCCTCGAGCCCTTGCGCGGCATGGCGGAAAAAGCCGACGATCCGCTCGATCGTTTCTTCCATACCGAAAAAGTCGGCGAATTCGGGATAG
>Ga0126379_10002566_pt1 | contig 11599 bp, 8 predicted proteins | sample PanSoiMetPlot_24_FD_92640 | JGI IMG/M metagenome (GOLD analysis project Ga0126379, IMG submission 92640) | Tropical forest soil microbial communities from Panama - MetaG Plot_24 | ecosystem: Environmental > Terrestrial > Soil > Tropical forest > Bulk soil | place: Panama | collected 2016-02-17
CACTTTCCGTCTACGAGGAGGTCGCGCTGTGAGCATCCCTTACGAGCAGAAAGCACCCGCGGCCCTCGACCAACTGGGGCTCACCGTTGCCCTGACCCATCTGGATCAGGCTTGTCAGCAGGCCGCCGCTGAAGCCTGGAGCTACTCTCACTTCCTCGGCTATCTTCTGGACGGCGAGCTCGTTGAGCGCCATCGCAAGACGGTTCAGCTCAATTTTCAGTTTGCTCACTTCCCCTGCCTGAAGCGACTCGAGGAATTTGAGTTTTCCGCCCAGCCTACTATCGACCGCCGCTTGATTGATGAACTCGCGACAGGCCGCTTTGTTCATGACGGGCGCAACATCATCTTTCTCGGCCCTCCAGGTGTTGGTAAGACTCACCTCGCAATCGCCCTGGGCGTGCTCATCGCGGAGATGGGCCACCGCGTCTACTTCTCCACCGCCATCGACATGGTCCGCCGTTTGGCCAAGGCCATGGCCGACAATCGCCTCCATCGCGAGATGAACAACCTCACCAGGCCTAAACTCCTCATTATCGACGAGGTCGGCTATCTAGCCCTGGAGACTGCCGAGGCCAGCCTCCTGTTTCAAGTAATCAGCCAGCGCTACGAAAGACAACAACCAATCGTCCTAACCAGCAACAAGGCTTTCGCTGACTGGAGCCATGTCTTTGCCTCAGATCCTATAATGGCCAGCGCCGCCCTCGATCGCCTCCTCCACCGCTCTACTGTTATTAACATTCGCGGCGACAGCTACCGTATGAAGGAAAAGCGTAAAGCCGGCTCTCCTGATCCCAACCCCCAGCCTCAGCCTCGCCGCCGCAGGGTGCCCGATTCTTCCAAGGAGGTCCTCATCGTGAACGATCCCTAAATCGCAGCAATTTCGTCCTGGGTGGGTCAATTCTAGTTGATCAAAAATGGGTCAATTCTAAATGAACGTTGACAAGCGTCCGCCCGATTTCCTGACACCGCCCTCTCGATCGAATACCCTGATGCTGGTATCCCATAGAGGGGTTCGGCAAAACTCCCAGGCATACGATCAGAATGCCTGGTGGAAACTGCTAGGAACATACACATTCCTAAGTCCTCATGATAAATCGAAAAAGCCCTTCCCATATGTTTTCAATACGCGGGCTCCAGCATCAGGGCTATCTACCCGCTTCAGGGCTATTTCCTCAACACCGACAATGTCCAGTTTCAGGTTGGTTGCCTCGCAAAAAGCTAAATCTGTGGCATTCTCAGGCGAATTCGAGGCGACATCAAAAGTGATCAGGAACCCCTTTCCCTGGTCTCTCCCTTCGAGCATGACACTGTAAACCTTCATCTGATTACTCCTTGCTAATCATGGAAGGCATGACCTCCTTGCCCTCAGTGATTCGTTCTCCTCTCAGTGGAGCAAGATCCGTTCCACCACTGCCTGGTTGGACACGGGAAGCGTCCATGGTTCGTACAGCCGCGGCCAAACAGGTTGTTTGGTCGCACCCGCATGGCGAACTGATCTCCGGAACGTCAATCGTCCAGACAGCCCTCATCAGGAACGAGCTGAAACCCTGGAATTTCATGCGGCTGGTAGTAGCCCAATTCGCCCCGCCCAACTTGCATGCGTCTTGCGCTGAGTGAACCAGAGAGCGCGAGCCGCCAGAGTGGAGTGTGTGCAACGGGGGGGTGCTCTAAGAGAAGCCAGGGCGCCGGATAACCGGCCGTTATGTAAGAAGAGCCGTACTCGGCGTGGGTGTCACTAGATTCCACAATCACTCAATGTCCTGCAAAGTAGGACGGGTCACGTTACCAGGACAATAAAGCCACTCTCATCGTCGACTTTTGCGGCGATTGGCCACTCGACGTTATGAACAACGATCGGTTCTCAGAAGAGTGAAAGTAAGATGGTGAGGTCAGGATCTTCCAAAGCGATCTTCACCATCGCCCGCAAGTTATCGTATTGTTTCTCGACCTCGCGAGCCCGCTGAGGTAACGAGGATTTCTGGTAGGTGCTAAAAGACTCTTGCATCTGTTTGAGTTGATCCTTATGTTCTGTCGATAACCTCTCAACCGGGAATTGACCGAGGAGAGCACCAATGCCTCTAGTTTCGTCTTCTGACATCCTTCTCATTTCAAAATCCACGTCGGGCGGGCCGATCCTATCGAGCTCTGAGGCGAATTCTGCGAGATCTTCCTTGGTGAATAACGAGCTGGGTGCATCGCTTATGGCAATCTCTAAGGTCCCGCCTCCGACCTCCTGTCTGAATGTGAATAGCCCTTCTATCCATCGGGATCTCTCGAACAGATAACGCGTAAATGGAGTGCGGCCGATCTCCTGCTCAGGGTCCACGCCTTTGTCTGGCGGAACACACAGGGCTTGAACCACCTGGCCAGCTAACACGTTGCGCACAAAAAGCCGCTTATCACTGCGAGTAGTCTTCCTTCCTTGGCTAACGACGTCGGCCTGGGCCCCAGGGCTGTAATACACGGTGCCTTCGAGTATACCTTTCGCCTCGTCGTAGATTTCGTCGTCCGAGGGTTTGACGTTTTGCATCGAGTACCCGCAGTGGATCTTGAGAATAATTTCATTCAGCAGCGCGATAAGTGGCTTTGCATCCTCGTTTTCGAGGAAGGCAGTATATGCTGGAAGTACTTTCTCTCTGTAAACCCGCTTGTTAAATAGTTGGAGATGATAGTCAGAACCCATAGGCGGCGCACTCCTCTCAAGATCTTCTCTCGAATAGTCTGGGGAAGAAAAGCCGGTATCACGCGCAACAGAGAATGTTGCGCAGCACCCAGCTATTAGTAGTGAAAAGGTAAGTTGAGCTTTAGAGTATGTCATTGTGATGCATCTTCCTCCACGGTACCTGTTAAGCGGCGCCATCGGTGGAGCTTCCCTGATTGCTAGGACTGGGTTTTCCTCATTGCAACCTCCTCGCGCGAACCACATTTCTAGCCCTTTGTTTGGCAGCAACCGCAAGGCCATCCACAATCTGGATGTACCCACCGGCCGCAGTGACCTCGTTGTAGATGTCCGTGCGCTCCTTCGCGTTGAGCCGCCCCCAAGCCCCCTTGTCGACTGTGAGCACTGCGACCCCCGCCCACCCTGATGCAGTGAGCGCTCTGGCCAGTCCAGTCACTTGCTTCACGCCCCTGTTGATAATGGCCTGTTCCGTGAACCCTGACTTGACCTCAAATAGCGCTGTTGAAAGGCCTTCGGGAGAGGCTTTACTCGCCGTCGCGCCCGTCCCGGGATCGACGAGAATGTTGTTGAGTTGACCCGTGACCTTCGAATCACCCACCTGACCTGTAAAGAAGACAGCGCCGACATCAGGACTTACGCCAGGCAACGGCGGCTGTGAGGTAATGACACCGAATCTCGTTCCGGACCTAAGCCTGTCGATAACTTCAGCCTCACCGGCAAGTCCCCGCAGTGTATTGCCTTGCGGTGATTTCAGGTCCCCTCGGAAAGCGCCCTGCTCGAACGCATCTTCGAACGCGCTTTGGCTGAAGTTGTTAGAGGCTTTGATCACTTCTAACAAAGTCGGGTCGGTGGCTAGAGCGGTGTTGGCCCGCGCATCTTTGGCTGGTTTGTCAGTATTGCCATCTACATCAAGGTAGACAAACGGATTGTTGCGCGCGTACTGGTAACGATTCCAGGTCTGCGGTTCCATCAACTCAGGATGACCCTTATCGATACTTACGAATCGTCCCTGCATCGATGAGTAGTAACGCGCACCGAAATAATCCAGCATTGATTCGTTATCCCTTTCTTTGGAGGTAAATTTCTGCCGTGTGTCGTCGGTGCCGCCGTAGCCTTGGCCAGTGCGGTTTCCGATTCCCGCGACGATCTCCTCGCCGAAGGGCAGGTAGTCATGCCTTGCTCTTACGTTTCCTGAGCCGTCAGTTATCAGTCGAGTGCTACCTAGATGATCAGTTATCAAATAGCTTGTGCCGCCGTCAGTGCCCTGAGGCCCGCCGTACTCGGCAACGAGTCTGCCATCAACATCATACACGAAAACCGTCGTCGATGCACCGGAGCTCTTTGTGACTCTGTGGCCGTCCGCGTCGTAGGTGTAGGTGGTCGAGCCGCTGTTAAAACTGGTCAAGTGGTTCTCGGCGTCGTAGGCATCATAAGTTTTGCCAGGTTCGGCGGTCAGATTGCCCGATGTGTCATAGGTGTATCCCTGATTGGCATCAAACCTGTTCGTCGCCGGATTGATCGTCGGGTTGTTGGGTGGAAGGACATTGGAGGTAGTATTAGCGGCGTCGAAGGTTCGGTTGCCGTATTGGTCACAAAGGAAGGTCTGTTTCCAGTTTGCACCACTGGCTTCCTGCGCTCCGGAGAGCCGATTTAAGCTATCGTATGTATAGCTCTGCGTGAATGTGGCGCTTGGAATCTTGATCGTCTGGCTCTGAAAGTTGCCGTTGTTCTTCGTTGTGTCCAGCGTACCGTTGACTAGCAAGCCGAAGGTGTAATCAAGCTCGAGCTTGCTGTAGTCGGTGCTAGAGGTTCCTGCGCCCATCTGTGTTGGCTGCAGGCGGCTGTTATATGCCGCGTTCACCCAAAGGTTGACAGTCGTGCCGCCGAACTTCATTGCAGCGATCTCGCCGTGGGGCGTGTAAGAGAACGACCCGGCATAGGTTGTGCTTACGCCCGCCAGGGAGCCCGTGACTCCACTCACTCGGGCGGTATCATCGAACGTCGTGGTGATAGTTCTGCCTGATGGGTACTGCTCCGACGTTAGGCCCCCGGCAAGGTTGAATCCATAGGTAAACGGATAACTCGTACCGGCGGTGACCTGCTGGCCACCCGCCGGCCTCCCCAGTGCGTCGTATCCCGAATAGGTATAGCCATCACCTTGGATCTGGCTGCCGATGGTCTGGTCCAGCTTGACCGAGGCGAGCCGGCCTATGCAGTTAAGTAGTGTGCTGTCGTCGTACTTGTAATCCCATACTAGCTGGACGCCGCCGACGTTGTTGAGGGTCTTTGTCTTTACCCGGTTCAGGCCGTCATAGGCAAAGGTCACGGAAGTGCCATTCGGGTTGGTCCTTCCTAGGAGGTTTCCGTTCGCGTCATAGCTATATGACGTCGCAATCTGTTGTCCCGAGCCGTTTACCTGCTCGGGGTTCTTGGCGGTGCTCAGCCTGGATAGGCTGTCATAAGCGTAGGCGCGGCTCTGCGAGCCCTGATTGACGGATGTGAGATTTCCGAGTTGGTCATACCCGTATGTCGTCAAGTAATTGTGGCCGCTTGGGTCCTCGTTAACCTGTGCCAGGCGCCCCAATCCGTCAAGCAGGCTGCTTCTGGAGTTGCCAGTCTGGTCGGTGACGGTCGTTTGGTTTGCGTTAAAGGCGGTGGTCACGCTGCCACTCCACGAGGTGTTGGTGCCGGTGGCAGGGGGCTGGGTTGCGCCCGAGAAGCTGGCTACCTCGACGACCCGGCCCATGTTGTCCCTGGTCGTTCTGGTCCAGCCATCGCTAGCAGAGCCGGCTGCCGGGTGAGCCGGGTTCGAGGCGAAGGTCATCTGGCCCATGTTCTGGTAAGCGGTCTGGGCCTTGATTGTATAGGTGGATCCGTCCTCGCTCGTCTCGACTGAGATCTGGCGGCCTAACTGATCGCTCGACGTTCTGGTCAGCATGAGCCTGTCACCTGATGAAGTCAGGTCGGCGGACTGGACAACCTGGCGTTCGACATCATAATAGCTGGTTTTGACTGTGCGCTGGCCCCCGGCGACGGAGGGATACGTAATGACGCCGACCCTGGCATAAGGGTCCTGGCCCCCGACTAGCTGATTGGTGTAATCATAGGACGTTACCTTGCTGTTAACATCGGTCTGGCTAGTCGGGACGCCAGTCGAAGCGTCGTACGCTGCGAACGAAATCTGCGTGCCAGTGCCGTTCAGCGGGTTCACCGTGACGCTGGTCGGCATCGGAGCATGAGTAGTCGCGTCGTACGTGTAGCTAGTCACGTTGCCGTTCGGGTCGGTGGTGGAGCTTATGTTGCCAAAGGAGTCGTAAACGTGAGTCGTGTTATCGTAGGCTCCTAGCGAGCTGTCCCAACGACTCTGCTTACTCAAGTTCCCTTTTACAGGTGAGACACCAAGGGCCTGATTGTCATAGTAAAGCTGGGTGACGCTCGAGTCAACATCTGCCTCTTGTAGCAGGTCTGTTATGACCGGAGCGGTCGCGTTCGCGGTCGTCGATTGCTGCGCGTATACGTTCGTGGAGGAGGGCGTTGGCGCGGAGTTGTAGTAAGTATTCGTGATGGTCCTCAATACTGTGGCCGTCGAGGGAACCCCTGTCGGGACTCCGTTCGAGTCCCTTTGCACGGAAGAGGGATTGAACCAATCATAGTCGGTTTCCTGGGTCACGTTACCGTTGAAGTCGTACTGCATTGTCTTAGCGTTCATCTTGGACGGATTTCCGCTTGAGTCCAACAAGGTCGTATATTCGGCGTCGACGACCGGGTTGAAGACCACTCCGCCTCCAGGCCCATCGGCGCGACCCGGGGTAAAGACGAGGCCGGTCCAATGCCGTTCAACCACTTGCACGCCCGGTCTAGTAGTTCTGTAGGCAAGTCCGCTCAAGGCCCCGCCAACCCACCCTGGCGTGCCGGTGTCGTGGATATAGGTCTGCTGGGCGGTGGTTTGGCTGTCGGGCGATACGACGGTTGCGCCGGTGCCGACGCTGCTTATGCTGTAAGTCCACTGATCTGAAGTGCCGTCGTGGGTCACCGTTTTAGTGGTTATCGTTTCTTGCGTAGCAGCTTCGGCAGTAAGAAGGGTCCCCTGTCCGTCCATGCTGTAGACGTAGTTGACTATGGCTCCAACTGGGATGTTGTTCTGGGTGATCTGGATTTGGCTGAGATCTCCCATTCCGTGGGACTCGGTAGTGACAGTTAGGGGCTGCGTGTTACAGGCTGCCTGATACTGAATCGATTCGGAGTCGGTCGTGTCTGAGTTGTAGCCGAATTGGTAGATCAGCGGCTGGCCAGACTCTGTCTGGGGCAGTGTGATGGATCTCAACACTTGGACCTGAGTGTTTGGCAGCAGAGTTGTGCGACTGCAGCCATTGTCCTGGATGCTATAGGTCTTGCCCTGAACCGTCGTCGTGCCGAATGCCACATTGACGCTGACCAAAGCGCCGGTTACGGTCGGGTACTGAACCTGTCCGGAATTTTGCGCAGGGTTGAATGCGTAGGTGAACTGGCGATTGCCGGTAACGTCGAGAAACGTAGAGGTGACGACGCCGTTGCTGTCAACCGTCCCCGTAAGCTTTATGCTGTTATTGTTCTGATCGAAGATGGTATTGCTCCCGTTGCCCCTTATCAGGATCTGGGTGCCATCACGCATGTTTACTATGGCTCGAGGGTTGTGGCCAGTAGGGTAAACTACGGCCCACAGGTAGCTGCCGTCGAATGAGTAATAGCGCAAAGCCTGGTTTGTTGTGTCGGGTGTGTCTTTGTAGTAGCCTTTCAAGTAGTCTCTCGTTCCGGGCCATGGTGTATAGTCAAGGGGTCTGAGTTCATGCTCGGAGCCTTCGGGCGTCCTGAGCATGAGGCGATACCATGGCGACTGGAGCAGCGCATAATCGGGATCGGACGGATCGCTAGGTACCACGTAGGCGTAATCCTCGGTCTCATTGTGAAAGGTGAGGGTATAGCCCTGGCCAATTGGCACCCAGCCTCCATTATCCGCGAGCTGCAGGCTGTCCTGAACGTAGCTGATCTGAAAACCTGTGAATTCTGTCCTGGTTACGTTCCAGAGCTTGCTATTGTAAGAGGCCTGGATTGCCCACGATAGTTTGCCGCCGGCGACAGGGGGTAGTGAAGCCAGGGGTAGCGACACGTTCACGTTACCATTGGTCAGGCTGATATTGTCGAGACTGCTGACTGAGTAAGTACCGAGAGTGCTTGTGCCGCGGTCAGGCCTTTGCGGGGCCTGGGCGACAACCACATGACGGCAGACCGCTAGTAGGACGACAGCCGTGGCTAATTGCACGAATGATTTCGTTGAGAAGTTCATAAGCTTGTTGCTCATCTGTCGCTCCATTTAATGCGCGGCACTGTATCCGATCCCAGTGACCGAAAGGCTCATTACGACTTGATTATTGATATTCCAGGCAATGTGAGTGGGGGCTTTCTCGGTCCCTTGAACCGCCCAACCAGAGAACTCGGCGAGCACGCGCTGCCCATTCTCGTCGGACATTACCTTGTCAATCAATCCCGTATCGCTGTTTACGTAGTATAAGCGCCACTCGCTTTGAGGCCTGCCGGGCGAGTCGCCTACTTCGCCGAGGCGAACCATATCCCAAACCGGACCGGCGTAGTCATCAGAAATGCCAGACGGTCTTACACCGTAGGCGATGGTGTAGTAGGCCACGGGTCTGAGCTGGGCCAGGACGAACTGGTCCGGGCTGTCGAGAGCCAGCCTTTCAATCAGCGCCCGATCGCTCCCGCCCGCCTTGTTGCCTGACGAGGTAGCGCCGCCGGTCCCATCCCAGGCCAAGTTGGCCGGGCCATTGTCTAGCGAGATCGCCACTCGCTCACCGCCGTCATCTTGAGCGCGGGTAAGGGTGACAGAATGCTCCGCTGAGCCTACTGTGAGGGTTCCCGCGATTGTGGTTATTTCGCGGCCCGGCAGGCTAAACCTCTGGCCGAGGCGGCGGCGGAGCCTATCGGCCATTGGCTGAATGGCTAGCTTCGTGTGATCCAATGGCCGGACTTGGATGGGCAATATCGAAGATAAGGTATTGATACGAGGGCCGGTGTGCCGAGACGGAGTTGTGGTAAACCGACCAATGCTTTTTGGTCCAAACGCCAGGCCGATTGCACATAGCGAAAGCATTGTCGCGATTCCAATTCCAAGTCGTTTGTGACCAATCGAGAGTCTCAACTTTGCGTTACCAATTGCGCTATTTTTCATCATCGCCTCCGCTATGATTGCTATGTCGATCGCTGATTCTGCGGTGCTTCATGGTCTTCGATTCCTCACCGATGAAGAACGAGCTCGTCTTTTGGCCCGCAGTTTGATGAACGCCATTTGCTGCTTTTCCCGTCCCGCCGACTCTTCAGGATCTGTCCAGAAGGCGGCCTAGTGCCATGTGCGAGCCGAATCCAGTTCACGCCGCCGGGTCCGAAGAAGGAGCTGATGTCAGCGTTACCGGTATGGTTCTTCGCCGTGGCAAATCCAATATCCCACTTACCCTGCTTCCGAACTAGGGTCCCTGGAATAGACTGCTAGCCGGGTTCTGGTTCATGAGGACGTTGGTGACCTCGACACGGAAGTCGACTTTGCCGCCCAGCGAGTGGGTTATCTCGAATGGCCAGAGGACGCCGTTGATGCGCTGCCACGCCGAGAAATCGACTCGCACCTGCTGAAAGTCGGCGTTGGAGCCTATGAGGCTGCCGGCTGGATCTGATTGTTCAAGCCACTGGCCCGCATTGACGATGTTGTCGGCGGCGTTGACGAGATACATCACGTTGCGCTGATCGCCCGGATTGACCGCAGCGAGCGGATTCCCAGTCTGGTCAGCTATAAGTGGCCGGTTGAATACAATGGGCTCCGCCAAGTCCAGGGCGGGGCGGCCCGGGCTTGCTGGCTGGTGGTCTTCCTGGGTAGGGCGAGTCTCGCCGTACTGCTGGCCGGCGGCTCTGGTGACGAATAATCGCTCGGGGGTGAACCTGGTCCAGGCGCGGATGTCGCGCTGCTGGGCCGATGTCAGGCTGGACGCGAGCGAATCCCAAGGTGCTACGTGGTCGAAACCGAATACTTCGGTGGAGCCCCCAGAGGTGATCTCGACGCGAACCATGTCAGGGTACCTGCGCAGGATCTTGATCGAACCCTGGCGGGTTGTGTCACCATTGCGGTTGAAGAAGTTGATGGAACCGGCGACGAGCGAGTCTTGAATCGTAGGGGTCCAGCCGTGGGCGGCGCGAGCACGCTGCTCGATGTCAGGGCCGGCTGCCGGTAAGGGCACGGACGTACCGGCGGCCGACAGGGGCTTGGGCGACAGGGGCTTGGGCGGGCCGGCCGCGGGCAGCACTCTGCTGATTGCCGATTTGCCGGGCCTGCTGAGGGCGGCAGCGGCGAGCAGGATCACGATCGCGAGCGAAATGAACACCATTCGTTTATGTTTCATGGGACCTTCCTTGCGGACCGTTATCGCTGGCTGCGGCAAACTGTTCATTGCGCCCTCCTGATGCGATCATTGGTGGAGTCAGCTATGTAGACTTCGCCGCTCGGACCGATCGCAACGCCACGGGGATTGTTGAATTGGGAAACGGTGGTACAGGCGCCATCAGCCCAACCCGCCACGCCAGTGCCCGCGTAGACCGACGATGACCCTGAAGAAATGGTCACGTTTACAATCTGCTGAGCCACACGGTTGGCGATGTACAGGACCTCTCCCGTTGCCCACACTAGGTGATACGGCTTGTTCAGGCCGGTGCTTATGATTGAAGTCTGGCCCGCGGTAGTAACCCGCCAAATTTCACCGTTGCTTTGATCCGCAACATACAATGACCCACTGTTTTGGCTGACCGTAATACCGGTGATGAAGCCCAAGCCCGAGCTGCTGTTGGCGATGGTAGTGGTATTGCCCTGCAGGTCGACGCGCCTGACCGCGCTGTTCGATGCATCCGCGACATAGATGATGCCGTCGGTACCTATGACGACATCCTGCGGCGAGTTGAACAGAGCCGTCGTCGCGTTGCCATCAGTAGAGCCCGGCGTCCCTGGTTGGCCCGATATAGTGTTGACTGTCCAATCCGTCCCTTGCGTTGCTGGCGGAATCAACTCCCTGATCATCTGGTTATCTCTATCGGCTATAATTAAGGCCGTAACGACGCCAGAGGCATTTGTGATAGCGGCGATGCCTGTGGGGTTGTTGAACTTTGCGACCGCGGCGTCAGCGCCGCCGGCGCCGTGATAGCCGGCGACGCCGGTGCCGGCTATCCAAGCCGATTGCCCGGAACTTGAGCCGTCCAGGTACAGCATCCTGATTCGCTCGTTGTCTGTATCGGCAATGAACAGAGCGTGGCTGCCGCTGACCGGATCAATAGCCATCGTCATGCCGTTCGGGTTGGCCCACTCCGCCGTTGTCGAGTTGCCCTCGAGGTAACCATAGACCCCAGTGCCCGAGGACGTTGTGACTGCACAAGAGGCGGCGCCAGCTTCGGTTACCGTGAAGGTCTGGCCGGCGATGGTCATCGTACCGATCTGACTGGATGAGCTGTTGTTTGCCGCGACCGTGTAGCTCACAGTGCCGTTGCCAGTGCCGCTACTGCCGGCGGTGATCGTGATCCATGCTGCGTTGCTCGTTGCCGTCCAACCACAGCTCGTGCCGGCCGTGACAGTAACTTGGTAAGGGCCGCCCCCACTCGGGACGCTTGAATTTCCTTGTGGATTAAGGGAATATGAGCAACCCGACGCCGGTTCTTCAGTGGCAATCAACTTAGACCCAGCATAGATATACTCCTTGGACAACGCGGGTCCTGAGGCAGGGCTTATCTGACCTCGAATGGAAGCCGCTCGGTTTTCAGAGGAATAGAAGGCACGCGCTCCGGCGATGGCTCCGGCGCTGAGGATTAGCACCGCGATAGCCGCTAGCGTCTTTCTGG
>Ga0126379_10002568_pt1 | contig 11592 bp, 15 predicted proteins | sample PanSoiMetPlot_24_FD_92640 | JGI IMG/M metagenome (GOLD analysis project Ga0126379, IMG submission 92640) | Tropical forest soil microbial communities from Panama - MetaG Plot_24 | ecosystem: Environmental > Terrestrial > Soil > Tropical forest > Bulk soil | place: Panama | collected 2016-02-17
CGTTCGTGTCGACCGCGATCACCCGCGTCCTTCCATTCGCTCGTAGAGGGCGTCGCGATCGGCGAAGTGGACGCCGGGAACGGGGCGCCCCTTTTTCGTGAGGAGCTTCAACCGGAAAGGTTTGCCAGTCGGGCGGGCGGGGGCCAGGTACTGGCGAAGCGCGGTTTCGATGACGGCGGTGAGCGTGCTTCCCTCGTTGGTAGCCCGGCTCTTCGCCTTGCGGATCAGCTCGTCGTCCAGGTCGAGGGTCGTCCGCATGCAGATATCTGTACGCCTTGCGCATGAATCTGTCAATGGTCCGACTCGCGGAGGAGCTCGAGATCCTCCCGGGCATCCCTGAGCGCCTTCGGAGGACGAGGGCCTGGCCATGCCGGAGCAGGCGGATCACCGCGCGCCCGGAAACTGTATCGTTTCCGGGACTTCCGGCGACCGTCGCGCTTGGGGTATATCCTCGGCGATGGGACGAGCACCGCGAGGGCGGGGAGGGCAGTCATGCCGACGGAACTGGAGCGCGCGCGCCGATTGTTCACGCGGAAGGAATACCACCGCATGGCCGAGGCGGGCATCCTCAAGCCGAGAGATCGCGTCGAGCTGATCCGGGGCGAGATCATCGAGATGTCGCCCATCGGGCCGCGCCACATCGCCTTCGTGAACAACCTGACCGAGTTGCTGGTACTGCGGCTCGGGCGGCGGGCCGTTGTCTCGGTGCAGAATCCCGTGGCGCTCGACGAGTACTCCGAGCCCCAGCCCGACCTGGCCGTGTTGCGCCGGCGCGCCGACTACAAGCAGACCGAGCCGGTCACGGAGGACGTCCTGTTCCTGATCGAGGTGGCCGACACGTCGCTCAGCTACGACCGTCGTGTAAAGCTGCGACTCTACGCCGAGGCCGGCATCCCGGAGTACTGGGTGGTCGATGCCGCCGCCGAAGTGATCGAGGTCCATCGCGGGCCCGGGCCCGGTGGCTACGCCGAAACGCAGCGATTCGCCGCCGGCGAGGCGATCACGCCGGCGGGCTTTCCGGACGTCGCCCTGACGGCCGGCGAGATCTTCGCGTAGGCCGCAGGCGGCGCAGACATACCTCGGTCAATCGCGGGACCGCGCCGCTCGTGCTGGCCGGGATGCTGATCGCGGCGAAGTCAGTCGAGGACGGGGGCAAGGTCCTGCAGGCTCAGGCCTGACCGCGCTCCGGAGCGTTCGAGCCCGAAGCGACGCGCGGACCGTGGGGCCGGCCGTACCGCCGCACCAGGAAGCGGATGATCGCGCGGGCGACCTCCACCCGCTGCGCCATCATGCCGAACAGAGGACGCGAGCCCGTGGCGGAGGTCGCCGGGGCCGTCCTGCGCGCCCTCGCCGCCGTCGTCGCAGGGCGCCACACGGTGTAGGATGCAGGCCGCGATCGATTCGACGACAGGAGGTCGCCTGTGACGATCTACCACGTCCACTTCACCTGCGCGCCGGACTACATGGCGCGCCGCCTGCCGTTCCGGCCCGCCCATCTGAAGCAGCTCGGGACGCTGCGCGAGCAGAAGCTGGTCGTGGCCGGCGGGCCCGAGCCCGACGGCACCGCCGCGAACATCTTCTATCGCGTCGCCGACCGCGCGGAGCTGTCGGGGCTGCTCGACGACAACGAGTTCAACAAGGCGGGGCTCTTCACGGCCAGTTGCCCGAGGGCCTTCAGCGAGTTCCTCGATCCGATCGATCGCCCGCCCCTCGATGCCGGATTGGCGGCGACGATCGTGGAGGGAACGGCGCGCGATCGTGCCGCCGCCCGAGCCGGCCTCGACGCGCTCCAGCGAGACGGCCGCGTGGCCTTCGGCGGATTCTTCGAAGGCGGCGCTGCGCTCGCCGTCGTTCGCTCGTCGAGCCCAGACGAGGCGGTGACCTGGCTGACCGGGGCCGGAGGCTGGGAGCGCGCGGCGATGAGTGCGCGCGCGTGGAGCCAGACGCTCTAGGAGCGTCTGCAGGCCGAACAGGCTGAATCGGCAGTCCATCGATCGCCGGAGATCCATTCGATGCGGGTCGGAATCGTCGGGCGAGGTCTGGCCGGACTGCGGACCGCGATGCTGCCCGCTCTATCCGGGGGCCGTCATGTTCTTCCTCTGAGCGAAGGACGGCTGGTCGTACCGGGAGCCGCAGCTGGAGTTCGCTGGGCGGTACTACGACGCGCGTGTTCTCCGCGGGGCGTTCGCATTGCCCAACTGGGCCGATGTGGCTGCCCGCGCCACGGTGCGGTGGACGGGATGAGATACGCGACGTGCCGGCCGACGTCGAGTCGGGACCCTTCGTGGCGCTGCCCGTCAGGCTGCGCCACGCACAGCGGGCGGGGGCGGATCACGTGTCGACCCGCCGCGCTGCTCACGGGGCGCACGCGCGGATCGCGGCCATCGCCATCGAGCGTCCGTCGGCGCCGGACACGCGCGGGCTCACGATCGGAAGGGCGAGTCCCGCACGGCGATAGGCATCGATGCGCGCGCGGCACGTCTCGGGCGTGCCGGCGAGGGCCACGGCGTCGATGAGCTCATCCGGCACCACCGTCGCCGCTGCCTCGCGGCCGCCGTGATCGAACGCCGCCTTGATCCGGCGCACGGCGTCGGCGAAGCCGGCCTCCGCGAGCAGCCGGTTGTAGCGCGGGAAGAAGCCGGCGTAGAGCCCGACCGCGGGGCGCAGCGCATCGCGCGCCGCGGCGGCGGTGTTCTCGACGGCGCATGGGATCAGGGAGGCCACGTCGACCGCCGCGACGTCGCGGCCGGCACGGCGCGCGCCGATCGCGACGTGCTCGACGGCGCGGGCGATCGTGCGGGGCGTGGGCCACGTCAGGAGCACGCCGTCGGCGAGCTCGCCCGCGATCTCGAGCATCGTCGGGAACAGCGCCGCGACGTAGATGGGGATCCGCGGCCGCAGCGGTGGGAACCAGAGATCGAACCGCTCGATCGTGACGGTTTCTCCGCGATGCGAGACGCGGCCGTCCCGCACGAGCGCGCGGACGATCGCGATGGTGTCGCGCAATCGAGCCGTCGGCTGCACGAAGGGAATTCCATGCTCGGGCTCGACCTGCACGCGATGGCTGCCGCCCAGCCCCAGGATGAAGCGCCCGTCGGCCAGCTGATCCACGGTGGCCGCGGCCATGCCGATCGTCGGCGCGCTCCGGACGAAGACGCTCGAGATGCTGGTGCCCAGGGTGATGCGCCGCGTGGCCACGGCGCAGGCGCCGAGGATCGCGAATTGATCGCCGCCGTGGCCCTCGGCCACCCAGGCAGACTCGTAGCCGAGGGCCTCGGCCAGCTTGACGCACTCGACGATGTCGGCAGGCGCGAGGCCGCCGCTGAAGGCCACTCCGATCCGCATGGTCACTGCCCTCGCGACATTGGAGTCTCCGTTCCCGGAGCCTCCGGTCTCAGATACACCACGAGGCAACACACACACAGCCCCAACCCGGCCAGAGGATATTTCAAGGCGAGGACCGCGGCCACTCCGAACAGACACATGGTCGTGAGCGACCGGGCATGCATGACTTTCCGCACCTTCCGCGGCACGTCGTGGACGGGGCGGCGGTCGACCAGCTCCCAGATCAGGAACACGTAGGTCGCGTTCACGAGGAAGAAGACCATCGCATAGAAGGCCACTGGCTGATTCGTCCAGACGATCGCGATGAAGACGTAGCTGACGGCGTAGCTCAGCCAGGTCGGCCAGAGCGAGAGGAGCGCCGCGAACGTCGGCTGCTCTGGCGGCCGCAGATCCAGGACCAGGATCGTGATCAGAACGGCGAAGACCGCATCCGAGAACGCGCTCACCCGCTCCGGTGTCGCAGCGCGCAGCACGGCTGTCTCCTGTCGCGGGTGCTACCGCCGACTCGGCCGCCGCGAGTTCACGGTATCTGCCAGGGAGCCGCCGGAGCGCCGGGGGCGGTGGACCTCGGCCGATATCGTTCCGCGGGCCCCGACGTATACTATCCGATCGTGCGATTCCCTCGCGAAGGGAAGGACGAGTCGACGGAGATGATGAGCGAGCCCCAGCGCGCCCCGGGGCGCATGCGCTCCATGACGCTCGGCACGCCATGAACGAGTCGCAACAAGCGCTCAAGACCATCTTGCTGGTGGACGACGACTATGGAGTGCGCTCGATGGTCCGGGACCTCCTGGAGATGGGCAGGTACGGCGTCCTCGAGGCGGCCAGCGGAGAGGAGGCCCTCGACCTCGGAGCGTCCTACGAGGGGGCCATCGACCTCCTGCTGACCGACATCATCATGCCGGGCATGTCCGGGGCGGATCTGGCTCGTCGACTGAGTGTGCGGCGCTCGCGCATGGCCGTGCTGTACATGTCCGCGTTCACCAGGATGGACATGAACGCTCGCCACATCGGATCCCGGAGGTCGTCCCCGAGCACGTGGCGCGGCTGGTGATCTTTCTCGATATCGACGGTGTGTTGGCGCCGATCCGTCGCTGGGATCGCTACGGCGACGTGGACCCGTCGTGCGTCCAGGTACTGAACGACATCGTGGCGCAGGCCGACGCGGAGGTCGTGGTCTCGTCGACCTGGCGGCACGGCAAGACCGTCGCCGAGCTGCAGGCGATCCTCGAGGCGTCGGGGTTCGCCGGCCGCGTTCTGGACAAGACGCCGACCGGCTCGCCCGGCATGGATCGCGGAGACGAGATCGCCGCCTGGCTCGCGCATCACGCCATCGACGGCTACGTCATCATCGACGACCACGGCAACATGGGCGCGTTGCGGCACCGACTCGTTCAGACGCATCCCTCCCAGGGCCTCCGCCCGGGGGACGTGCCGCGGGCCGTCGCGGTGCTCGCGCGCCCGATCTCCGGGCGATCGCTCGGCTGATCCACAGGCTCCGGCTCGCGCCACGTCGACTCCCTCGCGCGAGAACCACCGCCCGGCGGTCGCTACGCGCGGGGCTCGGGTTGACTTGGTATCCGTTCGTGGTCAAAGTGCTCGGGGCGCGGCGCACCGAGCCTGTCCTACCGCGCTGGCGCCAGGAGGAGAGCTCACATGACCGAACGCGTGCCGCTCCTCGAGGTGGGGAAGCTGCTGGCGAGCCTCGATGACTTGAGGGCGAAGAAGGGCGAGCCGCCGTGGGCCGAGCCGCTGGTGCTCACTGACGACATCCAGGCGTTCATCATCTGCCACGCGCCCGGACATCCGAACGACACGCACTACCATCTGCACGACGAGTGGTGGGTGGTGCTCCAGGGCGAGATCGACTGGCACATCGAGGGCGAGCTCGCGCCCATCCGGGCGAAGGCGGGCGATTTCGTCCTCGGGCCGAAGAATCGCTGGCACCACATCGAACCCGTCGGCGCCGAGCCGACGATCCGCATCGCGATCAACGCGCGCGGCGAGTTCCACCGCTACGACCGCCTCGGCTGCAAGCCGCTCTAACCGCCCCGCCGGACGACGGGCGAACGCCCGCGTGACCGTCCGGGCGAGGCGCGGTCCCCGCCGCGCCATGCATCTGCGCGACCCGGAGAGGAGGTGAAACGTCCGCCGAGAAGGGAAGATCAACGTCCAGGAGAACGCGCCTCCGGGCCCGGGGCGGAGTTTTGGTCTGCCTCGCGCCGGGCGGCGGGATCCGGACACTCCAGGCGGTCGGGGGTGGCGGGTCGCACGGACGAGGTGGAGGGCCGCCGTCGCCCTCGCTCACCCGCCGAGGCTGTAGAAGCGGATCGCGTTCTCGCCCAGCACCTTGCGTCGCGCCTCCTCGGACAGTGGGGCGAGCCGCTCGCGCAATTCCTTCACCACGCCGAACGAGGCGTCGATGTGCGGATAGTCGGACGCCCAGATGAAGTAGTCCGCGCCGATGTGCTCGATCATCTGGGCGGTGACCGATTCGTCGGGATCGGCCGAGATCAGGCACTGCCGGTAGAAGTACGCGCTGGGCGCCATGCGGATCGGCGTCAAGTGCGCCATCACGCGGTGCTTGTGATCGAGGCGGTCGAGCCACGCCGCGATCCAGTTCGACCCCGCCTCGAGCACGGCGCACCGGAGCCGCGGATAGCGCTCGAACATGCCCGAGGTCAGCATCTGGGTGAAGGCCGCCATGACGTCGATGGCGAGGAACGCGAACCCGAAGAGCCCGTCGGATGGATCGTACCGGAGCCACTGACGGAACCACTGCTGGTCGCGCACGACGACGTGGAACGCGATCGGCATCTCGAGGTCCTGGACGGTTTCCCAGAACCGGGCCAGGGCAGGGTCGTCGAAGTGGCGGCCGCCGCGCGCGGCGACGTCCGGTGAGAGGAAGACGCCCACGCATCCGTCCTTGCGGGCGCGGACGGTTTCCTCGACGGCCCCGTCCGCGTCGAGGAGCGAGATGTGGGCGACCGGGTGGAGTCGCCGGCGGTCGGCCTGGCAGAACTCGACCAGCCAGCGGTTGTAGGCGCGCGTGTAGGCCGTGGCCAGCGCCGGATCGGTCACGTGACCTTCCCAGCAGATGCCGATGGTCGGGTAGAGGAGCGCGCGGTCGATGCCCTCGTCGTCCATCACGCGAAGCCGCGCGTGCGGATCGTACCCGCCGGGCGGGCAGCCCTCCGCGTAGCTCACCTGGCCGCGCGTCAGGAGCTCCGTGGTGTCCATGTCGATGCCGCCCAGCGCGCCCAGCTGTCCGCGCAGGGTCTTCAAGACTCGCCCGTCGACGAGGAGCACCTCGTAGCCCTCGTCGTCACGGGCGATCCGGATAGCGCGGTCGCGGTACGCCGGCTCGAGGTAGCGGAACCAGGTCTCCGCGGGTTCCAGCACGTGGCCGTCAGCATCGACGACCGGTCCCGTTGTCTCGGCGCTCATGGTCGATCCCTTTCGCCTTGCGCCGGCGGCGCGAGCGCGGGCTCGCCGAGCGACAGCATCAGCCGATTCGCCCAGTTGAAGAACGCCGCCGCGTGGATCACGTCGGCGATCGCCAGGTCGTCGAGTCCCGTGCGGCGCAGGCGCTCGAGGTGCTCGGGTCCGAACGCGATCGGCGTGGCGGTCAGCGCGACCGACGCGGCGACGATCGCGTTCCATCGCTCTCCCACGTCGGCGCCGACGCCGTCGCCCAGCAGGCGCTCCACGTCCTCCTCGCGCTTCGAATAGATCGCCGCGTGTCGCGCGTGCACCGACGCGCAGTAGACGCACCCGTTGAAGCGCGACGTCGCCGCGGCGGCCAGCTCGCGCTCGGCCCGGGGCAGGCCGCCGTCGGGATTGTAGAAGATGTCCTTGTCGGTGCGCGTCCGCGCCTCGAGCGCGTCCGGATCCCGCGCGAGCAACCGGAAATAGGGTGACTTGACACGTGCGGCATCGACGAGGCTCGCCACCTGGCGGTCCGTCAGCCCGTCGATCGGCAGCGGCTCCAGCCACGGCAGCCAGTCGAGCTGGGCCCGCGTGAAGGCGACGGGAGCGGTGTGATCGGGCGGCGTCAGCACGGTATCGGACATGTCGCGACCTCGCGAATCAGGAGCGGCCGGCCAGGACGCGCAGTCCCGAGACCACACGGATCTGGAAGGCCAGGAAGGCGGCGATCTGGGAGAGCGTCACGATGTCGGTAGTCGACCATCCGGCGTCGAGGAGCGACTGCAGCGCGGCGGGCTCGGCGTCGCGCGGGTGGAACACGAGCAGGTGCATGTGCTCGAAGGCGGCGGCGAGGCGCGCGCCGAGCGTGCCGCGCACCCCCGCGCTCGCGCGATAGAGGGGACCGGCGGCATCCTCGCGGCTCAACGGCCCGGGCGGATAGCTGCCATACGGACCTTGCCCCTGGGCTTCGAGAATGGCGGTGTCGACCGCTGCGCGAAGCGCCGACGAGGCGCTGCCCGCCGTCAGACCCGCCGCGTAGTGCTTCCGGATGTCCTCCGCGCCATGCAGTCCGGCGACGAAGGCGCCCAGTGCGAATCGCTCCTCGATCGCGACGCCGCCGGCGGACTCCGGCGCGAACAGCGCGCGGTAGCTCGCCTGCGCCTGGGCGCGCGCCTCGGGCCGCCGCGAGCGAACCGCGTCCAGTGCAGATCCGGGCGAGATCCCGACCAGCGCATCGATCACGTCTTCCGCCGTGTCCGTCATCGTGTCACCTCCGCCGTCACGCGACTCGCCTGACTCCCGCGCCGGCGTCGCGTCCCCAGTCGAGTCCCGGCGCCACGATCTCCGCGACCAGCTCGATCGATCTCAGGATGAACGGATGCGGCGGATCGATCGAGTGCACCTGCACCGCGAGCTCGGTGGCGCGCGCGAGCGTACTGTCGGCCTGCAGCGAGGCGATCACGTCGCCCGGCGCACCGAGGTGAATGTCGTATGCGGCGATGAGGTCGTCGAGCGCGCCACTCCTGGTGGCGCGACCGGCCTTCATCAGTCGCGCCTGGTGGCGTGCCAGCCCGGCTTCCGCGAAGCGCCGGGCGTCCGCGCGATCGTCCGCGACGAACACGGTGCGCGACGCCAGGATGCGCGGCTCGCGGCTCTCGGGCAGCGCCTCGAGATAGGCGTCGATCATCGGGTTCTGGATGTCCGCCAACGACAGGCCCGCCGCGCCGGCTGGACGCGGCTGCGTGCGCGAGAGCAGGAGCCCGTCGCCCGCGGCGCCGGCCCGCCGGGCGCCCTCGACCGAGAACGTCGCCTGCCAGATGCGCTCGGCGAGCTGCGGATCCGGCGGATACAGCCGGTCGCCGCCGGGAAGCGGGCGCCCCGCCCACGCATCGCGCAGCACCTGCAGATGCCCGACGAGCAGCGCCTCGCGGTCGGAGCTGTCGAGGCCGAACGCCGCGAACGAGGAGAGGTTGCCACCGCCCCCGACGCCGACCTCGAGCCGCCCTCCGCACATCAGGTCGAGCACTGCGGCATCCTCGGCCACCCGGATCGGCAGCTCGAGCGGCAGCGTGACGATTCCGGTCCCGAGCCGGATCCGCGACGTCTGCGCGGCGACCCGCGCGAGGAACACGAACGGGCCCGGGAGACCGCCCTCGTCCTCGTGAAAGTGGTGCTGGGCGACCCAGGCCGAATGGAAGCCACGGCTCTCGGCGTGAACGATCTGCGCGGTCGCCAGCCGATATCGCTCGGCGGCGTCCGTCTGGTCGAGGAGGCGGGTGAAGAAGCCCAGGCGCTTCGACATAGCGGCCATTATGCACCACCGAGATGGAGACCTCATGGCCAGCGCCGTCCGCACACGGGACGGCCGGCCAGCACCAGGGGATCGCGTCCTCTCGGCGAGCGGAGGCTCGACGCGGCGCTCTCCGCCCAGCGAATCGCTTCCAGGATTACCCGGTAGATTTCACTGGTCGCGCGCGTGCGCGCTCGGCGCCGCGAGGCGATTGTCGCCCTCATGCGCGCTCCCATCGCCACCTCTTCCCTGGCACACGACTTGCGCGATCGACCTGGAGTGTCCACCTTTCCGAGCGCAACAGGAGGAGCCGATGAAGATATCACCGTTCGTCGCCGCCGCTCTCGTGGGGTGCTTGCTTCCGGCCGCGGGCCTGGCCCAGACGTCGACGCGACCCACGCAACCCACGCAGTCCCACGAGTCGACCGGAATGACGTCGGATTCCATGGCGGATCACCACGCCGTCGAGGGCGAGGTCACCAAGGTCGATGCCGACAAGGGCTGGATGGACGTGAAGACCTCCGACGGGAGGATGAAGGTTCATTTCCCGCCCGCGGCGCTCGAGAACGTGAAGGTGGGTGACCGCGTCACGCTGGAGCTGGGGCTAACCAGATCGGCCACCCGATAGGCCCGGCGCGCGGCTGTCACGCGGCCACACGGCCCATCTCACAGCCTGCGCCGCGGAACGAACTCGACCACCAGACAACGATCTCGACGAACGAGAAAGGAGGGGCGATCGTGAATCACATCCGCGAAGGTTTGATGACTGGCATGTTTCGCGACCGCGAGTGCGCGGAGAACGCGTACCGGTCGTGCATCGACCGGGGATACAGCGACAGGGACGTGGACGTCCTGATGTCCGACGAGACCCGCAAGCGCGAGTTCCCGCCCGATTCACCGAAGAGCAAAGTCGGCAGCAAAGCGCCGGAGGGAGCCGGCATCGGCGTCGTCGCCGGCGGCAGCATCGGCGCATTGCTGGCGGGCCTGGCGGCTGCCGGGTTCGCCGTCCCCGCGCTTCCGATCATCGCGATGGGTCCGCTGGCGGCCGCCCTCGCCGGGGCCGGAACGGGCGGGGCCATCGGCGCCGTGACCGGCGCGCTGATCGGCGCTGGCATTCCCGAGGAGCGCGCAAAGATGTACGACCGCGGGATCACTGAGGGCGGCATCGTCCTGGGCGTCCGCCCACGCAGCGAGGCCGACGCCGAGCATCTCGAACGCGAATGGCACAACGCGCGCGGCGAGCAGATCTACCGGCCGATGCCCACGACCACGGCGAGGAGGTGAGCATGAGCTACACACGCGCACTGATGGCTGGCGTGGTCGTCTCGTCGCTCTGCGTGATCGGCGCGGGAGCCGCGTCCGCGCAGTCGACGTACACGGACAAGCCGGCGCCGAAGTCCCAGACGATGGAGCGGCAGCGGTCCACCGGCAGCGGATTGTCCACCGGGACCGACCACATGGTGGGCCGGCACTCGATGGAAGGTGAGATCACCAGCCTCGATCCGAAGAATGGCTGGGTCCACGTGAAGACGAGCGATGGCACGATGATCATGCAGGTGCCCCCGGCATCGCTGCAGGGCATGAAGAAGGGGGACACGGTGACGGTCGATCTCGCGATGATGAAGAGCGGCGAGAAGGCCAAGTAGCATTCCGCATCCGGGCGAGAAGAAGGTCAGGTAGCATTCGCCCGAGCCGTGGCGCGCGTAGCCGGGCGGGGCCCTGTGGGCTCCGGCGGCTACCGCGCTACCGACCGACCACCAGGACCGCTCGCAGATCTCCCTCCGCCGCCTTTCGCGACGTCCCGACCGCTGCCCGAGGTTGCCGATTGCCTTTGGGCGGGCCGGGTGCTTTACTCGGCCGGGACTCGCCGTCGACCGATCAGCGCTCACCCTCACCGAGAGGTCATCCATGGCCGAAGAGACGCGGGCCGATGTGGATCACGATTCCGCCGACGCGGGGCGACGCGACTTCCTGAGAGGGACGCTGCTCGCGGGGGCGAGCGCCGCCACGGCCGCCGCCATGGCGCCGTCCGCGGCGCTGGCGCAGCCCGGGATGGTGCCCGGAACGCGCAATCACTACTACGTCCCGGCCAATGACAAGACGGTGCACTGGGGGTACTTCAGCAAGTTGCTGAAGCCCCTCGTCGAGGTGAGCTCGGGCGATTTTGTGACGATCGAGGTGCTCACGCACCACGCCAACGACGACGCCGCGCGTATGGTCACCGGCGATGCCGGCGCCGAGAGCGTCTTCTACTGGGACAAGCAGCGGAAGGGCGTGGACCGGCGCGGGGCCGGGCCGATGCAGCCCACGCTGTTCGGGCGCGGCGCGGGAGAAGGCCTGGGCGTGCACATCTGCACGGGCCCCGTGGGCGTGAAGGACGCGATGCCGGGCGACATCCTCGAGGTTCGCATCGTCGACGTGAAGCCGCGCCCGTGCGCGAACCAGCAGTTCAAGGGCAAGAGCTTCGGCAGCAACGCGGCGGCGTGGTGGGGGTTTCACTACAAGGACCTCCTCACCGATCCGAAGCC
>Ga0126379_10002569_pt1 | contig 11591 bp, 5 predicted proteins | sample PanSoiMetPlot_24_FD_92640 | JGI IMG/M metagenome (GOLD analysis project Ga0126379, IMG submission 92640) | Tropical forest soil microbial communities from Panama - MetaG Plot_24 | ecosystem: Environmental > Terrestrial > Soil > Tropical forest > Bulk soil | place: Panama | collected 2016-02-17
CAACGCTCAGAACGTGGCGGGCGATTTCACCGCCCAGATCGACTGGGGCGACGGAACGACGACCACAGGCACGGTGCAGGGCTCGAACGGCTCGTTCTCGATTGTGGGCTCGCACACCTACACGGCGGCGGGCGAGAACACAGTCTCAGTCTCGATCGCCGACGACGCTCCTGACGCAGCCACCGGGTTCGTCACGAGCACCGCCGTGAGCGGCTTCGGCGGCCAGGTCACTCTCACCTCGGCGACCGAGGGGACGGCGCTCAGCGGCATTGAGGTCGCGAGCTTTGCCGATACCACTGGCAGCCACGTCGCCGGCGACTATACGGCGACGATCGACTGGGGCGACGGGTCGACTTCGCCCGGCACGGTGAGCGGCTCGGGCCAATCCTTCACTGTCACGGGCAGCCACACCTACACGGACGAGGAAGGCGACGAAGGCACGGGTGCACCGCCCGACATGGTCGTGTCGATCACGCGGACGGCGGACAGCGTCTCGATTACAGCCAGCGGCACGGTGGCGGTCGCAGATGCCGACTTCCTGACCATGACCAGCAAGACGGTCGGAACGACGCCCAACACGCCGCTCACCAATGTGACCGTCGCAACGTTCACCGACCCCTTCCTTGCCAACGTCGCCGGCGATTTCACGGCGAGGATCGATTGGGGCGACGGCTCCGATATCGACATCGGTACGGTGTCGGGCTCGAACGGCTCGTTCACCGTTACCGGTAGCCACACCTATACGAGCAACGGCCAGGACAACATCAGTGTCAGTATCCTGGACGATGTCCCGAATCAGGGGCAAATAGGTGCCGTGACCAGCAAAGCGATCGTCGGAGTGGCTTCCGGCGATTTCCTGCTGACCGCCGTCAACGAGGGCGACGGCAACAGCCATAACGTCGCAACCTTCAACGACGGCAACACAGGCGATACCGCGTCCGCCTTCACCGCCTCCATCGATTGGGGCGACGGCACGACAACATCCGGTACGATTTCCGGCGGGAGCGGGTCGTTCACGGTCAGCGGCTTCCATGCCTATGCGGACGAGGGCGATGAAACGCCGATCGTGACGGTCACGCGCACCGCCGATCAACAGATGGTCACGATGAGCGGGACCGTGAGCGTCGGTGAGGCCGACGCCCTGTTGGTCGCCGCCAACAACATCAGTGGCAACCCAGGTAAACCGTTCACCAATATTCCGGTGGCGACCTTCACCACCTCCTTCGCCGGCAACGTAGCGGGCGACTTCACAGCTACCATCGATTGGGGCGATGGCACGACGAGCACAGGTACGATCGTTGGCTCCGCGGGCACGTTCACCGTGCGCGGGTCGCACACCTACACGACGGGCGGTGACGAAATCATCGAAGTGACGGTATCGGACGACGCCCCCGGTACGGCCATCGCCACCGGAACGGGCTCGGCCACGATCAATTTCGCGGGCCAGGTGGTGCTCACCAATGCCACCGAAGGCACGGCGCTGCCCAACAGCACGCCGGTCGCCACGTTCAACGACAGCAACGGCGGCGACACGGCGGCGAGCTTCATGGCGACGATCGAGTGGGGCGACGGGGTCACCTCGGCGGGCACAGTGAGCGGCGGCGCCGGGACGTTCACGGTCAGCGGCGGCCACACCTATGCGGACGAGGGCAGCGACACCGCCAAAGTGGTCCTCACGCACACCGCGGATGGGGCAACGTCGACGGTGAGCGGCGGCGTTTCGGTCGCCGAGGCCGATATGCTCACCGGGCATCCGGTGAGCTTCACGGCCCATGCGCACCAGGCCTTCAGCGGCACCGTCGCGACCTTCGACGACACCTTCGCCGCCAATGTGCCGGGCGATTTCGTCGCCACTATCGATTGGGGTGACGGCACGATCACGGGGGGCACGGTGTCGGGCGGGAGCGGCTCGTTCACGGTGAGCGGCTCGCATACCTACGCGTCCCTGGGGCAGGACACCGTGACGGTGCGGCTCACGGACGATGCGCCCGGCACGGCGACGGCGACTGCGACCACCACCGTCAACGTCGCCGCTCCCATCGTCCCGAAGAACGACTTCAATGGAGATCGCACTTCCGATCTGCTGTTCCAGGAAGTGGGCAACCCCAACGGCGCGAACGGTGATCCGTTGGTCGGCACCCCGCAGATCTGGCTGGTCAACAACACGATCGTCACGTCGCAGACCGTGCTGTCCAATCCAGGCTCGACATGGAGCATCGCCGGCACCGGCGACTTCAATGGCGATCTCGATGCCGACCTCCTGCTCCGCAACGCCGCGACCGGCGACGTGCGGATCTGGGAGATGAACGGAACGTCGGTCGCGGTCGATACGACTGTCATTGCCGGCGTCCCGGCGGCCTGGGTGATTAGCGGCGTGGGCGACTTCAACGGCGACGGCAGCAGTGACATCCTGTGGCGCAATACTTCGACCGGCGAGGTCGATACCTGGTTCATCAACAATGGTCACTATGCCGGCGGCACGGCTGTCGGCTTCGTGCCGAGCGTCTGGCAAGTCGCTGGGATCGGCGACTTCAACGGGGACGGTACGAGCGACATCTTGTGGCGCAATACCTCGAGCGGCGAGGTCGACATGTGGTTCATCAACAATGGCCAACATGCCGGCGGTACCGGCGTCGGCTTCGTGCCGAGCGTCTGGCAGATCGCTGGCACCGGCGATTTCAACGGCGATGGCACCAGCGACATCCTGTTCCGCAATACCTCGACCGGTGAGGTCGACAACTGGCTGATCCAGAACGGCCACTTCAGCGGCGGCGCCAATCTGGGCTTCGTCTCGAGCGACACCCGAGTGGTCGGCACTGGCGACTACAACGGCGACAGCAAGGCCGACATCCTGCTGCAGAAGACCGATGGTACCCCGCAGATCTGGACCGTGAATGCCACCGGCACCTCCGTCATTGCAACCACAACCCTCGCCAACCCCGGACAGAATTGGCACGCCATCACTGGGTGAGGGAAAAGGTCAGGACCGACACCGAAGCCGAATCGCGGCTCGTGCGATGACCGGCGACTAAACTAATTGGCGAAATCCGGCCGTGACTGCGGCGCCTCCGCGTTGCGCATGATTGCGGCCGTGGATGAATGGAAATCGTCTTTCCGGACTGAACTCAACTAGGCTGCCTCAGCCTGTTGTCGCGTGCCAGGTCGGTCCGGGGTTGGTGAGAGTGGTCGTGGCGGTGACGGTCGTGCTGTTGACGGTCCAGATCTGCGGGGTGCCGTTGGTGTTGTTCTGCAGCAGGATATCGGCTTTGCTGTCGCCATTGTAGTCGCCGGTGCCGACCACCTGGGTGGTGCTCGATACGAACCCCAGATTGGCGCCGCCGCTCCAATGACCGTTCTGTATCAGCCAGTTGTCGACCTCTCCGGTTGCGGTATTGCGCCACAGGATGTCGCTCGTGCCGTCGCCATTGAAATCGCCGGTGCCGGCAACCTGCCAGGCGCTCGGCACGAAGTTGACGGCGGTGCCGCCAGCATAGTGGCCATTGTTGATGAACCACGTATCGACCTCACCGGTTACAGTATTGCGCCAGATGATGTCGCTGGTACCGTCACCATTGAAGTCGCCGGTGCCGGCAACTTGCCAGGCGCTTGGCACGAAGTTGACGGCGGTGCCGCCAGCGTAGTGGCCATTGTTGATGAACCACGTATCGAACTCTCCAGTGCTGGTGTTGCGCCACAAGATGTCGCTCGTACCGTCGCCATTGAAGTCGCCGGTGCCGGCAACCTGCCAGACGGCGGGCACGGCGGTGACAGCAGTGCCGCCAGCATAGTGACCATTGTTGATGAACCACGTATCGAGCTCACCGCTGCTGGTGTTGCGCCACAAGATGTCCGTCGTGCCGTCACCATTGAAGTCGCCGGTGCCGCTGATCACCCAGGCGGCCGGGACGCCGGCTGCGACGGACACATCAAGTGCCACCGACGTGCCATTCATATCCCAGATCCGCACGCTGCCCGTCGAGGCGTCGCGGAACAGAAGGTCGGACTGCAGATCGCCGTTGAAATCATTCTTCACGATCGCGCCGATCGTGACGGTGCTCGTCACGGTGCCCAAATTGTTTGAGCTCGAGCCGTCGTTGAGCACCCAGCTCAGTGTGCGGGTGGGGTTCGCCCCCGAATTCGTGGGGTTAGTGCCGGACGTGAACGTAACCGACTCGAGCACTTGACTGTAGTGGGCGATCGTGTCCGAGCCCGTGAGCGTCAGCATCTCGGTCGCCGCATTGTAGCTGGCCGTAATGCTGGTGCCGCTCGTGCTGGCGGCCAGCACGTCGCCATCGCCCGCAAACGTGCCACCGGTGACCTTCACAGTGGCGCTCACGAGCGTTCGGTTGTCCGGGTCGCTCACCGAGGCGGCCGGCGCGATGGTCACGGTATGACCGGCCGCAAAATTCCTGGCGGCGGTGACATTCGTCAGCGTCGGAGCATCGTTCACCGCAGTGATATTGACCGTGGTCGTCACGGCACTCGCCGCGATTCCGTCATTGAGGATCCAGGTAACGGTTCGCGCCGAAGCCGATCCGAAGTTCGTCGGGTTAGGGCTAGAGGCGCTGAACGTGACTTTGTCGAGCACCGCTTGGTAGTCGGCCAGGGTATCGGTCCCGGTGAGGACCAGCGTCTCGGTTGTGCTATTGTAGCTGGCGCTAATCGCCGTCCCGGCAGTCGACGTGCCCAGCACGTCGCCGTCGCCGGCGAAAGTGCCGCCAGAGATCTTGACCGTTGCGCTCGCAAGCGTGGTGCTGCCCAGGTCCGAGACCGAGATGCTGGGCGACAGCGTGACGGGGGCCTGCTTTTCAGTGAATGTCGTATCAATCGCGCCGGTCAGGTTCGGCCTCGACTCGGTCCACCCCAACACGTCCATGATCTGCAGGTCAGTCGCCGACAGGGTGCCCGGATCGCCGGCACCAGGACCGCCGGGGCCGAATGGATCGTGCGCGCTTGCGTCCTGCCCCACCTGATCCCAATCGGCCCAATCGAAGCCGTCGTCCTGGCCTTGCGCATTGATCGGGTTATGAAACTGCAGGCCAGTATTGATGTTGTGCCCGTCGGGCGAGAAGTACGTGAGCTGGCCATCCTGCCCGCCGGTATCGTCCAGTTGGCCCGAAGCCGTATAGCGGAACAGATCCATCGGGCCCCACAACCCGCCGATGCGGCCCATTGCCCCCCGGGTAAGCTCATGAATGAGCACCGCAATGGCGTCGCCCGGGCTGCCAGTAATGCTGGTGTCTGTCCAATAAGCGCTGTTCAGGACGATGCTCTCATCGGTGCTATTGGTGGAACCAGGCAGGCCGAGAAGCTTCGCTTGACCGTTCGGAACGGTGAACAATTCGCCGCCGCTCGGGTCTGCCATGAGCCTGAGCGCATTGACCGCGGCGATATCGTCCTGCGAGGTCGCATGCGTCTGCAGCGCATTGACGAGCTGGTCGTACGTTACAGCGACCGACGCAGATGAATCCTGCGCGCTGAATGCCGGGTTGATCGCCTGCAGGTCGAAGCTCACGTTGAGCGTCACCGAGTCGGTGAAGTGAGTCTCGAGATACGTCTCGGCCGCCACGATCGCGTCGTGCAGCGCCGTGGTGGTGCCGGAGCCATAGGTGTTGACGAACACCAGGCCGCTTCCCGCATGGGTGACCGTCTCAGTACCGAAGGCCGCTGTGCCGCCGCTCAGTGTTTGTTGCTCCACCGAAGTCATCACTCCCCACTGCAGATTTTCTCGACCGGCCCAACGCGCACGACCTCAGGCCCAGCGCGACGTCTACCGCTGGAACGCCACAAGACCCGCCTTAAATCGACGAGACCGTAATTTTGTAGATCAGAGGGGCATGGAAATTGTTAACATCGCCGGCGAGCTTTTTTCGAAATTTCTGTCTTTCTCAATCGGCGGGTGGCGAGCGCGAGCTAACAGGCTTTCTCCAAATTGCTCTGATCAGTTTTTCCGTGAGCATTGGCAGAAGGCGAGGTCGGCGGCGGCCGCCAAACCTTTGTTAACTATTCGGGGCTGTGCGGCGCGCGCCTGCCGCGCGTATTCTGCGCGCTGCTCGCTGCCTTGGTCCTGACGCCGGTGTTCCAGGCGCCGCAGTTCACCGCATCGGCGATGCTCGCGTCGGGCGCGGCTCTTTTCATCTTCATGTCCCTGTGGCTGCGGCCGGCGGAGAAGGGCCTTCATCTCCTCGCCGCCTGTGCCGTCATGGTGATCTGTTTCTTCGCTGGCATGTTGATTCGCGCGGACGCGGCCTTTCTGCTCGCGCTGGCGATCCTGCCCCTCGTCGGTGGGCTCGGCTGGCACAGGATCAGCCGCCATCACGCGATGCCGATCGCCGCGCTGGCGTGCGCGGCGATGACGGCGGTCCTCGCGCAGCAATCGGAGTCCGCCTATTTCGCGCGCTCGCCCGGATGGGAACATTACCGCCAAGAGGCCGCTTTGCTGCGCAGGGTCACCGAATGGGCGTACCTCGACCGCACGCGCGGCGACGAGTTGCAGGCGGCGCCCGCCGCGGCCGCATGGAGCGAGAACGATCATCGCATGCTGACCGGGTGGCTCTATTCCGACCGCCAGCTGTTCGGCGTGGACAGGATGGAAGCGTTCCGTGCGCGCGCGCCGCGGCTCTCGCTCGCCGCGCGAACCGGCGAGACGCTGCAGGTCCTGCAACGTCCGGAAAGCCTCGTCTGGCTGTTCGCCGCGGCCTGCTTCGCGCCGTGGCTGCTGACGCGGTCGCGCTCTGCGCTCCTCGCCGCGGCTCTTGCGACGGGCTGGACCTGCATCGTGGTAATCATCGCCGGCGCGCTGTTCAAATCCAACCTGCTGCACATCACCTGGCCGTTGTTCGCGCTGATCGCCCTGCTCAACGCAGGACTGGTGTTCGCATCGGCAGGCGCGACAGCAAGCCTGCCGGCGCGACGGCGCGGACAGCAGGCGATCGTCGAGCTCATGTTCGGCGCGATCGCCTTGTGTGCGGTCTGGGAAGTTCGCGAGATGCGCGCGAGGAGCCTCGGATATCAGGCGGTGCGCGAGGAGCTCGCAAACGATGTCGCCCATTGGTCGGTTCGGCGCGGCGACACGGTGGTGGTGTGGGACGACAATTTCCCGTTCGTCGCCTGGGTTGCGCCGTTCCGCCCGGCACCGAAAGCGGGCTGGGCCTTCCTCGATACGTTCCACGGCGACTCGCCGCTCGCGCGGTCGTTCTACGCCGCCTGGGGAACGTCGGACATCGCCTGGGCGATGTGCCGCGTGCCCGGCGTCTGGCGCGTGGATGCGCACAAGGGATACGCCAGGCCCCACGCGCAGATCCTGGAAACACACATGCGCGAGCGTTACGGGCAGCAGGTGGAGATCAAGCCGGTGTTCGACGGCCGCCAAGTGACGCTCTATTCCTGCGACGTGCGGTCTGTCGAGACGCCATAGCGCACACGGCGCGTCCGATTGTCCTCATCTCCATCGAAAAATAAATGCGCAGCGATTGTACTGGGGTTCTCCTTTGGCATAGGGAGTTTGCAAGGCGGAAATTATTGTCTCGCAGCCCTTGTTTCGCCGTCCTGCTCGATATCGGTGGCGCTGCATTCGCGGCCGAACATCCGAAGGAGGATGGTCCAACTGCCCCGACCGACACGGAGTTTGGGTGAGATACCTGCCGGGCGTTTGCCCGAGTGTCGGACAACTCGGTGAAAGCGGAAAGGATCTACCTCAGCTAATCCCAGCGAAGAGCAGGCTGGCGCCCGGGCAAGCTCCCTCACGACGCACAGCGGGGGACCATCAGGTCGGACGCAATCACTGCGAGGTGCTTCTTCTGATTAATCGCAACGATTGTGTGCGGACCGCAGTGAAGCGGCTGGTTGGTTTCACCCTTAAAGGCGATGTTCTTAGTCCGCTCGGCCGGTTCCTTCAGCGCCGCGGTCACATCCGCTCGCGGGCCGTTGGTCATCGCGATCTGCTGGAATTTCGTGCCGACTAGCACGAGCACCGAGACTGGCTGCCCCAATTCCCTGTCGAAGGCCCAGCCCTCCAGTTGCAGGCGCCCGCTGGGGTCGCGCTGGATTGCGTCGACCGACCCGACGACCGCGGCCGATATGGTGACTCCGTCGGCTACCATCGCAAGACCGAGATCAGTCTGATCTGGCGGCGGAAAGCTGTCGATCAGTTTGAGCGTGAACCAGAAGGACGTGACCAGGACAGCCAGCCCACCAGCCACCGTTGCGACCGTCCTCATGCCGTTTGCTGCCGACCCGAATCTTCATGCGATGAGCATGATCGAAGCCAGAAAAATCGGCAAACCCGCCGATTGTAGGGCGCGCCGGCGGCTCGCATCAACCGGCGATCTGCACGGACGACCGCCTGCGGCGCTGCTGCAGCGTTTCGGCGAGGCCGCTGAAGGTATCGAGCGGCGGCCGCCACCCGGCCGCTTCGAGCTTGCCAGTATCGACAACCAGCTCGCCCCCGATCCGGTCCCACAAAGGTCGGCAGCCGATCGCCGTAAGACCCAGTCGGATGACGTTTGGCGGGATATGGACGAGACCGGGGCGACGGCCCTGCACTTGGCGCAGCATCGTGAAGATTTCCTGGATCGTGGACGCATGAGGATCGGCCACCAGGAAGATTTCCCCGGCCGTCGCCGGAGTGGCGAGTGCGAACAGGATGACGGAAACGAGATTGGCTATGCCGAGGAGAGATCGCCGGCTGGTGAGCCCGCCGAAGGGGAGCGGCAACGGCAATAACGCGAGCCGAACGAGCGTTCGCATGTTGGCGCGTGGATTTGGTCCGTAGATCACGACGGGCCGCAGAATAGTATACGGCACTCCCGAGGCTCGCACCGCCATCTCAGCGGCCAGCTTGGAGCGCCCATAGGCGTCGGTCGGACACGGCTCATCGCCTTCGCGCAAGGGATGCGAGGAACTGGGCCCGCTCTGTGCACGCACCGAAGAGATGAACACTAAGCGCTGGACGCCCGCCTGTGCGGCGGCGGTGCTCAGGTTATGCGTCGCACCCCGATTGAGGCGGTCGAATCGCGTTTCGGGAATCTCCGAGGTATCAGCGTGGGCAAGGCCGGCGAGGTGCACGACGATATCGACGCCGCGCACGATCGGCCGCCAGTCGACCGGGTTGATGAAATCCGGCACGAGCACGCGCTCGACCCCGGTCGGAAACGACGCCGTCCGGTCGCGGGTCGCGGCCCGTACCCGGTAGCCGACGCGCACGAGCGCCTCTATCAGCGGCCGGCCGACGAAGCCGGACGCTCCAGTCACAAGGACAATGTTGGACTGCTCTCGCATCGAGAACTGGTGGCTCTCCACATGTGTCGGATCAATTTCCGCGTCGCGGTCTGGGTGGGAGTAGACTGGACAAATTTGCGCGATGCAACTTATACAAGAGAAAGGCGAACTCCAGCGGCAAAAGAGCGCAGGAATGCTGTGGAAATGGTTCCAAAGTCAGCTTGCGGACATTCCGGACTCAGCCGCTGCAAGCGGTAAACGCGTGTTCCGGGACGCGGCGCGCTCGCAAGCGTGTTCGATTGTTTGAGGCACCTACTGGCCCTATGCTAGCAGTTGCGGCCGATTTCGGGAGGCACCTGAGACAGCGCAGGGCGTCTGGCGCGGGGGAAGCACGAGATGATCTTGATCACGGGCGGGGCGGGATTTATCGGATCGAATCTGGTCCGATACCTGCTCTCGGCGGTGGCAGGGCCTGTCCTCAACCTGGACAAGCTGACCTACGCGGGCAATCTGCAGAACCTGGCAGCGGTCTGGAGCGATCAGCGCCATGTCTTCGTACGCGGCGACATCGCCGACGCCGATCTAATCGCCCGCCTGCTCGCGCAATATCGCCCCCGTGCGGTTCTCAATCTCGCGGCCGAGAGCCACGTCGACCGCTCGATCCACGATCCCGACAGCTTCATGCGGACCAACGTGGTCGGCACCTTCCGTCTGCTCGAGGCGGCGTGCGCCTATTGGGCGGCGCTGCCCGCCGACCAGCAGGCCCGTTTCCGCTTCCTGCAGGTTTCGACGGACGAGGTCTACGGCTCACTCGACGGCGCGGCGCCGCCCGCCGCCGAGGACGCACCCTACGCGCCCAACAGTCCCTATGCGGCGAGCAAGGCCGCGGCCGACCACCTGGTGCGCTCGTTCCACCGCACCTATGGACTGCCGGTGCTGACCACCAATTGCTCCAACAATTACGGCCCGCACCAGTTTCCCGAGAAGCTGATCCCGCTCGCGATCCACCATGCGCTCGAAGACAAGCCCATCCCGGTCTACGGCGACGGCGGCAACATCCGCGACTGGCTCCATGTCGAGGACCACTGTGCCGCGATCGCGCGCGTGCTGGCCGACGGCCGCCCCGGCGAGAGCTACAATATCGGCGCGACCAACGAGCTACCCAACATCGCGCTGGTCAAGCTGATCTGCGCGACGCTCGACGAGGAGCGGCCGCGTCGCGACGGCGCCTCGTACCTGCGGCAGATCGCATTCGTCGCGGACCGGCCGGGCCACGACCGGCGCTACGCGATCGATGCTGGAAAGATCCGGCGCGAGCTGGGCTGGGCGCCAAGCCAGAGCTTCGAGGCGGGGCTGCGCCAGACCATTCGCTGGTATCTGAACAATCAGGATTGGGTGAGCAATGTCACCACAGGCGCCTATCGCGACTGGATCGCCCGCCAGTACGGCGCGAGCGCCGATCGCCCGCAAGGGGATCATCCTGGCGGGCGGATCGGGAACGCGGCTCTATCCGCTCACCCGGGCGGTGTCGAAGCAGCTGCTGCCGGTCTATGACAAGCCGCTGATCTACTATCCGCTGTCCACGCTGATGCTGGCGGGCATCCGCCACGTCCTCATCATCTCGACGCCCGACGACACGCCGCGCTTCGCGAAGATGCTGGGCGACGGATCCGACTGGGGCATGGGCCTGCGCTACGCCGTGCAGCCATCGCCGGCTGGGCTCGCGCAGGCCTTCCTGATCGCCCGCGACTTCATCGGCGGCGATCACTCGGCCCTGGTGCTGGGCGACAACATTTTCTACGGCCATGACCTCGTCGCCTATCTGCGGCGCGCCGCCGCGCGCGCGTCCGGCGCCACCATCTTCGCCTATCACGTGCGCGATCCCGAGCGGTACGGCGTGGTCGGCTTCGACGCGGGCGGGCGCGCGGTGTCGCTCGAGGAGAAGCCGGCGGTGCCGCAATCGAGCTACGCGGTCACCGGCCTGTACTTCTACGATCCGGGCGTCGTCGAGATCGCGGCCGGCCTCAAACCCTCGGCGCGCGGCGAGCTCGAGATCACCGACGTCAACCGCGCCTATCTGGCGCGCGGCGCGCTCGCGGTCGAGACGCTCGGGCGTGGTTTCGCCTGGCTCGACACCGGCACGCACGAGTCGCTGATCGAGGCCTCGACTTTCATCCAGACGATTGAGCACCGGCAGGGCTTCAAGATCGCCTGCCCGGAAGAGATCGCCTATCGCGAGGGGTTCATCGGCCTCGAACAGCTGGCGCGCCTCGCCGAGCCGCTAGCCCGGTGCGAGTACGGACGCTATCTGCGCCGCCTCGAGCAGCGACTCGTGCGTGCCGGTGTCGAGCCAGGCGTACCCGCGGCTCATG
>Ga0126379_10002570_pt1 | contig 11590 bp, 8 predicted proteins | sample PanSoiMetPlot_24_FD_92640 | JGI IMG/M metagenome (GOLD analysis project Ga0126379, IMG submission 92640) | Tropical forest soil microbial communities from Panama - MetaG Plot_24 | ecosystem: Environmental > Terrestrial > Soil > Tropical forest > Bulk soil | place: Panama | collected 2016-02-17
CAGTACGCCGAGTATGGATTCAATCACGGAGATGGAACGAACCTCGTGCGAGACTGCAACGATACCGTTAGCGCCGGCAGTAGTCATGGCTCCAAAACTGAAAAAGATGAAATCAAATCCTATTGGGAGAGAATGCTGGTTGGTCGTCGGATCGAGGTAAAAAGCATGGGGCCTGACGGCCGATATGAGGGCGTAGAGTCGGGCGAAGCTGAATCCAACAAGGAGATAAATGCACAACGCGCCGAAGATTGTCTCCGCCGTGGGTTTTTCGCGGGCAAAAATGCGCCGTAACATTATAACAATTACGAAAACGTCAAATGCAAAGCTGACAAATCCGGTGAAGATCGACAGCGAGCCGAGTTCGGACCGGAAGACCATGGTGTGAGCCAGCATCGCGGGAACGGCGAGCACCAAGGCTATGAATATCAGACCCTTACGAAAGCTGATCGCGTAAACGCACAACAACGTGACGACGATGCCCAGCAAACGGAATATGTAATAGCGCGTGCCTGTTGTCTCGCCAACATAGGGATAGAAGACGAGGTCGGCGAGTAAAAAAAGGAACAGCAGGAAAAATTTGCGTCCGTTGAAGGGCGAAACCCGCTTCGCGGAGGTTGAAATCTGCTCCACCGTTTGCATCTTGATTAGTTAATTCAAATCCTACACCTTAGGCTTAGGACCATTAGTGTCCGATGCCCAACCCCCTCACCACTAGTCTCCAGCCCGCACGCCTTGCCATCCCCAATCCCCAACTCCTCACAACCCAGCATTTGACGCGGGTCCGGCGCATGCCGCAGCAATTACCCTCTGTCTTTATGGGGGCGCCAGTGTCAGGGCACGAAGGAGGTGTGTACAGATCTGCAGCACAGAGAGAGGGAGAATAGCTGGCAGACTCTACGCCATTTCTAGCGCGATTCGACCAAATGGATGAGACGGCGCACCTTGAAACCGACCTTCCGGACGTGCAGGAAGCATTAAGGCAAGCACGGAGCGGCTATGACGATGTGGCAAGAATATCCGTCGTTGGATTTCCCTTTCTTAGCCTCGCTTCTTGTTCGTGAGTTTGGACAGCAATGAGACGGGCACCCTACAAACAGCATTCGCGGGCGACAGAGAGCGCCAGTTGCGCCTCTGTCCGACAGAGCGCGAGGAGGTCGTTGAGATGCGGTGAAGGATGGGCTGCAGCTTCACTCTCTACGCGTGCAAGTGCCTGATCGAGGTGCCCGACGCGCGGGGCGGGATTGCCTTCCAGAGACTCGGCCATGCCGTCTAGAGTCTCTGACAATTCGTGGTCAAACTCTTTTTGGGCGGGCTCCATTTCCGGAGGCAGCTCGAATCCGGGCACGGCGAGGCGGTAGCGGAGCATGGCTCCGCGAACAAGAAAAAGCGCGCGCAGCTGAGACTGCCATTGCGTGATGCGCGCGCGCAGGGCGAGATCGCCGGCGCGAGACGGGCCGAACTCGAACAACACTCCGTCGCCGAGACTCTTTACCTGATTGAAATTCGTGTTGATGGTCTGGCCAAGGGCATAGATGCGGCGGAGGGCATCGCGGCGTTGGCCGAGATCGGGCTCCCGGGCGAGTTGCGCCAGCAGCCGCAGGTTGGCGATGAAGGTCTTCTTCATATCGGCGGAAGCTGGATGTCTCCAAAGCCGATCGAAGGTGAGCCACATAGCGAAGAGACCAACCAGAACGCCGACAACACGATCGCGCGCGATGCTAAGGGACGTCTCAAACTTGAATGACTGCAGGTGGACAAGGTAGAAGGCAATAGCCATCTGCACGCCGAAGTAGGAGAGGCGCGGGCTGGCGGTCATGAACCACGCGAAGATGGCGGTCACGAGGATGAAGAGAACGGTGAAGCCGAAAATGGTGTCGACGTACGGGAGGATGAAGATCTGCGCTCCCATCGCGAAGATGAATCCGCCGACCACTGCGCCGAGGACGCGCAAGAACTGCTTCTGACGCGAAGAGCCAATCGTCGTCAGTGCGGTGAAGGTACAGGTGACGACCGACGTGGCGATGCCGGGCCAATTCACCGACGTATAGAAGACGTAGCAGAGCATCGCGGCCAACGTGCCCTTCACGGCGAATTGCAGATAATACGGATTCACGAAGACGTCGTGTGCAAACAGCGGCGCTACAGCGGGCGGGCCCGGTTGCGGCTCTTCGCGGAGCGCAGGAGGAGCGGCAAAGAGCTGCGGGATCAGCTCGACGGTCTCTTCGAGTTCGCGTAGCAGCGGCAGGCCGGGCGCGTCCTTGCCGAGGTCGCGGAGGTGGATAGGCGCAGGCGTCTGGCGGGCGAGCAACTCGGTGCGAAGCTGGGCGACGCTGTCGGCGAGTTCACGGGCGCGGTGGCGCTCGTGGTCGCTGGGACATACGACGAGTTCGGTGAGACTGGCGGTGGTATCGACGAGCGTGCCGACCAGTGAGATAACACCGCCAGCGCGCGCAACATAAGGCAGGTTGAGGCCGGAGCGCTGGGCGTTGCGGCGCGCAAGCGAAGTACCCAGCATGGCGACGCGTTGAATATCGCGGATGGTGTTGTGGTCGAGGGGGCGTCCTTCGGCGAAGCAGCGCAGCACAGCTTCGACGGCGTCGAGGCGGTGGCGCACAGGCTGGATGACGTTGTCGCCGGGAGCCATGCGCGCGAAGGCCAGTTCAACCAGCAAGGTGGTGCCGACTCCGAGGATACTAACCCACAAAAGCCAGAGCGTGTCTTCGACGTTGACCTCAGCGGGTACGGCGCGGTCCCAGAGCGGAAGACCGACGGTGATCATCACCGAAAACTGGAGCACGCCTACGTAGCTGCTGACCGTGGGCAAAGCGAAGAAGACAACGAAGAGCGCAAAGCCGACCCAGAGGAAATGCAGGATAGGGTTGATGAGAAAGAACGGCGCTGAGGCGATCACGAAGATTGTTCCGGCGACGAGGGCGACGTGAATGGTGAGTACGGAATTCACGGTGGCGTGGGTACTCTCGCGAGATACGAACAGAGCGAGGACAGCACCCTGAAAAGCGTACGGCACGCGATAGGCCATGCAGATGAGCATGACCAGCGTGGCGGCTAGAACCATGCGTCCGACCAGCTGCACGCGCTCGGGATAGGGCTCGAGTTCGTCGCGCAGGAACTGCCAAAGCCAGCCGGGACGGGTTTGCGCATCGAGCGGTACGGAGACGAGCGTTGCCATGATCAGAATCCGCGGATGACAATGACGGCAGACTCGCCGAGGCGCAGAGTGTCATTGGGCTGGTCGGTAATGTGTACGCGGACAGGATAGCGCGAGGCGAGATGCACCCAGTTGAGGGTGCGCTCGACGTCAGGCAGGCCATTGCCGAGGTTGGAGATGACATCGGACGCGGGAGTGACGCCGAAGCCAATGCTGTCAACGATGCCGTTGAGGCGAACCGTGGGGCGCGAGAGGACGTACACATCGACCTTCATGCCGGGCGCAATGTGCTTGAGCTGGGTTTCGCGGAAGTTGCCGATGGCCCACCAAGTGCGCGCGTCGATCAGGGTGAAGACCTGCCGTCCGGCATGGGCGTAGGCGCCCTCGGAGAGGATGAGGTTGGTGACGCGAGCGTCGAAGGGCGCGTAAATCTTGCAGTTGTTGAAGTTGTACTGTGCCGTCTGCACCGCAGATTCGCGCGCACCGCGCTGGGTGGTGAGCGGATCGAGCGTAGTGACGGCGTGACGGGATTGCTCCAGTTGCGCCTGGCTTTGGGTGAAGACCGCTTTGGCACGTTCGTATTCCGCTTGCGCCGAAAGCAGACGCGCCTGGCTGAGCTTGAGTTGCGATTCGGCTTGTTTCAGTGCTTGGGCACGGGTGACTTCGTCAGTGCGGGCGCGGTCCACCTGATCAACAGTGACAAACTGCTTGGCCAATAACGGCTCGACGCGATAGAGGTTGTTTCTGGCATATAGCCACTCCGCCTTGGCCCGTTCGACACCCTGCTCGGAGTTGCCGACGTCGGCTTCGGCTTGATCCACGTCGCCCGCATAGCGGCTCAGGTCGGCTTGTGCGCCGTGGGTGTTGGCCTGCGAAACCGATACGCCGCTTTTCTGCGCGGCGATGGTGCGAGTGAGGTCAATGATCTGGCCTTCGAGGGTCTGCTGCTCGGATCTGGCGCGCTCTAGAGCGTAGCGGTAGGGGCGGTCGTCGATTTCGAAGAGCAACTCGCCCGACTTCACGAATTGGTTGTCGCGGACGTAGAAGTGCGTAATGGGACCGTCGACCTGAGGCGCGATGCCGATGTAGTTGGCGAAGACGACCGCTGTGTCAGTGCGGGGGTATTGGTTGATGACCCAGACCACGAGCAGTCCGGCGAGCAGGGTGGACGCGAGGATGCCGATTCGCAGGTTACGGATGGTGAATGGAGGCGGACTGGGAACGTCAGTCATAACAGTACATCCCTCACGAACGAAAGAAGATCAGCCATAGGGCGAAGGTAAAGAAGGCGGTCAGGCTGGAGCACATGAGCAGTGGCGGATTAAGCACTTCGCCGAGGTTGTACTTGCGAAGGACGAAGCGGGCTGCGACGGTCAGGATGATGCCCACGACGAGACAAAACAGCCAAGCGGGAAAGTAGGAACCGAGGATGTTGAAGGCTGGAGCGCGCTCACAGCCGGTCAGCACAAGAATCGAAATAAATGCGAGATACCACAGTTTCTTCATGTAGCGGTTGCAGGTCATGGCTTCCCCGATTTGGCGGTTGCACGCAGGAGGTCTCCGGTGCGGAAGGCAAGTTCGGCCAGCGTGGTGAGCACCTGGGTTTGGGCGGAGATGTCGGCTGTGCGAGCCTGGGCGAGTGCGCGCTGCGCGGCGGTGACGTCGAGGAGATTGCGGACGCCATAGTTATAGGCCTCGAGCGCGGCGTTGTAGGACTCATCGGCGGACTTCAGTAGCGCCGTTGCGGCCTCGCGCTGGCGGAAGGCGGTCTTGACGTTGGAGTAGGCGCGCCAGACTTCGTCGGCGATCTGGTTGCGGGTGATGTCGATCTGGGCGGAGGCGGCGCGGCTGTTGGCTTCGGCCTGGGCAACGGCGCTGCGACGCGCGCCTCCGTCCAAGATGGTCCAGTTGAGGCTGGCGAGAGCGGTGCCGGCGAAGAGACTGGTGCGGACTGCAGGAAGTTGCTCCTGAAATCCGTAAAGGTATTGCTGGCCGGCGACAACTCCGACTTTCAGCGTGGGGTAGTAGGCTGCTTTGGCCTGCTTGACTGCAGCTTCGCGGGCGCGGAGGTCAGCCACCTGCTGCAGCAAGTCGGGTCTCTGCTGCAACGCGCGATTGATGAGCTGCTCGACGGAGTCTTCCATCGTGTCAGGTGTGGTGAGGGGGGTGACGGGTGCGATCTTGATGGCGATGGAAGCCGATGTGCCGAGGGCCGTAGCCAGATCGCCGCGAGCGATTTCCTGCGCCCCGATGGCCGACTGCAGGTCGAACTGCGCCTGAGCAGTGGCGCTCTGAGCTTCGAGCACGTCAGGACGCGTGGCTAGCCCGTGATCGAGACGGTCTTGCGCTGCCTGCTGAACGGCTTGCGCGTTGGCGAGATTGGCTTCGGCGGCCTGCTGCTCCGAGGCGGTGCTGAGGACGCGATAGTAGGCTTCTTCGACCTCATAGATAACGCGGCGATGGGCGTCGTTGAAGCCGAAGTCGGTGGCAAGCAGTTGGGCGGCAGCGGACTCTATGCGCGCCGAGCGACCGAAGTCGAGAATGGTGTAGTCCAGTCCAACAGCGAGATTGGAGGTAGAGACGGTCTGGCGGATGAAGTTGACGTCGAACAGGATCGCGAAGCGGTCCACCTGCCCGTCGGCGATCGCACCGAGGACGGGATACCACTCGCTTTTCGCAATACCGAGAGCTGCGGCTTGCGCCTTGGCGCGTTCCCATGCGAAGCGTGTTTCGGGATTGTGCTGCTCTGCGAGGTCGACGAGTTCGGGGAGCGAGTAGGCCTTGTTGGCATCGACAGCGAATCTCGCCGCGGGCAGACTCTGGTTCTGGGTTTGGATTTGTCGCTCGTAGGAGGAGGTCCAAGGGTGGTCGGGACTGAGGGGCGCCGTTTGCGCCGAAACCCATGCGCCGACAGCCACCACGAAACACGAGGCAAGACAGAAACCGAGAAAGAATCTCTTCACCAGCATGAGCAACTCGTGGTTATGGTTCCTGCCTGCCACGCTGTGTTGGCAGTGGCGTTTGTGCGAGAATGCGCGGTCTAACTGGTTAACGAATGACAAACATCACGGCTTTTGCAGATTGGGAAGTATTCTACCGTGCTTTGGCGCGACTGTTCTTGAAATCGGTGCCATCACCTGGAGATGTACGGGGAGAAAAAGAGAAACTTCGTGGGACAGCACTTCTGGGCGCGGGTACTTCGTCTCCACGCCGGGCGAACAGCCGGGTCTTGGCTTAGCAATAGCTGTCCGACATCAGCGAAAATGGGACAGTTTGAGACCGGAAGTTGAGCTACACATTTGAGATTCAGTTCACCCGAAATGGGGAGTAGACTGGCGGCGACAGCGGGGCCCCAGCCAGCCCGCTTTTGGCTGGCTGGGTGCTGGAGCCGGCAGTCTACTCCGGCTGCCCTCAACTGGGCCGGAAAGGGTGAACATGTCGGAAGACAACAAGCCGGAGAGTAGCCCGCGAAATGGCCGGGCCCACTCGCTCGGCCAAAACCGCTCGTGCTCTGATCCGCAAGACCAAGCGTGCCACGCGATGAAGGCCGATTTGGCGGTTGCACGCAGAGGTCTTTGGTGCGGAAGGCATGTTCGGCCAGCGTGGTAAGGAGCATACGTATTGGTCTCTGGTGGAAACCGTCCGCACGGTTCTTTGGTACTGCCACCTCGGCGCCGTCGCGGTTGCCCATTCCGCCCTTGCGCCCGAGTTGGGCCGCGCGCCCAGGATCAGAATGCAGTGCAAAAAACTCTCCGCCCCTTATCGCTGGAGCGGCACAAGAGCTTCCCGCTTTTGTCATCGCGTTGCATCTACCACTCGTTGCTTCCTGCCGCTTATTCGGCATGGGTACTACCTCCTGGGTGAATTACCTTCGTGGGCTTGAAGGCTCTGCTGAACCTCACCTCTGCTCAGTGCCCGTCGCTTTATCAACAAGAAGAAGACCGGCACAAGGATGAGCACATGGATCGTCGATGTAATCATGCCACCCACGATGGGCGCGGCGATCGGTTTCATCACGTCCGATCTAATGCCGGACTCCTACAGGATTGGGGCAAGGCTGAGAATGACAGCAGTTACGGTCATCAGTTTCGGGCGTAAGCGTTGGACCGCACCTTGGATGGTCGCTTGCTCAATATCGCCTCGGTCAGATGAGCCCCCGATGCAAGACGGTGCTGAAAAGCTTCATGCAGGTAAACGACCATGACTACGCCGGTCTCGACTGCAATCCCAAACAGCGCGATGTATCCGACCCAGACGGCAACACTGAAGTTATAGCCCAGCGCCCATTGCAGCAGTAGGCCGCCCGACATGGCGTAAAGGGTGGGAAAAATCAGTACAGGAGCTTCGGTAGCCGACTTAAAGACCATGTAGAGCAAGAGAAAAATCAGGAAGAATACGATCGGCACCAGCGGTAGGTATATCCCGCTGGTAACGCTAATTTCTCCTTCAACAGTCTGTCCGCTCGGCTCACGTAGCCACCGTAGTCTTTTGTCTTCAGATCGAGATATACGTAGCCGGTCAGCGTGCCGTCCTCGTCACGAATCATTGCTGGTCCTCGAGAGAAGTAGACTCGCGCTACCTCAGTGATTGGAACTTGCGCTCCAGTCGGGGTGGGAACCAAAGCGCGGCTTAAGGCTTGAGGATTGTCGCGGAAGTCGCGCTCATAACGAACCGCAACTCCCGTTAGAGCCCTCCGCGAGAAAATAAATTCGCGCGCAATTTCCAGGCAATTCGCAAATAATCGGCGCAGCAATGGCCCACGCTGCCCCGAGGCGAGCTCGCGGTAGTCTTCCGGTATCTGACACTGGTTTGTCCCAGCGAATTTTCCTGGCCAATTTTCCAGCGATCAGCAACCGATTCGCGTAGGATTCGGAACCAAGCAAACTCGGTGCAGGCGGGAAGGAAAATCGCGCGAGGGGTATAGTCCGAGGGTCTTCCGAGAATTGTCCGTAACCGCACTTCGCGACTTCACCGACGCCCTTAAAGCCCTCCGCGAGAAAATGAATTCGCGGCAATTTCCAGACAATTCGCAAATAATCGGCGCAGCAATCGCGCCACGCTGACCTGAGGCGAGCTTGCGGTAGTCTTCTGGTATCTGACATGGGTTTGTCCCAGCGAATTTTCTAATGAATTTTCTGAGCGATTAAAAAATATATTGGCACGGAAATAGCGAACGATCGGACTACCAGCAAACTACCAGCGCGAGAGCTCGAGCTATTCGCGCAGGGGAGATGTCGCAGGGGGCTTCCAATAATTGTCCGTAATACGCGCTCGCGATTTCACGGACGCGGTGCTGTTGAGCGCGATCGCGCTCCTGGCTTGCTATATTCCAGCTCGGGCTGCGATGGCACTCGATCCCGTGATCGCCACTCCGCTACGAATGATTCGGGCAAATCGGGAACTCCAAAGGCTGCGCTGGCGTAACAGCCCTGTCGCCTGTCAACCCGAAACAGTATCGCGGCCCGGATCGCAAGTGAGAAGGGGATTTGTCAACCCACCCTCTTGCCAGCGATGTGTATTCTGCCGAAATCTCACCCGGCGAGAGGTTTGTTACAGAATTCAGGCGCTCGGACGCCAACCGTAATCCTGCCATAGTCAAAGTTCTGCCCTGGCGCAACGTGGCGTTCGCTTTTGAACGCCATTGTTTCGACTGCGGACACGGCCGTTACTCCCTGAGACCAGTTTCGCACTGACGTAGAACGATCCTTCCACGGCCTGGGGACGGTCGAGAAGGAATCCGAATTGCATCAGCGAAAATGGGATGCATCTGCCTCGCCACAACCCGACTTGCACGAAAGTGCGCAGCCACCTGGGATCGGTTCTAGCTGATGCCTCAGTGGCGCTTTCGGTCTTGCTGCTGGGCGCACTCATCTTCACCCCCCTGCAGATGGGCCTGCAACCTTGCTACTCAGAGACTTCGCCCGGTACAAACAGAGCCTTCGAGAGGCCCTCCAGGAAGCAAATGCTGAGCTCGATTCAAGCGGCGCTCCCGCTGTCTATTGGGACGGTTGCATTTGTCGACGTCAACCTCGTTCCGATGGATCGGGAGAGAGTTGTTCCCCATCAGACCATATTGGTGGAGGGCCGCAGCATTTCTGCCATCGGCCCGGCGACGATGCGGGTACCCACTAAGGCGCTCCGGGTTGAGGGGCATGGCCTCCTGTACCTAATGCCGGGTCTCGCCGATATGCATTCACATGCCTACGAGGAGAGTGATTTCGCCCTCTACCTAGCCAATGGAGTGACTACCCTTCTGACCCTCGGCACGCCGGACTCCTTCCTTGCCAGTCGCAAGAAGCTGAGTGCCGGCAACATAGTGGGACCAACGGTCTACGCTGCCTTCTTTGTTGATGGAAGTCCGCCCGTGGATCCGCGCTTCTTCTCCATCAAGGGAGAGGATGAGGCCAGAAACGCCGTGGATCGGGCGAAGGCCGAAGGCTACGAGTTTATTAAGGTCTACAACAACCTCAGCAGCACCGAATTTCACGCCATCCTCGATGAAGCGCGCCTCCAGCGATTGGCAGTGGTGGGTCATGCCGTTCGCTCGGTGGAGTTGAAGGATGCGCTGAACGCCGGACAGGTCATGGTTGTCCACGGCGAAGAGTACATCTACATGTACTTTCATCGCAGCCGCGACATCGCCATCGCGAAACAAGCGGCTGACTTCACGCGTGCAGCCGGAGCCTATGTCATTCCTAACCTCTCGGCTTATGAGGCAATCTCGCTGCAATGGGGCAAGCCGCAACAAGTAGAGAAGTTTCTCTCGCGGCCCGAGGCGAGATACCTGACGCCGTACCGGAGGCGCGCCTTGGAACACGACGATTACGTGGTGCGTTCCGGTACCCTCGCTGGCAATCTTGAGTTTCTTCGGCAGTTCACTAAGGCACTCAGCGACGCAGGCGTTCCTCTGGCACTGGGAACGGATTCGCCCAATATCCCAGGAATGTTCGCTGGGTACTCGATTCATGACGATCTCAGAAACATGGTTCAGTCCGGCCTGACGCCCTATCAGGCGCTGTCCGCCGGCACTCGTGTCCCTGGCGAATTCATCAAGAAATTTGTGCCGGGAGCGGACTCGTTCGGGACGGTGCAGGTGGGAGAACGTGCCGATCTTCTGCTGCTCAATCACGACCCTTTGGATTCTGTCGAGAATGTACGCGAACCTGTCGGAGTGATGGCCGCGGGCCGCTGGATGCCGGCAACTTTTCTTCACCAACGCTTGGATACTTTCGCCAGAACATTTGCTGCGGGCAAGTGTGGGAAGTAGAAGCCTCGGACGCCTGCCTGCCGCCTGTGTCGAGACGAGTGCAGAACCTGCTCCAGCTTGTTTGCCGTACGAAGTTCCTGGTCTTCAGAACAGGCTTCGTCCGGTTCAGGAGCGCCCATTCAACCGTTAGCCGAAGGCAAATGTTCAAGGGCTGGCGAAGACGGTCCGCAAGTATTTTTCGTTGCGAACAGATGACGGGCAACCTCGTATGGCGGTAGTCCAACCAATATGACTTCGTGTAGTTCCAATCTCGGGTCACAATGTCGAGCACGCTTGAGACGGGAATTTGGCTGGAGCCCACGGCGCTCTCGCGGGCTCCTGACGTGCTTGCTCCTTCTGGTTGTCATAACCTGCACGCAGTGCCGAACCACGCCAGTCGAAAAGCTACCCGAGAAATATGCTCTCCGCGAAGAGGCGGTGCGGTTTGCAAGTGGAAAGGCGAATCTTGCCGGCACGCTGGTGCTGCCGGAGGGCCCTGGACCGCATCCCGCAGTCGTTCTGTTTCACGGCTCGGGCCCACAGGTGCGGGACCTCTTTACCGCTCGCTGGTTTGCCTCACAAGGCGTAGCGGCGCTGGCTTATGACAAGCGAGGAGTGGGTGAGTCCACCGGAGATTTTCGCGCAATTCCGTTCATGGAACTTTGTGACGATGGACTTGCGGCGATCGGGTATTTGAAATCGCGGAAGGAGATTGACGCGCAACACATTGGAGTGTGGGGGCTCAGTCAGGGAGGGTGGTTGGGCCCGCTGGCAGCTTCGCGGTCCGCAGACGTGGCATTCGTGATTGCTGTATCTGGGCCTGGGGTTTCCCCGGGCGAACAGATGATCGTTTATTACGCAAATGAGCTGCGGAGACAAGGCCTACCAGAGGGCGATGTTCGAGAAGCCAGCGCGGTTCGTCGCGACATTTGGAGCTACAGGTCGAGCGGAAATGGATACGAAAAGGTCAAAGCGGAACTGGAGCAGGCGCGCACCAAGAGGTGGTTTAGCCAAGCGAGAGCGCAGCAGGATGATTCGTTTGGGACGTTGCCGAAGCCTGAAGAACTAGGCAGGCCAGCTGGCAGGAGTTTGCTTTGGTTCAGGCAAGAGATGAATTACGACCCGGTGGCAGCATTGCGGGCGCTGCGAGTGCCGGCGCTGTTTTTGTTCGGCGA
>Ga0126379_10002571_pt1 | contig 11586 bp, 11 predicted proteins | sample PanSoiMetPlot_24_FD_92640 | JGI IMG/M metagenome (GOLD analysis project Ga0126379, IMG submission 92640) | Tropical forest soil microbial communities from Panama - MetaG Plot_24 | ecosystem: Environmental > Terrestrial > Soil > Tropical forest > Bulk soil | place: Panama | collected 2016-02-17
CGCCATCAAAGATCCTACGAAGAACGGCGGCAGAGACTTGGCAAGTCTCCACGAGCACGTGACCTCAGATCCATTCGTCAATTGGGCCTGGAATCCAGGCCCGGGGCGGAATGCTCCTCCCCTGTCCCATCAACAATTTGTCGACAAATTCAACGAGTGGGCGGCCAGAGGCGCGCCCTGCGAGCCATGAATACAAACGAAATGTTCATCGATGTCTGCGATGGCGCCCGCTCCGATGAAGGAGCCATCACCCAGCCCAGCCCGATCAGCCGGCGAACCTTCTTGGCATCGAGCGCGCTCGCCGGTGGAGGCCTGCTTCTCGGCGGCGTCTTCCGTCCCAGCCTGGCCCTGGCGGCAAAGTCGAATGCTGGTCGGGAGCCGATTGCCTTGAACGCCTGGGTGCGCATCGGCACCGATGACATTGTCACCATCATCGCCTCGCAGGCGGAGATGGGTCAGGGCGTCCTCACCACCTTGCCGGCTGTGCTCGCGGAAGAGCTGGGGGCGGACTGGAAGCGCATCCGACTCGAAAATTCGCCGGCCGACCCGGCCTACCGAAATCCGGCCCGGAACTGGCAATTCACCGGCAACAGCGAGAGCACCACTTCATTCTTCGACTTCCTTCGCACGATGGGCGCCGGCGCACGGGAGATGTTGATTTCGGCGGCTGCCGATCGATGGAAGGTCGACGCGGCAAGCTGCTACGTCGACAACGGCAAGGTGCTCCACCGCCCAACTCGCCGGAGCTTGAAGTTCGGCCAGCTCGCGGAAGCGGCCTCGAAGAAGCAGCCGCCGGCCCATCCGCGCTTGAAACCCCAGAGCGAGTGGCGACTACTCGGCAGGTCTCTCCCCAGGGTTGAAAACCCGGCGAAGGTGAACGGCACCGCCGTTTTCGGAATGGATATCAAGCTCCCTGGCATGGTCTACGCGGCCGTCCGCGCCAGCCCCGTGTTCGATGGCAAGGTGGCCAAGCTGGACAAATCTTCGATTGACCGGTTCGAAGGCGTCATCGACGTCGTCCCAATCCCCAGCGGCGTAGCGGTGGTTGCCGAAACCTACTGGCAAGCGAGAAAGGCGGTGCAGGCACTGAAGGTCGTCTTCGATGACGGGCCGAATGCCTCGGTGAGCAGCGACGGCCTCAAAGCCCGGTATCGCGCCGCCATGGATGGCAGCGATTGGATCCTCGCCCACTCCACCGGAGACAAGGATATTCTCCCGCACTCTTATCCGAACCGGCCGATGGGCGATGCCTCAGTCGGCCCAGCAGCGAACCAGAAAGCCTCAAGTGATGCGGTTCCCACCGTCGTCTCCGAGGAATACGAATCCCAGTTCCTCGCGCACGCGACGATGGAGCCGATGAACTGCACCGCGCGCGTTACCGCCGATCTCTGCGAGGTTTGGGCCCCAACGCAAGGTCAGGAATTGGCCCAGCTCTCCGTCGCCGGGATGTTAGGGCTGCCCCGGGAGAAGGTGAAGGTTACGCGCACGCTGGTCGGAGGGGGCTTCGGCCGGCGACTGATCCCCGACTTCGTGGTGCAGGCGGTTGCGGTTTCCAAGGCGGTGGGCCGGCCGGTGAAGGTCATCTGGTCGCGCGAGGAAGACATGCAGCACGATTTCTACCGGCCTGCCGTACTCCATCGCCTCACCGCTGGGATAGACGAGTACGGTCGACTAAAGGCTCTCGCGCACCGGCTGGTGTCGCCCTCGATCTTGCATATCGTTTACCCACCGGCGGTGACGGAAACGTACGATCCGAGCTGCCTCGAGGGTTTGCTGGAAACGCATTACGCGATTCCAAACACCAGGGTTGATTTCAAGATGCTCAAGCTGCCCGTGCCAACGTCGGTGATGCGTACCACTGGCTACGGGCCGAACATCTTTGCCTTGGAGAGCTTCATCGACGAGCTTGCGCACCGCAAAGGGCAGGACCCGTACCAGTATCGCCGTGAGCTCGTTGCCAAGAGCCCAAGGGCGCTCGCCGTGGTCGATCTCGCGGCGGAAAAGTCCGGTTGGAAGAATCCGCCCCCGCCCGGGCACTACCGCGGCATCGCCTTTAGCGAGGCGTTCTTGACGGTGATCGCTCATGTGGTGGAGCTCTCCGTTGCCGCCGATGGAGGGATCAAAATTCATCGAGTGGTGGCGGTGGTGGACAGCGGAACAATCCTGGACCGCGGGATCACCGCCAATTCGATCGAGGGAGGGACGGCGTGGGGACTTTCCTGCGCTGACAAGGCCGAGATCACCTTTGAAAAGGGCCGAGTGGTTCAGGGGAACTGGAACGACTACGAGGTGCTGAGAATGTCCCAGATGCCGCCGGTGGAGGTCCATTTCATCGACAGCGGCGCTCGGCCACTCGGAGGCACGGGCGAGGTCGGGCCGGTGACTGTCATTCCCGCACTCACCAACGCCATCTTTGCCGCCACCGGTCGCCGGATTCGATCTCTTCCGCTGCGCCGGCATGGGCTGCGGATCAGCTGAAACTCGTTCGAAGGGAGCATTTTCGATGAAGCTGCGTGCGATCCGCCTGGCGCAGGCATTGGCGTTCATGTTGATTCCGCAAGGAGGTGGGGCGGAGGTCCCGAAGGACAAAGGTTACCTGGTCCAGGAAATCCGAGGCGGTCTGTACTGGCTTACCGATGGAGCCTACGGGACGATATTTCTCGTTCATTCCACGGGTGTGATTGCCGTTGACCCGTTGCCCACGCTCGGCCCGCGGTACCTGCAGGCAATTTCAGAGGTGACCGATAAACCGATCACCCACGTGATTTACAGCCATGAGCACACCGATCACATCGGCGCGGCGCATTTGTTTCCAAAAAATGCAATTTTCATTGCTCAAAAGGAAACCGCGGCGATCCTCGCTCGCCGCGCGGACCCGCGCCGTCCGGTGCCCAAGATTACCTTCGATCAGAGCTACACCCTGAAGGCCGGTGGGCAGACGCTGACCCTCGAGTACAAGGGCATCAATCACGAATTGGGCAACATCTTCATCTACGCGCCCCGGCAAAAAGTGCTGATGCTGGTGGACGTCGTTTATCCGGGCTTCATGCCGTACAAGAATCTCGGCATCGCCGAGGACGTTCAGGGGTACATTCGAGCGCACGCCGAGTCGCTCGCCTACGACTTCGATGTTTTCGTCGGAGGCCACGTCTCTCGCCTGGGCACCCGCGAGGATGTCCAGACTGCCGCGAAATTCGTCGAAGAGCTGCGCAGCACGGCGGCTGCAGTGTTGGGCGCCTTGGATTTTCCCTCGTACGTCAAAACTCACCCGGCGAAGGACAAGTGGGACCTGCACAACGAGTATGAAAAAGAGCTCGTTGAAACGTGCTACGCGAAGTTGCTCCCCGTATGGAGCCCGCGGCTGGCCGATTCGCAGACGTACCTGCGCGACAACTGCTGGGCGATGATCGAAGCGGAGATCGTTGAGCTGGCACCACGGCAATGACTGGAAAAATCGCGTCGACCCGGCTTGGCGGGACGCTGCTGTGTGCGGTCTATCTCCTCTCGATGCCATCCGGGGCTCGGGCTGCGCCGAGTGAGCCGGCAAACGTGAGCACCGAAGCACCGGCGGCTCCGACGCAGTCGAGTGCGGCCAGCGACCTACCTCAGTTCGCTCTGGCCGGGCCGAAGGGATTCGGCTTCGCATCGAAAGATGGGAGCTTCAGTCTCATCACCCACTGGCTTCTTCAATCGGATTTCAGAGGTTTTCTGACCGAATCGCCAACCCCGGATAGCAATACATTCATCATCCGATTTGCCGGCCTGCGGCTCGACGCCAGCCTTTATCAGCGTCTGCACACCCAAGTTTTCGTCAACTTCGCCGAGAGCCGGGTGACGTTGCTCGATGCGTTCATCGAGGCCGAGCTGTTCAGCTGGTTGCGCTTGCGAGTCGGCAAATTCCCGTTCCCAATCAGCGAGGAACGGCTCACCCCGGGGACCAACCTTCCCTTTGTCAGCACGTCGCCCGCCTCATTTTTGCTGCCAAGCAGAGACACTGGCGTGCAGCTCCTCGGGGCGTTCGCCGGAGGCGTCATCGCCTACAACGTGGCCGTCACCAACGGTGCGGTGGCCGGCATTTTAGGCGACGGCGACCTCGACTCGGGAAAGGATTTGGTTGCGCGAGTCTTCGCGCATCCGCTGCGCAACGTCGGACCCGGCGTGCTGCGAGAGCTCGGGCTCGGCATTGGGGCCAGCACCGGCATCCACCGCGGTTCGGTGGACAATCCGCAAACGCCGATTTTGCTGACCTATGGCAGTCAGCCGTTTTTCTTCTTTAAAAGGGACAGGAGCTCCGGAGATATCGCCGTCGCTTCTGGACGAGTCGACCGCGTCGTTCCCCACGCGACGTGGAGCTGGGGGCCGATCGCTGCCTACGCCGACGCTGTCTGGACGCGCGAGCGGGTCAACGAGACCGACGTGAACATGAACGCGTGGAGCGTCATCCCCACCGTCGTGCTTACCGGCGAAAAAGCGGCGCCGCTGAGCTTCGTCATCCCCGCCCATCCACTCGATTTGGGCAAGGGCCATCTGGGCACGGTAGAGCTGGTGGGGGGGTTTAGCCATCTGCGAGTCAGTTCCTCGGCCTTTCCTTCCGTGGCGAACCCCATTACCGCGATGCAGTCATTGCGAGTGTATGGCCTTGGACTGAATTGGTTTCCGGTGAGCGGAATGGCGATTCTTGTTAGTTATGGGCATCAAATCTTCACCGCAGCGGACGAAGCATCCGCGAGGCCGAACGAAGACACAGTGATCGCCAGGTTCCAGGTCCTACTATGACGAGATCGATTCGAATCCTTCTTCAAGCCAGCATCCCCTATACCGAGGACGATTGGCACGTCGGGCGCTTCTCGCTCTTGCGGGAAGAGTTGAGCAGGGTCGCGGACGTGCTGGCGCGAAATCGCGAGCCTGATGGTCGCGGCGACGATCCAATCCTCTCGAAAGTCAGCCGGTCAGACTTCGACGAGCTGTGGCTGCTGGGGGTCGACGGCGGGACAGCCCTCTCCACTCGGGACTGTGCGGCGATCGACGCCTTTCACAAAGCAGGCGGAGGGATTCTGACGGCGCGCGATCACCAGAACATGGGGATGTGGCTTCGTCGAATCGGCGGAGTTGGGGCCGCGCATTACTTTCACAATCCCGAGTTTTGCGAGCCCGACCCCAACCGCCTGTCTCCCGACGATCGCGAGACGGCGACCATCTCGTGGCCGAACTATCACTCCGGCAGCAACGGCGACTTGCAACCCATCATCGCCGTCGAGCCGATCCATCCGTTGCTACGCAAGCCGCCACCCTCAACCGAATCGCTCCATTTTTTTCCAGCTCACCCGCACGAAGGGGCGGTGGGGGTTCCGAAGGATGAGCCTCGCGCCCGAACCATCGCTCGCGGCAAGAGCTTATCGAGCGGCCGCGAGTTCGACCTCATCGTCGCCTTCGATCGACGCGCTGGCGCACCAGGCCGTGCGATCGCGGAATCGAGCTTTCATCACTTCGCCGATTACAACTGGGACGTCTCGCGAGGAGCGCCGAGCTTCGTCACCGAAAAACCGGGGACCGCGATACGGAGCCAACCTCGAGCGCTGGATGACATTCGGGCGTACGTGCGCAATGCGGCTCAGTGGTTGGCACCGGCGAGTCCTTAGGCGCGTCAGGCCACTCGCCGACGAGCGACTTGCATCTGCTTGCGGAACGCGCCGGCGCCAAGCAGTAGCGCGACCGCGGTGGCCACCAGCCCCGGGCCGGCAAAGAAATAGGCCCAGCTCAGCAGGGCTGTGCAGACGTGGCTCGCCGTTAGCGCCCAGGCGATCGTCGACACCAGCGGCCAGCTCTGCGGAGGCACCTTATCCAACTGCCACGCGGCAATGGCCGAGAACAGCAGAAAAGCCGACACCATCAGCCCAAAGCCAAACCAAAACCCGTACCAGGTGCAGATCGATCCCTTGAAGTTGAACTGTACCGTCTTCATCGCGTGGAACACCGCGTCTGCCCCCGGGCCGATACTTTTTTGCGAAAGCATCCCTCCGGCGGTGTGCCCCGCGAAGAACACTACCAGCAGCACGGAGGCAATCCGGTACAAGCTAAGGTACTTCATCGCTTTGCGCCTCCCGCTGAAGTCGCCGCTAGGGTGTTGAGACTGTTCAACCAAAACGCTTCCGCCGCCTGTAACCTTAGTTTACTACTGCTTCGAGTCGAGGCGGGGTAAGGCGCCATCCAGTCAAAGTCATGGCAAAGGCGAGAGGCGATCACCGCCGTGCCGTGAATTAATCGAAGGAGGCATAAATGTTGAAAGCACTAACGACTGCGGTGGCGATCGTCACGTTGGCGGCATGCGCATCGGTGCCCGTGGCTCCCGAGAAAGTCCAGGCCTCGGAGCAGGCGATTCAGGACGCCCAAGCAGCGGGTGCAGACCGGCAGCCCAGCGCGGCCAAGTACTTGGAGCTGGCACAGGGTGAGTTGACGCAGGGCAAGAGATTTTCCGATACCGGCGAGCCGCGAAAAGCCGAGACGATGCTCGCGAAAGCGGAATGGGATGCAAAGCTCGCCACCGCGAAGGCCAAAGAGGGTACCTCCCAGGCAGAAGTGCAGAGGCTTGCTGATGAGCTCCAGAAAGTTTCAGCCAACCAGTGATTCAGTCAATTCGGATAGGTGGAGGCTGTCTATGAGCAACAAAGTATGGAAGGGGATGTTGATGGCCGCCTTGGCGGCCGGATGTGTCAAGGCGCCGCCCCCTCCAGAGCTGGAGGAGGCGCGAGCCACCAACAAGCGGGTTTCAGCAGGACCGGCGGCGGAGCAGAATCCCTCGGGGGTCGCCGACGCTAAGGCGGCACTCGACCAGGCTGAACAATCCTACGATGACCATGTCTACGACGTGACTCGAGAAGCCGATTACTACACTGCTGGCGCGGCCTATGTGGCCACGCGCAAAGCTCAGGTTGCCGAGGCAGAGGCTAGCGCCGCGCTGGCAGCCCAACAGAAGGCCCGGCTTCAGAAGGAGCTGGCGATCGCCCAGAGCCAACGCAAGCGTTTGCGCGTCTCGGACGCGGCGCAGGCGTTGTCCGCGGTTGGGAGGGTGACAGAGGAAGCGCGGGGGACCGTGTTGACGCTGGGCGGCAATATCCTTTTCGCCTCGGGACAGTACAACCTCCGCGAGGACGCTCTTTCGAAGCTCAATGTGGTTGCCGTCGCCCTCAAGACCATGACCGGAAGGACCTTCCTCGTCGAGGGGCACACGGACTCAACCGGCAATCCCGCGTTCAATCAGCAGCTTTCGATGAAACGCGCTGGGACGGTTCGAGAGTATCTGATCAGCAAGGGTCTTCCCTCGGAGCAGGTCAAAGCGGTTGGGTATGGGAAGGACAAGCCGGTTGCCCCAAACAGCACGGCGGAAGGACGTGCCAAGAATCGCCGCGTGGAAATCGTCGTTCAGCCGAATCCCAGCTGAAGAAAAACCACCTCGCTAGCGAAGCGCCAGGGAGCCGAACCCTCGCAACCTGTGCGCGGCCGCAGTAAAAGGCAGTGGAGAAGTATGCCCGCGCCAGCAGCCAAGAAACCGTCGCTCCCTGAAGGGCTAGTGGCGGTCGTCAAACGCGATTGCCCAACCTGCTGCCTGGTGGAGCCGGTGCTCCGCCAACTCCGGGAGGTTTCAGGCCGGCTCACTGTCTGCACGCAGGATGATCCTTCGTTTCCCGCGGGCCTTCGCGCGGTGGACGACCGCGAGCTGGAGATGAGCTGGCACCACGCCATTGAGACCGTCCCGACGCTTTTGCGCGTCGAGGGCGGGGTCGAGGTGGGACGCACAGTGGGTTGGAACCGGAAGGATTGGGAGGCTCTGACCGGGGTTTCCGGTCTCGGCCCCTCTCTGCCTGCGCATCGGCCTGGTTGCGGATCTCTGTCCGTGGATCCAGACAGAGCGGACGCGCTGATGGCACGTTTCTCGGGTGGAAAGATCCGGAGCCGGCGAATTGAGCTTGCGTCGCTCGAGGACGAGATGGAGTCTTTGTTCGATCGCGGCTGGACCGACGGGCTGCCGGTCGTCCCTCCCACCGAGGCCCGCGTGCTTCGCATGCTCGAAGCAACCCGGCGAGCGCCGGACGAGATCGTTGCCACGGTGCCACCCGATCTCGCTCCAGCGAGCGTTGAGAAAGTGGCGATCAACGCGGTGATGGCCGGATGCAAGCCCGAGTATCTGCCGGTGGTCCTCGCTGCCCTGGAGGCGGCCTGCACCGACGAGTTCAACATGCACGGCGTTCTCGCCACCACCATGCCGGTCGGCCCGGTCATCGTTGTGAATGGGCCCATCCGGCGCGCGATCGGGATGAACTCGGGCGTCAACGTCCTCGGTCAGGGCAACCGCGCCAACCTCACGATCGGCCGTGCGCTTCAACTGGTCATCCGCAACGTTGGCGGCGGCCGTCCCGGCGAGGTCGATCGCGCCGCCCACGGCAGCCCGGGAAAACTCTCCTTCTGCTTCGCCGAAGACGAGGAGGGCTCGCCCTGGGAGCCGCTCTCCGTCGAGCGCGGCGTATCCGCGGGCGTCAGCGCGGTCACCCTTTTCTCCGGAGAGGGGACTCGGTGCGTCATCGATCAGAAGAGCCGCACTGCGGATTCCCTGGCTTCGACCTTCGCAGCGAACCTTCGTGGGCTTCACCACCCCAAGCTGGTCTTCGCGTTCGACGCGATGCTGGTGATTGGCCCCGAGCATGCGCGCGTCTTTCGCGACGCGGGATGGTCCAAGGCGCGGCTGCGCGCCGAGATTGATGCGCGGCTGCAGATCCCTTGGGCGGACCTAGCCCGCGGCGCGCACGGCATTGCCGAGGGGATGCCAGAGCAATTTCGCTCGGAAACGCTTCCGAAGTTCCGCCCAGGTGGCCTGTTGCTTGTTCACGCAGGGGGCACAGCCGGTATGTTCTCGGAGATTGTCGGCGGCTGGCAGAGCGGGCCGACTGGAAGCCAGCCGACGACGAAGGAGGTACGACCATGACGATTCTTTTGGACCCGACGAACGAGCGCACCATTGCCGGCCGCACGCTGACCGCCCGGCCGCCGTCGCTCCAAGGCAAGGTAGTAGGCTTGCTGAACATCTCCAAGCCGCGAGGGGACGTGTTTCTCGACCGCATTGCCGAGCAGCTCAAAGCCACGGGCGCCGAGGTGCTGCGCTTCACCAAGCCGACCTATACCAAGCCGGCGCCGGTGGATTTGCGCCACGAGATCGCCGGCAAGTGCGACGTGCTAATCGAAGCTCTGGCCGATTGAGGCAGCTGCACGTCGTGCAGTGTGCACGACATCAGCGACCTGGAGGGACGTGGCATCCCGGGGGTGTTCGTCGCCTCGAGGGAGTTTTTGCCGGCGGCTGAAGCTCAAGCGCGCGCGCTAGGGTTCTCCCCGGCGCGCGTTCTGGTGCCGCATCCGATTCAGGATCGAACCGACGAAGAGATGCGCGCTCACGCGGACGCTGCTTACCCGGAGATTGTCGGTTCGCTCACCGCGAAGGGTTAGCCGACGAAGTGCTCAGGCCGCCGGCGTGTCGGGTTTGGCCGCCACTGCAACGAATGGGCTCGGCCCAACCGCCAACGCCAGCGTCGCACCGAGCAGGGAAAACCCGGCGGCAACAGCGAGCGCCGGCCGAAATCCAGCGACGAAGCTAGCGACGCTGCCTAGATGTCCGTAGGCCGCGAACACCGCCGCGGCCACCGCAATCGCGAAAGCGCTCCCAAAGCGCTGCAGGCTGCTGCTCACACCTGACGCCTTGCCCATGTCCTGTCGCGAGACAGCACTCAAGGCGGCAGCCGGGGCAACCGGCATCGCCATCGAGACGCCAACCCCGGCGATGATGAGCGGGAGCACGAGTCGTCGGTAGTCGACCTCCGCGCTTGCCACGCTGGCGAACCAGCCGAGGCCGATGCCCTGGAGAAGCATGCCAGCGACCAGGATCGGTCGCCTGCCAATTCGGTCCGACAACTGGCCTCCGATGGGAGCCACCAAGAGCGGCGTCGCGGTCCACGGAAGAAGTCGGAGTCCGGTGCTCAGCGGCGAGTATCCCAAAGCGAGCTGGAGGTACTGGGAAATTAGGAATGCGGCCGCCGACAGAGCACCAGCCATCAAGAAACTTGTGCCAATGGCCGCGGTAAAGGGACGGCTGCGGAAAAGGCGCAGCGGCAGCATTGGATCCGTCGCGCGACGCTCCCACAGGAGAAAACCGACGAGCGCCGCGAGCCCGATGCCCAGGGTGGCGATGGTCATTGGATCCAGCCATCCAACTTCGCCGGCGCGAACCAGACCCCAGACGACTGACACCGCACCGGCCGACACCAGCGCCACCGCCGGGACATCGAGACGCGTACTCGGGCCGCGACTTTCGGTGAGCCGCGTGAGGGCGAGCGCCGTCGCAAGCAAGCCAATTGGAACGTTGACCCAGAAGATCCAGTGCCAATCCAGTCCTTGGGTTATCGCTCCGCCGACGAGCGGCCCACTGGCGACGGCCAGTCCGCCGATGCCGCCCCAGATCCCGACGATGGCGCCTCGTCGCTCTGGCGGAAATGCCGCCGCCAGAATGGTGAGGCTAAGCGGCATCACCATCGCAGCGGCTGCCCCCTGGAGCGCCCGCGCTGCGATGAGGATGGCTACGGTCGGCGCAAGAGCGCAGGCCGCGGAAGATGCGCTAAATAGTGCGAGGCCAATCGCGAACACTCGACGACGTCCGGACCGATCGCCGAGCGCAGCCGCGGTGGTGATCCCAGCGGCAAACGCCAGGGTAAACGCGTTGACCGTCCATTCCAAGGTGGCGAGACTGGCCCCTAGATCCCGCCGAATCGCAGGCAGCGCCGTCATCACCACCAACGCATCGAGCGCCACCATGAAGAAGGCGACCGGCGTAAGCGCCAGTGTCCAGGCGCGGGTCGAACGCTCGTTGTTCACGAGACGTTCTCCACCACGCCCGCGACGGCGTCGACGAGCGCGGCAAACTTCTCGTCGAGCTCGCGCGAAACCTGGCCCACGCCAGGATCATCGAACTGACTGAGGAGGGTCGAGGGCCGATCGTACTCGAGGCGTGTGCCGCCGCGCTCATCGGCAGCGACGAGCAGGCTCAGCGGGGCATAAAAACCGCTGCCGATTCGAAGCGACGTCACCCGGGAGGCGGTCAAGGGATGGCCGATGAGATATCGAACCGCCTCCGCCGACCTTCCTTGCAAACGCAAGATCGCGCCGTGATCCAGGGCGGCGAAGCGCATGAATCCACTTCGGCCGGCCATCGCGGCGATGGCTTCGATGACAGTGCTCGGGGGGGCTTTCGCCTGGATGCGAGCTTGGATCGCTGCGGCATCGAAGATTCCGGTTTCGGCTTCGAGCCGGCGCACTACCTCGGCGAACGGTTTCGCCGTCCAGACCTCAAGATGTTCAACCGGGACGAGATGGCTCGTGCGCGTAAGCGTGTTGCTGCTCTGCTGCGGTTGCATCGTTGACTCCTTGCTAGGCAGTCGGCCACCCACCGCCGAGGGCCTTGTAAACGGCGATCAGAGCGATGGCGACGTTCCTCTCGCTCTGGACCAGCTGATCCTCGGCGGCATATACCGAGCGCTGCGCGTCGAGTAC
>Ga0126379_10002573_pt1 | contig 11582 bp, 10 predicted proteins | sample PanSoiMetPlot_24_FD_92640 | JGI IMG/M metagenome (GOLD analysis project Ga0126379, IMG submission 92640) | Tropical forest soil microbial communities from Panama - MetaG Plot_24 | ecosystem: Environmental > Terrestrial > Soil > Tropical forest > Bulk soil | place: Panama | collected 2016-02-17
AAAGTGGCTGGATGTTCGAAAACCCAATTCAGTCGCGAGGTCAACCACTCGTTGCAGGTATCGAGTATCGGCCAGCGATGCGCCCTCCAGGTGTAACCGGAACAATAGGCGACAATATGCTCACCTGGAGATGCCGCCCCGCGCCGGCGCTTTTAGGCGCAACCTCACCGTTCGGGGACACACAGCCTTCCCCTTAAAACTATTTCCGAGCGCTTGTCTTGATCCGGGGGCAACAGGCGCGGATATCGCATCGATTCCGCGCGCTGCCAGGGCGGCGATCGCCTCACCGGATAGTCGGTTTCGTCCCTGTTGGTCGTGTTGGTTTGGTCTTTTGCAGCGGCTACGTGATAGTGATAGAATCCATGCCGATGACAACCTGTGGAGGTGTGCGAATGAGCAAGCGAACTCTTGTTTTGCGCGCACAACGCATTCGCTGTGCGCTAGGGATTGTGGCTTTGTTGTGCGGGTGGTTGATGGCCAGCGGCTCGTTGCTAGCTCATCACTCCCTCGCGGGCGTGTATGATATGAAGAACCAAAAAGAGCTGTCGGGGACGGTAACAAAATTGCAGTTCACAAATCCCCACGGGACACTTGCGATCTCGGTCAAGAACGACGATGGCTCGACAACCGAGTGGGTGTTGACACTGGGCTCCGCCACGGCCCTCGCGCAGCGGGGCGTCGGCAAAACCGGACCGAATGCCCTCCACGTCGGGGATGCCATTAAAGTGAAGTTCCTTCCGGCGAAGAATGGCGCTCCCTTGGGTGCCCTGAGGGTGGTGATCTTTCCTGACGGGCACGAAATCCAGACCTCCGGCAACAATCCGAACGATTAGAATCGACACCAAACAAGGAGCCGCCATCATGAAAAGAATCGTTGTTGCGCAAGTCGCGATCGCGACCGTTCTCACAATCGGCACGCTGCCGACGGCCAGTGCACAGGCGCCGGCGCAGGGCGGTGCTGGCGGCGGGCAAGGCGGCGGTGGCGGGCAGGGCGGCGGTAGGGGCCGAGGCGGCGGTCCGCTGTACACCCCTGCAGCCGGTGCGAAGGACCTGAAAGCAGTCCTTTTCAACTGGGCTTGGTATACGGGTATGCTCCGAAGCAGCGAGGAACGAGACCTGATCATGTCGCTCGAATACCAGGGGAAGGGCGCCATTCAAGTGGGCGGACAACCCTGCAATGTAACGAAGTATCGAACCAGCATCAGCTACCAGACGTCAGGCGAGCGGATTCAGTACACGGGCACTCGGCCCAATGGCCAGTCGTGCTCCAATGTCGAAGTCCTCAGTGGAGCGTATGCCTGGAACGAAGACATTCCTGGCGCCGAACTCGTCCCCGGTAAAGGCAAGGCGACGCCGATGCCCGCAACGGTAGAGGAACGGATGATTCGCCTGTGGGCAAGCCCGCAGGGCGCCTTCAAGGGCGCGATGGCGGGGATCAGTGATCCGCCGGAAATGGCGCCCAGGCCGCAACGGGTGCCTGCGGACGTCTCGACGGCCGGGAAAACCTCCGTCGCATGGGAAGGCAATAAGCCCAGCGTGACGTTCCCGATTCCGGGCGTCCCCACTGCAGCCGCGACCGCCACACTCGATGCGAAGTTCATGCCCGAGCGTGTTGTGGTGAAACAGGGATCCAAGACTTACGAGTTCGCCTACAGCAACTACAAGGACTTTAACAATCCCCTGAATCCTGCCGAAGCGTTTTACGCGGGCAGGATGATCGAGAAACAGAACGGCGCCGTGGTTCGGGATATTACAACGACGCTGACGGAAACGGCACAGATGTATGTCGTGATGCCGGTTCCGGCAAGCGTCAAGGCGGCGATCAAGCCAACGAATCAGCCTCCCAAGTGGACTCTGAATGTCGACGCACCGCCAAGGCAGACTGCGGCGGCCGGCGAAACTCCCCGCCTGGCCGACGGACATCCGGACATGACAGGAAACTGGGGCGGCCCCCCTCTTGCGATAACGGGCGGTGGGAACCGCCGATGTGGTCCAACGCAGACGCCGGATGGGGGAATCAACCCCGGGACCGGCTGTAAAATCCCGATGGACAACTTCTGGGTGGATTATGAGTGGATCTCGCCCTCGCGGTTTGGTTTAACAGGCGACGCGGAGGTATTGAGGCCGAGTCATCCCATGTACAAACCCGAGTTTTGGGACAAGATTCAGGAACTCGATCAGTGGACGAACAAGTACGATCCAATCATGACCTGTCAGCCGATGGGAATGCCGCGGGAGGGTACACCGGCGCGCATTATCCAGTCTCCGACTGACATCATCTTTCTGTACACAACAAGCGATTACGGCGGCGGAAATATGGAATTCCGCGACATCCCGACCGACGGCCGAGCGCGCCAAAACACGGTCGAAGCCTATTACATGGGGCTTTCGATCGGTAAATGGGAGGGCGACACGCTGGTGATCGATTCCACCAACTTCGTCGATACCACCTGGTTCGGACGCGGCGGCCTGCTCCATTCGGCAGACATGCACATGGTTGAGAAGCTGACTCGGAAGGGCAATGAGATTCTTTACCAGGTGACCATCGAGGACCCGGACCTCATCGAGCCCTGGGTCATGCCGGACAGGACTCTGCGGTTACGCGCCGGCGCGCCACAAATCGTTCATGAGCGCGCCAATTGCGAGGTGTACGAAGAAGGGAACATCTCGACGCAGCTTCGGCACTAGCTTTTTTGTGGGCAGGCTTTCCGGAAGGCCTGCCCACTCGCTCCTACTCCCGCTCGGTCTTAGGCTCGTAATCTCGCAGCAACGTGAGCACGCCGTTGTGCTGCTTCTTCTCCGCCCAAGCCCGTGGGGTCGCCCAGGGCTCCGCGTCGGCTTCCAGCGGGTCCGCCCCCCCTCAAGCAGCAGTTTTGCGATCTCCATCCGGCCCCACCGGCACGCCCAGCCTAACGCAGTGCTCTTCAGAACATAGTCGCGAATGTCGGCGCGGGCGCCGGCGTCGAGCAGCATCGTCGCGAGGATCGGACCGTCGCCGAAGTCGCGGGCGATCACTTCGTGAAGAATGGTCTGGCCCTGGAGCTGACGAAGATTCGGATCCGCGCGCTCGAGGATCATGCGGAAGCACGCGAGGTAGCGGGCTCGGGCGTCTTCCTCCCAGCGCTGGTGACCGGGAAGCGCGTTCCACAGCGCCGTGAACCAGCGTCCGTCTTCACGCGGCCAATCGATTCGTTCGAGGGCCATGCGAACAATTTCGGGAGTGCCGCTATTGGCGCCGGTGGCGACGAGCTGTTCGAGTGTGGTCTTGCCGCCATATTGGGCCTCTTCGAAATGAGCATCCATTTCCCCGGCGAGCATTTTTCTGGCGATCTCGGTTTGGCCCGCATAGCCGGCTTCGGCGGCGTTAAGGTGGCCGCCGCGGCTCTCGAGCAACTCGATCATCGCAGCTTTCTTGTCGCAGTAAGCCGTATAGGCGGGCGAGCCGTAATAACTGTGCTGCCCGTTGGGGTCAGCCCCGCGGTCGAGCAGCAACCGCGCGATCTCGAAATCGTTTTGCTTGACGCAGGCGCGTAGCGGCGCGCCCCAGGAATATTGAACTGGGTCGGCGCTGACGCGATGCCGTTCATCGGGATCGAACCCGAGGTCGAGTAGGAGATCGACGATCTCGCGCCGCCGATGTTTGATGGCCAGCGTGAGGAGGCCGCCTTCGCTGGTAAGGGGATTGTCGAGCTTGCCGGCTGCATGCTGCGCCCGCAGCCATTCCGTCTTGCCGAGCCAGACGGCGACTGAAGGGGTTAGCGTCGCCCCGCGAGCCAGCAGCGCTTCGGCCATGTCGCTCTGACCGGTTTCCGCGCATAAGGCGAGCGGTCCGCGGTGATGCTCTTTGGCATCGGGGTTCCAAACGGATTCGTCGGGATCGAGGCCGAGATCGAGGAGCAAATCGAGCATGTCTTTGCAACGGCAGCGAACGGCGACCTCCAGCAGACCCGGCTCTTGGAGTTTGCCTTCGGCATAACTGGCACGGATCCAGTCTGCATCGCCGAGAGCAACAGCTGCACGGGCGGTCATTTTTGCGCCACGACTGAGGAGTGTCGCGACGATCTGCTGCGTCAGTAGGGGGTCCTTGCCGTTGCGGGCGGCAGCCTCCAGTGGCGATGGGACGTGGGGCCTAGTCAGGTTGGGGTCTGCCCCGTGATCGAGCAGCCAGTTGAGAAGTCGGGGCCAGAGCCGGGCGGCCGCAGTGCATAGGAGCGCCATCCGGTAAAACGGCACACGGATGTACTCAGTGTGTTTTTCGAGGAACGCAATCGTGGCGGACTCATCGTGAGCAACGGCGAGAAACTCCTCGGGAGGTTGAATTTCGACAGACTCTTCCTCAAGGAAGATCTGCGCAAGGTCTTCGTAACCGCGGTCCTTGGCTAGGATGAAGGGCGTGGTGGCGTCGCGGTGCGGCCATATGCCTTGGTTGGGGTTAGCGCCATTCTCCAGGAGCAGGCGGACCATCTCGGGCGAGTGGCTGAAGACAGCATAGTGCAGAGCTGTGTGGCCGTTTTCAGCGAGCGAGAGCTTAGCGAGCTCGGGGCGGAGCTTAAGCATGGCTCGGGCTTGCGCGAGGTCTTGCCGGCTGACGGCATCGCAGAGTCGCTTCAGCGTGACGCCGTCGACGTGGGCTTTGAGTTTCGGCCAGCTCTCGAATCCATAAGCTCGCGCGAGGACGAGCTGCGCGTCATGGAGGGCGAAGGTCGAAGGATTGGCGTCGTGGTAGTGAGTGGTGACTTCCGTGGTTGCGGCCGGGTCGCGGGCGAGGAATGCGGAGAGCAATTCCTTGGCTTGGCGGCGAAGTTGGTCTAAGTCGGAATGCTCGGGGAGAGTGCGAGTCGGGACGGTCCTGTTCACAATGAGCTCCTTTCATAGCGCCCGGTGTCCGCTCTCTCGGGCAGAAAAGAGTTCATCGAACTACTGATTAGGTGAAGCGATTCAGGGGGACTCAGTCCTTCCCGCGGACACGGTGGCGACCCTGACAAGCCGAGAGTAGCTTATCACATGCATACGCCTTTGGACGATCGGGTTGTCTCACGGCCGGGATGCGAACCGGAACGTGCTATATTAATCCGCTGGAAGCAGGCAGTCCCGTGTTATGAATCTAGCGCACGCACATCTCCTACTGAATCATTTCCCGACCGTCGGCATGATTGTCGGACTGGGCGTATTCCTCGTGGCGCTCTCGACCAAAGGCGACGATCTGAAGCGCGCCAGCCTGGTGATCTTTTTCATGATAGCTTTGCTCTCGATTCCGGCCTTTGTCACGGGCACGGCCGCGCATCTAGCCTTGCAGCACAGCCGCGAAGTCTCCGAGTCTATGATTCAAACGCACGAAACCGCTGCCTTCGAGGCGCTCTGGTTCATGGAGCTGACGGGCGCCTTGGCGTGGCTGGGACTATGGCAATACCGGCGCCTGTCCCGCTGGCCGCAGGGGACGCTTGCGGCGGTCCTGCTGGCCGGACTAGCGACCTTCAGCATGATGACCCGGGCCGCAAACATCGGCGGGGAGATCCACCACCCGGAGATTCGCACCGATCCAGCCACGGCGGAAGCCGCGGTGGCAGATCCACCGGCGAGCGCGCAAGATCCAGTAGGCGATCCGCCGTTGGCGCGAAAGCTCGGAGACGCCATGGTGAACCTCAAGTGGGGCTGGCCGGCCAGCGAGACGGTTCATTTCATCGGGCTATCCCTGCTGTTCGGGGTGGTGCTGCTGGTAGACCTGCGGATGCTAGGTTTCTTGAAAGCAATCCCGTTTTCGGCGCTGCACCGCTTGTTGCCTTGGGGAGTTTTGGGGTTCGGCCTGAACGTCGTCACTGGCATGCTGTTCTTCATCGGGGCTCCGCTGGATTTCTACGTCGCCAATCCAACCTTCTTGTGGAAGCTGGTCTTGATTCTGGTGGCGGGAGCCAACGCGCTCTACTTTACAGTCTTCGAGCAGCCCTGGACCTTGGGCGCCGGCGACACGCCGCCCCTGACGGCCAGAGTCGCCGCCGCGTCCGGAATCTTCCTGTGGGTAGGCGTGATCTTCTGCGGTCAGATGTTGCCGTTTTTGGGGCATTCATTCTAATGGCGGTTTCTGGGGCACTCATTCTAATGGCGTCTGATTCCATGGTGGGGTGGTCAGATACCGTAATCGTGACCCTCATCGCGATTGGCTCCTCCGTTCTGGTGGGCGTGCTGGGATATCTCATTGAGAAAAGCAGCGACGAGAGCGGCGAGCCGCGGCATGAGGCGGAAGAGAAGGGCGCATAGGCGATGTTTCTTGCGAGCGAAGCGACGAATTTCCTAGACACGCTCGAGAACCTCGGCATCAGCACGTGGGTGCGCGAATCTCCCTCGAAATTAGCTTATCCCACGGTTCTGTGGCTACACGTCATGGGCATGGGCGTGGTGGCCGGCGTCAGCTCAGTGATTAGTCTGCGGCTGCTGGGAGTTTCCTCAAAAACCCCCGTGCAACCGCTGGAGCGGCTCTATCCGCTGATGTGGTTCGGATTCTGGGTGAATGCGGTGACCGGCACGGCCCTGCTGTTGGCGAGCGCGACCAAAAGGATGGTCGATCCCATGTTCTACATCAAGATGATTTTCATCTTCGCGGGCGTAGCCGTACTCCAGCGCGCGCGGAATAGGGTGTTCCGGAATCTGGGTCCAGATGGCGAGCTGCCGGAGAGCGCCAGGGCCTTTGCCTGGGCGGGCCTGATTTGCTGGCTGGGCGCCGTGACTGCGGGGCGCTTACTCGCATACATTTAGTCTCGCGCTGGGCCGAATCATTTGAATGTAATGCTCGTGGCCGCTTCAAACCGCCGGTGATTTTTGTACTCGGCGCTCACACGCCAAGAGTCGCCGGACTTAAGATCCATCTCGAACTCCTGGCTCACGGGAAGCAAATGGGAAACATCGCCGATTTTGACGTATTCCCACACGATCTTTTGTTGGTATAGCCGCCCGGGGAATTCCTTCGGATAGCCAGTCGTCTTTTCCTCGTACTGAATCAGACTCCCGCCCGGATTCTCTACGAGCACTCGCCCGGCTCTGCCCGCATTGTAGCTCTGGCGTCCCAGAAACCCCCGTCCCCAACTCCACCAGCCAAAACAGCCTTCGGGAGGAGATGTGAAAGCATACGCCAGCAACTGCTTGCCATTGGCGTCCTCGCGCCCACTGAAAGCTAGATCAGTGGGGCATTTCGGGTCGAAGACCATCTTGATTTCCGTGCCGAAAAATACGCTCCAGGTCATGCCGGGAAACTGCGGCTTGTTCCAGGGCTTGCCGTTTATTCGAATGTGCTCACGGGTTGGCTCGCCGTCCTTGAAGGCGATATCGGACTCGACGATGTCCTTGAGCCTCCATACTGGCGGATCTGCCGATCGAGAACTGGTGGAGCGCTTCGCCGTTTCGCTCGCGATAAATGACGGCATGTTCTTAGCGTGCTCCAGATTGACTTGGCGAATGCGCTCCAGTTCGGGGTCCGGTGGCGTGGACGGCGCCGGCGATCCGAGCACCAGAAAGCGTTCCCTCGCCGTGGGCGGCCGCAGAAACCGGATGGTTCTGAGGTCTGCGCAATGGCCCTGCTCCTTTGGTTTGCAGGTGATCTGAATTTCATCAGCCAAATGAAACTGGGCGCTAATTCTGTCCGAGGACAGGTCGCCCGTTTTCGGAAGGTTTGCGGCGATTCGGTCTCCCCCGGCGAGACGGATCAGTATGGATTCTTGGGTAATGCGTTCCAGACCGCCAGCGAATTCGAGGTCCGCGGCAAGCCCGGTAAGTTGGACCAAGCAAGCCACCATCAAAATCCGGCGCATTTACTCGGCTCTCAGCGCCACATTCGGATCAACACGCGCGGCTCGGCGAGCGGGAAGATACGCGGCGACAATCGTCACGACGAATACGGCGATTACTAGAATCGCGAACGGATGGTTGCCGAATGTCGCCGTGCCCGCCTGGATGTTGATCTGGCTTCCACCATTCGGCTCCGGTGGCTTGGGCTCCCCTCCCCCGTTCGACGGAACTCCCAGTACCGCGGCCAGAAGCTTCACTGCCCCCCAATCGAGCGCTACTCCCAGTCCGACTCCAACAATCGCAAGCGCCACTCCCTGACGCAGAACCATGCGGACGACTGCGCCCGCTCGCGCCCCCAGTGCCATTCGGATCCCGATCTCCCGCGTGCGCGAGCCGACTTCGTAAGCGAGCAGGCCATACAATCCCACCAGCGCTAGCAGCATGCCCAGCACGCCCATCGCCCCGAGCGTATCGAGCGCCAGCAATGCGACTCTCATAAAGAGTCCGAACGAGTTTTGCCACGTGCGGGCATCGGGCATCGCTTGGTCAGGATCGAGATCGTGGATCATCGTCCGGATGGGTTCCACTAGTCCAAGAGGATCTCCTGCCGAGCGAGCGATCAGGGTTATGTCGCGGCCCTTCGGCTGGCCGTAAGGCAGAAAGATCATATCCATCGGACCTGTGCCCCACGCCATAAACGAGTTGAGCTTGGCGACCCCAACGACCGTGACCCACTGGCCCGTAGCCAAGCGAATCTGTTTCCCAGTGGCGTTCTGGCCCGGCCAATAATGACGGACGAGCACCTGGTTCACAATCGCGACGGCAGGCGAGGTCCGGAGATCCGCTGAGCGAAACGGGCGCCCTTCGATCAGCGGAATGCCGAGCGTCTCGAAAAACCCTTCGTCGACCCACACGCCGGAAGTCTTGGCGTCGTCATGCGCGACGGGGCTTTCGGGGCGGATCACTGCAATGTCCTGATATTCCAGCGCGGCTGCTTTTACACCCTTGGCGATCCGGAGGCGTCCAACCAGATCCCTGAAGAATTGGGAAGCACGCTGGTCTTTCAAGTGGACGACCGCGGGATCGAAATCGACTCCCAAAAGGCGATCTACATTAAATCCAGGGTTTTCGAAGGAGGTGACCAAGCTCTTGTACACCCCCGCGTAGAGAACCGAGGTAATAGTCAGCAGGAGCAAGGAAATCGCAACCTGGCCGGCGACCAATAGATTCCTGCCGCGGAACAATCTTCCTAGCAAGCCGCGCCTGGGAGGGAAGCCGCCGTCGCCTTTCATCACGCTTGCCGGATCGGCGCGCGTGGCTTGGAATGCCGGCGCCAATCCGAATAGAATCAGGCTCAAGAGCGCAACCGCAATGCTGAAGGCGAGCAGTCGCGGGTTCATTGCCGCTGTTTGAAATTCCGCCGCCAGATGCGGATCGAATTCGACGGCGAGCCGCTTAACCAGCGCCATGGGGATGTAGCCGATGGCAATTCCCGCGGCGGCGCCGCCCGCTGCCAGCCACAGGCTTTCCGTGAGCAATTGGCGGATCAAACGGGAGCGCGGAGCTCCGATCGAAAGGCGCATCGCCATTTCCTTGGCCCGCGCCGGCGCGCGGCTCGCGAGCAACCCGGCTACATTGGCGCAAGCCACTAACAGAACCATTCCGGCCAGAGCCATCGCGACCGCATCCATTGTAATTCCCGATCTGCCGCCGGAACGATATTCGAGCACGGTCCGCACCGTTATGCTTCGGTCCCGGTTGGTTTGTGGATAGTCGTTCGCGAGCGTGCCCGCGATGCTCGCGACTTCCGTCCTGGCTCGCTCGATTGGGACTCCGGCCTTAAGGCGGCCGAAGACAGTGAGCGATCGCTGCCCGCGATTCTCCAGTAGGTCCGGCGCGTTCCCTACGCGAGATGCGGCGTGGATCGGCAGGTAGAAGCAGGGTTCATCGTCCGAAAGATCGTCGTCCACATCGCTGAACTTCGATGGCATTATGCCGGCGACAGTGAACTCGACTCCGTTGATGCGGGCCAGGCGGCTGATCGCGGCCGGATCGCCGCCAAACTCGTTCTGCCAACAGGAGTGGCTCAGGATTATGACGGAGTCCTCCTGCGGCGTAAATTCGCGCCCCATCTCCGGCCGCACTCCGAGCACGCTGAAGAAATTCGGGGTGATGAGTTTTCCGTCTTTCACCCTCGCCACCGCGCCGGGATGCGGCGCCAAGCCGGCCGATAGGGCCGTGAACGCGGCTAAGCCTTGGAAGCTTGGGCTGCGATCCCTTACGGCAATGTAATCGGGATACGAAATCGCCGCTGCGTTTGAGTCGCGCGCCGTGGAGACCAGCGCGACTATTTCGCTCGGATGAGGAATGTTTGGCTGCCGCAGCGATGCGGCGTCCACGACGGCAAACATCACATACGTCGCTCCGACGCCGATGCCCAGCGAAAGAATGGAGACGGCCGTGAAGCTCGGAGCTTTCGCGAACGCCCGGGTCCCATAAACCAGATCGCGCCAGAAATCCTCCAGCCACTGGAACCGCCAAGCCGCCCGCGAGTCCTCGGCGCTGCGGGCGCGAGGACCGAACTCGCGGCGCGCGCGGGCAAGCGCTTCGTGAGCCGGTATACCTTCATCTTGCAATTCTTCGGCCCGGGTTTCGATATGAAACCGGATCTCGTCTTCCAGTTCTCGATCGAATTGCGAGCGGCGACCCAGATAGCTTATGCGGCTCCAGAGAGACATATCAAGCCATCCTCAACACCCGCTGTATTGCAGTCACCAGATGGTCAAAGGTTTCCGTTTCGCGCGCCAATTGCTTTCGGCCTTCCGGCGTGAGCCGGTAAAAGCGGGCCTTGCGGTTGTTTTCGGAGATCCCCCACTCGGCCACGAGCCAGCCCTTTACCAGCATGCGATTCAGGGCCGGGTACAGAGAACCGTCTTCGATCTCCAGCCCTTGCTCGGAGGCGTCCTTAATGCGCTTGGCGATGGCATACCCGTGGAGCGGACCAGCGCGCAGCGCTCGCAGAATCAGGAGATAGAGCGTGCCCGGAAGCAGTTCCGGATTGGCGGAGGGGTTCTTTCCCATGTCTCCACTATATATAGACTGGACAGGGGAGTGCTGTCAAGCACTAAATAATGCTGTCGGGTCTACCGTGCCGCGAGTTTCCGAGAAGACGTCCGGGGCTAATCCCAATATGCATGCAAGCGGCGAGCCGCGGCATAGGACGAAAGGAAAGGCGCATAGACGATGAATTTTCTGAAAACGCTCGAACAGCTCGGCTCAGCACACGGAATTGATACGATTGCGCTTTCCAGAGTCGCGATCAGCGCGGTCGGCGTCGTTCGTATTGCCTTCGCCAAAACCGGCTTAGTCTTGGCTTCCACAATCTCCTCCAAACTGCTGATGAGCCCTTACGCGGGCCAGTCCCGCGCCGCGTGGCGGACGCGTAAAACCACCACGTGCTCTTCCGCGATCTCGTAAACGACAATGTACGGCCAAGGAGCAAAGAGGATTTCGCGCGTATTATCCACCAATCCGGGGCGTCCGCGATAGGGAGATTTACGCAGTGCAGCGACGCCCCTCCTTTCGGATATATTCGGCGATTTGGACAAGGTCGTCGGCGGCCTCCGGCGTCCAGCGGACGCGCATCTATGAACGAAACATCCGCTCGATGCGCTCAACCACATCTTTATGCTCTAGGAGATCGCCACGGAGGGCTGAGGAGCGGGCTTTCTCGACAGCGGCGATAAAACGTGGGTCGTACTCGCGCATTCTGTCCACGGTCTCCTCAACGAGTTCCGATGCGTCTC
>Ga0126379_10002574_pt1 | contig 11575 bp, 17 predicted proteins | sample PanSoiMetPlot_24_FD_92640 | JGI IMG/M metagenome (GOLD analysis project Ga0126379, IMG submission 92640) | Tropical forest soil microbial communities from Panama - MetaG Plot_24 | ecosystem: Environmental > Terrestrial > Soil > Tropical forest > Bulk soil | place: Panama | collected 2016-02-17
CTCCTGCCGTGGCCGCACCATTCATTCAGGGGCAGCCACTAGAGGCACAGCGAACGCCCAATTGTCCACGGGCGGTCGGGCGCAACAAGCGAAGCGCATTGCGCCGCTCCGTCTCGACAGTCGCCGAAGGCGCCCACTGCCGAGACATCGTCGGCGCAATCGGAAGGCCGTAAGGTGGGCGGGAATTTTGGCAGGGGTGACGGGGTCGGCGTCACGCAGCCTTCGCGCCGGTGCGGCGCAATGCGCTTCGCTTATTGCGCCCTACGGGCTGCGTCGCCCTGATGGGTTTTGCCCCCTCAACCCATCCTTGCACGCCGCGCGAGATGGTTTGAACTTCGAAATCGCTGAATCGCAGTATAACAATACCATTAAAACTATCAGGGCTGATTTTGTCGAAACGAACTAATTTTGGAATTCCCAACGAAATCAATGCGGTTTCCGGGCCGCAGAGGGCAAAGGCCATGGGGGATTCCTCATAGGCGCTAACTTATGCGGTGGCGGTGCCGCCGCGTCTCCCTCCCCCCAAATCGAAATCGACTGTTGCCGATTTCGATCGCTCCGAAACCCGCGTATACGCGGTTTCGGCTGGGGGAGGGTTGGGTTGGGGGGTCGGGAGGTTGTGGCACAGCCGTGCCGTCTCTCCCGACCCCCACCCCCAACCCCTCCCCACAAGGGGGAGGGGAGGAGTTTGCCGCGCCGCCACGGCTTAAGTTAACGCCTATGGGGGGGATTCCTTGCCAGCGGGGGAATTCGAGGATCACCGCCGATCCGCTTCCCGCGTGCCTACACAAATCGCTCGGCCTCACCCCAGCTTCACATTCGCCGCGCGACCCACGTCGCCCCACTTCTTGGTCTCCGTGTCGATCAATTGCGCGAATTCCGCCGCGGTGCCGCCGACGGTCGGCGTCGCCATGGCCTTGAACTTCTCCTTCTCAGGCCGCTGGCACACCAAGTTGAGCGACGCGCGGCGCCGGCACGTCGGCATTAGCTCGCGGTCGAAGCCGCTGAACATCTTTTGCATTTCGCCTCATTGGGCCGGACCGGAAAGTCACGTCCTTGCGACGCATGCGCCGCCTCGGGGGGCGGCCATTGATTGGCCGCCCCCCGCTTGTGCGTCAGGTTTCGTGTCCGGCGGCTTCGAGTATCAGCCGCGTGATGACCTGCGGATGGGAGATCATCGACAGATGGCTGGCCTTCACCTCGATGGTCTTCGCACCCATCCGCTTGGCCATGAAGCGCTCGAGATCGGGATTGATCGTGCGGTCCTCGGTCGAAACCGCATAGAAGCTCGGTTTCGATCGCCACGCGGCTGCGTAGTCTTGCCGGTGAGCAGAGCCTTCTGGAACGGCTCCTGGACCGCATAGAGCACCTTTGCGGTTCCCGCGGACAAATCGCCCGCGAAATCCCGCAGGAAGGCCTCCTCGCTGAGACGTCCTTCATCACCGTCAAAGACGATGCCGGCCGTGGCCGGCGGTGTCGGATAGGTCTTGGCCAAGGCGGTGTAATCCTCGCCCGCGTCCGCGGCCCGCGCGGCAACATACACGAGCGCCGAGACGTTCGGATGTACGCCGGCCTCCGTGACGATCATTCCGGAGAAGGAGTGACCGACCAAGACTGTCGGGCCATCCTGTCGCGCCAGCACGCGCTCGGCCGAAGCCACCGCCTCAGGCAGTGTCGTCAACGGGTTTTGGACGGCCGTGGCATTGAGCCCCGCGGCCTGCAATCGCGCGATCACCTCCGACCAGCATGATCCATCGGCAAACAGGCCGTGCACGAGCACGACGTTGCGCGCTTTGACCGGGGCGGTGTGGCGGCCGTGGTGCGTTTGGCGGAGATCAGCGATGCCGCGGCACCGGTAACCAGGGCGGCCGAAAACGTACGTCTGTTCATCATCATGATTATCCTCTTTCGTCGTAGGGTTCCTTTGACGGAATGCTGAAGCAATGCGCTTCAATGCGTCCTTCGGGCAGAATGCCGGTTTCGCAACCTGCTCGCGCAGCTGTGATCAAAAATTTCTGATGCGAGAACCTACTTTGTAAGATTGGAGCAGCGAGAGCCGAATAGATGACCGTGGAAGAGCGCGAGCAGCGCTGGGCAGAGGCGATGCGTGCCGAGCGGCGCGGTGACGCCGTCGCATACGAGCGCACGCTCAAAGAAGTTGCGACTGCCCTGCGTCGCTCGCTTGCGCCACGTCTCGTTCGCGCAGGACTCGGCGCGCATGAGGCTGAAGATTTGGTACAGGAGATACTCATCGGCTTGCACGGCAAGCGGCATACGTGGGATTCGGCCCGACCGTTCCTGCCATGGTTGCACGCAATCACACGCTACAAGCTCATCGACTTCACGCGCCACCGCCGACGGGAGACGCGGCGTCGTGTCGATTTGCCTCTTGAGGATTGGCTCGAAATCGTCGAGTCACCCGCCGATGAGGCGAATCGTTCAATGGCGGAGGTGGATCGGCATCTTGCCGTGTTGCCCGTCAGCCAACGCAAGATCGTCCGCGCGATCGCGGTCGAAGGCGCATCCGTCCGCGATGTCGCCCTGGGCTTTGCGACCAGCGAAGGCGCAGTCCGGGTGACCATTCACCGCGCGATCAGGCGGCTTCTAGGCCCTGCAGAGCCTACTCGATGATCGAACCGTCCCCGAGGAACGAGCATGACAAGCACCGATGACCTCATCCGCTCCCTTGCAAGCGCGGCCGGCGCGCGGCGGAGCGCTTCTCTCCATGCCGCCTTCGCAGTCACCGTTGCCGCGTCGCTTGCCTGCGCGCTCCTTCTTGTCTTTTCGGTCATCGGCGTGCGCCACGACTTCGCTGATATGGCAGTCAGCATACCGTTCGGGTTCAAGCTAGCCTACACGGGGTCATTGGTGGTTGGGACGTCCGTCGTAGCGCTCTACGCCGCGACGCCCGGCGCATCGGCCACCGCGCTATACGCTCTGGCGCCAGCGGTCATTTTTCTGGCTTTAGGAGTCATATTCGATCCAACCGCTTTTCCGATCACGGGAAGAACTAACACTGCCGTTGCCTTCTGCGTGATCTCCATCCTTTTTCTTTCGCTGCCAGCCATGATCCTGACTTTCGTCGTCATGCGGCAAGGCGCACCGACGCAACCTCTCTTCGCGGGAGCAGTCATTGGAATGCTTTCCGCATCTGTGGGCGCCATGGCCTATACGCTCGCCTGCAAGAATGACGGCACGGCGTTCGTTGCGACCTGGTACACAGCGGCCTGCGCCATCATGGCGTTTATTGGCGTCGTCGTGGGGCACCGTGTCCTGCGCTGGTGAGATAAAGGCGCTGTTGCTGTGCCGATATAAAACCCGGATGGCCCGACGGTTGTTAAGCCGGCGAGCCGTACTTCCAACCGTTTTGAAAAGTAGAGTTAAGGGGGCAGCCCGGACCCACCCGCACCGAAGGCACGGCGGCAATGGGCGACGCGCTGCAACAGCTCGCGGCGCAAGCGCCGGCCGGCCGGCCGCGCCTGAGGAGATTGCCGAGGCGATCGTGTTCCTGGCGACCGACCGCGCCAGTTTCATCCAGGGTGCGATGCGTCGGTGTTGCTGCGGTGGATGGCGATGACGTCGATCCAGAACGCCCAATCGCGGTCGCTTGCGCGCCACGCGCGTTGTCCCGTCCCGCTGGGGCCCGCATGATCATGCGCCACACCCTTGTTCGCAGGCCGCTGGCACACCGAGTTGACCGACGCGCGACGCCGGTACGTCGGCATTGGCCCGCGGCCGAAGTCGCTGAACATCTTTGCATTTCGGCTCATTGGGCTGGACCAGAAGGTCCAGTCCTCGGCCCGACTCGACGCAACTGTCCCGCAGCAGACCAGCAGACCTAGCGGTGAGGCGCCGACGCCTGGCGTTTTGCGCGACGCATATTGATCGTGGACATTTGCGGTTTGAGGAGGGATCGGATCCGCTCGGCATCCGCCGGCGTCGCCGGATTGTAGATCACCATGCCGAGATCGGGTCGGCCGTCGACCGCGAAGGCCGAATATTCCAGACCGATCAAGCCGGCCTTCGGATGACGCAGATGCTTGGTGCCCTCGCCATAAGTGCGCACGTCGTTGTCACGCCACATCGCCGCGAATTCGGCACTCTCGCGAGAGAGTTCATCGACCAGTTCCTTGACGCGCTCCGCCGCGCCCGCCCGGGCCGCCTCCGCCCGGAACGCCGCCACCACGAAGCGCGCGGCAGCCTCCCAATCGGGCTGCGCCGCGCGAACTTCAGGATTGCAGAAGATAAGGCGCAGGACGTTGCGCTCTCGCGGCGCGAATTTTCCATAGTCGGCCAGCACCGCCGCTGCGGCGCGGTTCCAGGCGACAATGTCCCATGTCGAGGTCTTCACAATGGCCGGACTGAGCTCCAGAGCGTCGAGTACGCGTTGTAATCGCGGCGTAACGTCTTCGGCAGCGTGGTAATGGACTTCAGGCGGCCGGCCGAGTGCAATGAGGAAAAGGTGCTCGCGTTCTACGTCCGTCAGCATCAGCGCACGAGCGAGGCGATTGAGTACGTCGGCCGAAGGCGCTCCGCCGCGCCCCTGCTCAAGCCATGTGTACCAAGTGGCACTGACGTTAGCGCGCTGCGCCACTTCTTCGCGCCGCAATCCCGCAGTCCGCCGCCGCGCCATTGGAAATCCGAATGCCGCGGGATCGAGCTTGGCGCGGCGATCCTTGAGGTAAGCGCCGAGTCGGTTAACGTTGCTGTCGAGAAGGCTCATCCTGGTAGACATTATACCCGTATAATGTCACTACTTTACCCGGATAACTCAAAGCGTCAAATCTCCTCCGTGTCAACTCGGAGGAATTCGTCATGCGTGTCTTTGTTACCGGCGCAAGTGGCTTCGTCGGCTCCGCGGTGGTCCAAGAATTGATCGCCGCGGGCCATCAGGTGCTCGGTCTTGCCCGTTCGGATGCGGCTGCCAAATCGCTCGCCGCCGCCGGCGCGAAGGTGCATCGCGGTGATGTTGCAGACCCGGAAACTCTGCGCACGGGCGCGGACGCCGCGGACGCCGTGATCCATACCGCCTTCAATCATGACTTCTCCAAATTCAAGGAGAACTGCGAGACCGATCGGCGCGCCATCGAGGCGCTTGGCGCCACGCTCGTCGGCTCCGACCGGCCATTGATCGTCACTTCCGGGACCGGGCTCATCACGCCGGCGCCCGGCCGGCTCGCCAGTGAGGACGACGAGCCTTCCGGCTTTAATCCCCGCATCGCGTCGGAACAGGCTGCAGCTTCCGTGGCGGTGCGCGGCGCGCGCGTCTGGGTGGTTCGGCTTCCACCATCGGTGCACGGGGATGGCGATCACGGTTTCGTTCCGCTGCTCATCGGTTTCGCGCGCGAGAAGGGAGTGTCAGCGTACGTCGGCGACGGGCTCAACCGCTGGGCTGCAGTGCATCGGCTCGATGCCGCTCATCTCTACCGCCTGGTGCTTGAAAAGGGTGCCGCTGGAGGCCGATATCATGCCGTCGCTGACGAGGGCGTGCCGTTCAAAGACATCGCCGGCGTAATCGGCCGCCGCCTCAATGTGCCGATCGTCAGCAAGAGTCCGCAAGAAGCCACAGAGCACTTCGGCTGGTTCTCCCACTTCGCTGCGCTCAACGGGCCGGCATCGAGCGAGCGGACGCGCGCATCGATGGGTTGGCAGCCGAAAGGGCCCGGCCTTATTCCTGATCTCGACCGCCCTCGTTATTTCGAATCCTGAAAATGGAAACGCGTCCGTATCTGACCCTCCTGCCGTGGCCCGCGCCGTTCATCCAGGGGCAGCCATTAGTGGCGCAACGGACGCCCAATTGTCCACGGGCGGCGGGGCGCAATAAGCGAAGCGCATTGCGCCCTACGGTCCTGTCCGCTCACGGAGGTGCAAGAGACGGAGACCGCAGCCCAGCACGCCACGACATTCTGGTCTGAAAATGTAAAGGTTAATGTACCCAAAGGAGACATGGGGCCGCACGCCAGAAACGCTCGAGCGTGTGAAGTGCCTCACAGAGCCTCTACTGAGTTGTGGGTAGCCTACGCAAGGCAAGTGGGTCGAATGAGGCGCCCAATCTCGATGCACTGACTGGCCATGCGCCAATCGCGCCGACGGAGCATTATCGTGGTGTCAAACGATCATCGTTCCGTGCGAATAAGCGCGGCAGAAGAATCAGATCGAACTTGCATCATTACCATGGTGCATGGCACCTGGGGCCGCGGCTTCTTTCCGAAAGAATACAGAGCGCGCACTCGATCACGGTTGGGTAAGTTGTTCCCCACCGCTCCACCTCCGTGGTTCCATGAAGAATCAGTCTTTCGGAGCAGGCTGGAATCGGAGCTCCGAAAACAAGACATCACTGCAACGTTTCGGATATTCCGGTGGAGCGGGGCCAATTCGGTATTCCATCGTGCTCGCGCGGCCGATGAGCTCAATCGCTTGTTGGCGTCTGACCCTGACAACGCCAATTCAATCGTGATCGCTCACAGCCACGGGGGCAACGTGGCCTTCCGAGCGATCTCAAAACTGGGAAGTCGAGGGGCAAAAATTAATCTCATCACGCTCGCAACTCCATTTCTACGAGTTTTTCCAACATGGTCGGGACCTAGTTTCTGGCAGGTCTATCGTACGCTTTTTTTTACACTCACATTGGGCGTTTCTATCGTAATGGGAGCACATCTTTCTGAGGCTCCTTGGCCTGAACTTTTGGGCTTCGGCTACTGGGCAGCCGAGATCGTTCTTCCCTTGGCCGTGATATGTGCGTTGCTTGTGCGCCTGATCATAAATCCATCGCCTCCACCAGCCAAAAGGCAGTTGGATCAAGCCAAAACGTGGGCATCGCGACCTTTCACCCTCGCCGAAGAGACAAATTACGATAGCGCAGGCCCCCACGCACCAAATCTACTCGTCATACGAGGCGTTGATGACGAGGCCGCACTTGCACTTGCGTTTGCAGCTATCGCCACACGCATTAATCGTGTGGCCATGGGAGCGATATGGAATTTTCTATTTTGGTTCATGTTTCTGCTTGGTTGGGTCGACACTTTAGCGCCCTGGGTCCTGATTAGGCTTGGTTACCTCGATATCAATTCGCGTTCCGCGTTACCGGAACTCCATGCCGATATTATGAGGCCATATGCTTGGGCTTTGCTAGCTGCAGCCGTCAGCGCTTTAATGCTTGTGGCGGTTCCCGCCCTGTTCAGGACCTGGTTTGGGAGAGAATTTCTGATTGGAGCCGCTCGCTGTGAGGTCGTGACCGATTCGGTTCCCGATTCAACACCGTCCCGAATCATCACCTTGGAAACGCCGTACTACCGGCCGTTCCCGTGGGTGCAACCTGAGAAGTCGAAGCAGGAACCATCAAGCACTTTGAGGATGCGCCATAAGATCTACAATTATCCTGGTTGCGCGCCGGAAATCGTCAAATGGGTAAATGAGCATTTCGATAGCCATCCTCAAGTATGTTAAGCGAGTTATTCGATCTATTGGACTATCGCAAGGGCGTCAAACGCACCGTGAGCGCAGTCGGCTCGTCCGCGAGCGGACTGCGCACATCAACCGGATCAAGGGACTGCTGTTTGCCCAGGGCATTCGGGGCATCAACGTCAAATCTCAATACAAGACCTTGGCTGCCGATGAACTCATCACCGGAGATGGTCATCGCTTGCCGCCCCGGCTTGCCTGCCAAATCGGACGGGAGCTCCAAGGGCTTGCCATGGTGCAGGAGCAGATAGCCGATCTGCGGGCGAGCCTATCGCAGTCAGGGTTGCGTGGGAATCCGAGCTTCGCAAAATGTGGTCGGATTCCCGATCCTACGATTGGGTGATTGTGGGGGCCACCACCGCACGGCGGCCTCCCCAGATGACCTTGGACGTTACAGCCCTTCGGCGGGATACACGTCTTTAGGGTATGGCTTGGCGTGCACCATCACCCCCACGATCATGCAAGGCTTGTCCGACCGGTTCGACCACGCGTGGTTCACGCCCTGCACAACAGCCGTGTCGCCGGCCCGCAACAGCACTTCGTCGGTATCGGTGACGAGGCAGATTTCGCCGTAGGCCACCAAAAACATGTCCAGCGTATCGGTGCGATGCATGCTCGGATGAGGCTCTAGGTCTTTGGGCGTCGGAGGATATTTCTGCTTTACCTTCTTGTTGAGGTCCTGCAGGATTTCGATGTGTTTTTGTCTGTCCGGGATATCCGGCGGTATCTCCAGCGCTCTGAAGGTGAGGCCGTTCTCTGATGGCTCGCGCTGGGTCACATCCTTGGCGCGATCCCCCTGATCGTATTGTCGATCGGGAGCTCCGTCGTATTCCACAGTGTGGTTCGCCAGAATATCTGTGGCACCTCCTGATACTCCGGATTGTCGCTGTAGATGACACCTGACATCTTGTTTTCCTTGATGCCGATCACATGGCGCTTGATCTTTGGCATTATAGTTCTCTTGCTTTACCTGGGCTGAACATCGGAGCGCTGGCGGGATCAATTGGCTGCGGGGAAGCCGCTTTCGGGCACAGCGGGACGACGCCACTCGCTCTGCCCCGCGATTCCATCGGCGAGGGCGTGCACGGTCGCTTCACACCAGCTTCGGAAAGCCATGGAATCGAGGCCGAGGCAGAACACGCGCACCCCATCCTCCAAAGCCTTACGGCAACCTTCAGCATTAGGCGTGAGCACCGGGCCTCCCATCACCGCAACATCGTGCTTCTTCGCGCTGGCCAAGATTTTTCGATATGCTTCCGCGGCCTGGCGGCCAGCGCCCATCTGCGTGCCCTCGCCGAGCGAGAATGCAAGGTCGCCCTGACCAAAGATCACGACGTGCACGTCTGGATGTGAACAAATCTGGTCGATTAATTCCACGCCCTGAGGGTTCTCAATCATCGGAACCAAGTTGATTTCGCGGTTATTCCAGTCGGCATACTGGTTAAAGCTGCGGAAGTTAAAGTTCGCTGCGCGAACCGAGGGACAGATGCCTCTATCCCCCTTGGGCGGGAAGAATGCGGCCTGGGCAACCGCGTCGATGTCGTCAATCGATCGGATCTCGGGCAAGAAGATTCCCTCTGCTCCGGCCTCAAGCGCGCGCCGAATGTCGGTCGCATTGTGGGGATCCCGCACGCGGACGTAAGCCACGACCCCAGCGACGATACATGCACGTACCAGATCCTCGATGTTCCTCGGATTAGCGCCACTATGTTCGCTGTCGAGCATGACGAAATCGAAGCCGGTTGCACCGACGACCTCGATCAACTATCCGCGACGGGCTTCGTTAGCGCCAAAGCTGCGCGCCTTTATCGACGTGGCAAAGAAAACCTTAAAATCGTTTGAATGAGCAACGTCTGTTTCTGCACATCGATATAGTCGTTACTTTCAGACCACCAAGGAAGTGCCTAGTCACTTTCCTGCGCCGGGTCGCCTTAGATCACGACTCTCCACGCGTTCTCGTAAAGGCTCGCGCAAGGGGACGCGGCCGACGAAATCGGCTGGCGAGATGCCTTTACGGGCAAACCTTTTGCGGTAGGCCCCCGGCGCCTCGCCCACGGCCTTGCGAAACACACGTGCAAATGAGGCCACGTCCTTATAGCCGAGAGATTGGGCGATCTGTTTCTGCGGCCAGTCCCCTCCCTCCAGGAGCTCGCGCGCCCGCGCAATGCGAACGCGCCGACAATACTCGATCGGGGTCATGCCCGTTGCACTCGCGAACCGCCGTAGCAGCGTGCGCCGTTCCAGCCCGGCAGCCGTCGCCAGGGCCGCAAGGGAGACGCCTCGTCCGTCCCTCATGTGCACCCACTCCTGAGCCTTCAACACGGCCGAATCTCCGTGCGTCTGAGGAGGAGCAAACCCAGTAAAATAGCGCGCCTTACGCGCTGCTGGATCGTCAAGAACAGAGCGCGCCGTCTCTGCCCTTATGGCCGGGCCAAGAATCCTATCAACGAGAAACAGGCCAAGATCGACCCATGAGAGAAATCCGCCTGCCGTAATGATGTCGCCATGATCAATGATGCGCCGATTCACATCGACGACGATTTGCGGAAAACGTCTCGCCAGAGCCGCTGCGCAAATCTGATGTGTGGCAACCGATTTCCCATCGGCGAGACCCGTTGCGGCAAGGATAAACGCGCCCGAGCACAGTGAAGCCAACGTGGCACCGCCGGCATGGCGATTACGGACCCATGATACTACGCCGGCGGGGACGTCAGGATCCGCGGCTTTGGGTTGCCGCCCGGGGCGCTGTCATAGACGCAAGAAAGATTCGCGTCTCGGCTATGGCGCGGTTGCCAATGCGTAACGCGAATTGGGCTTTGGCCAGATCCCCGTTGATCGAGAGCGACGCCGAACAAATCGGTGAGGCCCAGGATACAGGCCACCTGCGCGCCAGGATAATGCACGATGCCAATTTCATGTGCAGTGCTTGCAGACATCGCATTGTCCCTTCCGATCAAAACTTTGACGCTTCCGGCAATTGAAATTGTCGAGGGACCGGACGCAGCTTACCGAGATCAGCGAATACTGTCACCCTGGTCGATTGGTGCTGGATTGCGACGAGGGTGGACGCTCGGACGGTACGCGCCGCCGCGCCGTCTCGATTGTTGGCGGCAGGAATGGGAGTCCTCCTGAAGGAGGTAGTTCGCAATGGACGCATCCACGAAGCCCGCAGCCGAGGCGGTTTCACCAATCGCGCTCACCGTCAACGGCCAACCGCGCGAGCTCGAGCTTGACCCCCGCACATCATTGCTCGATGCGCTGCGTGAACATCTACACCTCACCGGCACCAAGAAAGGGTGTGATCACGGTCAGTGCGGTGCGTGTACGGCTCTGATCAACGGCCGTCGCATTAACTCGTGCCTGACCCTCGCGGTCATGCACGACCATGACGATGTCGTAACCATCGAAGGTCTAGGCGCCCGAGAAGCTCTTCATCCGCTTCAAGCTGCCTTCATCGAGCGTGACGCGTTCCAATGCGGCTACTGCACCCCCGGCCAGATCTGTTCGGCCGTCGGCATGCTCGCCGAAGCGAAGGCGGGTTGGCCTAGCCACGTCACCCCAGATGTAGCGTCACGGCATATCGTTCTCTCCAACGCCGAGATCCGCGAGCGCATGAGCGGCAACATTTGTCGGTGCGCCGCGTATCCCAATATCGTCGCGGCCATTCGGGACGTTTGCGGGGGAGTGTCCCGATGAAGCCGTTCACGTACGAGAGGGTCACTGACCCGCGGGCAGCGGGAGAGGCCGTGTCGCGTGCCGGCGCGAAGTTCATCAGTGGCGGCACCAATCTTTTGGACCTGATGAAGCTCGAGGTCGAACAGCCGGCGCATCTGGTCGATATCAGCCGGTTGCCTTTGAAGCAGGTGGAGGATTTGCCGGGCGGCGGCATCCGGATCGGAGCGCAGGCGGCCAACTCCGAGGTCGCCGCCGATCATCGCGTGTGCGCGCGCTACCCCGTTTTGGCGAAAGCACTGCTCGCTGGCGCCTCAGGCCAGCTACGAAACAAGGCCTCCATCGGAGGCAACCTCCTGCAGCGTACGCGCTGCTCATATTTCTACGACACCGCGGCAACCTGCAACAAACGGACTCCGGGGGCAGGTTGTGCGGCACTTCA
>Ga0126379_10002575_pt1 | contig 11571 bp, 8 predicted proteins | sample PanSoiMetPlot_24_FD_92640 | JGI IMG/M metagenome (GOLD analysis project Ga0126379, IMG submission 92640) | Tropical forest soil microbial communities from Panama - MetaG Plot_24 | ecosystem: Environmental > Terrestrial > Soil > Tropical forest > Bulk soil | place: Panama | collected 2016-02-17
TGTCACATACGCTCCGCTTCCTGACTATGCTCCGCCTTTCTGGATGAAAGACAGAGATTGCGACGCAGACGCCGCGAAATGCAGGCCTTCAACTTGGTTGTCTGTAATCACGAGGAACGGTACTTGGCCGCTGGCCGTGCTCAATGAGCACACCATCAATCGAGATGTCACTTTGGCGAACCTGCAGGATTCAGGGTCAGATGAGGATCCAAACTGGCCCGCTATTCCCCGAACCACCAAGGTCTTGCTCGTTGCGCTCTGTTGTCTCGCGGTCTTCCACTTTCTGTGTTGCCGGTTCGCATCGTTCACGGCGAAGCCCGCCTTTCGCGCACATTTCGCTACTGCTGATCCCCACCACCCGTGGCTCGTGTTGATCGGGAGTTACTTGATCGTTCTGATGGCGCTCTTCACCGGTTGGGGCTCCGGCGTTTTTGCTCTCGCGCCTAGCCCTCCGGTGAGTAAGTGGGTAGTTCGCGCTGTCGTAATTTTTGTCTGGGTCGTTAGCGGGACCGCGCTCGCCGCGAATATTGTCAGAACAAGGAAGCTAAACGGCGATGTTTTCAACAAATCAACTTTCGCAATGCGCCTCAAGGTTTCGGTGATTTTATTTGCCTTGGGCACAGCAGCTTTCTTCCTGCTGTGGGTATGGCCGATCGAAGACGTTCTCTTGCTGGCAAATCGGGCGTTCGTCTATTGGCGATCCATGAATCTGACCAGCGGCGCTTCTGCGATTGTTCCATTCCTGTCTTTGACGATTGGACTCTATTTTTGGTTTTGGTATGCCTTGCACGGTTTGGCTTTGTTCGGACCTGATCGTCCGTGTCTTCCTCCGCTCGAAACACTCGGAGTCAAACTTCCAAACCCGGGAGACGCGAATCATCCAGAAGGCAAGGAATTGAAGCTATCGATGTTCAGCCAGGAAACTGTCGCAGAACCCGCAGAACGCATGGCCAAGCCACTCTCATGGGACAACATCAGAATCAGCTTGGTTTTATTCGCGGTGCTGGCGACGTTGACGTTTGGACTAGGTCATGGCGTCCCGGTCCGCAACTTGGGCGCCATGCGGGCAAGTCGCTACACACTCATTTTTTGTCTCGCTCTCATCTTCTATTGCAGTTTGATCCTGACGGAGGCTTGTCGGATCTGGCGTACCTGGAGCAGTGTTCGACAGCTTCTCGTTTTCCTGGACCGCATGGCTCTGAGGCGCACCTTGTCAGCTCTCTACGGATTTTCGTGGGGTACAGTGTGGAAGATGAGCGGAAACGTACTAGACGTGCGCTATAAGCTACTCTCCCGGCAGTTGGAATGCCTGACTCATCTCCATAACTCTTTACGTCTGTTCAAGAAACCAAACACGCCGGAGGAACAGGAAGCGTTTGCTGGCAAGGACATCTCCCAGAACTCCGTTCAGCGCAGCCGCGCCGCAGGAATGAAGTTCGCTGAGTGGTATTCCGAGAATTACAACCATCCCGACGCAGCCGACCTGCGGGATTTCCAGGCGTTCCAGAAGCAGGTTGCCCAGACTACGGGCGTCGTCCTCACTGAGCTTCTCTTGCGCGCCACAAGGGTCGAGAAGCACTCGCTCATCCAGCTTGATCCGGAAGATCCCCACGACGAAGAGCGCAAGAGTCCGCCAGCATCGAAAAATGAGCTCATCCGGAATGCCGAAGAGCTCGTTTGCCTTACTTACCTGGGATTCGCTCAGAACCTGCTCGGGAGGATCCGCACGATTGTGTTGGGCGGCGTCTACCTGTTCATCGCTCTGTGCATCGCCGTGTCCAGCTATCCTTTCGACCCGCGAACACTACTGAGTGGAATCTTGCTCTTCTTGTTTGTCGCCTTCGGTGGGATTGTGATCTTCACTTACGCCGATATGCATCGCGACGCGACTCTAAGCCACATCACCAACACCAAGCCAGGAGAACTTGGCTCCGAATTCTGGCTCAAGGTAATCGGATATGGAGCGGCACCACTCCTGGGTCTGCTCACGCAAGTCTTCCCAGAGTGGTCGGGATTCCTATTTTCATGGTTGCAACCGGGCCTTTCCTCGTTGAAATAAATGGACCTTAAGGCGGTTGGTGCAGTACAAAGGCCCTCGTCTGCAGTCATGTCGAGTGAAGCGAGGATCCCAGTCCGCAGCAGTTGTTCTAAGGTAGGGATGCTTCGACTCCGCCGGAGTTCCGCTTCGCTACACTCCGGCTGCGCTCTGCATGACAGTCTTGTGGGTGGGACACAGGATGAGCCGAAGACTCATCCTGCCAGTACAAACCGACCCGGTCATTCGATCGAAACTTTCTCCAATTCCTTTGCCGCGTCGCAAAGGAACTTGTCGACCTCATCGCTGTAAGGCTTCTTGAAGTTCTGCGGCCAATTCGCCTTGTCGGCATAGAGTTTCTGCAGGTTCTCGGTGATACCCGGATCACCAATCGCCCGGTCAAGATGATCTCGCTTCTCGGCAATGATCTGCCGCTGCTGCCGTAGTGCCGCAGCCACGTCGAGATCCTTTCGATTGAGCAACTCCCGGATCTGGGACAAAGGGAACCCGATGAACTTCAGCGCCACGATCTGCTCAAGACGCACGAGATAGCGATCGGTATACAGGCGATAGCCCGACGCCGTACGCCCGCTCGGCTTCAGCAGCCCAAGCCGGTCGTAATGGTGCAATGCCCGAATCGTCACTCCAGCACGCTTCGCGAATTGGTGAGGCCGATAGGTCTGGTTCACTTATCCCTCATAGAGCTTTCTGAGGTCTGACGTTGCGTCAGGGGTCAAGGCGAATTGTCGATTGAGTGATTGGGTGATTGTTGATTGAAAAGCCGAATGCGATAAGGTTTTCAATCGCTCGATCACCCAATCACACAATCGCCCAATCCAGTGCTTCTATCCCGCTTTGCTATAATAAGTTGCTGTCCGGCGGTCGCGATTCACATCAGTGCGGAAGTGGTGGAACTGGCAGACACACCATCCCAAGCCGCATCTTTGCTAGTAATTTGTAAGTTGCTCATGGCAATGCTTGTAACTTTAAGTTCAATCACTTACCCCGAGTCATCGAAATCACTGCCAGTAAGCCCCAGTTAGCGCCGGATGCAAAAAGTCGGTGCGAAATCGGGTGCAATTTCTTCCCACGGCCGGGGGCCAGACGAAAAATCTAGGAAAAATTGCGTTCGCCATCGGTGAGTCGGTGCAGAGTCGGTGCAGTTGCTTCCCATCGCGTGCGCGGCGGCTCGTGGAATTCGGAAGCCCATGACAGGAACCGAAATGAACGCGTATGGCGGCGCGGGGCTACTTTCAGGCTTTCCAAGTTGTCGAGAAGAGTATCGGCCACGTGTTGAGGAGAGAGAATGCTGGCGCCGTCGCGGAGGAAGATCATCGTGAATGGTACCGGGAAATGTTCGCGCCCAGCGTCACCGCCGACATTCTCAAGCCAGCCGATCTCGCTCAAAACGGTTGAGCAAGACATGCGCGGAACAAAATCCCAGGAATGAGCCGCTCTTCCGCAGGCTCGCAATAGGCTGCGGAAAACCTTGCTGAAGCAAAGTCCAGGTGGCGCTAAAATGCGTTCGACTGTTTGGCACAGCGGGCACGCCAACAATGTCATTCATTTGCTCGTCCCGGTCTTTTTGCAGCGTGGTACGCCCTTCTCCTATGGAAGTGTACGCCATCAAAGTCACGCTTATCGGAACCCGGCCACTTGTTTGGAGGCGGATCCTGGTGCCCCGGGAAATTACGCTCCGCGATCTCCATCGCACTTTGCAGACCGTGATGGGGTGGACGAACGCGCATCTTCACCAATTCGTGTTGCCGGGTACGAGGAATTTCGGTCTGAGGGGATTCGGAGGGAAAGTCGGGAACGAGAACCGAACGACACTCGGAAGCTTGCTAAATTTCCCTGGAGCCAAGCTGCTATACGAGTACGATTTGGGCGACTGCTGGCAGCACGAACTTGTCCTCGAACACGTGTTGCTCGGAGATGAAGGGTTTCGACAAGTTTGTGTCGCGGGAGAGCGACAGTGTCCACCGGAAGATTCCGGGGGATCGGCGGGGTTTGCCGAGTTGCTCAAAGCATTTCAGGAGAAAGATCATCCCGAGCACGACTACGCTCGCGATTGGCTTGGCGATGACTTTGCTCCCGGGTCCTTCAACCCGGATGACATCAATCGAAGGTTGCACCGTAGGAGGTCCCGAGCAAGATCGGAACGTGGCTAATGTCGTCGCGGGCGAAGGCACGAAGCCGTCCGAGGAGAACGAGCAAAAAATCAAGGCAACTGGGCATGCCAGAATCATCCCGGCAGGCCGCCCGGTTCCGCGCGACGGACCGAGCGCCGGAATTTTGACGTCGCAAGGTTGTCGCTTCGGGAACGATAAGCGCGGCCCAGGTTGAGGCGATATGGCCATTGAACCACGAACGCTGGGAGACGAGATGAAACCAGCTGACCCCGATCAGGAATCATCTTCGAAAGCGAAAGATCTCGTTGTTTTTGACATCGTGCGAGAATCCAAGTGCGCCGACTGCGGAAAGGAATTGCTGGGCGGCTCCTTTCTGTTTATGGAAGCTGGCCGGCCGCTTTGCCTATCTTGTGCCGATCTCGATCATCTGGTCTATCTGCCCAGAGGCGACACTGCCTTAACGCGCCGCGCGCGCAAGCACAGTTCGCTTTCGGCCGTAGTGGTTCGGTTCAGCCGCTCACGCAAACGATACGAACGTCAGGGTGTTTTGATTGAGGAACCTGCTCTGGACCGAGCCGAACAAGAGTGTTCGGCCGACGCAGATGAGCGTAGCGTCAAACGCGCACTGGCGGAGGTCTATCGCGGTAAACAGGATCAGATGCTCGCGCTGAGAATGGCGGAATCGATTTGCCAGATGTTTCCGGGCTGCCCTCTCGAGGAAGCGCGAGCCATTGCTCGACATACATCCGTGCGCGGCAGTGGACGGGTCGGTCGGACGGCAGCGGGTCGGGCGCTCGAGGAGGAAGCGTTAGAGGCCGCTGTCATCGCGGCCGTTCGCCACAGGCATACGAAGTATGACCGGCTCCTCATGAGGGGGGTTAGCCGGATGGAAGCCCGAAACGCTGTTCGCGACCACATTGATCGCGTGCTCGAAAGCTGGCGCGTTACGCCTGACGGCCGGAAGTGATGTTCTTCAATCCGGATAAGATCAACCAAAAACACTCCATGATGGAAATCATTCCATCAGGGGAGGATGTGGAGGGAGATGTTGTCCGACCAGGGCAGTTCCTAGCGAACACCTTCACTACTCTCGAAGAGGCTCTGTTCCTTCGCTCAGGATCTTAAGGTAGCGCGAGTATCCGAAGATCCGGGCTCGGCGCCTTCCGGTGACTTCCCTGGCAATACCGAGGCGAACCAGGTGATCCAAAGCGATTGTCACCGTGGGAATGGACAGCTTGAGCGCGTCCGCCAGCGCACCGATTGCGGCCAATGGTTTCCTCTGCATATATTCATGAACACGCAGTGCGGAAGAAGCTGCACGTCCGAGACCCTGGATTCGCTCTCGGTCTTTCGCGAAGAGGTTCAGAATCTGTTTTGCTGCATCAGCCGCAGCACGGGCCATCGTCTCCGTGCCTTCCAGGAAAAACGCCAGCCAGTCTTCCCAAGCACCCTCCGTCCGGACCCGCTGAAGCAGATCGTAATACCGGGAGCGGTTGGTCTTGAAGTATAGGCTGAGATACAAGAGCGGCTCCCGCAAGGCACCTGTGGAGCAAAGTAGGAGCGTGATCAGCAGCCGCCCCAGTCTGCCGTTGCCATCGAGGAAGGGATGGATCGTTTCAAACTGCACGTGAACCAGTCCGGCTTTCACCAGAACAGGCAGTCTGTGTTCCTCGTCATGGAGAAAACGTTCAAAACTGTCGAGACACTCCATGAGTCGCTCGGGGGGAGGTGGCACGAATGCGGCATTGCCTGGACGAGTTCCCCCGACCCAGTTCTGTGATCTTCGAAACTCCCCCGGCGTCCGATTGGAGCCGCGTCCACCGCGTAACAAAATGGCATGAATCTCGCGAAGGAGTCGGAGCGAGAGAGGAAAACCGCCGGCCATCCGTCGGAGGCCGTGTTGCACCGCGGCAACGTAGTTTGAGACTTCTTCCACGTCATCGATCGGAACACTCGGTTCCACGTCATTTTCAAATAGCAGTAGGTCGGAAAATGATGATTGCGTTCCCTCTATCTGGGACGACAGCAGGGCCTCTTTCCGGATATATAGATACAGAAAGAACCTGGTATCCGGGAGCAAGGTTGTGAGTCCATCGAGTCGGCCCAAGGCCTGGTTAGCTCGGTCAAGGGGCTGATACAGGGTTTCTAACTCGAGAGCCGGATTGGGCGGCAGTGCAGGCGGAATAAACGCCTGCACCGTTTCGCCAGCGAGCGTTGTCTTTAGGTAGGTCCCCAGTCTCGACTTGTTGTCGGTAACCACTGCGGCGGTTGTGAAGGGTTCCTTAAATAAGGCTCCCGGCTATTAAAGGATATGGCATTATCTCTTAACAATAAAAAAAGCGCAAAATGAGCGGTTGGACCTGCCTTCCGTGCACCCCCATTTACAGACTAACGCCCAGCCCCCGGACCACCGCTGGTTCCAGCGACGGGGATGAAACGAGGGCAGAGGATTTCGAAAACTCACTGCCCAGTTTGGCCTCGATTGCTGCGCTGTCGTTTGTGTAAATGGTAGCCTCCAGGCGCGCCCGAGAAATGGCGACATAGGCAAATCTTGAATTCACCAGGTGAGGGTGGGTTTTCGTGTCTGCGTTGATCAGCACTCGATCTGCCGTGATTCCCTGCGCACTGTGACTCGTCATAGCATACCCGTAATCGAAGTGTCGGTATTCAGCCGGATTCAGTTCGACCCTGCCGCCTTTTTCGAGGCGAACGACAAGATTTCCAGTCAGGGAAATGCTTTTGATCGTGCCCAGTTCTCGATTGGCCACTCCCAGGTTCTTATCCGGTGCGGTGAATTGCACTCGGTCTCCGGTGGCGAATGGTTGCTCTCTCTCCTGGTACACGCTCACCCCACTCAGGCGCCTGGGGTCATAAGTAAATGTCGCTCCCGTGGGCATTTTCACCGTGAGAAGATTTTGCTCAGGATCGATCGAGAATACGCGAGTGTAGCTGCTGGCTCGAATCCCAACTATGCTGCTGCCGCGCGAATATCTGAGGACGTCTCCCACCGTGTAGCGGGCAGCCCAGGAGCGATCGGCACCGGTCATGTCCTGTTGCTGCACCAAGACTCGGAAGCGGCAGTTGTCCGATCCGACAATTCCCTTCGCCTGCAATTCTGTTCGAATTGCGTTGTTGAGTTCTCGCCGTGAGCCATTGTCGGGAGAGATTACGAGCGTATTCAGCGGATTGTCGGCGAAGCTCTTGGCGATTGTTCGAAATCGTTCTACCGTATCGCCAATCTCAGTCATGTGCCCGTGTTTGGCGAATGCCTGAATCCCGGAACAGCCCTGCCCCTTGGCAAACTGTTCCACGACCGCCTTCAGGTCGGGGTCTGTTTGTCGCACGATGTGCGCCAGCATGGCGGTATTCATGCCGGCCCTCTGCAATTGCTCAAACGGCTTGCCGGCTTCGACTGCCTGATGCTGGCGCACATCTCCGATCAGGACGACTCGGTCCTCGGGCCCAAGTCTCAGCAAGAAATCTCTCATTTGCTTTGTGCTGGCCAGACTCGACTCATCCACCATGTAGAAGTGCTTCTCCCCTGGAAAGTCCGGGTAGGGTACTCGCGCCAGAAACGCTTGCAGCGTTCCCGCAGTTATACCGGCCTCGCGCAGCTGCTTGGATGCCCGTGAAGTAGGCGCAAAACCTTCGACTTCGAACCCTCTGCCTTCGGCTTGCCTGCGAAGGACCTCAAGTGCCGTCGTCTTGCCGGCTCCGGCCGAGCCTTGGATTCCCTGCACGCGATCATGGCTGGTCAGTACGTGCTCAACCGCGGCTCTCTGTTCTAAATTCAGGCTCAAGGGTTGCTCGCTCAGGCCGGCGGCTTCGCGAGCTGACAAAATCGGCTCGACTCGTTGCTGTCCGGCGAGCATGTGTTGAATGACCTCACGTTCGGCAGCTATGGTTTCCGGAGTGGTGAAAAGCTTTCGCGCCGAATCGGCTTCCGGATTGACGGCAAGGAATTCCCCCTTTTCGAAGCGCTTATTAAAATTCTGGTGTACCTGCGCGAGAGTGTTTTCCCCATGCCGCGCCGCAAGGCATCGCGCATCAACAGACGTTCGTCAACCACCGCTTCTCTCTCGAAATTCTTGTCTCGGGAAAAGGTAACCGCCTCTTGCGCCGAGTTTGCCGGGATTGGATGTTCCAGGGTCTGAGCGCGGGCGCGTGCCTGGGCGACGACGTGTTCCGCCTGGTTGCCAAACTCGGCGGCAATTTTTTTATGCCCGGCGAGCACTTCCTCGGGGGTAAGAATTTGTTTGCGGTCGCGGGTCGCATGGGCGGCGATCTCGGCCGACGCTTTACTGGTGAAACCTAATTTCTCCAGGTGGGCGCGGATCTGTTGGCTACGCGGACTGGAGGCATCGAGATAGGCTTGTGAGTAGCCTTTGATCTCGGGCGCGCCGCTTCTGCCAGTCTCGAATTCATATCCCAGCCGCGACAAACGATACATTAATTCTGATTGATATACCGCGGTCGCAAACTGTTGTGAAGCGAACAGGCTCCGTGCCTGTAGAGCGCGGGCTTCACCACTTTCCAGCTGCGTTAGATTGAAAATCACGGCGTGCGTATGTAACTGAGGTGCGGCATAGCCGTCGACGGGTCGGGCCGTGTCGTGCTCGAAGGTGGCAACGATAAACTTACCGGTTGTTCTGGCGGGATGATTGCCACCCATGCGGGCTTGAGCATAGCGTTCAAGCTCGTTGAGGGCGGCGCGAACACTCTCACGATGCGCTTCCCTGACTCGTTCATCGCCTCCGACCAGCGCCGTCAAGGATACGGATTTGGGTGCCGAAAAGGTTGCGTCCCAGCCCGCACGATGCGTGGCGCTGGTAACGGTTGTGCCGTCGGCCCGTTCGTATTGGTACGAGGCGCGATGTCGTACCAACTGCTCGCCCGTCAGCGGATGTTGACCTTGGCTGAGCCGCGCAAACTCCTCCTCGCCAACCGTGTCGGACAACCCGTAGTGGCCTGCCAATCGCCCGTGCCATGCACCCGGGATTTGTTCACCGCGGCCCCAATAGCTTTGTTCTTTGGAAGTGAATTCTTTCTTGTGATAGTTCTGCGCCTGGGCAGCGCTGAGCGGCTTTGAGATCGTGAGCATAGGCGGACTCCTATAGGTGTTGATCGTTGAAGCCCATCTTCATGGGTTCAGCAGGTTCGGGTTCCTCCGAGGAGGCGCCGCGACCAGGAATCAAGTCTGGTGACTCAAAGCTGCGGGGCAGAAAGTCGTCCATTTCGCGTTCGACAAACGGTTTGTGTCTGGCTTCGAGTTCAATGTAGGGGAGAGAAAACCGCGTCACGTAGTTGCCGTATTTCAGGTACGCTCGCAAATCGTCCATGCCGGAGATTTCCGACGGAAGAACCAGCGGTTCTGTCTGCCGATCAAAGGCAAAGTTCCTGCCGGAGCGAGTGCCATCAAAATGTGTTTCCCGCAATCGCTCTATTTCGATTTCACCGATGGCTTCACTGACCCACTTGGCGGCTCGCGGTTCGCTGGTGCGCAAGAAGATCTTGGTGGCAGGCTGGGAGAGCATGACCTCGGCATCATGCCCATAGCGGGCCTCCAACTGGCTGCGGCCCTGAAATCCAAGAATGATGGGATTGTTCGATTTGCGATTCTCCGTGATCGCCGTATGCAACTGCGGCAGACGCTGCAAGCTGGCGAGTTCGTCGATCACGAACCAGGCTGGACGCTGATGAGGATGGGGTTCGCTCAGCAAGCGCAATACCAGCAGGTCAAGCCACAGGCTGATGAGGGGCAACAGGGCGTCGCGCAGTGTTGGGCGTGAGGTGATGAAGACCCAGCCATGCCGCTGTTGCGCCCACTTGGTGGCCGTCCAGGCTGACTGTGTTTCCGTCCTTTTTGGCAGCAGGCGGAAGCTGTCGGCAACCATATTCAATGAGCCCAGCACGCCGGTGCGCTGGTTGGGTGCCTTGGGATCAATGAGTGCCGCCAATTCGGTGCCCTTGACCCGGCGATCGATCTCTTCCGGGTGCGACATCCACTCGACCAGCTGGGTCGGAGTGGGCAATGAAGTGAGCAGGTGAGCAAAAATTTTCTGTGGGCTTTCCACAAAGAAGCGATTGCTGATGCCGGCGGGCTGAAACAGGGAAACCGCGATCGCCTTGGCTTCAGCTTTGCGCTCTAATTCCTCCGAGGGACCCCAGTACGGACAGCGGGCATCGACGGGATTAAGGACGATGTCACCACGGCGCTCGCTGTAGAAATGTTGAACGAACTCGCAGGCCGGGTCATAAATGATCGCGCTGTCTCCACGTTCGGCCACCTGGTAGAGGATCTGGCGAATGATCGTCGACTTCCCCGCTCCGGTATCGCCAACCGTGAGAATGTGCTTGTTCTCGGCCGCTCGAGGAATGCGGAGCGGCAGCTTCTCGCCATCGACCGCCAAGCCGATTCCGTCGCCACCGAGAGCCTTCGAAAATTCACTGGGGGATACCAGCTCCGGTCCCTTAATCCGTCGGCCATACCGCAACTGTTGCCGTCGTCGTAAATCTTTGCGGATGGAGAAAGGCAATTCGAGCACAAGCGCAAGTCCGCCCCAAAGTAGCGGCATCGCGAACAGATCGAACGGGGTGGCGCCGCCATAGATCCATTGCCGCAGATACTGATCGAAAGCCTTGCTCGGGTAGCGCCGCGGCGGTTCGCGCCAGAGCAGTCGGGCCCCGTGCTGAAGTGCCATCGACGAAAGTTGGAATGGCAGCGCCTTCCCGACTGGCTGCGGCGTGGTGCCGGGCTGAAGGTCGGAATCGGTCGCCATCCGTACCGTCTGTTGTCCGGAATAAATGAAGATCAGTTGACAGGTGCTGGTGGGGTGGAGGGTGGCGACTGTTTGGCTGCGCAAATAACAAGGCAGGTAATATTTCTCGAGCGGACTGAGCCCCAGATGGAAACGCAGATCCACCAGGAAGCCGGTCAAAAGCAGCGCAATAAAAATTGCTGCCTGCGTGTAATACAACCCTCGCGGCGGCCACACCAACGATTCCGCTCGACCCCATTGTTGGACTTTGGGCACGCTTACTCCTTTTCTTGGTGAAGGCGTCTGGCCAAGAGCTCCCGCGCCGTCCTAACCTTGTTGGCCTGTACAGCTCGGATCATGACTTCGTACTGCTCCGAGCTGATCAGTTCCCCTCTGGTCAATGGCGAGAGTACGTTCATAAGAAACAACTGAATGCCGATAACCTCAGTCAGCACGATCGCATCGCAGTTGGCCAACCCGAAGTTCTGGCGGGCGCTGCTGAGCAAAGCATCGCGCACCCATTCCGACATTGTTTTTCCTTCGCCCGACGAGGCGCGCTGCAGCTCGTATTCTTCTTCCGGCGTCAGCTTGGTGCTGACCGTCTGGGTTCGCCGCTCTCTCGGCTTAGGGCTGCCCGCTGGGAACA
>Ga0126379_10002576_pt1 | contig 11571 bp, 12 predicted proteins | sample PanSoiMetPlot_24_FD_92640 | JGI IMG/M metagenome (GOLD analysis project Ga0126379, IMG submission 92640) | Tropical forest soil microbial communities from Panama - MetaG Plot_24 | ecosystem: Environmental > Terrestrial > Soil > Tropical forest > Bulk soil | place: Panama | collected 2016-02-17
CATTGTGCCGACGACCCTCGACACGCCAGACATGGATATCGTCGTGCTCGAGCGGCCGTACAAACACGGACCGTTTGGCGCGAAGGGCGTCGGCGAGATGCCGATCGACGGACCGGCTCCCGCCGTGGTGAACGCGCTCCGTCATGCCGGGTTTGATCTGCGCGAGATTCCAGCGACGCCGGAAAAGCTGATGTCATGCAGTTCACGCTGAATGGCAAACGTGTTCGCGTGGATGCGCATCCGATGGCGCGGCTGCTCGACGTCCTGCGCGAGTCGTGTGGCCTGACCGGTACCAAGGAGGGCTGTGGAGAAGGTGAGTGTGGCGCCTGCACGGTGCTGATCGATCGCGTGCCAGTGAACGCCTGCCTGGTGCCGTTTGCCCAGGTCGCCAAATCGCACGTCACCACCATCGAGGGTCTGCGCGGCCGCCATCCGCTTCAGCGCGCCTTTGCCGAGCTTGGCGGCGCGCAATGCGGCATCTGCACCCCTGGGATGATTCTCGCCGCCGTGGTGCTCGGTCCACGACCTTCGACCAATGCCATCAAGACCGGCCTGGCGGGCAATATCTGCCGGTGCACCGGCTATTCCGCCATCTACCGTTCAGTTCAGCGCGCGGGCGCTCATGCTCGGGTCCGTCGCTGACCGTCAGCTGTTCGAGCCACGCACGCTGCGCGACGCGCTGCGGATGCTCGACCAGGAAGGTCCGCTCGTCCCGATGGCCGGTTGCACCGACCTCTACGTGTCGCTGAATTTCGGCACGTTGACAGGGACACGCTTTCTGAATCTCTGGGGGCTGGACGAGCTCCGGTCGATTGCCGTCGCAGACGGCCTGCTGTCGATTGGCGCGCTCTGCACGTACACGGACATCATGCGCTCGCGCGCCGTGCGTGTCCGGCTGCCGATGCTCGCCGCCGCTGCTCGAGAGGTCGGCGGCCCGCAGGTCCAGAATCGCGGCACGTTAGGGGGCAATGTCGCGAACGCTTCCCCGGCGGGCGACACGCTGCCGGTGCTGGCCGCTGCAGATGCCGTAATCGTCGCCGCGAGCTCGGCCGGCACCCGTCGCATCCCGTTCGTCGAGTTCTACACTGGCTACCGGCAGACGCTCCTTGCCGCGAACGAGCTCATTGTCGCGGTCGAGATCCCCCGGATTCGCGGACGCCAGTGGTTTCGCAAGGTTGGAACGCGCGCCGCTCAGGCCATTTCCAAAGTCGTGATGGCTGCGATCGACGACTCCGGCGGAGATCCGCCGCGCATTGCCGTCGGCAGCGTCGGGCCCACCGTTCTTAGGGTGCCGAGCACTGAAGCCGCACTGGCAGCCGGCGCAGGAATCGAAGAGGCTCAGCGCACTCTGCTCGAGGAGATCGCCCCGATAGACGATGTGCGCTCGACGGCGGAGTATCGGCGACGGGTAGCCGTCAACCTGCTGGCCACTTTTTGGAAGAGTCGCCGATAGCGGATAAACTATTCCTCCAACCCTCGCCGCATATCCCCGTCATGAGAGCCGTCGTCGTCGCCCTCGGAGATCTGGGACGTAGCGCCCGTATGCGCTACCACGCGCAGGCGCTGTCAGCGCACGGCGTCGATGTCGATCTCGTCGGCTTCGACGGTACGCCGCTGCCGCGCGCGCTGACGAGCAATCCCAAAATCACCCTCCATCGCTTGTCGGCGTCGCTGTTCAGACGCGGTGCTCCGCGGCTCAGCTACGCACCGATTGCAGTGCTCGACTCGCTTCGCATCGGGTATAGCCTCTGGCGGACTCTGCGTCAGCTTCGAAAGCCGGATCTCGTGCTCGTCCAGAACCCTCCGGCCTTTCCGACGCTCGCAGTGACGAGGCTCGCGCTTGTCGATAAGGGCGTTCGCTTCGTCATCGACTGGCACAATATCGGGTACACGCTGCTGCGGCTCCGCCTCGGCCAGTGGAATCCGGTCGTGCGGTTCGCGCGATGGCTGGAACGCCGCGACGCGCGGCGCGCCGACGCACACTTGTGCGTGTCGCGCGGCCTCGCCGAGTTCCTGAAGAGCCGATTTGGCCTGAAGGATACGCACGTGCTGTACGACCGCCCGGCCTCGATCTTCGTGCCGATCGAGCATGTCGACCGCGAGCGTTATCGCCTGGCATTGCTGACCAGGCTTGGCGTTCATGCCGGCACGGTCGGCCTCGTGGTGTGTCCGACCAGTTGGACCGAGGACGAGGACTTCGACGTGGTGATCGACGCGGTGGTCCGGCTGGAGGATCGCGTGCGCGGCTGGGAGGCAGCCGGTGCCGGCCGCCGATTCCCCGATCTGGCGATCCTGGTTACCGGCGACGGCGCCCGGCGCGTTGAGTTTGAGCGCCGGTTTGCCGGCCTGCCGGCCCGTCGCGTGCACCTGCGCGCCCGGTGGCTCGAGCCCGAGGATTATCCACGGGTGGTCGGCAGCGCTGACCTCGGTCTCTGCCTCCATCGCTCGTCGTCCGGCCTCGACATCCCGATGAAAGTCGCGGATCTCTTCGGTGCCGGCGTGCCGGTCTGCGCTCTCGACTACGGGGCGACCCTCGCTGAGCGAGTCCGCCACGGCACCAACGGTCTGCTGTTTGCGACTGCCGAACAGCTGGCGAGCATCCTGTTCGACCTCTTCGAGGACTTTCCCGCCGACCATCAGACCTTCGAGCGGTTGAGCAAAGGCGCCCGCCAGTCGGCCCGCATGTCATGGGACGAGGGATGGCGTCGCGAAGCGCAACCGGTCCTGGTCCCGGAAGGACGATAGGTGCTCGTCGTTCGCGGCCGTCGCATCGTGCTCGACGGCGCCGAACGGCCGGCTTCCCTGCACATAGTCGATGGACGCTTCGCGGCCGTGCGCGACATCGACGATGTGCCAGTTCCGGGGCCAGCCGTCGAGGTTGTCGACACGGGCAACCTCGTCGTCTCGCCTGGCATCGTCGACTCGCACGTTCACGTCAACGAGCCCGGTCGAACCGAGTGGGAGGGCTTCGACACGGCCACCCGGGCTGCGGCTGCGGGCGGCGTCACGACGATCATCGACATGCCGCTCAACAGCGTACCCGCGACGACGGATGTCCGTGCACTCGAGGAGAAGCGGAGCGCCGCTCGTGGAAAGTGTCACGTGGACGTCGGCTTCTGGGGCGGCGTCGTGCCCGGAAACCGTGCTGCGCTGGAGCTGCTCGTCGATGCCGGTGTGCGTGGCTTCAAGTGCTTTCTCGTGCCGTCCGGCGTCGACGAATTTCCATCTGTGGGGGAAGAGCACCTGCGGCGGGCGCTTCCTGTGCTTGCGGCCCGAAAACTTCCGCTGCTGGTTCACGCCGAATTGCCGGATCGCATCAAACCGCATGCGGGCCGGCCGGCGAGCTACCGCGACTATCTGTCAACGCGCCCCGCCGCTGCCGAGACCGATGCAATTCGCCTGACGGCCCGACTCGCGAGCCAGACAGGCGCGCACGTTCACATCGTTCACGTGTCATCTGCTGAGGGTGCAGACGCTATCAAAGACGCCCAGTCCGCCGGCGTCCGGATAACGGGCGAAACCTGCCCTCATTACCTGACGTTTCGGGTTGACGACGTGCCGGAAGGTGCGACGGAGTACAAATGCGCGCCTCCAATTCGAGAAGGAGAACATCGTGAGGCGTTGTGGCGTGGCCTTGGCGCTGCGACGCTCGGGCTGGTAGTCAGCGATCACTCGCCGGCGCCTCCAACTCTGAAATGCCGCGGCGACTTCGTACGCGCGTGGGGCGGCATAGCGTCAATCGAACTCGGGCTCGCCGCAGTCTGGACCGAGGCCCACGACCGCGGCTACAGCGTCGGCGACGTCGCTCGCTGGATGAGTGAAGCGCCTGCCGCGCTCGCCGGACTGTCTGCGCGCAAGGGGCGGATTGCGCCAGGATACGATGCTGATCTCGTGGTCTGGAATGCCGATGATGAGTTCACGGTCGATTCGTCGCGGCTGCAGCAGCGGCACAAGGTGACGCCTTACGCCGGCCGCAGATTACGCGGCACGGTGCGCACCACGTTCCTTCGAGGTCAGCGTGTGTGGGATGGCGCCGCCATGGTTCACTGGTGTGCCGGGGCGCTGCTATGAGCGACGAGTTCCTCGATCTGGTCGACCTTGCATCGGAGCGCTTCGGAGGCGTTGCCGTTGCAGCAAGCGACGAGTTCTTTGCCTCCAAGGATCGTCTGGTCACCTTCCAACCGCCCGTCTGGCGTGAAGGTGAGTACACCGAGCATGGAAAGTGGATGGACGGCTGGGAAACCCGGCGGCGCCGGGATGTGCTTCCGGGCGAGCCCGGCTTCGATCAGGCGCACGACTGGTGCATCGTCCGCCTCGGCGCCCGCGGGATCATTCGCGGCGTCGATGTCGAGACGACGCACTTCAAGGGAAACTTTCCCGAGTCGTGCGCGATCGAGACGTGCATCATGCCGGGGGCGAGGACGCACTACGATTTGGATCGGGCCGTCTGGCACACCGCGCTCGAACGATCGAGCCTCCAGTGCGATTCGCATAATCTGTTCAGGATTGCGGGCTCCGATGCCACACATGTCCGCCTCAACATCTTTCCCGACGGTGGTGTCGCGCGGTTGCACGTCTACGGTGAGGTCCTGCCCGACTGGGAAGCACTTCGCCATCACGGCGAGATCGACTTTGCGTCCGCCCTCAATGGCGGGCGGGTTGTCGGAGGAAGCGACATGTTTTTCGGGTCGCACCACAACCTGATCATGCCGGGCCAGGCGCGAAGCATGGCCGATGGCTGGGAGACCAGACGCCGTCGCACGCCCGGAAACGACTGGGTCGTCATCCAGCTGGGCGCGCCGGGCACGATCGTCCGAGTCGAGGTCGACACGCGTCACTTCAAGGGGAACGCCCCGTCGTCATGCAGCCTCGATGCGTGCGCCGCTTCTGGAGAACCAGGAGGGTGGGACTCAGCCGCTGCTGTCGATTGGCGGCAACTGCTCCCACGAACGACTCTCGGCGCAGACCGTCGTCACACTTTCGACGTGAAGGCTGATCCCGCGGTGGTCACGCACGTGCGGTTCAGCATCTTCCCTGACGGTGGTGTCAGCCGGCTGCGGCTGTTCGGCCGCCTGCCCTGATCGCAGTGACGATCGACGATCTCAATCACCTGGATCCCGAGTCTGCGGAGGCCGCGTTCACACGGTGCTGCGGCTCGACCGCGTGGGCGCGCGCGATGGCCGCAGCTCGGCCCTACGCGAGCCCTGAGGCAATGGCGAACGCCGGCGACGCCATCTGGCGTTCGCTCGCACCCGGCGACTGGCTCGAAGCGTTTGCGGCGCACCCGAAGATCGGCGAGCGATCCCGCGACTCATCGTGGTCCGAGCGCGAGCAATCGGGGATGCAGTCGGCCGACGATGACGTCCGGCGGCGCCTCGTGTCAGGAAATGCGGAGTATGCGTCGCGGTTCGGCTATATCTTCATCGTCTGCGCCACCGGAAAGACAGCGGCGGAAATGCTGACGGCGCTCGAAACCCGGCTGTCGAACGACCCGGCCGAGGAGCTGGGGGTGGCACAGGAGGAACAGCGCAAAATCACCCAACTGCGCCTGGCAAAACTGGTGGACGGTCCTTCATGATCACAACTCATGTTCTTGATACGGCCCGCGGCGTCCCCGCGTCCGGGCTGGAAGTCATCCTCGAACTGCGCCACCTGAGCGACTGGAGCGCCATCGGGAGGGCCACGACGGATGCGCACGGCCGCGTCCACGCGTTCTCCGAAGGGCCGGTCGCGTCAGGTACGTACCGGATGACGTTCGACATCGGCACCTATCACCGCGCTCTGGGCATGTTGAGCCCGTTTTTTCCGGAAGTGAAGGTCGTCTTCAGCGTGCGCGACGTCGACGAGCACTATCACATCCCGCTGCTGCTCAGCCCCTACGGGTACTCGACTTATCGAGGGACCTAGTTGGTACTCGGTACTGGGTTCTCGGAATGCGAGATCGATAATGACGGTTCTGAGTTGGAATCGATACGGCAAGTCGCGTGTGCGGCTGGTGAAGGTTCGCCGCGGTCCTGATTCGCACGATCTGATCGATCTCACGCTGGACGTTGCGCTCGAAGGTGCCTTCGAGCGGGTCTATGTCGAAGGCGACAACAGCGGCTGTCTGGCGACCGACACGATGAAGAACACTGTGTACGCGTTGGCAAGGCAGGATCCGATCGACCACATCGAGTCCTTCGCGTCGCGGCTGGCTGGACACTTCTCATCGAAGCCCGGTGTGTCGCTGGTTCGAATCGAGGTGGCAGAACACCCGTGGACTCGGCTGGCCGGCAGCGGCCGTCCTCACCCACATGCGTTTGCCCGTGCCGGATCAGAGGAATGGACGACGGTGGTGACGTGGGATAGGGAAGGCACAGCGATCGCCTCGGGAGTCAGGGGTTTGGTGGTGCTGAAGACAACGGATTCCGCGTTCGCCGGTTTTCCGCGCGATCAATACACGACGCTGCCCGACACACGCGATCGAATCCTCGCGACGTCGATTACGGCCGCGTGGCGTTATGTGCCCGGGTTCTCGGACTTCGCGCAGCGATCGGCGGTCCGTGCGGCCCTCATCGAAACGTTTGCGGCGCATCGGAGCGAGTCGGTGCAGCAGACGCTGTACGCGATGGGGGAGGCCGCACTCGGCGCCTGCGACGGAGTGGTCGACATCCAGCTCTCGCTGCCGAATCGGCACCACCTCCTCGTGGACCTCCTGCCATTCGGTCTCGACAACCCCAACGAGATCTTTGTAGCGACCGAGGAGCCGTTCGGGTTGATCGAAGCGCGCGTTTCTCGGTCGTGATGTTCACAGCAGACCTGAAGGTCTGCACGACATCAGGTGCGGTGGTGTAGTGCAGGCTTTCAGGCTTGCCCTTGCCGTCGTCCAGCCAGGATCTTCGCAAATGATCGGCTGCGCAGCTCTGCCACGGACAGACCGCTCATCTCAACCGCTTCCTTCTCGCTGATGGCGCCGCAATTCAGGGCTCGAAGGAAGTAATTCAGCAGTCCCTGTCCCGTCGCCGCATCGTCGAAAACGTCGCCGATGAGCGTGGCCTGCGCCGCTTTCTGAACAAAGTTCTTCAGCCGGTCTGATGCGGCGTCGAGTCCTTCGAGAAAGAATGCGAACACGGCCGCGTAGCGCGTCGGCAGTTGCGCAGGGTGCAGATCCCAGCCCTGGTAAAAGCCACCAACGAGGGAATGCCGAATCTGATCGGCGTGCAGCTTCCATGCGGCCTGGATGGCGGAGGCATTCGCCTTGCGCTCGGATGCCGACAGCGTGGTGCCGGCGGCCGCCCGGTATGGGGCGACCGGCATGACGTTCGTCGCGCCGTCCGACAGCCACACGTCTGTACCGGATAACGACACCTGCATCACGTGCTTAGCGAAGTCGCAAGACGGATGCAGCATGCTTTGATGAGCGGCCGTAATGCCCAACGACGCGGTGTAGTCGTACGTGCCGAGATGAGCCGCGGTGATTCGCCGGCGCCCCCGCGCGATGAACTCCGGCAGCGCCACTCGCCCATCCCGGCTGTACACCGACTCGGGCGTCTCGACCATCACTTCAAATCTGAGCGTTCCGTGAGCCAGCTTGTGCGACGTCTCGAACGCGTCGCAGGCGTCGGCGAGCGCTGACACTTGATCGGGGGCGGTGATCTTGGGCAGAGTGACGACGAAGTTCGGCGGGAGCCTGCCGCCCGACTTCTCGACGAGCGAGGAGAGGAACAGCTCGAGCGTGCGAAGACCACGACGCTTCGTCTCCGCGCCGAGGTTTTTGATCCGGATGCCGATGGCGGGCGGCAGCGATCCGGCATCCATTCCCGCCGCAACTTGAGCGGCCGCTTTCGTCGCGGCGGCGTCCTCCTCGGCGTCCGGCCGGCTGCCGAAGCCGTCTTCGAAGTCGATGCGGTAGTCCTCGACCGGCTCGCGCTGGAGCTTCTCGACGACCCGCGGATACAGGCGGGCCGAAAGATCGCCCTGCAAGCCAAGCGCGGCCGAGAGCGTGGCCGCGTCTGGCGCGTACTCCCGCAGCGTCCGAAGGGCGATAGCGCCAAGCTTGGCGGTGGTATCGGCGGCGAAGAGATGCGCGCCGCCGTACACGGTGTGGACGGGCTGCCGCTCGGATCGTCCTGCAGGGGAGGTATCGGCCATGGCGGGCAGTATAATTCGCTCGCACATGGACGCTGCCGAACGCCCTGCGACTTCGCTCGGGTCGAGCGTTTCGACTTCGCCCAGCGCACGCGCGAACCAGCGCAACGCCGTACTCGCTGGCTTTCTCGGCTGGACGCTCGACGCGTTCGACTTCTTTGTCCTGACCTTCATTATTCAGGACGTCGCCACCGCATTCGGCCGATCGCGCGCGGACATCGCCTGGACGGTCGGGCTTGCGCTGATCACGCGGCCGATTGGCGCGATCGTCTTCGGCCTCATCGCCGATCGGTACGGCCGGCGATTACCGCTGATGCTGAACGTCATCTTCTACGCCGTGATCTCGGTTCTCTGCGGCCTCGCGCCGAACTACATGACGTTCGTCCTCCTCCGGCTGGCCTTCGGCATCGGCATGGGCGGGGAGTGGGGCGTCGGTGCATCGCTCGCGCTCGAATCGGCGTCGCCTCGGCTGCGCGGGCTGTTGTCGGGATTGCTGCAGGAGGGTTACGCGCTCGGCAATCTGCTCGCCGCGCTGGCGTATCGATCGGTGTATGTCTCGGTGCATGCCGCGCATCCCGATTACGCATGGCGCGTCATGTTCTTCATCGGTGGCCTGCCGGCCCTCTTGTCGCTCTTCATCCGGGCTCGCGTGAAAGAGTCCGAAGCGTGGCACGAACACCGCGTGGACTGGCACACGTACCGCACGGGCATCTGGCAACACTGGCCGCGCTTCCTTTACCTCGTCCTGATGATGACGATGATGGCGTTCATGTCGCACGGGACGCAGGACATGTACCCGACGTTCCTGCAGCACGAGCGACGGTACTCGCCATCGGACACGGCCACGCTGACAATGATCACCAATGTCGGTGCGATTCTCGGCGGTCTGGCGTTCGGCTGGTATTCCGATCGGACCGGCCGGCGCCGGGCGATGATCACGTCCGCGCTGTTCGGCATGCTGGTCGTGCCGCTGTGGGTGCTGGCGCCGGGTACAGCGCTGATCGCAGTCGGTGGGTTCCTGATTCAGTTCTTCGTGCAGGGATGCTGGGGTATCATTCCCGCGCATATCAACGAGCTGTCGCCGCCGCGCTATCGCGGGTTCTTCCCGGGCTTCGCCTATCAGCTCGGCGCTGCGCTGACCGCCGGCATCCCTTGGATCGAGGCCAAGCTCGCCGAATACTTCACATACGGTCAGGCGATGGCCGGCGTCGCCGTCACCGTGATGATCGGTGTCGCCGTGGTGACCTTCTTCGGGCCCGAAGCGCATCGCGTGAGTTTCAGGAAAGTGGATGGACCTGCGACAGTTGGAAATCCTGCAAGCTATCGCTGAAACCGGGTCCTTCACAGCCTGCGGGCGCAAGCTCCACGTCTCGCAATCCGCCATCAGCCGTCAGATCGCACTCCTCGAAGAGGAGCTCGGCGAACCACTGTTCCTTCGCGTCGGCCGTCAGGTGCGGATGACGCCGGCGGCCGAGGCGCTGGTGCAGCTGGGGCAGCGCGTGTTTCAGGACGTGCGTGACACGCTCGCCACCGTTACGGATCGCACGCGCGAGCTTCGCGGCACCCTGCGGCTCTCGGGCGGCATGACGGTCTGCCTCTACATCTTCCCGACTCTCGTCAAACAGTTGCGCCGGGATCACCCCAGACTCGATGTCAGGCTGATGGTCGCGACCGCCGGACGATCCGTCGAGGAGATTCGCGCCGGTCATGTCGACGCCGGCCTGCTGACGCTGCCCGTCGAAGAAGCGGATCTCGTGACGCTCCCCGTCCTGCGCGAGGAACTCCTGCTCGTGACGATGCCGGGGCATCCCCTGGCGAAGCGGAAGAAGATCAGCGCGCAGGACCTGGCGGGCGAGCCGTTCGTGCTGTTCGAGACGGGCTCGGGAACCAGACGCGTCATCGATCGCTTCTTTCTCAGCGAGAACATCGAGCCGAACGTCGTCATGGAAACCGAGAACGTGGAGATCATCAAGGCGATGGTGAAGACCGGCCTTGGCATCGGCATCGTGCCGTACATCGCCGTCGCGCGCGAGGTTCGCGTCCGCCAGTTCTTCATGACACGCATCGACGGCCACGAGCTCTTCCGCGAAACCGGCTGGGTCTATCCCCGGGCGAACCGGACGCCGCGCATCATCGACGAACTCCTGGCCGCATTTGAAAAGGTCCGCGGCCGCATCCCCCTCGCCGCTCCCGCGCGGATCTAAGAGCCGCTACTCGCTACTCGCTACTCGCTACTCGCTGCTCGCAACTCGCGACTCGGTGCTCGAAACGGAAGGGGACCCGTTGGGTACCCGGTACCGATACGATCTTTTTAGAGCGGTCTGACATAATCGACATCATGAGTAAGAGTCTTTTTGTCACGTTTGTCACGGTTGCTGCCGCATCTCTGTCGGTCGCCTGGGCGCAGACGCCGCCGGTGAAAACCTCGGCTTCCGCCTCGTCTTCGATCGTCGGTGCGTGGACCTTGAACAAGGATTTGAGTGACACCGGTCAGGGCCGTACCAACAGCGACGGACAGAGCGGCGACACGGGCCAACCTGGTAACAATGGCTTCGGTGGCGGCCGGCGCCGTGGCGGGTACGGTGGCGGCGGTTTCGGTCGGGGTGGCGGCGGTTTCGGCGGTGGGCAGCCGCAGAACGCTGAAGCGGCGCAACGCATGCGAAGCGCGATGCGCGACGAGATGCAGGCGCCCGACCACATGACGATCGTGCAGACCGACACCACGATCGTCATCACCACGATGGACGGCCGGACCACGCGGCTCTCGACCGATGGCAAGAAGGTCAAGGACGACTCCACCGGGATCGAGCGCAAGACGAAATGGGACGGCGGCAAGCTGGTCAGCGAGGTGAACGGACTCGGCTCGGGAAAGATTACCGAAACCTATTCGGTCGATGCCGAGCTCAAGCAGCTGCGAGTGGCGCTCGCGATCGACGGCCCGCGCAAGACATCGCTGACGCGCGTCTACGATCTCGACTCGAAGTAGCGCAGGCCTGAGCCGCGGCGGCCCGAAGGTCTGCACTACTCGTCGGTGTCTTCGTCTTTCTCTTGTGGCTTGCTCGTCGCGAAGTCGTCGATGTCCGGCATAGGCTCCTCGCTGACGTCTCTATCATCGTCGAGGCTGAAAGACCTGCCGGTGAACTTCGTTGGGATCGGACCCCGCGGACGGTCGGCGTCTTTCTTGACCTTCTTCGCTCCCGGTCCACGCGAGGGCTTTGCGTCGGGACCGAAGTTGCGGTTGCGTGGCGGCTGAGGCGCACTCGGGTCGAAACGGGGACCGCCGAAGCCTCCGCCGGGTCGGGGGCCGCTGAACCCACCGGGCCGGGGGCCACCGAATCCGCCAGGCCTCGGAGGCCCGCCGGGCCCGCGGTCCTCGCGCGCACGAGCCTCACTCACAGCAAGCGGGCGTCCGTTGAACGCCACGCCGTTGAACTTCTGAATCGC
>Ga0126379_10002577_pt1 | contig 11569 bp, 6 predicted proteins | sample PanSoiMetPlot_24_FD_92640 | JGI IMG/M metagenome (GOLD analysis project Ga0126379, IMG submission 92640) | Tropical forest soil microbial communities from Panama - MetaG Plot_24 | ecosystem: Environmental > Terrestrial > Soil > Tropical forest > Bulk soil | place: Panama | collected 2016-02-17
GAAAACAAAGCAGCCTTGAGGTGAATACGGCCGGCGGCGGAGAGAATAATATCTCCCTCGGTTTGCAACACGATCAGGTTTCTGCCTCCGGTGTCCGCTGAATTCTCCGTCATGGTAAAGGAATTGCTGTTCGGCGTTGCCAGCACTACGGCTTCCTTGCCCTTAGCGTCGACAAACTGCATGCGATTGCCGCTCTTCGTAACAACCCGCTTGATGTCGTTAGCGGCGATGTTGTCGCCATAGAAATCCATCCGCGGGGCAGCGTTCACGCCGTTCCAGAGCCCTCCGATAATGACCGGCCGCTCCGGATCGCCGTGTTCGAAGCTGACCAGAACCTCATCCCCCTTTTCCGGCATGAACATGAATCCCCGGTCGGCGCCCGCATGCGGGCTGATCATGCGAGCCCAGCCCGTCTGCCCGTCTTCCTGCCAGTCATACTTGATCTGGACCCTGCCCATGCCCCTGGGATCGTTGTGATCGACGACGCGAGCGGTCACGACGCCGCGCATCTCAACGGGTTGCGGCGCCACAGGATTGGTCCACTGTTTCCATGGTGTGCACAGGAATTCATTGCGGTAGCCCTGAGATCGCCAAGTGTGAATCACTTTGGTAAGGCCGTAAGTGCCGTTGGCATCGAGCACGCCCTCGACCGACAGCGTATCTCCAGGCTTCAATGCGGCATTCTGGCTGGTGCCAAACGCAACAATCTTTCCACCAATGGAGCGTACGCTTTCTTTTTGCAGCAAGCGTTGATACTCGTCCTCGGTGGCGGCACGGCTGTCGATGAAGAGCGCTCCCGAGGGCATTCGCTGAGAGGCCGTCTGCACGGCGCTCACCATACGCGCGCTGGCGCCGAAAAACTCGGCGTCCTTCTTGATGTCCACAAAGCTCCGGCTGGACATCTGGCGTGCATTGTAATGAGTTCCTTTGAAAGAGGGTTGGCTCAAGCGGCCCCGGACGCGAAAATCCAAAAGGCCGCGTTCGCCACGCCACTGCACTGTGGAGCCGGACTGGAATTCATCAAGGATTTCTATTCCGTCTTTGGTCGGTCGGATCCAACACGAATGGTCGTCGGCCAGCCGCAGGAGGAAAGAAAAGTCGCTCTCGCCCCACTGAACGTAGTTTCTGGTGGCTTCATCCTTGCATTTCACCCGGGCAGACAATCCGTCCTCGCCCGCGAGCTCGTTGGCAATAGCCGAGAGACTCTTTTTGCGAAAGTATTTCTCTTCCGAGGTTAGGTCCAGCTTGTACGAGGGTGTCACACCTACCAGGGAGGCCGCGTAGCTGCCGTAGACTTCGTAGCGGAGATCTCCTTCGAGTACGAACCCGTCAAAAATCGTGTGCGATCCATCCGCCTCGGACACGACGACTTGCAGTTGCTGGCCTAGCCAGTCCTCAAGCGGAGGCCGGTTGTCTCCCGTTTGCCGGCATTCAACCCTGCACCACCAATGCTGGTTGAGCTCCTGGGCCACCTCCACCGACTTGAGAATGGAATCCTTTAGGGCTTCGCCGTTGATTTTTATCGCGATCTGTTCCATAACTGTCTTCCTTCGTTCGAACCTTACATCCGTCAGCTGGAGCTCCCTTGGCGCGCGTATTGCCGATCGGAGGATCGATTCTGTTTCTTTCTCTCCAATCCAAACTGCAGGGTGATGGTGCTGCCCAATTCAATGCGCGAGCCATTTCTCAGTCTGGTGAACTGCTCCGGAGGAACCGAGCGCCGGTCGATCCGCGTACCATTGGCGCTGTTGCAGTCCATGAGATAGAACTTCCCTTTCTCCTGATGGATTTCACAGTGGAAGCGGGAAACCATGTGCTCCACGTCGCGTACAACGATGTCGTTCTTCGCCCCGTTATCTGTGGCCACGGCGCCAATGCGTACAACTTCCTGGTCCAAGTCGTACCGACGGCCGTTGTCCAAACCGGAGACAACCTGGAGAAACCCATGCTTCTTTCGCAGCCGGATAAAACAAAGCGAAGAAAGCCCGCCCACGGCCAGGAATCCGCCGCCTAAAAGCAGATAACGCATGCGCTGGTTCTGCGCGCGCACAGCATTGATTTTCTGGCGCAGCTCCCTTACAGCCGGATTGTTGGGGGCAAGACGTTCCGCGAGGGCCAATTCGCCTTCCGCCGCTCCCAAATTGCCTACTACAAAAGCGGTCTCTGCCTTTTTGAGAGCAGCTTTGCTGGCGTCTTCATCTTGCCGGCTCTGTACCTGCAAGCTCTCCTGTCTTTGCGCCTCTTCGGCTTGCTTCTCGAGTTTGTCCTGGGCTTCCTTATAACCCTGCACCGCGGCGGCATTGTTGGGGTCCAATTCGACGACACGGCGATAGAGATTCTTTTGTTCTTCAAGGTTCTTCGTTGTCAGGGCTGATTCCATCAAGCGGGCGGCCTGTTTGCGATTCTCCGCCTCCCGCCGGGCATCCGCACTTACGGGGACCACCGGGACGGTCCCGGACTGGGTCTCGGCCACTACCGGGGTCGGGGAAGGAAGAGGCTTGCCCATGATGCCGCCCAAAGGTCTCGCCAAGGACGTTACCAGGACCTGGGTAAAGTCCGCGTTGGCTTTGGAATCGTGCAGCGGCAGCCCGATTGCCCCCGGAGACGTTCTGGCGTTCAGCGCCGTAGACGCGCCTTCCGGCCGCGTATCGGTGAACTCGGTTACGGGGAAGCCATTGACCCATACCTCCAGGTGGCGCCCGCTCACGGCGACTGTTCCTGTGGCAAGCTCTGCGATCGAGACGATCTTGCGAGGCGCAGCTAGGTTCGGTGCGATGGCTCCGGGCCGGTCCGCATCCATGACGATTTCGTAGCCGGTAAATACTCTTCCAGCGTCGCCGCGAACGTAGATCGTGTGGTGATTCTCGCTTTTCTTCGGGGACGGCGGAACTGCAAATTGCAGGACGAAGTCATCATAGGCAGCAACCGTCTCGAGCTGACCCGGGCCCTTTTCCCCGTGAATCGTTCCCGACTTTACAGACCACACCGATTCCTTAACAGCGGGCTTGCCTCCTCCTCCGGCGAATGGGATCAGCTTCTTGAGTTTGCTCGGCTTTTCCTCCTTGGGTTGGGGAGCTACAGTCTTCCAGCCTGTCAGGTCGCTTCCATTGAACAGCGGAACGGTATTGAGCAACTTCAATTTGAGATTGCGAACCTCTAACGTCGTACCGCCGCTCACTTTGAAACCGATATAGCCGGCCCGGGCAGATTTGTCCTTGGTCTCGGCGACGGGTTTCTGGTCGATGAGCACCGTGATGTGGTCGCCCTCGGCTTCAACTTGAAACGAGTGCCACTGTCCGGGCTGGGGATGGCCGGCATTGCCTTTGGAACGCGGCACGATGCTCCCGGCCGGCCAGCTTGGATTTCCATCTCCAATGCGGATCTGGTAGCCGTTATCCGTGGGAAAAGCATCCTTGGCGGTACGAATATACAGCGCGGCGTCAGCCGCTGCGTTGGGAACGCGAACATCCATTTTGAGGACGAAATCAGAGAATGCGCTGGCCGTTCGAATATAGCCGGAGCCTGACCCGTCAGCCAGGAGCGAGCCATCGGAGGCGCGCCAAGCCAGCGGTCCTTCATGTGTCAGGCCGAACAGGGATTCGCCATCGAAGAGAAGGATCCAGCCGTCTTTGACTTCGGGTTGGGTCAACGACGCCTCCTTGGCCCAGGCCCGTCCCGCTGCCAAGGCGAGCACCAGAATCGCAAGCACGGCGTTGTTGGTGTGTCTCTTCATGCCTGATCGCAAGACTTACTTGGTTGCGGCCGCAGCCGCAATCCCCTCCGCGTGAAATGCCAGACCCTGATCCGCCAGGTACTCGATGTGCAGATGTTGGCCGGGAACAACCTCGCCTGCCAGAATCGTGGTGGCCAACGGCGCCAGCACAAGCCGTTGCAATGTCCGGTGCACGGGCCGCGCCCCGTAAGCAGGGTCATACGATTCTTGGGCCAGCCACGCCGCGGCTTCATCGGAGATGGTCATCTCAATTTCCCGTTCCTCGCTCAACTTGCGGCGTAAAGCATTGATCTGCCGCATCACCACCCGCCGCAGTTCGGTCGGGGTAAGGGAGTTGAACGTAAGGATCTGACCGATGCGGTTGTAAAGCTCGGGACGCAGCCGGGCTTTGACCACCTCAAGAATGATCTCCTTGCGCCGGTCGAGGTCGTCGGTGGCATCCATGGCCTCGCGCACGCCGAGATTTGAGGTGAACAGCAGAATCGTGTTGGAAAAATCGCAGAATCGGCCTTTGGCATCCGTCAGGCGCCCCTCATCCAGGACGCCGAGCAGCAGATCGAGAATTTCCGCATGACCCTTCTCAACCTCGTCAAATAACACGACCGAATAAGGCGAGCGGCGGACCTGCTCGGTGAGGAACCCGCCTTCGTCCGAGCCTACGAGGCCGGGCCGCGAGCCAATTAATCCGGACACCGACCCCTTGTCTGTGTACTCGCCCAGATCGATGCGAATCAAAGCGGTATCGTCGTCAAACAGAGCTTCGGCCAGCGCCTTGGCCAGTTCGGTCTTGCCAACGCCCGTAGGACCGACAAACAGGAACGAATTCGGCTTGCGGCCGGTTTCGAGATCGGCGCGCATGCGACGCGCTGCTTCCGAGACCGCATGTACCGCTTCGTCCTGCCCGAAGACGCGCTCTTTGATTCTGTCTTCCATTTTGAGCAAACGGTCCCGCTCGCTCTCCAACATGCGCGTGGTTGGGACCCCGGAGCGCTCGGCCACGATTTCGGCGATGTGTTCCGGCAAGACCGTCTCCGGAACCAGGACACGCGACTCGAGACCCGACAACTGCTGCTCTAGATCGCAGCGCTGCTGTTCCAGATACTTGAGTGTCCCGTAGCGGATTTCCGCGGCCGTGGCGACGGCCCCCTTGGCCTCGGCATTCTGCAGCAAGGCATGTTGTTCCTCGATCGCCAGCTTGGTTCTTTGCAGACCTTCACTCGTTGCCTTCTGCTCGCGCCACGCATGGACCAGCGACTCCACCCTGGGTTTGAGCTCGGCAACTTCAGCTTCCAGGGCGGCCACGGCTTTTTTGTGTTGCGGCGTGATGGAGGACGAGCCGAGTGCTTCCAGTTCCGCCTCCTTGCGGACCAACAACCGCTCCTGCTGATCGATCTCTGTAGGTTTGGATTCCTTCTGCATGCGAATTCTGGCTGTCGCTTCATCGATCACATCCAGCGCTTTGTCGGGGAGAAAGCGGGTTCGTAAATAGCGGCGGGAAAGTTTAACCGCGGCCTGTAGCGCCTCATCCGACAAACGCACGCCGTGAAACGCCTCGTAACGAGCGCGCACGCCACGCAGGATCAACATCATGGTTTCGTCCGAGGGCTCTTTCACCTGCACCACGTCGAAGCGGCGGGCCAGCGCCCCATCCTTCTCGATACGTTCCCGGTATTCGTCGTAGGTCGTCGCGCCGATACAGCGGAGCTCACCTCGGGCCAGGGCCGGCTTGAGAATGTTCGCTGCATCCATCCCGCCTTCCGTGCTGCCGGCGCCCACGACCGCGTGAAGCTCATCGAGAAAAAGTATGATCTCTCCTTTCCTCGAACGAACTTCATCCACCACGCTTTTGATCCGTTCTTCAAACTCTCCGCGGTACTTGGCTCCCGCAACCATGGATGGGAGATCGAGCGCCACGACGCGGCACTTCTTGAGGCTTTCGGGAACATCGCCGCTGACAATACGTTGCGCTAATCCTTCCGCGATCGCCGTTTTTCCCGTGCCAGGGTCGCCCACCAGAGCCGGGTTGTTCTTACTCTTGCGCAGCAGCGTCTGGATCACGCGGCGTATCTCGTCATCGCGGCCAATGACCGGCATCAATCCACCGTCGGCAGCCAGCGCGGTCAGATCCCGGCTAAACCGTTCCAATACTCTGGTAGCGTTGGTCATAACCCCGGAGGGCTGATCAAGAGTGGCTGACGTCGCTTCGCGAGCCTCCAGCGCCTTCTCTACGGTCTGCTTCGTGATTCCGGCGTCGCGAAGGTCGGATTTCAAATTCATTTCGCTGGAATCGATCGCAGCCAGCACAAAGTCGAATGGGGAAACCGTATCGGCGCCGCGAGCCTCCATCTTGTCGAATGATTTTTCGATGAGATTGCGCAGGGCTTGGGAAGCCACCGGCCGCTTGCCGGGCTCCAGTTGCGGATTGGCCGCATGATCGTTGAATTGGCCGGCTAAGCTGTCTAAAAGAGCGGTGCGGGCCACCCCGGCGCGCTCCAGCATCGCCACCAGCGAGTTATCTTTATCCAGCAAAACATAGAGGATGTGGGCAGGGCTGATGAACGCTTGCTGCCGCTGTTCGGCAAGCATTCGGGCGTGCTCCAGAGCGTCTTCCAGTTCGTCGGACAACTTGTTTAGGTCAATCGCCAAAGTTCTTTCTCAATTCCGTGTTTCCTGACTGCGAATCACTCTTACGACTATTCCAAGCGGCGCCTGCGAGGCGGAGACACTCCGGTATCGGACGGCTTCTCTGTGCGACTTGGAATACCCCATGGCCGTTCTTCGGCTCGCGCGCTGGAATCTGAAGCGTGGTGAATTGGCTGAACCGTGCGCTGCGGCCATTCTGGCTGATGCACTTTGCCTTGATCGCCGGCGGTCCCATAGGGGTCCGCCGCAGACGCCATCCTTTGCCCTGTTTGTACCGGTCGCGCGACGGCCGTTTCCTGTGTTTGCTGCCCAAAAAACCGATGCCGCGCGTACAGCAGCGCCGTGCGAATCGGGTGATGGGCCTGGAGCGTGATGCGGGCATCATGGATCGTTGCGACTTCCGGCGCTTCGAAGTCGCATTCGAAGTTTCGCTGGTCGCTCAGCCGGCAATCTGAAACCAGATTGATTGGATCCCGGCGGAAGCCGCTGCCTTCGTTCAGGCGGAGTTCGACCGCGATGCGCGTTCCTTTTTCGAAGGTCGCGTTCTGCGCGCCCACCAGGATGAGACGGTACTTGTCGCGGCCCTCAAGGCGCAGGTTCGGAAAATGGATCGTGAGATCTTCACCAGAGCCTTGAACCCGGGCTGGTTTCGCAACCAGCTTGTACAAAGCCTTGCCTCCGCGATCGAAGATGAAATTCATCCCTTCGAGCACATTGCTGACCCGGAAGTCGATGTATTTGCCCTCCAACGCACGTTCGAGTTGGGCAAGGGATTCGAGCGAACTGAGCGCTGATCTCACTTCCGCGCCCAGATTCTCATTCAACCGCCACGTCCGGCTCATTTGCAGAAACCGTCGCTGCTGTTCCATGGGGGCAATGAACTCGGTTTCGCCCGTCTCCCGCAAGGTGTCGTAATATTGCCGCACTCCGCCGTTCAAATCCGTGTACAGTGCGGCGCTATGAAATAGCCGCCGGAGATTGCCGAAAAAATTGACGGGAGGCTGGACCGGGTCAAGGATCTGGTAGACAGCGGTTTCGAAAGCCACCACCATGCGGTCCACGAAGGCAACCGCGTCCATGTCCACCTGGGTTTCAATGCCACGCTCTTCAAACGCCACAAGAAACTCGCGCATGGCCCGATAGAGGTCAGAGTAGCGGTCTGCCAGCGTGATGACTGCTTCCACAATCCGCCGCCACGCGGCTGTAAGCTCGCTAAAGCTCACCAGCGAGACGCAGGGCGGAATATAGGACGAGTCTTTTTCATATCCGGGACCATACTGCGGCCGGCGGATACGCGCCACGGAGATGCTCTCCGCGGCTTCGCGGGGCTGTAACTGCAGGCTGATGCGGTAAGCAGGCCGTCTTTCCGTTTTCATTTGCGGGTTGAACTCGTCTTCCCGTCCATCCGTTTCTTCCTTGTCGTCCTCACACACCACATAGACGTTGCTCTCCAACACTCCCGCGAGTTCGGCTTTGGAGAAGCGCTGATGCACCGGATGATCTTGTTGGATTTCGACGATTCGCCCGCAAGGGGTGATGCCTCGCGCTTGCGTAATGGAAATTCCGATAGTCTCCTCATCCTCATCCAGAACCACGATCGGATCATGACGTACGGCGCCACGCTCGCTCTCCTCGAGGCGCGGCCCTCCGCCTACCAGACCGTAAGCCGGACTCATGTAGCGCAACGTCCAGAGAACCAGGGAGTCGATGTATTCTTCCTGGCGGACGAAGTGCTGTGGTGACAACAGCATCCCGTGTTGCCAATTGACCGAGTTTAGTTTGATTTCATCCATATTGTTCCTGCTGGGTATTCCGCGAGTCCCCAGCCAATTCCTTTTGCGGACTCAGGTAGCTGTTGATGCCAAGAACCGAATTCTCCTGCTTGATGCCCAATCGAGGACCGCGATCGGGATCTGCAACCACCCAATGGATCGAATACTGCGCATAGCAAGGCGCCACCAAGCGCAAGACCTGGTGGAGCAAGTGCTTTCCCGACGGTTCTTGAAATCTGTAGTACGTGTCCAGGCTGACCGGTCCCAACACAAGATGGGAACGGCTTACGTCCTCCACGCAATCTCCCACAACGCAGTCGATGCCGAGCCGGTTGAAACTCGATCCCAGCAGACTCAAGTCGTCTTGCGCCAGAACCCTGTACGCCGGATACCTCTTGATGCCCTTGAGCGGCAAATGCAGCAGAAGATCCAGCGCCAGGCGCATGCCTCGCTCCGTCCCGGCGAGGGCCTGTAAACTCGGCAACAGCAGTGCGAGCGGATACAACTGCTCGTCTGGCCACAACTCGGGATTCAAGCCAAAGACCTCAATCCATCTGGCGCATGCCGCCGGATTCGCAGGCGAGATATCGAACAGCCTCGCCCCTTCGTAGACCCAGTGGTGGGCCTTCGAGAGAGGATCATCCAGGGGCTCGAGCGCTTCCCTGGTTCCTGGCTCCAACTCTCCTCCACTGTCCTGCATGCCCACCGGCAGGTTCTGAAAAAAACCGAGCCCTGCGACCGAGAGCGTTATGAGCATATCGTCAAGGAGCAATGTGCCTGGCGGCGGCGACTGGTTCACCACCCTGCCGGAAGACATGCCCGCGCCCGCCGTGCGCAGGCTGATTCGCTCCGCGGGAACGCCGAGAGACGCGAGCGTTTCGAGCGCAGAATCCACTGTGTGCCGGAATCCGTAGAAGCTATGCGAGAAATCCGGCATCGTGCGCTCGCTCGTATCGTTCGTCTGAGTCATTGCTCTCACTCAGTTGTTCCACTCAAATCCCAGCTGTAGCCGAGTTCCATGCAAAAATCTCGATTGCAAGTAGTCTCGTAACTCTTGTTCCAGCACCGGCACCTCGACGGATGGTTCAATGAATCCGTCCCGGTCCAGCACGGCGATGACCCGCTGGACGCGCTCCAAGCCGTGGGAATTGCGGCTGAGCGTGGCATGGATCTCAGCGTCGAGGATGCGGCGGTCAAAGGAACGAACCGTTCCCACCAGGTCACTTTCGGTCACAATTCGATCGCGGGAAAGCAGTGCCTGGGCAAATCTGGCTCGCGCATCCGCGAAATCCTCGCCGTTGGCGCCTCCGGCGGCTGGAACCGGATTCGTAATCCGCAGCGTTTCAAAGATGCCGGCCGTGCCGAAGCCTGTGATTTGTCCCGGCCCAACGGCATTGCCCGTGGCGCCCTCGGTCACCCAGGCGCGCACGTTGGCGTAAGCTTCGGGTTTGCCGTCGGGTCGCCGGGCGGGAACCAATTCAATGCGCCCGTTGCGTATCACATACCTTCCCGCCAGCTTATCCGTGGAAGGTTCCAACTCGTGCAGATATCGCGTGCTCGCTTCACCCACGATGGCGAGCGGGGAAACCAGATGCCGCCGGGCCCCTCCTTCCTGGCTAATGGGAATCGAGGTACCCTGGCTGCTGAATTGAATCGTCTGGTTGAAACACTCCACGTTGGAAACTGTTGCCGCATGCATCATGATGTTGCCCAACCCGGTGTGGAGCGATGGCAGGTCGGGCGGCAGAGAAATGCGGATCCAGGCCCGCGGCGTGGCCAGAACACGATTGGCTTCCCGGCCAAAGATGCGCGCGAAAGCTTCCTGCATGCCTCTTGGACATGCGCAGACAAAACGTTTTTCCTCCGGAATATCGGGCAGTACGAAGACACGATTTGAAAAGAAGCCATCCGGCAACTCCGGGGCCTCTTGCCCCGACGCCTCGTCCAGTTTTTCCGGCTTGACGAGCCATTCGAGCTGTCGAATCCCGCCATTGCCGCGGTGCGGGCGAAGCATTCCCTGCGAACTAAGTTCTCCCTCGGGACCGGCAATGCACCAAGGTTCGGAACGCAAGGCTTGGAGGATTCGGAAAGAGTCCGGACCCAATTCGAAGAAGAAGCTGTGATGGCTCAAATGCATCGACGGCAGATCTTCAATGGCCAAATAGACAGCGGGATGCGGTCCGAGGCGAGCCGGAACCGGATCAAGGGAAGGATGGCCGCTCAGCAGCCCATCCGGCATCTCAATCGACTGCAGAAGCTGCAGCAAACCTCCCTGATAGGTCACTGCCAGGGCAGTGCGAGCACGCGACACACGAACCGCGCTGTCGCTCAAAAACGTAAGCCGCTCTCCCGTCTCGGCGACCGCCTCCAACTCGGTGCCTCCAGGAACGAGTACGGGTGCTTCCGAACTGAGAAAGAAGCGAATGACGGACTGTGCGGGGCGGGCTTTTCGCGGTTCGATCTGCAGGCCCGACAGGAACTCATCCAGCAAGGAAGCACGAATCCGGCCGGTCTCCAGGTAAATTTTTTCAATTTCATGCGCAAAGGTGCGGAAGATCACAGCCAGCACGGGGTCGCTGGCCTCGGCTGAGATTCCGTAGTCTTTCAACCTTCTTCGGAAATCCTCGCGCAGCTTCCGGTCGATTTCGATTGCTGACGCACTTGCATATGGCATTGGGCGCAACCTCGTACTCTTGCGTCAGGGCGTCAGGGCCATCGAATAAGTCCTAGATGACTCCGACGCAGCCGTGGAAACGATCGTGACAACGTAGTGATCGATATCCCGGTTGGAAGAAGCTTCTTTGACGATGCTCTCTACTCGATAGCCCGTAATTCCCAGGTCGACCAACACGCTGTTCATTCTTTCCATCGCCGTTTTCGGCGCGTCCGGCTGCATCCGCGCTTTTTCGAAGACATCGCGAACCCCGAAGCTCTGGCTTCCCCGCCAGGAACCGCCTGGCGTTGTGGCCATGAGCCGAAGCAAGGCCAGGATGGCCTCCACTTCGCTGGTCCGCCGCAGGAACCCGTTCTGAAAACGCAACGGAAAAGAGATGAATGACATGCGATCGATTCACTTCATCAATTGCTGATCCTGATGTCGGCATAGTTCTGCTGGTTCAGCGACGGCTCGAGCGTCAAGACCAGCAGGTGGTTGATTGCGTTGCTGCCGCCGTTACCGTTCAGTGACTGCGGAGGATTGAATGTATGAAAATTGCTGATCCAGCCTTTAAAGTTGTAGCTGCACAGCGCGTCCTGGTGGGAATCATCCTTCCAGAACTCGATCTTCATATCCTTGACCTTGTCGCGGGTCACGACGTTGGCCATATCAAATAGTTTGTTCAGGGTGCTGTAGGGCACGTTCTGGTCATCATGGAAATCGACCAGGCACCGTATGCTGGTCTTGAGGCTTCCCATCTGCGGC
>Ga0126379_10002578_pt1 | contig 11566 bp, 9 predicted proteins | sample PanSoiMetPlot_24_FD_92640 | JGI IMG/M metagenome (GOLD analysis project Ga0126379, IMG submission 92640) | Tropical forest soil microbial communities from Panama - MetaG Plot_24 | ecosystem: Environmental > Terrestrial > Soil > Tropical forest > Bulk soil | place: Panama | collected 2016-02-17
AAGAAAGCCGCAAGCGAGCCAGTCGGACTCTCGCTCTCGCGGAACGGCGGATCACCACTCCCATCGTTGAAAATCGCTCCGAAAGTTTCCTGATTCGACTGATAGAAGCTGTACACGCCCGTCTGAAAATTGTTCTTCGCGAAACTCGCATTGAAGCTGGCCTGTCCCCCGCCATAGTGAGAGCTTCGATCCTGGTTCGCTGCGACCGGCACATCTGCGGACGAGCTCATGTAGTTTGCCGCGTTGTAGTGGTAGAAGGGCGAGACCGTCAGCAGAAGCTTCGAATTGAACGTGTGCACCCACGACACTCCGAGGATCGCGTCAGACTCCCGGTCGCTGTCCCGCAGCCCAATGCTGGGATACTGCGGCGTGAAGTCGTTCTCCGGGGTCGCACCATTCTCGATGTCACTGGGATATGGATCATAGGGAACCTCGTAGAAGTCTTTGCGCAAAGACGTCACGACGCGCAGCTGGTTTGAGGAATTGAGATTGAAAATCAAAGATCCGAATCCGCCATATCCGTGCTCGGAATCGTGAACGACTTGCGGCACTGGAGGCTCGATCCCGAGATCGCTCCGATTCCCGTTGACGCTCGCGTAGTATGCGAAGCGCTCGGTGTGACTTCCGAAGCTCAGCTGATCATTGGTCTGAAGGAAGCTTCCTGCGCTCAGGACCAACTCTGCTTCGCGATTGCGCTCGAATCCCGTGCGTGGCACGACATTAAAAACTCCATACGTGCGGTCGCCCATTTCGGCGCCATAACTGCCGCGGCTGATCTCCAGATAATCAATGTCTTTGGGATCGAACTGCGGCCCGACGTTGGACGCAATATTCGTGTTTGGGACCGGCACGCCATCAACGAGCCAGCTCGTCTGGTGTCCGCCGCGAATGTGTAGCTGGTCGTGGGTGATGTACGTCCCGGGGACGAAGTTGGTAATCATGGCCAGGCTATTCGTGCGCGCAGCACCCGGTGTGCGCGCGACATCGAGCCGGCTCACAACCGTAGTCGGCGTGGCCGTTTCGGTAGCAAGATCTTCCGTGGTACCCGAAACATTGACCGTCTCTTTTGCGCCGGCGACGTTGAGTGCGAAATGCAGCACGGGATTCGAGCCGGAGACCACCGACACCTTCTGCTGCGCCTGCTCAAATCCAACTCCGGCGACGGTGACGGTATACTCCCCGAGCGCCACAGCGCTAAAGCTGAAGTTTCCATCGGCATCGGAATTGGCGGTAGCCGCCCAATCAGAATTCCTGGCCTTGATCATCACCATCGCATCTTGCACCGGGCGATGTTGAGGGTCATGAATCACGCCGCGCACCGAACTCACAACCGACGCCGATGCACAAAGCGTAAGAAGCAAAGATGTTATGAACAGCCGGATGCTATGAGACTGCATGCGATCGTCCTAAGATATTCATCGGTGGAGCGGATGCTCTGCGTTTCCGTAGTGCCACCACGTAGAGTCCGCCCATTTTGCAAACGAAACGGTCGTCGACCCGGGCCCATGTAACACGTATTCAGCAGAATCTTCGCGGAAGAAATCAGAAATCAGGCGAGAACAGACAAAGGAGGAGCGCGAGAGCGCAGAAGGGAATACCTTAGGGATGATGGCTCGTCGCCTGGATTACAGGTCTCGGAAGCGATCGATCCTTGTGCACCGACCGCATTCAGCAACGGCAGTGGATGCGCCCAGTGAGAACTGGTTACGGCCCGGCAGCAATTGTGATTGCAGCATCCCGCGTCCCGCAGCACGGGCCGGTCGGAATGCGCTGCCGACTCATGACACGGGTGAGGTCCTTTCCGCAGACAGCAGGCGTGCGGCGGCGTAGCTTTCGCCTGCATCGCAATCGGGACAACGGTCGCGAGCAACGCCATCAATAGCAGAAATCTGGCAGTGATCCGCTGCATGTTGTCCGTTGAGACAAAACCCCAAGCTTGGCTTGAGCATAGAGCAGAACCGGGACTAAGGCAAGCCGCGGGCGCAAAGACACACAAGTTTTACAAATGTTGCAGAATGACCACGGCTGGAGCGATGAGACGTAAGGGCCACCATCCGTGAAGGTGATCAGTAATTTTCGAGCAGGGAAAGTTGGGGAAACATTCGGCGTCTTCCTTGCCTTATCAAACGGTCTTCGAAGCGATAGCTTCCCCGGGAAAGGATGACCGTCAATTCAGGCTTTGCCGTTCATCTTCGCCCACCACCAGCGGACCCCGACGAACAGAAAGCGCCAGTCGTGGAAGAATTCCGGCGGTTTGCCTTCGAAGGCGTGACCGATAAATTGCAGCAACCATCCCACCACGAACAGCGCGAAAGCTGGCCACCAGAGCCGATGAAAGACGAATCCCAAGGCGAACATTGCCAGGGAGATCAGGATGGTTGGGATGCCGTAGGTATGACAGGCGCGGTTTACAGGATGTTGGTGGCTGCGCTCGTACTTCGCAATCCACTGTTCGCTGGTTTGCCCGCCGAACATGCCGCGCACGATGATACCAGAAGTGGCGACTGGTTTATTTGGTACATTCGCGTTCGGAAACAGTTGGTCAGACACAAGAGTGGGCTCCTTCCGATCCCCGACGGAATTAGGTACTGCCGTACTTTCCGTTCTTGGTGCTGTCTTCCATGTCTTGTTTCTTCCGGAAAGGCATACAGAAGAAAGGACCATATTTTGTTGCTTTTGCCGGACAGGGGGTTGTGCGACCCTCGGGGTTCAAGGGTCGTAGGCGTCAGTCACGCGATCAGCGCTACTTCGAAGGCTGACCATTCGGAACTACTGCCTTCGCTGGATCGCTCGCGGCCTTCGTGGGAGCTGCTTTCGTTCGCGCGATTCGTTCCAACAATTGCCTCGCTCTCGGGTTCTTCATTGGGTCGGCCGATCTTTTTCTTTTAGCATCGCTGCGGTGTTACGTAGCTCCCATGCAATTACCACGGGTTAACACCGCTGCTGGCACCCGCCGCGCGGTTGTGACGTCCGCTTCCCGCGTGGTAGCATCCTAGGTTTTGGCAGGTGATCTCGGGCTGGCCTGTTCCTGTCCTTATCCTTCCATAGGCGGTTCACTTCCCGCGCCTGCCTGGAGGAGCCCAATTTGAAAATCTATTCCGGAACAAACATCCGTAATGTAGCTTTGGTCGGCCATGGACACGCGGGCAAGACGTCCCTGGTGTCGGCCATGCTGTTCACCTCAGGAGCCACTCAGCGTCTAGGCCGCGTAGACGATGGCTCTGCCACCACCGACTACGACGACGAGGAAGTTGCTCGCCAGATGTCCATCTCGACCGGTGCGGCGGTTGTCGAGTGGGGTGGAACGAAGATCAATTTCCTCGACACGCCCGGGTTCAACATGTTCGTCCACGAAGCCAAGATGGTATTGCCCGTGGTCGATGCCGCCATCGTTGTGGTAGATGGTGTTGCCGGCGTGGAAGTCGTGACCCAGCGCGTCTGGAATTATTGCGAAGAGTACAAGACACCGCGGTTGATTGTGGTCAACCGCATGGACCGCGAGCGGGCCGATGCTACGCGGGTGCTTGAATCCATCGAAAAGGCGTTCGGACGGAATGTGATTCCCATCGAATTGCCGGTCGGCGCCGAGAAGAGTCTCTCCGGCGTCATCGATCTCGTCCGCATGAAGGCTTACACCTACGAGATGGGTGGCAACGGTAAAGGCAAGGAGACCGAGATCCCCGCCAATCTGAAAGAGGAGGCATTGAAAGCCCACGAACGGCTGGTGGAGCTAGTCGCTGAGGGCGACGACAAGTTGATGGAGAAGTTCTTCGATGCGGGCACGCTCGGCGAAGAAGACCTGGTTCCCGCCCTGCACAACGCCATCCGCGAAGACAAAATCTTCCCCGTCATCTTCAGTTCTGGTTTGGGTAACATCGGCGCTGACCGAGTCATGGATTTCGTCGTCGACTACACGCCTGCCCCTTCGGAGCATGAGTGGGTACAGGGCGAGATCGCCGCGGGTGGCAATGGCGATGCTCCCCGGCGCCACGAGACCGACGAGGAACCGGTATCGCTCTATGTTTTCAAGACCGTATCGGACCCCTTCGCCGGACGAATCTCCTACTTCAAAGTTTTCTCGGGCGTGGTGAAGAACGACGCGACCCTGCAAAACTTCAGTCGGGCAGCGCAGGAGAAGCTGTCACACATCTCTGCCATGCAGGGAAAAACGGCCGTTCCGGTGAATGAGCTGCACGCCGGCGATATCGGCGCGGTCGCTAAATTGAAGGACACTCTCACGGGTGACACGCTGGGCGACAAGTCAGCCCCGATCCAATACCCACGCGTCAAGTTGCCGGAACCGGCGATCACGTTCGCAATCGAGCCAAAAACCCGAGGCGACGAAGACAAATTGGGGCCCGGCCTCCACAAACTCATGGAAGAAGATGCCATGTTGCGATTCTTCCGCGACCCGCAGACGAAAGAGTTCCTGATCGCCGGCACGGGGCAGCAGCATATCGAAGTCACGGTCTCGAAGCTGAAGAAGCGCTACAACACCCAGGTGAATCTGAAAGCACCCAAGGTTCCCTACCGCGAAACCATTCGCAGCAAGGCCGACGTGCAGGGACGCCACAAAAAGCAGACGGGGGGACACGGTCAGTTTGGCGACTGCAAGATCAAGATGGAGCCGCTGCCACGTGGCGGCGACTTCGAATTCGTCAACGACATCTTCGGCGGCGCCATTCCGAAGAACTTCATCCCTGCGGTCGAAAAGGGAATCAAAGATGCCGCATCTCGGGGTTATCTCGCGGGGTTTCCGGTCGTCGACTTTAAAGTCGTGCTCTACGACGGCTCCTACCACGACGTCGACTCGAATGACTTGTCATTCCAGCTTGCCGGCCGAATCGCCTTCCGCAAGGCGATGGAAGTTGCCAAGCCCACCCTGCTGGAACCCATCATGAACGTCGAAATCACAGTCCCCGACGACTTCGCCGGATCGATCATGGGCGACCTCAACAGCCGCCGCGGTCGCATCCAGGGCATGGACAACAAGGCCGGCAACACGGTCGTGAAGGCAGAGGTGCCAATGTCCGAGATGCTCACCTACGGCGCCGATCTCACCTCGATGACGCAGGGCCGCGGCAGCTTCAACATGGAAATGCACCATTACGATGTCGTTCCGGGACAATTGCAAGAGAAGATCATTGAAAAAGCGAAAGCGGAACGCGGCGAGGTTAAAGAAGAGGAAGAGTGACCCTCGGCCGGCAGACGGTCACGGCAAAACGAGAATATCGGTTGCAGCGAAATCGGTTCCTTTCGCAAGCAACGGCTCACCGCTCCATTTGGCTAACGCATACGCAAAGCAGTCACCGAAATTGAGCGCGGCTGGGTGCCGGCCTTTGCCGAATCGACGCCACGCAGAGCGCGCTAGTTCGGACTGCTCTGCGTCAAAAGGGATGATCTGAAAGTTACCGCGCAGGAGAAAAAGATCAAGCTCGCGTCCGGCGGCATCTCCCAATCGGCTTTCAACGACGAGTGTGGTTTCCAGGACAGTGGCAGCCGAAAGCATCCGGGTTGTAGCCCCAATGATTGCATCCAGAAACCTCTGTCGCTCAGGTTCGCCGAAGAAGATGGCTGCCAGCGCCGAACTGTCAATCACCATAATCTGCTAGTGCGGTAGTCCGCGGTCGTCGTAGCCGAGAATGTCATCGGGGGTACGGGAATCCAGAACGGGCATTTGATCCACCCGCCGAAGAACATCCTCCAGTTGGGTGAGAATGGTCTTTTGGCGTCGCTCTGTCTTGAGACGATCCAGCCTTTCTTCCAGGGCCTTTTGAATTGCTCCGGTTAGAGACTCTCCGGTCTTCGCCGCGACTTCCCGCGCCAGTTGTTCTACCTGAACGCTTTTTATACTCATGGCCATACTGGAATTATACTCTAATATATAAAGATATATATCTATATAGTAAGATCGCCTTGTCTTTGTATTACAAAGAGATGCAAGCCGCGTTTCTCGTGGTCCTAATCGCACGATGAAGCCTTTCCCGCGGTGGAAGTGGACGCTATTCGTCCTCCTGGTATCTCTGGCGGTCCGGATCTGGTGGTGGCCAACCCGACCCCCCGGGGTTGAACTTCTCCCCTAATCGACCGTCCCGCCCGTATGGAATGCTTCTCAGCCGTGGCTCATCATTTCTCCAATTTCAGGATCCAAGCCCGTCAAATTCAACATTGCAATTGCGATGGTCAAGCCGACAGTCCGTGACGTTTCTCCGGTGAACGAATTCGCGGCCAATCTTCGCAACGGGAATTTCAAACTGCTGCAGACCGATCTCTTCTCCCAGCGGGCACACCATTGACTTCAAGTACGATTCTGCCGGCCCAATCGTGGAAGCGAAGGACGACGCTGGTGACGTGTGCGCTATTCTTACGACCGCAGCGGGCATCTGGACGGGGTGACTGACGGCTCGAAGGTTTTGTATCGATTCGAATATCAGCGCTTGATGGACGGTCCGAGCAACGATTCCTACCTCCTCACCGCTGTGCTTGATGGGGATTGGAAGGTGCTTCTGAAGAACAATTTCTTCAACGCGAGAGTGTCCGAGCAGACTCTCGCCGAGGGACGTACCTACAAGTTTAAATACCAGTCCATGGAGACAGAGTTGATCGAGACAACGGTCACGTTGCCTGAAAAAGAAAAGGAGATCTTCTCCTTCCACAACGGGAATCCTGACCGGCCAAAGATAAATTCTGAATTTTGCATCGCGTGGACGATTCCTTCATCCTTAAAATAGCTCCGCTCTCCGCCTGGTTGACGGCCTCGCTCCGAGGGGAACATTGATGATTATCGGGTTCGGTATGGAATCCCTGACGCTGCCCCCTTCAACTCATTGCGGGAAGTAAGGTGATTCGCGGATGGGCTTCGGGCACTGCAATGGACTCGCAAGGCACGCTTGAGTTCAGCGCACTAAGCGGCGTCGGTCCGATGATCGAGCGCTATCCCTGGAGAAGGCAGCCGAGGCTTACAACCAGATGATCAACGGTCGCGCGCGATTCCGCGTAGTTCTAACGATGGGAAGCTGACCGACCTGCACCGGATGCAGTATTCCCGGCGGGTGTTTGTGAACCATCCCACTCCGAGGTGCTGGTGGTTTCGACCAGAACCCCAAGCCGCATAGCGGCGGGAGAATGCGGCCCAGGGCGCAAGCCGTGGGTCCCGGAGTGAAAGATCAAGCCCCGACGGGGCGAAAGAGAATTTCGTACGCCGGTCCGGTCTTGACAGGAATTCTTACAGTTTTATAATTATTATCATTCAATAAAAACTTATGCGCCTTACCCACGAGCAGTTCCGCGAGCTTGCCTGGAAATACGGTTTGGCAGCCACTCATCAGCGGCAGATTGTGTATGAAGCCGCGGTTGCGTCTCACGGGCACCGCTCTCCGGAACAGATCTATTCCGCCGTTCGAAAACGCATTCCTTCGGTTTCTTTGGCTACGGTCTATAACAACTTGCGTCTCTTCGTCGAGCATGGCCTACTGCGCGAAGTGACGCCGCACTCGTCCACCCTGCGCGTGGACGGCAATCTCAGTCCTCATCATCATCTCGTGTGCTCGCGCTGTAAAACGGTGCAGGACATTGAAGGCGATTTCATCGATTTCAAACGCTTATCTCCCCAGGTTCCGGATGGCTTTGACCTCACTCAACCGGTCGTCGAGGTGTTTGGTCTCTGCCACCGCTGCCGATCGAAAACAACCTCGAATTCAGCAAAAGGAAAATAAATTTATGAATCCAATCTCCGACGCAGCGGGAACTGCTATCCCCGATACTCAGCAACCGAACAACGCCACCGAATCTAAGTGCCCGGTCGCGCACGGTGCGGGCAAAGCTCACACCAATGCCGACTGGTGGCCGAATCAACTGGACCTCAGAGTCCTGCATCAGCACTCCCCGTTGTCCGATCCGATGGGCCAGGAGTTTGATTACGCCAAGGAATTCAAGAGCCTCGACCTGAACGCCGTGGTCAAGGATCTTCACGCCCTCATGACGAACTCGCAGGATTGGTGGCCGGCCGATTTCGGCCACTACGGCGGCTTGTTCATCCGCATGGCGTGGCACAGCGCCGGCACGTACCGCATCGGCGACGGCCGCGGAGGCGCCGGAGCTGGCCAGCAGCGCTTCGCACCCCTCAATAGCTGGCCCGACAACGTAAACCTCGACAAGGCGCGCCGACTGCTCTGGCCAATCAAGCAGAAATATGGCCGGAAAATCTCCTGGGCCGACCTAATGATTCTCGCCGGCAACGTCGCCCTTGAGTCGATGGGTTTCAAGACCTTCGGTTTCGGCGGCGGCCGCCCCGATACTTGGGAGCCCGAACAGGACATCTACTGGGGCCCGGAAGGCAAATGGCTGGCGGACGAGCGCTACAGCGGCGATCGTGATCTGCAAAGTCCTCTCGGGGCGGTGCAGATGGGCCTGATCTACGTGAATCCCGAAGGCCCGAACGGCAACCCGGATCCTAAAGCCGCGGCTCGGGATATTCGCGAAACCTTCCGCCGTATGGCGATGAACGACGAAGAAACAGTCGCGCTGATTGCCGGCGGCCACACCTTCGGCAAAACCCATGGCGCTGGTCCTGTGGACCATGTGGGCGCAGAACCGGAAGCCGCCACGATCGAGGAGCAAGGCCTCGGCTGGAAGAGCAAATTCAAGAGCGGCAAAGCTGGTGACGCGATCGGCAGCGGTCTCGAAGTCATTTGGTCCAGCACGCCGACGAAGTGGAGCAACAATTTCTTCGCCCACCTGTTCAGCTACGAATGGGAGCTGACCAAGAGCCCGGCCGGTGCCCATCAGTGGAAGCCGAAGAATGACGGTGGCGCGGGTACGGTCCCCGATCCCTTCGATCCCTCAAAGCCTCGCACCCCAACCATGCTGACCACGGATCTCTCGTTGCGCTTCGATCCTGCGTACGAAAAGATTTCCCGCCGCTTCTACGAGCATCCGGATCAGTTCGCCGACGCGTTCGCCCGCGCCTGGTTCAAGCTGACGCACCGCGACATGGGCCCCATCGTCCGTTATCTCGGACCTCTGGTTCCCAAAGAGCATCTGCCGTGGCAAGACCCAATCCCGGCTGTGGATCACAAGCTCATCGATGAGAAGGACGCTGCCGCTCTGAAAGCAAAAATCCTCGCGTCAGGCCTGACCGTGTCCCAGCTAGTCTCAGCGGCATGGGCCTCGGCATCGACGTTCCGCGGCTCCGATAAGCGGGGCGGAGCAAACGGTGCCCGCATTCGCCTGGCTCCGCAAAAAGATTGGGCCGTCAACCAGCCGGCTCAGCTCGCAACCGTTCTCCAGAAGCTGGAAGCGATCCAGAAGGAATTCAACAGCGCACAGGCAAACGGCAGCAAGGGGAAGAAAGTCTCACTGGCAGACCTGATCGTTCTCGGCGGCGACGCAGCCATCGAGAAAGCCGCTAAGGCTGGCGGACACGATGTGAAAATCCCGTTCATGCCGGGCCGCATGGATGCCTCGCAAGCACAAACCGAGGTGGAATCCTTCGAGCCGCTAGAACCAAGAGCCGACGGATTCCGCAACTATGTCAACGGCAAGCAGCGCCTGTCACCCGAAGAAATGTTGGTGGACAAGGCACAGTTGCTGAAACTAACCGCGCCCGAGATGACAGTTCTAGTCGGAGGCCTGCGCGTCCTAGGTGCAAACCACGGCAACACGAAGTACGGTGTCTTCACCAAAAAGCCGGAGACGCTGACCAACGACTTCTTCGTCAACCTGCTGGATATGAGCACGCAGTGGCAGCCCTCGGGCTCCGGTAACGGCTCCGGAGACGTTTACGTCGGAACCGACCGCAAAACGGGCGAGCCTAAGTGGAGTGCAAGTCGCGTCGATCTGATCTTCGGCTCACATTCGCAGCTTCGCGCTGTCGCCGAGGTCTATGCCTGTGCCGACTCGGAGCAGAAGTTTGTGAAAGACTTCGTGGCGGCGTGGAACAAAGTGATGAACGCAGACCGCTTTGACCTGGCCTGAGCCCGGCGGACAACCACCGCGTCAGGAACTCCGCAAAGGGACTGGAGACCATACTCCAGTCCCTCTTTTTTTATCGGGTTCGCAGTCGGAGCTGACCGAGCCCCGCAAACTCAAGGATCTTTCACCCGTCGGCTGACAAACACCTCGCCTCGCCAAATGGCATCCACGGCGAGAGGTAGTTCGGTCGCATCTGACTTCAACAAGTACCCGGCCGCTCCCAGTCGGAGGGCTCCTTGCACGACATCTCGGGAGCAATCCTGACTGAGAAACAGGATCTTCGACTGTGGACAAAGTTTGAGAATTCGTCGACCCGCTTCCATTCCATTCAATTTCGGCAGCGACAAATCCAGCAGAATCAAATCCGGTTGGAGTTCTTTGGCCAGCTCGATCGCTTGCAACCCATCTGAGGCTTCACCGACCACGACACATTCAGTCTTTGCCTGCAGCATCGATCGCAGCAGCTTTCTGAGATCCTCGTGATCATCGACGACGACTGTTCGAAGCGGGGGCATTTCCTCTGAAGGCTAATATCCTCCACACAGCTTCTGAAAGCAATCGGGAAACGGGAGCAGGAATTTGTACGAGCTGGATCAATTCCGCAAGACGCGGCGGCTGACAAACTGCTCGCCCCTGAGCACAGTTTCCACTGCAAACGGAAGATCCGTGGCATCGGACTTAAGAATGTACCCGTTCGCGCCCGTCCGCAAGGCTCCTTGCGCGATGTCCAGGGAGCAATTCTGAGTGAAGAACAGGATCTTGGAATTGGGCGAAAGCTTCCGAATGCGCCGGGCGGCCTCGATGCCATTGAGCGAAGGGAGCCCAATGTCCAGCAAAATCAGGTCAGGTTGCAGTTCTTGGGCCCGCAGGACAGCTTGTAGTCCGTCGGAGGCTTGGCCGACCACCTCGCATGCAGTCCCCTGTTCCAGCGCTGAACAAAGGTAATGCCGGCAGTCCTCAACATCGTCAACGACGAGTGTTCTGAAGTGACGCATCTAGCTGCGGAAGTGTCCTGCAAGTCTCCACGGCAAACAATACGTCGTTTTGAGGGTTTTCGACATCATTTTTCTTGTGCTCCCCCCTGTATTTATCAGAAGAGGGGGAAAACTTTGCATTCTTTCCGTATTCGCCGACATCACCGAGCGAAAGCAGGCCGAAGAGGCTATGAGTGGCTTCAGCCGCAGATTGATCGAAGCCCAGGAAGCAGAGCGTACCCGTATCGGCAGAGAATTGCACGACGATAGCCCGATCTGATAGTTGGATTGATGGATAGCGCGACTGTGCGACCCAGGATAATACTTGTCACGGCTATGCATGCCAAACAGGTGTCATGGAGATGTTGTTAGCCATCAAGGGAATTGCCAGCAACCGACCGGGAGGGGAGAGGGGTACGTCCGACTCCCACCGGTTTCCCAAAATGAAACTCGCTTCATCGCGACGGTTTCGTTCGCGTGGAGATCTGCTCCATTCTACGTAGAACGTCGCACATGTCCTCCGCCGTGGTTCTCGGATTCATCACCACAATCCGCAACCCGCGTCGCCCATCGAGCACCGTGGAACTGATGTAAGCATACCCACTCTCGTTGATCTCTTC
>Ga0126379_10002580_pt1 | contig 11563 bp, 8 predicted proteins | sample PanSoiMetPlot_24_FD_92640 | JGI IMG/M metagenome (GOLD analysis project Ga0126379, IMG submission 92640) | Tropical forest soil microbial communities from Panama - MetaG Plot_24 | ecosystem: Environmental > Terrestrial > Soil > Tropical forest > Bulk soil | place: Panama | collected 2016-02-17
GCAATCCTTTTCGGGTTAGCAAACAACTGAGTGTACCGGGGCCCACGAAAATTGGCAAGAAAGCGCGAACCCGCTACCCAGAAAACCAATTATTTCGAAGCCCGGTAGTGTTTCTCGGGCTGACGCAATCCGACGACCGCGACACTCCCACTGCCCACATGTCGCCGTGGTGAATGGCCTTGTTGAAGAGATCTGATCTTTGGTTACAGCCCGGTGTTTGTCTACGGGCGAGAGTCTTTACCGCTTACACCGGGGGGAGTTTCGATGGATTTGGGACAGATTGTGTTTATAAGTCGGCGACAAAAACCTCTGTGCGAATTCTCTAGGTCCAGAGAACGCACTCCGTCCAAGGTAGAGGGTTGGATGCTAGATCACAATCCGCTCGAAGAGCCGAGATAGAACAGCGGCTTCGCTTCGAGATGCTTCTCGCCGATGTCTGCGCTGAGTTCGTCAATGTTTCTCCTAACGACCTCGATTCCAAGATCGAGAACGCGCAACGTTTGATCTGCGAATCTCTGAACGTGAATCACTCCTCCGTCTGGCAGGTTTTAGAAGACGATCCTGAGCGACTCGGTATGACTCATGCCTACCGCGACCCCAAGTGGAAGCCACTGCCATCACGTCCGGTCTTAAGGGAATTTTTTCCTTGGAGTCAGAGCCAGATTCTAAACAATCAGACAGTGTGCGTACCGAATACGGCAAAGCTGCCACCCGAGGCAGCCAAAGACATGGAATCATGGCTGCAATATGGGATCCGATCGACTCTCGCTTTTCCGCTATCGGTGGGTGGTGGATCGGTGATTGGGCTCCTAGCGTTCGACAGCACGGAGGAACGGGATTGGCCAGAGCCGTTACAACGGCGACTTCAAATCCTCGCGCTGGTATTTGCTCAAGCACTGGACCGGAAACATTCAGAGCAGAAGGTGAAGGTAGCGGAAAGCGCGCTACGCGTCGGCGAGGAGCGGCTGCGATTGGCACAGCAAGCCGCCCGCATCGGGACCTTTGAATTGAATATTCGGACGGGGGTGAATACTTGGACGGCGGAACTGGAGGCAATGTACGGTTTGCCGCCGGGCGGATTTGGCGGAACGCAGACCGCTTTCGAAAATCTGGTTCATCCCGATGATCGGGGAGGGGTCATCGAGTTGGTTGAGGGTGCGTTGAAAACCGGACAACCGACACGGGGAGAATGGCGCGTCATCTGGGCTGACGGGAGCGTTCATTGGATAGCTGGCCGCTGGCAGGCAGTCATTAATGAGTCAGGCGAGCCTTCACGAATGATCGGCGTCAATATAGATGTCACCGAGCAGAAACTAGCAGAACGGGAACTCGCCAGAGCAAACGAACGGCTTCGTCTTGCGATTGAATCTGGCTCAGTCGGAGGGTGGGATTCGGACATTAAAAGCGGAGAGACTCTTTGGTTCGGCAAGGCACATGCCCAACTCGGAATGACACCCGACGAGATTCAGGATCGCGTGAGGAATTTTGGGCTCGGGTACATGAGCACGACCGCGAACGTTTGCGGGGTGCAATTCAAGCCGCCATTCACAAAAACGGGGAATTCACGGAAGAGTTTCGCGTTGTCTGGCGGGATGGGACAATTCGCTGGTTGCGCTCACGAGGCCGGTACTACTGCGCCACGAATGGAGAACCGGAGCGAATTCTGGGTATATCGGTTGACATTACGGAGAGCAAGCAAGCTGAACAAGCACTTCGCGAGAGCGAACAACGGTTTCGTCTGGCGACTCAGGCCGGAAAGATGTACTCATTTGAGTGGGACGTCGCGACCAACCGGGTGGTGCGATCCGTGGAACATACCGACATCCTCGGTGTCGCAGGGCCGCTGCGCTTAACCCATCAGCAGTTCGTGGACAAAATCCATCCAGACGATCGCAGAAGATTTACGGCTACAATCGCTGGACTCTCGCCGGAAAACCCGATTGGTGAAGTTACCTACCGGGTGCGGGTCGGCGACGGTACTTTAGTTTGGCTGCGGAGCAGTGGGTATGGCTTCTTCGACGGCGAAGGCAGAATGCTGCGGGTGGTCGGTATGGCAGCGGATGTAACCGATCTCAAACTAGCAGAAGAGGAACTTTTGGCAGTTAACCGAAGACTGATAGAGGCGCAGGAGCAAGAACGCGCTCGGATTGGCAGGGAGCTTCACGACGATATCAACCAACGTCTTGCTCTGTTGGCGATCGAACTCGGCCAACTTCGAGAAAAACACAATGATTTGCCCTCCGAATTTCGGAGTCATTTGCACGAATTGCAAAAATTGGCGGCAGATATATCGCTGAGTGTCCACGCCTTGTCGCATGAGTTGCACGCTTCAACGCTGGTTTCCCTGGGCCTCGCGAAAGGCATGAGAAGCTGGTGCAAACAATTCGGCGAGCGGCAAAAAATGGAGATCGACTTTAAGAGCCACGACCTGCAAAAACTGCCGCAGGAAATCTCGTTATGCCTCTTTCGAGTTCTCCAGGAAGCCCTGAACAATGCCAGCAAGCACAGCGGGGCAAGACGGGTCGAAGTCGAACTAGCGGCGAATCCAGGTGAGATTCATCTCATCGTCAGTGATTCAGGCACAGGATTCGACATTGAAGCAGCAAGGCAAAGCCGAGGTCTGGGCCTTACAAGTATGGAGGAACGAGTTCGGCTGGTCGGCGGAACGATTGCCATTGAATCGAAGCCGAAGGGTGGGACAACAGTCCATGCTCGTGTGCCGCTTGAGTCAAAGCCCCGTTTTCAACGGACGGTTGTGTAATCGTCCGAATAATCGCGAGGACAGCATCCAGCTGCGGGCAACGAATTCCCTTAGCTGGTGCGCCTTGTGGTGTTCTGGTACGCCTCGGCCCACTTCCGTGGATTCCGAACCTGCTTTGTAACCCCTCGGGAGCGGCCGACTCTAATTCGTCGGGGCTTCGCATGTTTACGTTAGAAGAAAGCAACAAAAACTCCTCGGCGCTTCTTGGCCGCCGCTCATTCGTGGCAGGTTCCGTAATTCTCGGTGCCATTTTGGCGTGGCGTTTCATGGAACGGAATCAACCGATGCATGCGGAAGCGGAAGCCGTCGGACTGCCCTCGGATGTCACCATTGTCGGATTCACGAATGCAGGTGAGCGAATCGGCGCGAGAACTCTGAAACGAATCGTGAAGGCGGAATCCGAATGGAAGAAGCTGCTCTCCCCTGATGCCTTCGAAGTCACTCGTCACGCCGCCACGGAATATCCTTACACGAATGAAAATCCCAACGACCACGAAAGAGGAATCTTCCGCTGCGTTTGTTGTGATTGCGCCTTATTCAAGACAGACACGAAGTTCCAATCCGGCACAGGATGGCCAAGCTTCTGGGCACCCATCGCACAGGAGAACGTGCGCGAAACGATTGACAGCAGCCTCGGGATGGTGCGCACAGAAGTGTCCTGCCGCCTGTGTGACGCGCACCTGGGTCACGTGTTCAGCGACGGCCCGCGTCCAACCGGTCTGCGCTATTGCATAAACTCCGTGGCTATACGATTCGCCAAAGCGACCTAGCGGCGGACCAACGAAATGGAGGGTCCTGTGCACCAAGACCGTAACTACAGACCTCTGGATGGGACACCTCCCAGTCACGCAACGCTAATAGCTGGAAGTGATGGGTAACAATCCCCTGCTATTTCCAGTCCGCAGGACCAGCTGCGCCGGTAGAGCAGGTTAGCTAGAATGACGTCCAAGCATGTTCTATTGCGATGCGGTTCATGAGCGTGCAGCGCGCAGGAATCGAGATTTGGTGGATCATTCCTGGCGGAGCCTCGGATTCAGGATCGCAGCAACCCGACGAACGAAGGTTGGCGCACGCTAAACCAATTCCTACAAAGGTGCTCAACAAACCCCAAGGACCTACGCTACGAAAGTGTTCGTAGCAGAATTGCCAATCGCGCCACCATCTACTGAATTCGCATGCTCTGCTGCGCCCTTCGGAATGCGTCGTCACTCACGTGGATCAAGCCATGAAACGGCCGATGTATATCGGAAATGGCTACTAACGACAGGGATATGAGTATAGAAAGGCAGAATACCTGTATGGCCTGGAGCTTCACGCTCTCTGAGCCAAATGTGCACGCAGAAAAGATCGTCAGACCGCCGCCCACTAAAAGTACGCACCAAAGCACATTGGGAAGCCGGGTTGTGCTTTGCAGAATCCTCGTCAGCCGATGCTGCGCTACGGAGCCTAGCTCCGACATCGCATGGTCTTGAGCATTGACCTCCATTGGCGAGGCCGCCTTAACTGAAATTACCGTTTTCCACATCGCCGCATCAATCGCGGTGCTCTTCTGCGGAACCTCGCCCTTAGCCATTTGAGGCCACTCTTGATTGATCACCTCGTCAACATAGGAGCGCGCCAAGGTCTGTAACTGCGTGCGCTGCGGCTCGGGTATCGCATCGGCGAGGCGATAAATATCAACCACAGCGTTTGCCTCGAGATCTACATTCAGCTCAGCCTCCCCGAAGCTGCCCCAGACTGCGTACAGCATGAAGCCGAGAATGACTGCATACGTTGTGCCAAAAATGGTGAGTTGCCAGCCGATGAGATCGTTATGAGCGCTCCGTTTCTCCCACGGCCAGACGCGGTTCAATCCTGCCATAAACAACAGCGACCCAAGCGCCGTCGCCGCGACGACCATTAAGTTCTGTTTGATTGTCAGCATCGGCGGCGTGCATCCATGGGTCTTCTAGCACAGCACGCTGAGGACTAGTGCGCCCGACTCCAGACACGTGCCCACAAATCCATTCTGGACTTCGGCGGGTCAGTCCCGACGATAATACATGAATTTGTAAAATGAATCAGGTGAATTGACACCTCTGTCCCAACCCCTTCGACCGGCCTATCCGAATTATCATTCAAAAGCCGCTGTGGGACGGTAGCGGGCGAATGGTGATGCGAATTCTGGGCGGCGTGTTGATAACCACCGACTATCTCAACGCTCGCCTCCCTTCTCTTCAGTGGCGCTCTTCACGTCATCCCAATTTAAAACGATTGACGAGGCCCTCGCCGAGGTATATATGCACCGCCTGGGAGGTGTCCTATGTTTCGAAACGCGAGACTGGTAGTTGCGGTGATGATAGGGTTGTGTTGCGGAACGGCTCGCGCTACCCAAATGGAAGTTTATGGAGCTTGGCACTGCTCGAACGATGCTTGCGTTTGGGGGACGGTGCGCAGCATGACCGACTTTGACACCGCCAATCACTGGATGATCGACCGGGGCGACGGCACTCCTTCTGTAAACCTGGTGGTGCTCAGTTTCGTCAATCCTCTGAAGCTACTCAATCAAACCAACGATTCGCAAACCCTAAACGGCGTTCCCATTGGGATGAACGCTGCGGTAGTTAGTTATTTCACCAGCCACAACATCCGCGCCATGCTCTCCATCGGTGGTATCACGTACACCAGCTACTGGGACCAGGCGCTCGCCACCAATGGGACGCAACTCGGAATTTATGCCGCGCAAGTCGCCCAACGACTCGGCGTTGGCATTGAAATCGATTATGAAAATAACACCAGCCCGAACCTCACCGGCCTGCAGAACTTCATTACCGCTTACCGTTCGATCCTCCCCTATGACGCCACCGGCGCAAACCCCGCGGCTCGCCTCACCATCGACTTGGCTGCGGGCGACCAATATCTGGTCCAACTCGCCGCCACCGCCACCACCAACTGGCTGCAAACTGGTTCTCCAGTCCTCGACTACGCCAACGCCATGGTGCCCAACAAGCAGCCCAGTGCCTCGGCGGCGGAATCCAATTGGCAGCAGCACATCAGCGGCTATCCGCGCATCACGCCTCCCGTGCCACCGCTGGCTCCTGCAAAGATGACCGGTAGCATCTTTCTCGTGACCGGAAAGAATCCGGCGCCGGAATGCACCACATTCAGCAGTTCTCTTGAGGATGCGGTAGGCACCTTCGTGCAGACCGTGGCTCCGGCCGGTGCCGGCACCACCGACGGAATGCTGGGACTCATGTTTTGGGCGGCAGAATGTCAGGGCACACATACAGTGTGCACCACCCCACCCCACACATGTCAGGGGGGCGTCGGAGTAGGCTCGAGCACCTATAGTATCCCGTTCCCAATGCCGCCCTTGCGGCAGAACTGATCGCAGGCAATAAGCAATTCTCTGCGAGCCCGACACGCGCGCTGCGAAGCATTCACCTCGAAGATCCGGTCGAAGCACTCGATCGATGGCGACGCCGCCCTGCTTTTCTGAGCTCTGTGGTCTAAGCCCAGGGTGACCACTCTCTATGGCGGTTGGCGCCGGTTTCGATTAGCGCTGGCCAGCGATGTGCAGCGCAGGCACCGATAGCAAGCAGTTTGAAGAGTGGATGACTTGCAAACCGGCCGGCAACGATTCCCCGAAGCTGCAAACTGCGTCCGAGCGTTCTGGCGGCATGTACGTTGAGAGAAGCTTGATGGTCTCTTCGGCGCCGCCAAACGCCGTGAAACGGCAGATTGCCTGTTCGCGAATCGCCGGATCGATGTCACGGGAGCGATCGTCGGTGCACCGTGCCATCAGTGCGATGGCGGAATTCGTTGCTGCCGTGTAGGTCGATAACTCCAGTAGAATTTTCAGCCACTCGCCCGCAACTTCAGGTGGCACGACCGAGTGCAGCGGCCCGTAGAGCGGAATTCGTGCGCCCAGCCGGCCGAGTGACCACATCCAAATTGCATCTGCAGGTTCCTTTCTGATCTTGGCTAGCAGTTCCTGGCCCCGCGAGACACGGATGCTGGCTTGCAAATGCTCCAGATTGGCGACGAGGCGCCACTTCTCGTATTCGAGTTGATGGTTGATGCGCTTCTTCTTGCTCAGAGGAGGGCTAGCGTGTTTGCGATAGACCGCCTGCTGGTCATTCGCATGAATGCCTCCGGCGATCCGGCGTAATAACACCAGCACTCCGACCTGACATTGCAGATCGTCTGCAAAGATCGGGTCGTTCGAGACGATTTTTAGCAGCTTACCGACCCGCGCGTCATCACCCTGCGCACCAAAGCCCGGACGAAGACAAAAGCCAGTTAGATTGAGCCAGCGCATCTCGTGGCGTGGAGATTTGCTGCGCTCCCCGGCAAGCTCGAGGAGCACATCGGCGAAACGGCGAATAGCCGAGGCGGGCCACGAGTCTCTCTTGGCGTCGAGAACCACTTCCATTTGGGCGATAAGGGCCTCAGGCGCGACAGAGGCGCCATTCGCAGAGTCACCAAAAACCTTTTTGATCAGTTGCGCGGCAGATTCGACAGTTGCATCAGAAGTTTTGACTGCCGGAGAACACTCTCGCACGGCTTGTGGTTTCGCGGTATCGAGTTGTTCGGCTTGTGCCTTCTCGCCGCGCAATTCGAATTGCAGCCGCCAGCGATGTGGCGTCTCGCGTGATTCACACCAGAGTTCAAGCGTACCAACCTCGGTGAAACTGGCTCGAAGGCCGACTGTCAGGTACACGTCGCGCCTCTTGCCGTACCGTAACATCGTTACCAGTGGAGGATGCCGATGCACGCTCGCTTCGTCCAATACAGCGGCTTCGCCGTGCGCATCATGCCGCGTGCGGGAACTGTAAAGCGTGAACGACGCCGGGCGGTTCGCCAGCACCGAGAACTCGCGATTGAGCAGCGGAAGTGTCGTGCCCTCTTCGATACCGGCAGGCAAGATACAGACACCCTCCAATCCGCGATCCGAAGGAAACCCGATGTAATACGTGCGCGCGTTGCCGGCCCGAATCCGCGAACCGGTGCCGTGTCGTACGCTTGCGTAGTACGCAGCACCGCGCGCCACAGCACTATCCACGGCGTCGTTGTTGAGCAACCTGGGCGACCAGCTACTCTGAGCTCCTCCGAACCAAGCCGTTATCGCCTCGACAAGCCTGTCGCGAGTCGCTGCTGGTGCACAGAAGCCGCCATTGAAGAGCACGGCATCGGGTCGAGCCATTCCTTGGTTTGGCGATGAACCGTCCATGGCGACGGCCGCTTGCCTCAGGAATGCGGCAAGGTGCTTAGTGATGGCGGGGTCGCTCGGGTAGGGTAGGCCGAGCTCCCGCAATCCTGCTGACCGGCCGGTCGCCGGCATTTCCTCAGGGGCTGTGATTGGCAGAAAGCCAGCGGTGAGAATCTCGAAGACTTCCTCACGAGCCAGCTCCGTGCTTAGCGCCTCTCCGACGACAGCCCGGCCGCTGCCCAAGACGATTATCGGCACACGTTGCAAGGACGAATCACTCAGCAGCCGCTCTTTCGCGGCACAGCAGGTCCGGCGTAATGCGTACCGTTGCTGCAACGTGAGCTTGACGTCCTTGAGCTTCTGCTCCACGTGCCGCGCCAGCGCCAGATCGAGATTGTCCCCGCCTAGCAAAAGGTGCTCGCCGATCGCGGTTCGCTCAAAAAGCAATTCACCGTCGACGCGCCGGGCGCGAATCAGGCTGAAGTCGCTGGTGCCCCCGCCGATGTCGCAGACTAGAATCAGTTCGCCATGGCCAAGGTCTTCACAGTTACCACCCTGGTCGTGATGATGGGCCGCGATCCACGCATAAAATGCCGCTAGTGGCTCCTCGAGCAGCGTGAGCTTCTCGATTCCTGCATTGCGGGCGGCTTCGGTGGTCAGCTCGCGCGCTTCCACATCAAACGAGCCTGGCACGGTGAGGACAATTTCTTGACGCTCGAACCGCGTTTCCTCATCAGTTCCGATTGCGGCGTTCCAAGCGTCGCGCAGATGCATCAGGTAACGGGCGGACGCTTCCACTGGAGAGATCATCGGCTGGGGTGGCTGTGCTTGCGCGGGCAGGATATGGGCGCGGCGATGCACGCCCGGATGGGAGAGCCACGATTTGGCCGAGGAGACTTGGCGACTCGGCACAAGGGCTCCCTGTTCGCGGGCAAGCACACCGGTGACCATGGGCGGCCGCTCATTCCATGTGGCACTCACGCCGCCGGCTGACAACTCCTCTTCGGTCGGGAAGTAAAGAAATGAAGGAAGTGCGTCAAGCGTGCCAACTTCACCCGGCGCCACCAACTGCGGTATCGGGAACACACGAATAAGCGAGGCGGCATCCGCGGCATCCTGAGTGTCTATGTACGCCACGACAGAATTTGTCGTGCCCAGATCAACACCGATCAGATAGCGAGATTGCACCAACGACTCACTGGCTGGTCTTTTCGCGAATATTCAGCTCGAGCTTCCAGCGGTGGCCTTCGCGGGAAACGCACCAGACCTCGAGCGTCCCGAGTTCGGTGACCCGAGTCTCGAGGCGCACCGGCACAACCTTTCCCTGCAGTCCATCAAGTTGCAGCGTGACCTGCAGGGGACTGCGTTCCTCGATATCGTCACCCCAATCTTCCAGCAGGCTGCCGACTTGGTCCTGCTTACGAACGCTGGAACTCAGAAAGCGGAACTCGGCCGGCTCGCCGACAACGAGTCCAAACTCTCGGTCAGGAATCGTGGCCTCGCTGCCCTCCTCCATGCCAAAGGGAACGACACAAAGCGCCTTGAGGGGAGCTTCCATCCCGGGCACCGCAGGCATTGAGCTTTCAATGCCGATGTAATAGGTTCGGGAGGCACCACTGCGAATACGCACCCCACGACCGCGACGTGCTCTGCCGTAGTACGCAGCGCCGCGTGCGACGGCGTGCTCCAGGTCGCAACCTTCTAAAATGTGTTCTGGCCCGAGCGCCTCGAATCCCTCTTGCCGCAACCAACTGTTCAGCACCTCGACCACACGCTCACGCAGGACCCTCGCTTTCATCACTCCACCGTTGAACAGGACGTGCGTGGGACAGGCAAGTCCGCTGCTACCGCGCCGGATGCCCGCCACCTCAGGACTATTGCGAACCTGCTCCGACAGGAACCGTGCGAGGTGCTTCGTGATCGCTGGGTCAGCCGCATACGGCAGGCCCAATTCCTGAAACCCAACACGGCGTTGCCGCGCAGGTAGTTGATCGCTCGAAACGTGGGGGAAGAATCCTTCCACCAGGATCTGGTTGAGGTCCTCAAGCGACAATTCCGTTTTGATCGTGCCACCGACGAGCTTTGCTCCCTTCCCCAATAAGATGATTGGGCACGTCTGCATCGTAGGCAATTCGAACAGCTTTTCCTTGGCTATTCGACAGTGATGCCACAAGGCCTGCAACTGCCAGATGTCGATGCGACTGCCCGCGGCTTCTAACCGCTGTTGAAGAGAGCGCGCCAGCGCCAGATCCATGTTATCGCCGCCCAGCAGAATGTGGTCACCCACCGCGACGCGCTTTAGCGTCAGCTCGCCGTGCTCTTCGGAGACCAGAATGAGGCTGAAATCCGTCGTACCGCCGCCAATGTCGCACACCAGCACGAGGTCGCCGACCTTGATTCGCTTGCGCCAAGTATCGGCATGGGATTCCAGCCACGCATAAAAGGCCGCCTGAGGTTCTTCCAGCAACGTGGTCTGGCGAAAGCCAGCCTGTTCGGCGGCACGCAAGGTCAATTCGCGCGCTTCTTCGTCGAAGGAAGCAGGCACCGTGAGGAACACGTCCTGTTCCGCGAGGGTGAGCGGCTCTTGTTCTCCGGCCTCGCTGCTGTCCCACACGTTGCGCAGGTATTGCAGGAATTGAGATGACGCCTCGACGGGCGACAACTTAGGCACGTCTTCGGGAGCTTGCCAGGGCAAGATAGGCGCGGTTCGGTTCACTGCTGCGTAGGACAGCCAGGATTTGGCGGAGGCTACCAGACGGTTCGGATTTTCCGCGCCCCGCTTGCGCGCCAGTTCGCCGACGACAAACTTCGGCTCGGGTTGCCATGGCAAAACGAGACTGCCCTTCGGAAAATCGAATTCGCCCGGGATGTAGAGAAACGACGGTAATAAGGTGCGCTCGGCCACTTCGTTTGGCTCCACAACCTGTGGAATGCTGCGGACTTCGATTCGGCTATTCTCCTCGTCCGCAGTGGCGTCGCAGCGCGCCAGCGCCGAATTTGTAGTTCCCAAGTCGATACCGATGATGTATTTGGTTGCCAACGACAATCTCCTCGCTTCGAATCCTCATCTGCCGGCCAGATGCGCATCAGCGGTTATGGAATTTCCACCTCAGCCGGCGCAATCACCATGCGGCCAGAACCTTGCGGCAAGGGCGGCAAATTCACCTCCTTCACATGCCAGCCCTTGTGTCGTAACACACCGCGAACCGGAGGCGCTCCGGTCACGTTGCCAAGCAATTTGATGGCGGATGCATCGAAACCGGCTTGCACTGTAACCGGCTGATTCTCTTCTGACTTCAGAATCGGCTCCAGCTTTACATAATGATCGAGCACCTTACGGCACGCTTCGTGAATCGTGCGCACGGCGGCCCCGAGCTGCGCATCAGGATAGGGGGAGATGTTCTCTGCCAGGAAATCGATGAGGCGCCCGTCTCGTTGTAATATCGCGAGCATCTGCACAGCGCGGTCGAATGTTTCGGCAGCGCGTTCCGCCTCCTTGGGGCGAGATATAGAAGACGGAGCAGTCGCTGGCGTCCGAGGATCTGGGCCAGGAGTTTTGACTCGCTTCTCAACGATCTCGTTGGGAATGTCGCCGTGGAACAAGATTGAAA
>Ga0126379_10002581_pt1 | contig 11563 bp, 10 predicted proteins | sample PanSoiMetPlot_24_FD_92640 | JGI IMG/M metagenome (GOLD analysis project Ga0126379, IMG submission 92640) | Tropical forest soil microbial communities from Panama - MetaG Plot_24 | ecosystem: Environmental > Terrestrial > Soil > Tropical forest > Bulk soil | place: Panama | collected 2016-02-17
CGCGTAAACGAGTTTCCGCTTCGTGGTTCGGCAGGCGTGCCGCTCCCTGCCGCGCGGCCGGCAAGCGCGGCGGGAATTTGTCGAGCCCGTAGATTCGCGCGACTTCCTCGATCAAATCAATTTCGCGCTCGACTTCCGCGCGCCAGGAGGGCTGTCTGCATTCCCACTCGGCCAAAATCGAGTTTTCCGCGCCACGGCTATGGTCCACGCGAAAGGGGGCGAAACCGAGCGCGCTGAGGCTGGCTTCGATTTGCTTGTCGGGAACATCCGCGCCCATGACGCGAAGAAGTTCCTTGCGAGTCATCTGAATTTTCTTGGGCGCGTGCTTGCCGGGATAAACGTCCACGACTCCTGCGAGGAGTTCTCCAGCGGCAAGCTCCAGAATCAGTTCAGCGCAGCGGCGCGAAGCCACTTCCGCCATTTCGGGGTCGGCGCCACGGCCGAAGCGCGTTGAAGCTTCGGTGTGCAATTTCAGAAAGCGAGCCGCGCGGCGAACCGGAACTGGCTCGAACCAGGCGCACTCGATCAACACATTTTTTGTTGAAAAGGAGATTTCCGTTTCGGCGCCGCCCATGATTCCACCGATTCCGATAGCGCGCGCGCCGTTGCCGTCGGAAATCATGCAAATGCCGGGATCGAGCTCACGTTCAGTGCCGTCGAGCGTGCGGATTCTTTCTTTGAGTTTCGCTGCGCGAACGACAATCTTATGGTCGCGAACTTTGTCGTAATCGAATGTGTGGAGCGCGTGGCCGAGTTCGAGCATTACGTAATTCGAAATGTCCACAACATTGCTGATGCTGGCGACACCGGAAGCTTCGAGTCGGTCCCTCAGCCATTTGGGCGAAGGCTGAATCTTCACGTTGCGAATCACGCGCGCTGTGAATCGGCCGCAAAGCTCCGGCGCTTGAATTTCGACCTTGACTACATCACTGGCCTTGGCGGGGCTCTCGGCGGGCTTCGATGATACGTGCTTCAGGGAGAGCTTATAGATCGCAGCCACTTCGCGTGCAATTCCGTAGTGGCCAAGGCAGTCGGGACGGTTGGAACCGACCTCCGCATCAATGACCGCGCCATGCGGTCCGTTTTCGACGCTCGCGATGTTCGTCCCCGAAAGCGCAAGCCGCGAGGCAAGCTCCTGCGGCGGCGCGGTCACGTCGACGAAATCCTTCAGCCAGTTGTAGACGACCTTCATTCCTTTTCCTTCAGCGAATTGCCACGCCAGCAATGTGTGGCGAGAGAATTGGCAGAAGCGTAGGCGCTCGAAAATGGTGGAGCTCCATCTTAGAGAAGCCTGCACCCTCGATAATCGTCCAAGTCTCGCGGTTGGGATGACATCCCACCGCAAAATGAACGAGCAACGGCCTGAACCAGTCCTGCAAGCGTCTCAGCCACGTTCCTCGCGGCGCGGCCACATGCTCGATAAACACAAAATGTCCCTCGGGCTTGAGCACGCGACGAATTTCCTTGAGCACTCGTCCAACGTCTTGGACCGAGCAAAGAACCAGGGTGCATACGACAGCGTCAATGCTCTGGTCAGCCATATCCAGCTGCTCGGCATTCCCCGTGCGCAAATCCACTTGCAAACCGCATCGTCCCGCTTCTTTCTCCAAATAGGCCCTCATGTAAGGATTCGGCTCGATGCCAATCCATTGCACGCTGGGATCGTAGTGCTTTAGGTTGACGCCTGCGCCCGGCCCAATTTCCAGCACCCTGCCCCTCAGGCCAATCAGCAAAGGGCGCTTTCGAGCCGCCATTAAGCGCTCATATTTCGCGTTGATCCTCAGAAGCAAGAACGCAAAGACGCGGGCCCGCCAGCCGCTATGCGCCTGCGAAGAGCGATCCGGCGTCACCGTCATTTCCATCGAAACCGAAGTGCTCATGGGAACTGTCGCAGGAAGCGCACATCGTTTTGGAAAAAAACCTGGATGTCGTCGATGCCGTAGCGCAGCATGGCCAGGCGGTCAATACCCATGCCGAATGCGAAGCCGCTGACTTTTTTGGGATCGTAATCGACGAAGCCATAGACGGCGGGATCCACCATGCCCGCGCCGAAAAGTTCGATCCAGCCCGCCCCCTTGCATTTGGAGCAAGCGCCGCCGCCTGCGGCCGTGCCGCTCCCGCCACAGAAAATGCAGGACACATCAAATTCGACAGACGGTTCCGTAAACGGAAAATAGCTGGGGCGGAAACGCGTTTTCACACCGGCCCCAAAGAACTGCTTCACGAAATATTCGATCGTGCCAGTGAAATCGCAGAACGTGATGTCGGTATCGACTGCTAAGCCTTCCACCTGATGAAACATGAAGGAATGCGTGGCGTCGGGATTGTCGCGGCGATAAACCTTGCCCGGAACGATGACGCGCACCGGCGGCTTCCGCTTCTCCATGGCGCGAATCTGCATCGGAGAAGTGTGCGTGCGCAATAGAAGAGGCGTCGCGGCGCCTTTGGGCAAGTCGATATAAAACGTGTCCATGTCGTCGCGGACAGGATGAAACTCCGGAATATTCAGCGCCTCGAAGTTGTAGTAAGGCGTTTCAATTTCCGGGCCTTCCACAACGGAAAAGCCAATGGAAAAGAAAATGTCTTCGATTTCCTGGAAGACTTGACAAATCAGATGATGCGAGCCTATGGGATGAATGACGCCGGGAAGCGAGAGGTCCACCCGCTCCCGCGCCACTGCGGCCTCTTCGGCGCCGGACTCGATGGCGGCGCGGCGAGCTTCGATTTGGGATTCCACATGAGAGCGGAGCTCGTTCAGAGAAGCGCCGACGGCCCGCTTTAGCTCGGGCGTGGCAGGCTTCAACCAGTTGTCGGTGATTTGCGTAAGCACACCGGATTTGCGGCCCAGCCAGCGATCGCGGAAGACCTTCCAAGTGGATTCGTCGCACGCGCAAGCGCAGTCGTCGTCGAAGCGCCCGCGCAGGTCCGCGAACAGAGCCGTCAGTTCCTCGGGCCGAGTGACCCCAAGCTGAACGAGGGGCAATCCAGTTTTGTTCTCTTGTGCCTTCATCACGCCTGATTGCGAACTGCGCGGGACACAATGCACCGCGTTCCGCGCCCGTTGAACTGCGAAAAAAAAGAACGCCCCTGGGGCCTAGGCCGATTTCTTTTGCAGCGCTGCCGCGGTTTTGGCTTTTTCCGCAATCTGCGCAAAGCCCGCGGCGTCCTTAACGGCAATGTCCGCAAGGACTTTGCGATCCAGCGCCACGCCCGCAGCTTTGAGTCCGTGAATCAACTGGCCATAAGTCAAGCCGTTGAGCCGTGCGGCCGCGCCGATGCGCTGAATCCACAAGCGGCGGTACTGGCGCTTCTTGTTGCGGCGATCACGGAAAGCATAGCGGCCGGCCCGATTAGCCGCTTCCTGAGCGGACTGGTAGAGCTTGCTCTTGGTGAGGAAAAAGCCCTTCGTCCTTTTAAGGTACTTCTTGCGCCGAGCCCGGCGCTTGGTGCCGCGTTTTACGCGTGCCATGGGTTTGCTCCTTTATCAATCGTGGGAAACAAAACGAGTTGCGGAGAAGCGCAGCGAGGCGCGTCGCGCAACGGGTTTGTTTCCGGTGTGGTGCGAGTAGCGCCGCGTTCCCGCGGTGACGGCCCAAAGGCCGTCGCTACGTGTCCCGACCAGGTCGGGACAAATCGGCCGGCAGGCACCCGTGAAGCGCTGCCTAGCACGAAAATTGTTGTCTAAAACGTTGGAACGTCGCAACGTCTCAGCGTCGAAAGAAAATCTAGCCGTACGGCAGCATCTGCTTGATGCTGGCCGCGTCCTGCGCGCTGACCGCCGTCAGCTTCTTCAGCTTGCGCATGCGCCCAGATGCCTTTAGGCCGGTAAAGTGGCGCTTGGCGGTATGTCCGCGCAAAATCTTGCCGCCCGCGGTAACCTTGAAGCGCTTGCGCGCGCCGCGATGCGTCTTCAACTTCATTTTCGGTTTTGAAGCGTTTCTTGGCATTGCTAAAAATCCTCTCTTGAACCCAAACTGACGGCCCTTCGACCGAGTTGGGATAAACAGAAACCCGTTCCCACAGCATCCCTACTGCGCGTTGAAACGCGCGGGTTAGTGTGCCTGTTGCGCAGCCGTTTGTCCCGCAGACCGGGACACGCCGGCACCCTTTTTGGGCGCGAGCAATGCCACAAGAACATTGCCTTCCATGCGCGGCATAGTCTCAATCTGACCCTGATCGCCAATTTCGAGCAGCAAGCGATCCATCTTGGCGCGGCCCACCTCCTGGTGCGCCATTTCGCGCCCGCGATGAAAGATCATAGCGCGCACTTTGTGGCCGTCGCCGAGGAAGCGAATTATCTGATTCTTGCGAACCTGATAATCGTGCTCCGCGGTGTTGGGCCGAAACTTGACTTCCTTCAGTTGCGAACCGCGGCTGCTCTTGCGCTGTTCGTGGGCCTTCTTGTTCTGCTGATACTGATATTTCCCGTAGTCGGTGATTTTACAGACCGGCGGGTCGGCTGTAGGAGAAATCTCCACCAAATCGAGCCCCCGTTCCCGGGCCAGCCTCATAGCCTCGAAAGGCTGCATGACGCCGAGCTGCGCACCGTCTTCGTCAATCACCCGGATTTCGCGCGCCCGGATGCGCTCGTTTACGCGCGTGCGGTCACTCGGCCGGAAGTTGCGTTCAGCGATAAATCCCCCTCAAGAGCGATAGGCACCTGCTTTCCCCGGTTTGACCAGGAGCTGGCCCCCAAATACACAAACACCGATCCACGGATCGGACGGCACCGAGGACGAGTTGGAAAGTATAGCATGGCGGACGCGTTGCGCCGCAATAGGGTGCAAGGGTCAGGACGTTAATTTCAGCTCCTTCCCGGTACATCGTATGACGGCGCGAATTTGCGAACCTGCGGCCTTGGAGATGGCTACGCCGAGCCCAAGCTGATCCGCGGTCTTCGCCAGGACATCGGGATCTGTGGTGACGAGTTCGAAACTTTCCAGGTGGCAACCTCGAGGTGCGTCGACCGACGGATGCGTTGTGTCGGCACCCCACGCAATGAAGAACGGAAGCAAGCCGCCGCGATCGTCCTTGAGCCGGAGCGCTTTCCAGTGAAGCACCTTGCCATCCGGCCTCTGGCGCGAACCGGGCCGCGGACCTTCGAATTCAATTCCATTCTGGCGCAATCGCTCGGAGAATTGCTCCAAGTCGTCGCGATGCGCCGCCCACCCGATGAGGCGCGGCTCCTTCAACTTGGCGATCACCGAGTATTGCTGCACCCCGGATTGTTTGGGATCGGGCGCGATGATTTCCAGGTAGCGGCGGGGATTTAGTTCTTGTGGGCTGCGTTCACCCAGCGAAATCAGGGCGTTTTGCGTGCCGCTCCCCGGATGGACGCCGCCGAAGGCAGCCCGGACCCCGGTGTGCTCCTCAACGAACGCGATGCCTTTATCGAGGTCGTCACAGCCAAGAAGAAGGTGATCGAGCAAAGAAGGGACCGGATCTGCGGCCCAGGAGAGGGAAGGTGTAAGTGCCGCACCAGCGGTAAAAGCAAGAAATGCTCTCCGCGAGATATTCTCCATTTTCCACCCTCCCGTAAATCGAAGACTACTCGTTTGACCCTCAATGGTGGAGTGTGTTGCTCCGACGACTTTAAGCACGCGATGCCGACGCCGGTTTGTATGCGCGAATGTAGGCTCTACGGCTTTGGTACTCGACTTCCGGCGGATACGGATTGCGCTCAAGCGAGTCTTCAATGGCAAAACCGACGAGGCCGAGATAGCGCTCGACCTCTTTCCTAGCGTAGAAGACCAGGTCCAGCGAAACTTCGAAGCCCCAAAGATTTTCTTCGTGCAAAACTTCGAGGCCGATGTGAAATGCGAGGAAGAGCTGGCCGCCTGGCCTTAGCGCGCGGAACATTTCGCGAAATGCCTGGAGAATATCCGTTTTCGGAATGTGCACGATGGAATAGAAAGCCACGATGGCAGCCCACCCGCCGTCTGCCACGTCAAGCGCCAGCATGTTGCCCCGCTGGAATTCGATGGCAGGGTTCAATTTGCGTGCCTGTTCGAGCATACCCGGAGAAAGATCGATGCCAAAAATGTCCACGCGGCGGTCATGCAGATAACGCGCTACATGCCCCGGGCCGCAGCCCAGTTCGCAAACGCGGCCGGCTCCTTTGACGCGCGCCGCGAACTCATCGAGAAGCATGCGGTCAAGCGGCTTGTGCTCGAGTTCGCCGGCGATTCTCGCGGTGTATTCCTCGGCGATACGGTCATAACTGGCTTGGCAGTCGGAAAGCTTCTGAGGATCCATGGGCCCCCGCGAGACTGGGTAAACGTCCGAGGTTATCTCAGATTTTGTCTAAACGCTAACAGTTGCGCTTTTCAGTCCTCGTTTGCAGAGGTAGGCGTGCCAGAAGAGACGGGCGGCAACAGCGCGCCAGGGACGCCAAGGTGCGCTGAGCGCTTCGAGCTTTTCCGGCGAGGGGCGTTTGCGCAGGCGCTTCACTTCCTGCACGGCCGTGGCAAGCGCGAGATCGCCTGTTGGCCAAATATCCGGACGTCGCAGCGCGCTCAGAAGATAAATGTCAGCGGTCCAGCGGCCAATGCCCTTGAAGGCTACGAGCATTTTGTGCGCGGAATCGTCCGGGAGGTCGTGAAGATAGCCCAAGTCGAAGTGACGGCGTGCAAGCGATTCGGCGAGCAGGCGCGTGTAGAGCGTTTTCTGCCGGCTGAAACCAATGCGCAGCAACTCCGCGTCGTTCAACTTCAAGAACCCTCTCGGGGTCAACGGCTTCACCGCAGCTTGCAGCCGGTCGAAAGCCGCCTTCGCAGAAGCAAGAGAAACTTGTTGTTCGAGGATGATGTAAACGAGAGTGGGGAATCCAGGCTCGCGCACCCACAGCGTCGGCTGGCCGTAATTCTGGACGACTTCCGCCAAGCGTTCGTCACGGTCTGTGAGAAGACGCACTCCCTGAGAAAAGACTTCCTCGTTCAGCATCGGGTGCGAGTTTTTCATGGCTGGAAGTCAGCGAAATCCACTGGAAATTCAGCTTATGGTGCGGGAGGCGGCTTCACGTTGAAGCGTTTCTACCACTTCGGCGAGTGGCTTGGGGCCGAGGTCGCCTTTGCTGCGATGGCGCACGGAGACGGTCCCAGCTTCAGCTTCTTTGGCGCCCACTACCAACATGTAAGGAATCTTCTGTAATTGCGCGTCGCGAATCTTGGCGGGCAATTTTTCGTTACGGTCGTCAAGATGGACACGCAGGTTGTGGTTCTTGAGCGTTTCGGCCACGTGCTTCGCGTAATCGGCTACTTTCTCGCTAACCGGACAAATCTCCACCTGTACCGGAGCGAGCCACAATGGAAACGCTCCCGCGTAGTGCTCGATCAAGATGCCGAAGAAGCGCTCGACGGAGCCGAGCAGCGCGCGGTGTACCATCAGAGGCTGATGCTTGGCGCCGTCCTCGGCAACGTATTGCAATCCGAAGCGCGCGGGCAGATTGAAATCAAACTGCACGGTCGTGAGCTGCCAGGGACGTCCGATGGCGTCAATAAGTTTGACGTCAATCTTAGGTCCATAGAACGCTGCTTCGCCCTGGATTTTCTTGAATGGGATGTTCATGTGCTGCATCGTGTTGGCGAGGGCAGCGCTGGCGCGATGCCAGTCTTCCGGCTTCCCAGCGTAATTTTCCGGATGCGCGGGATCCCAGTCGGAAAGTTCAACTTCGAGTTTATCGAAGCCGAAATTCTTCATCACCGCAAACGCAAAGTCCACGCACGCCTCGACTTCCGATTCGATTTGCGAAGGCATGCAAAAGATGTGTGCGTCGTCCTGTGTGAAGCCGCGGACGCGCAGCAAGCCATGCAATACGCCGCTGCGTTCGTAGCGGTAAACGGTGCCAAGCTCAGCCAGCCGCACAGGCAAGTCGCGATAGCTGTGCAGCTTCGATTTATAAATCAAAATGTGGCCCGGGCAATTCATGGGCTTGAGCTGGTAATCAGCCTTTTCTACCTCGACCGGCGCGAACATGCTGTCTTTGTAAAAGCCGGTGTGGCCGCTGGTTTTCCAAAGATCAAGCCGCATGATGTGCGGCGTAAAAACGACGTCGTAGCCCCGCTTGAGCAACTCGTCGCGCAGCCAGTCTTCGACGATTTTGCGAATCAATCCGCCTTTGGGATGCCAGAAAATCAAGCCGGGACCCGCCTCTTCCTCAATGCTGAAGAGGTCCAGTTCCGCGCCGAGCTTGCGATGATCACGGCGCTTGGCTTCTTCCAGACGATGCAGATGTTCGTCCAGTTCTTTTTGCGTGAAAAACGCGACCGCGTAAATGCGCTGGAGCTGCGGATTGCCTTCCCGGCCTTTCCAGTAAGCGCCGGCAACGTTCATTAACTTGAACGCCTGAATGCGCTTGGTGGACGGAATGTGCGGGCCACGGCAGAAATCCATGAATTTACCGGTGGTATAAAACGAAACCATCGGCTCCGCGGCTTTTTCTTCCACCAGCTCACATTTAAAAACTTGATTGGACCTTTTGTAGAGATCCAGAGCCTCGGGCTTGGGAATCAGCTTGCGCTCGTTCGGCAAGTCCTGAGCGGCAAGTTCATGCATCTTTTTTTCGATTTTGGCGAGGTCTTCCTGAGTGAAAGGCTCGTCCCGCAAGAATTCGTAGAAAAACCCAGTGTCCACCGGCGGGCCAATGCCTAACTTGACGTCGGGATACAGCTCCATAACCGCGGCGGCAAGGAGATGCGCCGCGGAATGACGAAAGACGAAGAGCGCGTCGGGGTCTTTTTCTGTGAGGATTTGCAGCTTCACGTCACGCTCAAGCGGCCGGCGCAAATCGACGAGTTCGCCTTCACCGTCATTCGGCTGGGCAACGCGGGCCACGAGCGCCGCATCGGCAAGGCGTGGCGAAATGCCGCGCGCAATGTCCGCCGGAGTGGTGCCCTTGGGGACATCTTTGACACTGCCGTCCGGCAATGTGATGTGGATATGCTCCATGCGAGCCCTTCGTAGGAAAGAGAAACAATAAGCTTATCGGCGCTGTGTACTCAGGTCAAGACACGTAAACTGCCGCGTAAAATCGGGCCGAGGTTAACAAAAAAGCTGAGATTACGATTCGAACGTCCACCGACCGCCAGCCATGGTGCGCTCTACAGGAATATTGACGAGCGTAGCAGCATTCTCCTTCAATGGATCGCGGCCGAGAACGACGAGGTCCGCGAGCTTGCCCACTTCAATCGAGCCCTTGAGATTTTCTTCGTAGGAAGCGTAAGCGCCGTGCAACGTGCCCACGCGAATCGCTTCTTCCACGGTGATTTTCTGTTTCGGTCCCCAGACATTGCCCTTCAAGTCCGTGCGCGTGACTTCCGATTGCAGCGCCATCATCGGGATGAATTCTCCCGGCGGATAATCCGAAGCTTGCGTGGGGCGAATACCGGCGTCAATGAAACTGCGCAGCGCAAACATGTGATTGAGGCGTTCGGCGCCGTAATAGCGCATCTTTTCGCCGTGATAGTAAACGTAGGTTGAAAACGGCGTGGGTATGGCGCCGAGCGCCTTGATACGTGCAATGAGACTGTCGTTCACCACCGTGCAATGTTCGAGACGAAAGCGCGGATCGCGCCGCGGGCTTTCCTTTTGCAAACGCTCGTAAACGCGAAGCGTAGTGTCGATGGCGACGTCTCCATTTGCGTGAGTGCCAATCTGCCAGCCGGCGAAATGAGCTTTGCGGCCGTGGGTGTAGAGTTCTTCCTCCGTCATGACCAGGATGCCGTAGTCATCGGGTCGGCCTTCGTAAGGTGTGGAGAGGCGCGCAGTGCGCTCGGAGATGGAACCATCGCAAACCAGTTTGACCGCGCCGACGCGCACCCATTCATCGCCAAGCCCGGTGCGATTGCCCGCCGCGATCATGGGGTCGAGAAAATGAAAATTGATGAAGCAGTAGGCCCGATGCCGCAGATCGCCGGATTCCAGCGCATCCTGGTAAGCACGAAGGTCCGTCGGCGTGCCTTGCGCCTCGGTAGCGGAAGTGATTCCTGTGCGCGCCATCATTTTGGAAATAAGTTTCACGCCCTCGCGGTGATCGTCACGCGTGAAAGTATGAGGAATGGCCTTGTCGAAGAGATCGTTGGCGCTCTCGGCGACGCGGCCGCTCAGCTTTCCAGTCGCCGGGTCATGTTCGATTTTTCCTCCCGGTGGATCTGGAGTCTTCTCATCAATGCCGGCTTTTCGAAAGGCGAGCGAGTTCGAATACGTGGTGTGCCCGCCGCGATGCTGGATATGCACGGGATGATCGGGGACGGCGGCATCCACGTCCGCGACCGTAAGCGGCCGGCCTTCTTCGGTCTTAGTGTCGTCGTATTTAAAGCCGAGAACCCATTCGCCCGGAGGCGTGTTTGCCGCTCGCTCGCGAAGCGCCCTTTGAATCGCGGAAATCGAGCGCAGGTCGCAATCCACCATGCGGAGATGCATCAGTCCGGCTTCAGCAGGATGCGAATGCGCGTCAATAAAGCCTGGAGTAACGGTTTTTCCGCCGAGATCGATTTTCTTGGTCGCAGCACTTGCCAGGTTTAGCACATCCGCGTTACTGCCCACAGCAAGAACCCTGTCGCGCGCAATCGCCACGGCTTGCGCCCGGGGCTCTTTATCATTCACGGTCAAAATGTTTCCGTGGTGAAGGATCAGATCGGGCTTTTCCTGCTCGAGCGGAAAGAGCGAAAACGCAGCAAGCGTGCCGAGAAATTCCCGGCGCGAAGTTCCATCGTTCATGGTAATCCTTTGCGAAGCATGAGAAGAATGCAGCGGATGCTACGACGGCGCTCCGCTAAGGTCAACGCCCGGCGTCTGTTGCCATCGCACCAGGAATTCGCTTCGACAGGGATTCTATCTAGTCCATTCGCCCGCCAAAAGATGCAACCATCGATTCCTTTTCAGTTGCGAATCATGTTGCTTGAGGTCTCTACTTTTCCAACGAGGCGGCCCACAATTTTACCCAGGGGGAGTCCGGATTGAGCGAGAGCGCGTGTTGCACGGCGTCGTGGGTCCTCGTCTTATCGCCTTGTTTGCGGAAGGCTTGTGCAAGCCAGACCCAGGTTTCGCCCTGTGCAGCATCAAGAGCCAACGACTTTTGAAAACTTTCAATAGCCTTGGACACGTCGCCACCGAACATCTTCGGTGCCATCAAGTATTGACGCCCAAGGCTGGCCCAAACAACTGGATTCTTGTCATCGAGAGCCATGGCCCTGGCATTCTCTTCTTTGACCTTGGGACCAAACTTGGGCCCTGCAAACATGGGCGTCCCCAAGCCAATTTTTCGCCCGTAAAGGTCGGCGAGCAAACTGTGAGCGTCCGCAGATTTGTCATTTAGCTGAACCGAGTGCTGAACAAGATCGATTGCCTTATCTACGGCAGCCACCTCCGACTTCTTGTCTTTCTTCATTTCATGGACATCCGCAAGGTAGGCATTGACTCTTGCCAAGTCCAAATAGCTGACCGCGTCCTTGGGGTCCTGGGCAATCTTTTCCTCCAACTGGCTTTTCAAAGATTGCAGCCGCGACTCGTCATGGGTCTTGCGGGCGGCCTCGACAGCAGAGTGCAGCGGCGCGTCATCGGCCCG
>Ga0126379_10002582_pt1 | contig 11559 bp, 7 predicted proteins | sample PanSoiMetPlot_24_FD_92640 | JGI IMG/M metagenome (GOLD analysis project Ga0126379, IMG submission 92640) | Tropical forest soil microbial communities from Panama - MetaG Plot_24 | ecosystem: Environmental > Terrestrial > Soil > Tropical forest > Bulk soil | place: Panama | collected 2016-02-17
CCGTCCCACGCGCTCGTGGCACCCGCGATCGGCTGCTCGGTCGTCTGCGAGTTGCCGAAGACGATCATCATGTTGGGCGGAGCGGTGATGCGCCTCAGGAGGTCCTTGTCGTCGGCGGAGGCGGGGAGCGCGAGCAGGAGAAGCGCTGCGCCCGCGGCGGCCGGGTAAGTTATCCGGAGTTTCCTCGACATCGTTACCTCCGAGGATTGCTGATTCCGTGAACTAATCCGGGACCTTGAGCTGCTGCGGGTAGATCGCGATCTGTGCGTCGATGCTCTTGCTGGCCTGGATGGCGGTAGAGGCGGCGGAGGAGGTCACGGCGTAGACGTTCTCGACGATCTGCGTGCTGCCGTAGCCCGCTCCGACGCTTTCGAAAGCGTCGCCGGGACGGATGGTGTAGAGAAGCAGGAGGGGCTGGCTGATGGTGACCTGGAGGTCGGGCGTGGAGAGGCTCGGGTAGTGGCTGGAAACGCCCACCGGCATCGCCCCGCCTGTGTAGTTGAAGGAGTTGCTCAGCATCGCGCCGGCGTACTCGATGCCGGAGTCGGCCGCGTAGAGGACCTTGGAGATCTTCGTGTCGGTGGAGGCGAGAAGCTGCTCGATCGAGGTCGTGAACATCAGGCCGATTCCCATCACGGTCACGACGAAGACCACGAGGACCGCGAGGATCAGGGCCACTCCTTCTTCGCGTCGGCGAGTCCGGCGTTTCATGGGTAGTTCCTCAGCGATACGGCGAGCGAAAGCGCGCGCCGCCGGTAGGGGCGGTTCGTGATCGATGGGCTCGAGAAGGAGACGGCGGCGGAGTCCAGGATCCGGATGCCGCGCGCGCCCGGGCCGTCGTAGACCATATCGGGATGGGCGGCTTTGACGACCAGGGAGATCCAGACCGAGCGCAGGGCCGCCGTGGCGAGCTGGCCCCCCGTCGCGACGGGCCCCGCGGTGTCCACGAAGGCCTGGACCTGCGGCGACGTGGTACCCGAGATCGGCAGGGTCGCCTCGATCTCGCCGTCCACGTTCCCGACCCACTCGTCCTTGTTGGAGGCGCTGGTGTCCACCCGGACCGGCGAGAGCCCGCCGTCCGGGGTGCTGCCGTCGATTCCATCGACGCCGTAGGCGACCTGGAAGTCCTCGACTTCCTCGACGAGCGTCTGGACCCGGTAGTTGCCCGACGTCGGATCCAGGAGCGCCTCGGCCAGGGAGGGGTGCGTGTCCGTCACGGTGCCGGTCGCGTCGGCCGGGCCCTCGTCCACGAAGAAGGTGATGTCGTCCACCGCGCCGCCCGTGACCGGCTTGGTGAGAACGGGAGAGCCCGTCCCGGGCGCGTCGAGCTTCCGGGCGCCAGTGTCGGAGGGGTCCATCGTGAACGTGAAAGTGGTCGACGTCTGCGTATACCAGGAGCCGGTCGTGTCCACGCGGCCCACGAAGTACAGGGGAACGAGGACGTTGACCCCGTTGGCCGTGACGATCTGGTTGGTCCCGTCCTGCACGACGAAATAGAAGGGGGCCGTCGCGCGCGCGATCGAGGGCGTGCCGCCGTTGGGGAAGTTCTGGATCCCCGAGGCCGTCACCGAGGGGATGGTGACGGTCATCGCCGCGGTGCCGTCGCAGGGGGTGCACGTGACGTCGACGGGGCTCAGGGCGTACAGGTCGCCCTGGATGATTCCCCGCACCCGGATGACGTCGGTGCCCTGCCGGATGAAATGCCGCGCGCCGTCGAGGTCCGTCAGCGAAGTCCCGCCCGGCGCGTTGTTGACCGCCGGGAGGATCGCGTTTCCGAAGTAGAGCCCGCCGACCCGCGCCTGGCGGATGACGCGGCCCGCCGCGGAGAGCCCGACCCGGACGGCGTCCTGCGCTTCGGCCACGTCGGTCTGCTGGCGAGTGAGCCTGTTGGACGCGTCCATGAGCTCATAGAGCCCGATCATCGAGATGACGCCGACGACCAGCGCGACGACGAGCTCGATCACGGTGACGCCCCGCTGCCCGGCGAGCCTATTCATTGGGGAACCTCAGCAGGAGCGACTGCGTCGTCTGCCGCAGCCCAGGAAAAGGCCCTTGATTCGGCCGGACCGTGACCGTCACGAGCTTGCCGACATACGACGCCGGGGCGGTGACGCGGGTCGCGAGCGTGGCGTCGAACAGCTCGACCGTATACGTGCGCACGTAGGGGTACGCGTACCAGCCGGGCCCGGGCGAGGTCGTGGCAAAGGAGACGTTCCCCGTGGAAGGCTCCTGCCAGGAGGGCAGGTCGTTGTTGCACGCGGCGTTGACCGCCACGATGCTTCCGGCGCCGGTCGTCGTGGTCCCGGTCGGGACGGCGGCGTTGGCCCCGTCGGGGACGCTGGTGCGGGCGTCCCCGCGCGGATAGCCGGTCAGCTCCTCGAGCTTTTCGCGCGCCAGCGTGTTGGCGTTGGAGAGCTGGTAGGAGGAGGCGGCGGTCCGGATCGCCCCGCTGAAGAGGGGCATCACGCTCAAAAGCGTCAGGGCAAAGACGGTCAGCGCGATGAGTACCTCGACGACCGTCATGCCGCGCTGCCGCGCGAGCCGCCGCATCTTCCTCAATTCCACGTCCACCCATCCGTGACGTAGCCGCGGCCGTCGACGTACTTGTCCAGGCGGCCCTTCCCGCTCAGATCGCTCGCGACTGTGACGCGGAAGTAATTCTTCCCCGACCAGTCGGCGAAGTAGACGCCCCGGCCCCCGGATGTGGTCGAGGGGCCCGACCCTCCGTCTTCGGGCGGAGCGATCCCGCCCGAAGGCAGGAACACGATCCGATCCGTCAGCCCGGCGTTGCCGCCGTAGGTGTCGAAGTGAACGGCGTCGCCGAGGTCGTCGGCGGTGCCCCCCTGCTTCCAGAAATGCACGTAGGAGAGGGAGACGTCCGCGAGGGTCGGCTCGTCGGTCGCCGGCGAAGTCGCGAAGGTCCCCGTGTCCTGGACGTTGTTGCCCGCCGCCGCGGCCTCGTCGGCCGGCAGCGGCACCGTCGCATCGTTGGCGCGGTCCTGGAAAGCCTTCAACCGGATCCGCCCGTCCGGACCCCGGCTGATCTCGACGACCACGTTCGTGGACCTCCGGACCGCCTCGAGTCTCGCCAACGTGATGATCTGGCGGGCGGCCGCGCAGGCGGCGAGGTCCTCGGACCGCCTGATCAATTTGCTCGCGACCGGCGCGATGAACGCGGTCAGAATGCCGATGAGAAAGAAGACGACGAGAAGCTCGGCGAGCATGAATCCGCCTGCCGCCCGGGTAGTCGTTTTCCCTTTGCTACCCCGCCTCACCTCGGTTCTGCAGCGGCAGATCCCCATGCCTGTCAGATAAGCGTGGAAGGATGCTTGTCTCGTGCCATCCGGGCAGACTTTCGCCCGAGGTACACCGTTTATCGATTGCCCCCACGACAGCTCCCCGACCATTCCGTTCGTCGGGTGAACACTCCGGACCCGACGACCAAAGAATTTTAGATCGGACGCTGCCTGTCTGGGCAGTAGACAATAGTCGAAGATACCAATGGTCCCACCACCACGGCGTGCATCTAGCGAGTTTTGTGCCCTGACCCTTCGATCGTCGTAACCCTTTCTTCAGAAAAGAAATGGCCACGTTGACGCGGTGGCCGTCCGCCGCGGCCAAGAGAGAAAGCGTAACTTTTGGTGACGGAGGGTGACTCGATTCAGCGCGCCAGGTCCGCGTTCCAATTCAGGACGACGGTCGTCGGGCGCAGCGACTCCTTGCCCAGTGGTGCGATCAGGAGGAAGCGATTTCCATCGGCCGCCGGCGTGTACTTGTTGCGGGCGATGCCAGGCACAACTCTCGCCGGGAAAAGCGCCTTCGGGATCCCGGCTTTGAAAGAATCGCCCTCCTGGACTTCCACCGCCATCAATTTCTGGTCGGCGGAACGGTAGAAGATCTCCTTCCCGTCGGCGCGCCACGCGGGGTCGGTCCCCCCGGCGTTGGAGACCTGGAACTTGCCGCTTGGGGTCGGGAAGGACTGGGCGTAGATCTCATTCTGGCCCGACTCGTTGGACTGATAGACGACCCATTTTCCGTCGGCCGAGAAGTGCGGGGACACCTCCTGGAACTGTCCGACCGCGATGGGGATCGGCTTGCGGTCTCCGGACATCGGCATCGCCCAGGAGTCGTAGCCCGTGTTCTTCCCCTGCTCGCAGTAGGCGACGTAGCGGCCGTCCCGCGACCAGTCGGTCGCGAACTTGTTCCCGTCGGTCTTCAGGAAAGTTTTCTCTTCTCCCTGGCCGCTCGCCGGCTTCTCGAAGAGGTCATAGATACCGTTGCGGTCGGACCGGAACAGGACGGTCGCGCCGTCGGGAGACCAGACCGGGATCTCGTTGTTTCCGCCCCCGAAGGTCAGGCGGGAATTGACTCCCCGCGCGAGGTCGCGGACCCAGATGTCCGATTTTCCGGAGCGGGGGTCGCTCAGGCCGAAGGCGAGGCGGTCTCCGGCCCGGGAGAAGGCGGGATTGAAGTACTCGCCCCGGTCACCCACGGTCTCGATCTCCTTGCCGGACCTTTCGACCAGGAGGAAACGCGCTCCCGACTCGCCGGTCCGGTAGACGAGGATCCCGTCCCGGGAGACGGAGAAACTGGCGAGGCCTACGGAGTCGGTTCCGATCTGCTCGGCCAGGGGAATCGGCTCTCCCTTCGTCTTGATCGCGCGGTCGTCGAACGGCTGCGCGACGAGCGTGCGGTCGCGCAGGAAGAGCAGGTAGCCGGGCGGCGCGTACGTCAGGAGCGTCTGTGCCGGCGCGACGGTTTTGGTCTCGGAGGAATCGAGGGAGGCGGCCCGGTAGGAGCTATCTTCGATCTTCGAGCCGAAGGCCATGTAGAGGAAATGGCGTCCGTCCGGGAGGAACTCGGGCCAGCCGACCTGGGTCTCCTTTCGTGACGCATCGGCCTTCGCAGCGACGGTCGGAGTCCCGCCTGCGGCGGAGACCTTGTAGATCGGATCCGTCCCTGTTCCGTCGTAGAGGATGAGTCCCTGGGAGCTCCAGGAGCCGTCCGCTCCCGTCGGCGCGTCGCAGATCTTCTGCGCCGGGCCGCCGGTCACCTCGATCTTCTTCAATTTCCCTTCCGCCATGAACCCCAGGAAGCGGCTATCCGGAGACCAGAAGGGACGCGCCGCGCCGTCGGTGCCCGCGAGGGGCTGCGCGGCCAGGGCATTCAGGGCGCGGATCCAGATCCGGGTCTTGCCCTCCAGGTCGGTCGCGTTGAACGCCAGGTATCTCCCGTCGGGAGAGATGCGCGGAGCGTCGATGGCGATGACGCCTTCGGGGGTGCCGATCTCGAAACGCGAGAGCCGAGGTTTGGCCGGCGCCCGGCGGACGTAGCCGAAGGCCGCAGCCGCGGCGGCGAGGATTGCGACCGAGGCGACCGCCCAGGCCAGGCGCTCGCGGCTCTTGCGCTTCGCCGCGACGGGCGCGGGCACGCCCGCCTGCGATCCGCCCTCGGCGATCCACTGGAGCTGGAGCTTGACGTCGTGCGCCGTCTGGAAGCGGTCCTCGGGGTCCTTGGCCAGGCACGTCTTGATGACGCGGTTCAAGGCCGGCGGCATCATCGGCGCGATCTCCGTGACCGAGGTCGGATCGTCGCGGAGGATCGAGCCGGCGAGGCTCGCCTGCGTCTTCCCGGTGAACGCCTTCCGCCCGGTCGCCATCTCGTAGAGAACCGCGCCGAAGGCGAAGATGTCCGACCGCGCGTCGGCCTCGCCGCCTTCGAGCTGCTCCGGCGCCATGTACTGGAAGGTCCCCAGCACGGTGCCGTGCTCGGTCAGCGGCTGACTGGGCTGCGCCTGCGTGGCGAGGCGCGAGGCTCCCGAGACCGGCTGCGCGGTCGCCGCGTATTTCGCCAGACCGAAGTCGAGGAGCTTGACCCCCGACTTCGTGACCATGACGTTGCCGGGCTTCAGGTCGCGGTGGACGATGCCCTGCCGGTGCGCCTTGTCCAGCGCGTCGGCGATCTCGATCCCGTAGCGCAGGAGCTGCTCGGTCGGGATCGGCCCCTTGTCCAGCTTCGAGCCGAGCGTCTCTCCCTCGAGGTACTCCATGACGAGGTAATCGGCGTCGCCTTCGCGCCCGACGTCGTAGAGCGCGCAGATGTGGGGGTGCGAGAGCTGCGAGATCGTCTTCGCCTCGCGCTCGAACCGCTGCCGAAGCTCCTCGTTGGTCGTGAGGTGCTCGGGCAGGACCTTGACGGCGACGGTCCGCTCGAGGCGCGTGTCGCGCGCCTTGTAAACCTCGCCCATCCCCCCCGCCCCGATCGCCGAGAGGATTTCGTAGGGGCCCAGTCGTGTTCCTGAAGCAATCGTCATAGTGACTCCATAGATCCTTCGCGCCTGACGGCGCTCAGGACGACAGCGCCTGTGCGAGCCGCTGTCGCCCTGCTGCGAGCGTCATGTCTCTCTCCGTTTGAGCAGGCTGTGGCGAGACATCCTACTGCTCTTTGCGGAGCGCGGGCCAGTTCACGACGAGGGCGAACGGCGGAGCTGTCTCCCGCGCGTCCGAGACGGCGACCAAGAAGCGCTGGCCGTCGGCCGCGACTTCGTAGCCCGCTGGCGTGCCGAGCGGACCCGGGTCGAACAGCACCTTCGGCGCTCCCGCTTCGAAGGTTGGCTCCGTCCGGATCTCGACCGCCATGATCTTCCGGCCGGCGAGGAAGAAAAGCTCGCGGCCGTCTCGCCTCCAGCGCGGCTGGTTTCCGCCGGCCGTCGAGACCTGGCGCCGGCCGCCGGGTCCCGGGAGCGGCGCTACGTAGACTTCCCACGCTCCGGAGTCGAGCGAAGTGTAGGCGAGCCATCGTCCGTCGGGTGAGAAGCGGCTCGTCCCCATCTCTGCGCCTCTCTGCAGGTACGGCTTCGGCTTGCTTTCGCCCTCGAGCGGCAGAAAGGAGAGCGCGACCTTTCTTTCGCCCGCGGGCTCCCGGTTCTCGATGGCGAGTTGCCTCCCGTCGGGAGACCAGTCGGCCACGGTTGTCTGGCCGGCGGCCTCGAAGACCGGTTGTTCGCCGCCGCCGGCAGCCTCCTTGACGTAAAGAGCTCCCTGGTGCTTCCGATCCGACATGAACGCGATCCGGCTGCCGTCGGGCGACCAGGCCGGGCCGACGTTGTTCGAGCCGTCCGAAGTCAGGCGCGTGCGCGCTCCCCGAGCGAGTTCCTGGATCCAGAGGTCCGACTTGCGGGTGGTCGGATCCCAGAGGGTCTCCGCGATCTTCGTTCCGTCAGGGGAGAGTCGGAAGACGCCAACGTAGGGTGCGGATTCTCCCGCGATTCCGACCTTCTTCCCGTCCCGGTCGAACCAGGTCAGCCGCGACGAGGGCGGCGTCGCCTCGCCGTAGACGAGAACTCCGTTGTCCGACGTGGAGAAGTTCGCGAAGTTCAGGAACGGGCCGAACTGTCCGACGTTCTGGGCGACCGGCGCGACCTCGTCGGATAGCGCGAGGCCCTTCGGGTCGAACCGCTGCGCGAGAAGGTTCCCGTCGCGCACGTAGAGCAGATGTCCCGAGGCGTAGAGCGTGTTGGAGTAGGCGGGCACGAGCGGCCGATCGTCACGCGAGTCGAGCGATCCCGCCCGGATCAGGTTGGCCGGGTCCTGCGGCGCTCCCGCGAGATTGGCGGCGTAGTAGAGAAAGTGCCGGCCGTCGGGGAGGAAACTCGGATAGCGGTGCGTCGTCTCGTGGCGCGACGCATCGAGACGGGTAACCGGAGAAGGCGTGCCGCCCGAGGCGGCGACCCGCTGGATCGGCCCCGAGGGAATACCGAAAAGGATGACGCCTGCGGCATTCCACGTCCCGCCCATGCCATCGGCGTCGCAGATGGTCAGCGCGGGTCCGCCGGCGATCTCCATTCGCTTCAGCTTCTTGTCGGCGAAGAAGCCGATGGAGCGCCCGTCCGGCGACCAGAAGGGCAGCAGCCCACCCTCCGTTCCGGCCAGCGGACGCGCCTCGGTCGTCGCGAGCGCCCGCTCCCACAGGGCGATCTTTCCCTCGGCGCGAACTCCGAAGACGACATGGCTTCCGTCCGGCGACAGCGCCGGAAAGAGGACGGCCGCGGCCTTCTCGGGCGGAAGAAGAGCGGAGCGGTAGGCCTGCTGCGGTTTCGGAGCCCTGCGGGCATAGCCGACGGCCAGCGCCGCCGCCGCGAGCGCCGCCGCGGCGAACCCGGCCCAGGCAATCGCCTCGCGGGTCTTTCGCCTCGCGGCGACGGGCGCCGGGACACCTGCCTGCGAGCCGCCCTCGGCGACCCACTGGAGCTCGAGCCGAACGTCGTGCGCCGTCTGGAAGCGGTCCTCGGGGTCCTTGGCGAGGCACGTCTTCACCACGCGGTCGAGGGCCGGAGGAGTCATGGGAGAGAGAGTCGAGATCGGGGCCGGCTCCTCTTTCATGATCGAGGAGATCAGAGAGGCCTGGCTCCTGCCCGAGAAAGCCTTCCGGCCGGTCGCCATCTCGTAGAGAACGGCGCCGAAGGCGAAGATGTCGGTCCTCGCGTCAGCCTCCCTTCCCTCGAGCTGCTCCGGCGCCATGTACTGGAACGTTCCCAGGATCGTCCCTTCCTGGGTCAGGTTCGAGCCCGCCTGGGTCGGAAGGACCGAATGGCTCGATCCGCTGACGGCCGCGGGGGCCACCGCCTTCGCCAGTCCGAAATCGAGGAGCTTCACTCCCGACTTCGTCAACATCATGTTGCCGGGCTTCAGGTCCCGGTGGACGATCCCCTGGCGGTGCGCCTTGTCGAGCGCGTCGGCGATCTCCATCCCGTACCGGAGCGTCTGCTCCGCCGGAAGCGATCCATTGAGGAGCCGCTGCGCCAGCGTCTCTCCCTCGAGGAACTCCATGACGAGGTACTCGACGCCGTCCTGGTTGCCGACGTCGTAGAGCGCGCAGATGTGGGGGTGCGAAAGCTGGGAGATCGTCTTGGCCTCACGCTCGAAGCGTTGCCGGACTTCTGCGGACGCGGAGAGGTGCGAAGGCAGGACCTTGACCGCGACCGTCCGCTCGAGCCGCGTGTCGCGCGCCCGGTAGACCTCGCCCATGCCCCCGGCGCCGATCGGCGCGACGATCTCATAAGGACCGAGCTTCGAGCCCGTGGGCAGCGCCACGATTCCCCCTTCTTTTCGATGCGTGAGGCGGCGTGAATTGTACGCCGCCGTCGCCGTCAGATCGGGCCGAGAAGCTCCTGGCCACGGTGCTCGTCGAAGACGCGGCGCGCGTCGCTGCGGAGAGCCTCGGCCCGCTCGATCAGCGCGTCGAGCCGGCCCTCGCGCCGAAGGTTCGCGAGCCACGGGTTCGATCGGAGCGCCTCGGGCACATGCCAGCCGCCCTCGATGGCCTGCGTGAGGGAGCGGAGCACGTTCTCGTCGCCGAGGTAGGCCTGGCAAGTGGCCATCAGGAAGACCGCTTCCGGGTCCAGATTCTCAAACCTCTCGGAGTTCAGGATCGTCATGGCTTCCGCTCTTTTTTCGACGAGGGCGTCGAAGCCCTTCATGAGCGCGTCGAGGACCGGCAGGAGCCGACGGGACCCGGCCTGGCGCAGGACCTCTCTCGCCTCCTCGGTCCGGTCCAGCATCATCAGGCCCATGACGCGCAGCTCGAAGTCGCCGCCCGGATCCGCCTCGCTCAGCATCCCTTCGATGTCCCCACGGGCCCAACGGGTGAACCGCACGCTCGTCGGCATGTGCGGGTCGAGCCTCCGCACCTCCCGGTGGGCGGCCTCCGAGGCCTCCAGCAAACCGCAGTAACGGCAGGTGTGGACCAGCCCCGCGAAGGCCTCCGGGTCGTTGCGGTTGCGCCGCGCGAGGTCCAGGAGCCGCGCCATCGCGGCGGACGCATGGCCTCGCTCGGCCTCCTGGTAGGCGAGGAGCTTGTGGACGAACGGCAGCGTCGGGTCGAGCTCGAGGGCCCTTCGCAGCGCCGATTCGCCCTGTGCCAGATTCTCGCGGGGATTCTCGAGGTGGTACTTGCCGATCAGGCGCAGGCTTCGGCCGAGTTTGCCCCAGGCTGGCGCGAAATCCGGGTCCGCGGCGAGGCACTCGCGGTAGAGGTCGCGCGCGACGTGGGCTTGCGTCCAGTCGCGGAGAACCTCGTTGGCGCGCAGGTAGAACTCGTAGGCTCGGGCGCTCGCGGGGACGTTGTGCGTCTTCGCGCCCTCGCGCCCGGACAACGAGGGCGAGAGCGACTCGACGATCCGCTCGGTCAGCTCGTCCTGGAGGTGGAAGATGTCTCCGACGGAGGACTGCAGCGCCTGGGAGGACACGAGAGTGCCGCTCGGAACCTCGAGGATCTGCATGGTCGCGCGGAGCTGGTTGCCGGCCGCGAGGAGCGTGCCGACCAAGACGAGGTCCACGTCCGCCTCGGTCGCGAGAGCTTTCAGGTCGGGCGTCTCCGTGGCGAAGCGCGCGACGGCGGCGCTCGGCCGGATGACGACGGAGGGCAGGCCCACGAGCGAGGCGGAGACGCCGTCCGCCAGGGCGAAGGAGAGGAAGTCCAGGTCCGGGTTGGGCCGCAGCATCCGGAAGGGGAGCACCGCAAGGCGCGTCAGCGGCCGGGCTATGGTGCGGACCCCCGACAGGTCGCTCGAGGTCGCGGCGTCGATCGCTTCGAGCATCTCGCGAGCGCTGGCGTAGCGGTCGCCCGGCTTCTTGGCCAGGGCGCGGCGAAGCGCGCGGTCGAACGCTACGACCGCCGAGCCGCCGGCGAGCGGTGGCGGCTCCTCGTGGAGCGTCGCGAGAAGGATCTCGATCATGGAATCGCCGATGAAGGCGGGCCGGCCCGCGACCGCCTCGTAGAGCAGCGCGCCGGCCGCGAAGAGATCGGTGGCGGCGACAGAGGGTTGGCCCAGGACCTGCTCCGGCGCCATGTAACGCGGGGTGCCGATGACGACGCCCGGCCGCGTCAGCTGGTTGACTGTCTGGACCTCTTCCGTCAGCTCGCCCGGGAGCGGCCGGGCCAGGCCGAAGTCGAGGAGCTTGACCCCGTGGCGGGTGAGGAAGACGTTCGAAGGCTTCAGGTCGCGGTGCAGCGTGCCCGCGTCGTGGAGCGCCTGGATCGGCTCCAGGATCCCGCGGGCGATGTTCCCCGCCTCCTCGACGGAGAGCGCGCCTCGCTTCAACCTCTCGGCGAGCGACTCGCCCTCGAGAAGCTCCATCGCGATGAACATCTGGCCGCTGTCCTCGCCGATCTCGTAGACCTGGCAGACATTCGGATGGTTGACGGCGGCGGCCGCGCGCGCTTCGCGCCGGAACCTCTCGCGCGAGGACTCGTCGATCGAGATGATCGTCTTGACGGCGATACGGCGGCCGAGGCTCTCGTCCTCCGCGGCGTAGACCGTCCCCATCCCTCCCTGGCCCAGCTGGTGGAGGATCCGGTACCGGCCGAGACGCTGAGGCATCTCTTCGGGCACGGAAGGGCGCGAGTGTCCGGCGGAAGGGGAGTCCTCCGACGGCAGCGTGTGGTCTTCGTTGTGGTCGTGGCCCATGGGTGCGTTGGTTGGCGGGATGCAGTCTACGCCCGCCGGCGATCGTCCTATCTCAGCCCCTCCGCCACGTTCAACTCGGAGAGAACGCGGCG
>Ga0126379_10002583_pt1 | contig 11556 bp, 11 predicted proteins | sample PanSoiMetPlot_24_FD_92640 | JGI IMG/M metagenome (GOLD analysis project Ga0126379, IMG submission 92640) | Tropical forest soil microbial communities from Panama - MetaG Plot_24 | ecosystem: Environmental > Terrestrial > Soil > Tropical forest > Bulk soil | place: Panama | collected 2016-02-17
ACGAGGCCGCCGATTTGCCCGTCCTGCGTCCGCTGATCGGCATGGACAAGCTCGAGATCACCGTCCAGGCGCAGGCCCTCGGGACGTTCGAGACCTCGATCGAACCGGATGCCGACTGCTGCACGCTCTTCGTGCCCAAGCACCCGGGCACGCGTATGAGCCTCGAGGAGGCCGCCGCCGTCGAGCGCCGGCTCGACATGGCCGCCCTCGTGCAGATCGGTGTCGCCGGCGCGCAGGAGGAGACCTTCGCATTCCCATCGGGGGCGAGATCGTTCCCGCGCCAACCGCTCCGGGCCCGGCCCCTCGAAGGATCGCTGCCCGAGTGACCTTCCAGCCAGCGCTCCTCGCCCTGCCCAGGCGGTCGCTTCATCGCAGCATCGGCGCGGGATGCAGCACAACATCTAGCGGTTCCTTGACAGGTCGCCGCGAGGGAGCGTAAGGTTCTCGCGTGTTTCCAACAATCGCGGGCGGCCGGACCGTGCCCGGCCCCCGCGGTCGCGTGGGTCGAAGGAGGAGTCGAGAGATGGGCAGACTCGAGCAGGTCGATCCCGAGATCGCCAAGACGATCCGCGCGGAAACTGAGCGGCAGTCCCGCAACCTCGAGCTGATCGCCTCGGAGAACTTCGTCTCCGAAGCGGTGCTGGAGGCCGTCGGGTCGGTCCTCACCAACAAGTACGCGGAAGGCTATCCGGGCCGGCGCTACTACGGCGGGTGCGAGGTCGTCGACCAGGCGGAGGAATTGGCCATCGCGCGCGCCAAGGAACTGTTTGGTGCAGAGCACGTGAACGTCCAGCCGCATTCCGGATCACAGGCCAACATGGCGGTGTACTTCACGCTACTGAAGCCGGGGGACACGGTGCTGGCCCCGAAACTGGCCCACGGCGGCCATCTGACGGCGGGCAGCCCGATGAACTTCTCGGGTCGGCTCTACACGATCGTGCCGTACGGCGTCCGGCGCGACGACGAGCGGATCGACCTGGACCAGGTCCGCGACCTCGCGCGTCAGCATCGCCCCAAGCTCGTGATCGCGGGGGGATCGGCGTTTCCCCGTGCGATCGACTTCGCGCCGTTCCGCGCGATCGCCGACGAGGTGGGTGCGGCGCTCATGGCCGACATCGCCCATCCGGCGGGATTGGTGGCCGCGGGCCTGCACCCGTCGCCGATTCTGCACGCAGACTTCGTCACGACGACCACGCACAAGACGCTGCGCGGTCCCCGCGGCGGCGTGGTCATGTGCCGCGCGGCGTACGCGCGCGACCTGGACCGGACCGTGCTGCCCGGGATTCAAGGCGGCCCGCTGATGCACGTCGTGGCCGCGAAGGCGGTGGCGTTCCGCGAGGCGCAGACTCCCGAATGGCGTCAATACCAGCGACAGATCGTGGACAACGCGCGCGCGCTGGCCGACGCGCTGATGTCGCGCGGGTATCGCCTCGTGTCCGGCGGAACGGACACGCATCTCATCCTGGTCGATCTGACCTCGCGGAACATCACGGGGAAGGAGGCGCAAGAGGCGCTCGACCGCGCCTGGATCACCGTCAACAAGAACGGGATCCCGTTCGACACCAGGGGGCCGACCATCACGAGCGGCGTTCGCATCGGAACGCCGGCCGTGACGACCCGCGGGATGCGCCAGGCAGAGATGGTCGAGATCGCCGGTCTCATCGATCGCGTCCTCGGCAATCCGAGCGATGCCTCGGTGGAGGCTGCGGTGCGGGCAGATGTCCAGGATCTGACCGGCCGCTTTCCGCTCTACGCGGAGCGGCTGCGGTGAAGTGTCCGTTCTGCGGCCATAGCGAGGACCGCGTCGTCGACTCGCGGGTCGGCCGGGACGGCGAGTTCATCCGGCGCCGGCGCGCGTGTCTCAAGTGCAATCGCCGATACACCACCTACGAGTACATCGAGGACGTCCTCCCGCGGGTCAGCAAACGGGACGGCCGCCGCGAACCGTTCGACCGCCAGAAGCTTCGCGGGTCGATCCTCAAGGCGTGCGAGAAACGCTCGGTCGGCGTTCAGGCGGTGGACGACGTGGTGGCGGATATCGAGGCGAAGCTGCACGAGCGAGCCGAAAAGGAGATCAGTAGCCTCGAGCTGGGCGATCTCGTGATGGAACACCTGCAGAAACTCGATCAGGTCGCCTACGTTCGTTTCGCCTCGGTCTATCGCCAGTTCAAGGACATCAACCAGTTCATGGACGAGGTGAAGGGCCTGATCAAGGAAGGCGAGAAGAAGGGCACGCCTCGCCCCTCGAAGCCCGTCGCGAAGCGCTGAGATCCCCGGCAGTCCCCGAGATGGTTCGGCCCTGCCGGGATGGGGCCGACAGGGCCGAGCGCCCGACTTCGGCGGGTTACTTCTTCTTCTTGGCGGGCTTTTTCGCTGCCTTCTTCTTCACCGTGTCACCCCCCTTCCGCTCACCGCGCGTCCACGCAGGCGGTTTGTTACTGATGGACTCTAAGTGAGCGAAAAAATGGTGTCAAGGACAAAATACCGGATAGAGGGGAGATCGAGGGATTCGAGCCCTACATCTTGGGGGAAGTTCAGGGCGGAGAGATCAGCTCTGCTCCTGCGCGTGGGACGGCCGGCGATGTTCCCGGCGCTTCACGAACTCCTGGTTGAGCGGGATTCCCTTCTTGCACAGCGGACAGCTGTCCGGCGGGTACGTCGGGAAATCCCGGCTCACGAGACTGAAGATCTCCTTGCTATCGATCTCGCTCCTCTTGGTGCGTCGCCAGAGCGCGCCGATCCCCACGACCTGACCGCCCAGACTCTCCACCAGCTGGGTGAGCAATCGCACGGTGTTGCCGGAGCTCACGAGATCCTCGACGAGCAGGACTTTCGACCCGTGGCGGATCAGCCGATGGAACTCGGCGGGCAGTGACACCCGGCGCTTGCCGCCGCTGACGCCCTTGGTGCCGTACATCAGCGTGGGGCGGGAGGGGTGCGCGCGCGCCACGCAGTGGGAAAGGATCAGCGCGCCCGGCCCGGTCGAGAGCACGATGTCGATGGGCCACGGAGCGAAATGTTTCGCGATGACGGCGCCCAGGCCCTCGGTGAACGATGCCTCGGTGGTGACGAGGGTCTTCTCGATGAACTCGCTGGTGTGCTGGCCCGATGGAAGCAAGATGTGATCGTTGGCATGGTAAGCACCAGTGCGCTTGAGGATTTCCAGGTGGATCTTCTCGCGCACTTCGTTGTCCATCAAGGCATCTTCCCTGCGGGAGAGGGGGGTCATCGAGGCCTCCGTGAAGATTGTCGGCCCGGACGTGGGAGCTCCAGCCCCGCGACGTCCTGCGGCTCGCGCTGCCGCGCCGTCGGTCTCGGTTCGACCAACGCGCTACGGGGTTGCTTCAGCATGACCGCCGCGCCGCGACGTTGTCAACCCGAAAGATGGGGCTCTGCCGATCGCGATCCGGTCACCTCTCAACCCGGCGTCGAAGCGAAGTGGAGCCCTCTTTCCATGGAATGCTTGGCGTTTGGAACAAGGATCTTGCGTGGCGTTTGTGCAGACCTCCCTTGAACGCACCAATGGCCCGCCGAATCCTCTTTTCGACCGTGGTACAGTGGCTGGATCATGCGCATCGCCGCCGTCGAGACATCGACGCTGGCCGGCGGAGTGGCGCTCGTCGAGGACGGGCGCGTGGTGGGGCAATGCATGCTCAACATCTCGCTGACCCACTCCGAGCGGCTCATGGCGATAGTGGACCGGCTCCTTCAGGACTGCGGCTGGAGTCCGGAAGATCTGGAGGGGCTCGCCCTGTCCATCGGCCCGGGGTCGTTCACGGGCCTGCGCGTCGGTGCCGCGACGGTGAAGGGCCTGGCACTGGCATTGGGAATTCACGTGGCGCCCGTGCCGACCCTCGATGCGCTGGCCGCCAACCTTCCATTCGCCGATGCCCCCGTCTGCCCGTTGCTCGACGCCCGCAAGGACGAAGTGTATTGTGCCCTCTATCGATGGAACGCCAGGGCCATGGAACGCGAATCGGAATATCTCGCTCTCCCGCCGCTCGCGGCCGCCCGACGGCTGAAGCCCCCGGTGATCGTCCTGGGTGACGGCGTGGCGGCGTGCCAACCGCATTTCGCTCATCTAGCCGACGGCGTGCGCATCGCCCCGGCCGCTCATTCGCTGCCTTCCGCTGCCGTTGTCGGTCAGCTCGGATACGATCTTCTGGCGTCGGGCAGGGGAGTCGGACCCGACGAGATCGTCCCTCTCTATCTCCGCCCGTCCGAGGCGGAGCTCAAGGTACGTCGTGGTTGAACCGATGTCGCTGGCCCCGATGACCCTCGACGACCTCGACGAGGTCCTCTCGATCGAGAAGGCGTCATTTCACACGCCCTGGTCTCGCGGGGCCTTCCGCTACGAGCTCACCCAGAACCGGGTCGCTCGCTCCACAGTCGTGCGCGCGGGCCGTGAGCTCCTCGGCTATCTCTGCCTCTGGGAGATCGGGCACGAGATTCACGTGACGAATCTGGCAGTCCATCCGCGTCACCGCCGGCGCGGAGTGGCGCGGTGTCTCCTGGGCGCCATGATCGAGGACGCCCGGCGCAAGAACGTCGAACTGGTATTCCTCGAGGTCCGGCCGACCAACGCCGAGGCGCTCGCGCTGTACCAGAGCCTGGGATTCCAGGTCATTGGGCGCCGAAAGGGCTACTACTTCGACACCGGAGAGGACGCCCTCGTCATGGAGGCCCGACTGGCGAGCGAGACTTCCCACCCGTCGGGAGGGAACCAGGCGACCGGCTGAACCGTTCTAGGCTATAGGCCCGCCGCCTTCCGCGGGGCCGGCGACACGGAACCCGCCAACCTCCAAGGAGAGCATGGTATGACTCGACGGTTCAGCACGGCGGTCGCGGTAGGGGTAGCGCTCGGGGTGATGGCCCTGCCGGGATTTGCCCTGGCCGAGCCGATGAGCTTCAAGATGCTCCCGAACTACTCGCGCGCGACGTTCAAGACCGACGCCCCGCTCGAGACCATCGTCGGTACCACCGCGGGCGAGGGCGTGACGGGTGCGCTGAACGTCGATCCGGCGAAACCGCAGGGCACTCAGGGGACCATCAAGGTGGACCTCACGACCGTGAACAGCGGGCTCGCCAAGCGCGACGAGGACATGAAGGGCGAGAAGTACCTCGACACCGGAAATCCGGCCAATCGCTACGCCGTGTTCGAGATCAAAAACGTCGAGATCGCCGGACCGCTCGAGCCAGGCAAGGAGGCGCCGGCCAAGGTGATGGGCACCTTGACGATCAAGGGCAAGCCGATCGAGACCGTGGCCGACGCGCGCGTCACCTGGGTGAAGCTCACTCCCGAACAGGTGGAGGCGCAGAAGCGCTTCGGCTTTGCCACCGACAATCTCAAGGTGCGGGCGAAGTTCGGCACCACCTTCGCCAATCACAACATCACGATTCCCCAGCTGCTGGTGCTGAAGGTCTCGAACGACATCCAGCTCGAGACCGACCTCACGTTCGTCAAGCAGTAGCCCGCGGATTCGACTGTTCCGTCCGGGCGCGCGGCACCGCCGTTTTCGCGGCGGGTCGCGCGCCCGCGCCGTCGCGCCCGTCCTGACGGGGGGGTCCCGCACAGGGGCTGCGCGGGCAATCTGCTAGAATCGGCCCGTGCCCGCGCGCTGTCGCCCGCCGCTCGACGTCCTTCGCTAGGCCATGGATCTCGTCACGCGCATGCTTGGAGGCGATCGTCTGGCCCTGGCCCGGCTCATCACGCGGGTCGAGAACCGCGCGCCCGACGTCGCCGAGATCATGCGCGCGGTGCACCCGCGCACGGGACGGGCGTACGTGCTGGGGGTGACCGGACCTCCCGGCGCCGGAAAGTCGACCCTCGTGGACCGACTCGCCGCTCGGTTGCGAGCCGGGAATTTGTCGGTGGGGATCATCGCCGTGGATCCGTCGAGCCCATTCACGGGAGGCGCCGTGCTGGGCGATCGGATCCGCATGCAGTCCCACACGCTGGATCCGGGCGTGTTCATCCGCAGCATGGCGACGCGCGGAAGCGTCGGCGGGCTCGCGCGCGCCACCGCCGACGTGATCAAGCTCATGGACGCGTTCGGATTCCCGTGGATCATCATCGAGACCGTCGGCGTCGGCCAGACGGAGCTCGACATCGTCCGCCAGGCCGACACGACAGTGGTCGCGCTGGTGCCGGAATCGGGCGATTCCGTGCAAGCGATGAAAGCCGGGCTCATGGAGGTGGCCGACATCTTCGTCGTCAACAAGGCCGATCGCGAGGGGGCGCACGCGCTCATGGCCGAGATCCGCTTCAACGTCCACCTTCACGCGACGTCTGCCGACCAGCAGTTGGGCGGAGCGCACTGGGAAGCCCCGGTACTCGCCACCGAGGCCGCCCGCGATGTCGGCATCGACGAGTTGATGACCGAGATCAACCGCCACAAGAACACGCTGGGGGCCGGGGCCGCGCTGGACGAGCGCCGCCGCGCGCGGCGGCGGGCTGAGCTCCGGTCCCTGCTCGTCGAGGAGCTCGCCGGGCAGGTGATGGCGCGGGTCGATGCGGACGCCGAGCTCGCCCGCACGCTGGACGCCGTCCTGACGGGCGCCCTCGACCCCTACTCGGCCGTCGCGCGCATCGTGTCGACGACCGTCGCGCGATCTTGACATTTGCCCTGGCGCAAACGCAGTATCAGCCCGAACAAGCTGTCCGAACGGAGGTTTCGCTGAATGTTTCCGTCTCACCAGTGGTACGGCGTCGTGCCCGGCTGGCTGATCTTCTACGCACTGATCGCCGCCGCGGTCGTCCTGTTCGGGCTGCGCGTGAGGTTCCTCTTCCGGCTGATGTTGCGAGGGCAGCCCATCGCACGCTGGGATCGGATCCCGGCGCGCATCGGGAAGGTGATCGTGTTCGTCTTCGCCCAGGCCCGGCTCATCGGCGGCGATTTCTGGCCGGGGCTGATGCACGCGACGATCTTCTGGGGCTTCATCGTCCTCACGCTGGGGACCATCGAGTACTTCGGCCGCGGCGTCACCGAGTCGTTCTTCCTGCCGTTCCTGTCCGATACTCCGGGCTACCTCGTGCTCGAGGACCTGTTCAGTCTCGCGGTGATCGCCGCGCTCGCCTACGCCGCGTTTCGCCGCCTGGTGACCCGGCCCCGACGGCTCACGCTGTCGGCGGAAGGCCTCTTCATCTTGCTGATGATCTTCGGGCTGATGGTCACCGACCTCGTGGCCGATGCCGGCCGCATCGCGCTGGCTCCTGCGGCGACCGATCGCTGGCAGTTCGCGGGAAGCGCGATCGCGGCGGCCATGGCGGGCTGGCCGGCCGGTCTCGTCACCGCCGTCTTTCACACCTCCTGGTGGCTCCACGGGGTGATCCTCCTCGGATTCCTCGTGTGGCTTCCGCATTCGAAGCACCTGCACGTGCTGCTGGCGCCGCTCAACGTCTTCTTCGCCCCGCTCGACCCCAAGGGCCGGTTCAAGACCGTCGATCTCGAGCAGGCGGAAACCTTCGGCGTGGGCGCGCTCACCGACCTGTCCTGGAAGGACTTCTTCGACACCTACAACTGCACCGAGTGCGGCCGCTGCACGTCGCGCTGCCCGGCCAACATGAGCGGCAAGGAGCTCGATCCCAAGCTCCTGATCCTCCATTTGCGCGAGCGGATCATGGAAATGAGCCCGGCGCTCCTCGGCCAGTCGTCGAACAGGGGCAGTGAGAAACCGGCGGACAAGGCGCTGGTGGGCGACGTCATCAAGGACAACGTCCTCTGGGCGTGCACGACATGTCGGTGGTGCGTCGACGCGTGCCCGGTCTTCATCGAACACGTCCCGAAGATCGTCGACATGCGTCGGTGGCTGGTGCTGACGGAGTCGCGTTTCCCGGCGGAGCTGCAGCCGGCGTTCCGCAACATGGAGAACAACGGCAATCCATGGCAGATGTCGTGGGAGACGCGAGGGGACTGGGCGCGAGACCTCGGCGTGCGCGTCATGAGCGACGTGCAGGAGGCCGAGTACCTCTACTGGGTCGGGTGCTACGGCTCGTTCGACGAGCGCAACAAGAAGGTCGCTCGGGCGTTCGTCCAGCTCCTGCAGGCGGCCGGCGTGGACTTCGCCATCCTCGGCAACGAGGAGCGATGCACCGGCGAGCCCGCCCGGCGACTGGGCCACGAGTACCTCTACCAGACGCTGGCCCAGGGCAACGTGGAGACGCTGAAGCGCTATCGGTTCCAGACCATCGTCACCGCCTGCCCGCACTGCTTCAACACCATCCGCAACGAGTATCCGGACTTCGACGGCCACTTCCGGGTCATCCACCACAGCCAGTTGCTCGACGAGCTGGTGGCGTCGGGCCGGCTGCGCACGGCCCAGCAGGGCACGCAGCGCATCACGTATCACGATGCGTGCAACCTGGGCCGGTACAACGGCGTGTACGACGAACCCCGGCGAGTGCTCGCGTCGACGACGCGCGGTGGGTTGGTCGAGATGCAGCTGTCGCGCTCGCGCGGCTTCTGCTGCGGCGGGGGTGGCGGACGCGTGCTGATGGAGGAACACGAGGGGCGTCGGGTGAATCAACTGCGCGTCGAGCAGGCGATGGAGGTGAACCCTGACGTCCTCGCCTCGGCGTGTCCTTTCTGCCTCACGATGTTCGAGGACGGCGTGAAGGCCAAGGAAGTCGGCGAGCGGATCAAGACCCGGGACATCGCCGAAATCCTCGCGGAGCGCCTTGGATGACCCGGTGAAGAGCCTGCTGTGGCTGTTGCCCCGGCTGTTCCGGATGATCGCCTCGCTCCTGGCCGATCGCGAGATGCCGAGGAGCGCGAAGATCGTGCTGGCGGCGCTGGCGGTCTATCTCGCCAGCCCCTTCGACCTGATCCCGGACTTCATTCCCGTCCTCGGCCTGCTCGACGACGTCCTGCTGACCGCGGTGGTCGTCGACGGGCTCCTGAATCATCTGGACCGCTCGCTCATCGTGCGATACTGGCCCGGTGACGTCGCGTCGCTCGACGCCGTGGCTGCGGTGGCACGACGGCTCTCCGCCTGGGTGCCGCTCCGTGTGAAGGGGCGCGTCTTCCGCGCACGCCGCCCCGCGTAGTCACGAGCGCGCGGCGCTGCTGCCCGTGTCGCCCCACGTGCCGCTCTCGCCGCTGGCGTCTCACCGCTGAAATTCTTCCCGAGTACAACTTGCCGGGACTGCCGGCCCCCCGGCGCTTCGGACTGGCAATACCGCCAATCAGAGGTCCGACGTCTTCCATGGCACGGTGATTGCGGCATATCTCGGCATGCACAGACACTCGATCATCCTGGAAGGCGTGCTGGTCGGCCTGTGCGGTGCCGCCGCGGTAGCGATCTGGTTCCTGATCTACGACGCGGCGGCCGGAGTCCCGCTTCGGACGCCGGCCCTGCTGTGGGCCGCGTTCTTCGAACACGCGCGCGACCCCGCCGCGGCCGGCGTCACGCTGGGCCGCGTGCTGAAGTACACGGCCGTACACGGCGCCGTCTTCATCGGGTTCGGCATCGCCGCGTCCGGACTCTTCTCGTTGGTCGACCGCGATCGGCGGGTGCTGTTCGCCGTGTTCATGCTGTTCTGCTGCTTCGAGGTGGCTTTCCTGGCCGTCGTGGCCGTGGTGTTTCAGCAGTCGCTTTCCGAGCTCGAGCCCTGGGCCATTCTGACCGGCAATGCCGTGGCAGCGTTCGTCATGCTGTCGCTGCTGTTCTGGCGCCACCGGCGATCGCCGGCAGAACTGCTCGAGGCGGGCGAATAGCGGCGCGGCGGACGCACGCCGCGGTTCAGCGCGCGAGGAGAATCCGGTCCAGGGTCCAACGGCCACCGAGCAGCACGGCGCGGCACGCGAACGGGCGCTCGGGCTGGCCCCATTGCCGAATGCTGCCGAGCATCTCGACCGCCGCGCCCGAGCGCTCCCACAGCGCCTCCATGGGTCCGGCGATCTCGGCATCCGCGAGCGGGACGATCTGGCGGCGAACGCCCTGGGCACAGGTCTGCCAGGGAACCGCCATCACGGGATCCAATCGCTCACTGGAAGTGCGACGGCCGGGCAGCACGGCCACGAGGACGACCATGAAGAGCGCCAGGGCGACGAGCCCGGCCACCAGCCGCCAACCGACCGTCAAGGACACCGGGCGCTCGCTCGCGAGCGGCAGCATCCCGGAATCACGGGGCGCATCGCAGACGATATGACCGGACAATTCGCGGCTCGTCAATTAGACCTTCGTCGATCGACCGATCGCATGCACGCGGACGCGATCGGGCGCCGCGCTTGACGATCGGGACCATCCAGCCGAGAATCGGCCGGTGCGGCGTCGGCGCGGATCGACCTTTCGCACGCCGCTTCCGTATCACGCGGAGAGCGTCTCGCCGGCGAGGGCACACTCATGACCGTCGCTGATCGCTATGGAATGATCCTGACGACTGCGTCGGCCGTCGCGGCCGAGCGGTACCAGGAGGGGATGGACCGGTTCCTCTCCTATGGATGGGGAGCCGAGGAGAGCTTCGCGCGCGCGGGGGAAGCCGACGATGCCTTTGCGCTCGCCCATGCCGGCGCCGCTCTCTTCGCATTCTTCCAGGGAGACGGCGCGGCCGCCCGCTCGGCCATCGCGACCGCGGAGCGGTCCGTCGCAGGCGCGACCCGTCGCGAGCGCCAGCACGTCGAGGCGCTGTCCGCGATCATCGGCGGGGCCGGTGCGCGCGGGCTCGCCCTGATCGAGGAGCACCTGTCCGAGTTCCCCCGCGACGCGCTGCTCGTGAACCAGGCCAGCAGCGCGATCGGCTTCAGCGGGGCGGCCGATCGCGAGGAGCGGCGGCGAGCTTTCGTCGAGGGCCTGGCCCCCGCGTATGGCGACGACTGGTGGTTCCAGTCCGCCCTGGCATTCACCTATCACGAGGTCGGACGCCTCGACGACTCCCGGCGGCTGTCGGAGCGCTCGCTCGCGCAGTATCCCGGCAACGCCAACGCCAGCCACAACATCGCGCACGTGGATTTCGAGGCGGCGGACAACGACGGTGGCGCGGCGTTCCTCGAGGACTGGCTCGCGGGCTATGACCGGCGCGCGCCGTTTCACTGCCATCTCGCCTGGCACCTGGCGCTCTTCGAACTCCAGCGTGGAAACGAGCGCCGGGCGCTCCAGATCTACGAGGCCGATATCCTCCGCGCCACGAGCCCGCGCCACGTCGTCATGGACGGCGCGGCGCTGCTCTGGCGCCTCGACCTCTACGAGTGCGCGGGCCGTCCCTGGCCCTGGCGACCGCTCGCGGATCTCGCCGCGCGCGTGTCGCGGCCGGCGTTCGTGTTCGGGGAGGTCCACGCCGCGCTCGCCTACGCCGCGGTCGGTGACCACGCCGCGCTCTCGGCGATGGAGGACGGCCTGCGCGGGCTCGCGGCCACGGGCCACCCGATTGCGGGGACCGTCGTGCTGCCGCTGGTCGAGGCCATCACGGCCTTCGCGTCCGGGGATTGGGCCCGTGCCATCGCGCTCCTCGAGCCGCTCGAGGCCGACTTCCATCGAATCGGCGGCAGCCACGCGCAGTGGGAGCTCTTCCAGGAGACGATGGTCGCGTGCTATCTGCGGCTCGGCCGGTCCGGCGAT
>Ga0126379_10002584_pt1 | contig 11554 bp, 12 predicted proteins | sample PanSoiMetPlot_24_FD_92640 | JGI IMG/M metagenome (GOLD analysis project Ga0126379, IMG submission 92640) | Tropical forest soil microbial communities from Panama - MetaG Plot_24 | ecosystem: Environmental > Terrestrial > Soil > Tropical forest > Bulk soil | place: Panama | collected 2016-02-17
AATGGCGAGGTTTTGCCGCGCAATTATAACGCGTACAGCTCCTTGGCGTTGTGCGTTAGTATCCGCTCCTTTATCTCTTGGCTGATTCCTTCCATGCTTTGAAAATCTCTTAGCGCATTAAGCGCGGCCGAGGAATCGGTGTGGCCGTAGTCGGTGCCGATGACAAGCCTGTGCTCCCCCGCATAGCCAATGATATAGGGAACATCGTCATTGATCTGACAGGTGACGTAAACCTTGTTTTCCTCGAAAAGGTTTTCCGGTATCCGCCGGCTGTTCACCCGGTAACGAATCTCGGCTTCTCGATAAACCCACGGAACCCACTGGGCAGAGGCTTCGATGAAACCCCAGCGGAGGTTAGGAAACTGGCGTGGCACTTCGCTCATCAATAGGTGGAAACACGCGGTTACCGTAGGTACACGAAAGAGGGCAAACGGCGCTGCCGGAGCCGGGCGATAGAGATCGCAGTTCTCGGGATTGCCATTGGCAGCGTGGATGGCGATCGCCAGGTCAAGATCGCTGGCGGTTTGGTAGATGGGATAAAAATAGGGGTCGTCGAGATGCCGGTCTCCCTCTAGAGGGCGCATGCAAACCGCCGCTGCTCCGTTTTTCTTCGCAAACTTGATCTGCGTAACAGCTTCGCCGATGTTCATGGCCGGGACGACACACGAATAACGAAGCCGGCCGTTGCTTTTCTTGCAGATGTCCGCGAGCCAACGATTCCAGCTCCAGCACAGAGCCGTCTCCACTTCGGGCCGCGTGGTGATCTGTTCGATCCAAAAGGTATTGTGCAGCACTTGAATATCGATGCCCAGCTCATCCATGTGTTTGAGACGAAGCTCGACGTCGTCTAACTCGCGCGCGGCCTGCGGCGTCTCAACATTTCTACCCACTTGCTGAGAAAATTTCGTGAGTTCCTGTTCGGACAGCGTACGGGCCCGGAACCCTCTTATCTTGTCATCTATCACCCAGTACTGCCGCGTTTTATCGTCCGGGGAAGAGAAGAGCCGTGGCCGAAACTTCCGCTCCGACGGCTCCATATAGTCCCAGGTATGCTCGGTTTCAATGACATGAGCGTCCGCGTCGATGATCGGGAGTTGGTTGGGCATATGCATTCCTCCTTGTGAGGTTCTTCGAAACTACGGAATGGAAGGTTCGGTCGGTCCGGATCTGACCTAGGCGTCGGCATCCTCACCGTGTTCGACCATAAGGAACCCCATGTTTTGCATGTAAGGCCGGTTGTGGTGAACCATCAAGCGCGCCGTTTGTTCTCCCGTATTAAAGTGCTGGTGCCAGGAGAATACCGGAATGCAAAGCGTGTCGCCCGCTTTCCAATCAACGCGCTGATCGTCGACGATGGTATAGCCGCTGCCGGAAATCACATATTCCGTCTCTTCATAGCTGTGCCGGTGTGCACCCGATCTTTTTTCTGGTGGAATTTCGGCGAAGAGCGTACCGATTGTCTGCACGTGAAAGCCGGTGGCTGGTTCGATGGCGGGTGCAATTCTTCCCATCCGCGTCGGCTCGAACACCAATTCATCGCCGCGTACCTGAACCCTTCCTGCCCGGCGTCTCTCCTCTTCTCTCGGTGCAAAGTTTAGGGCATCGAGATACAACTCGTCCGCTTTACTCATCGCTACCGCGTTGGTTCCTAGCACAACCTTGATGCTGCCCTCCGGCGCGCCGGTTTTTCCGGGGATAAGAGTTTTTAGCGACTCTTCGCCTTTGTCGGCGAAAATCCAATGCTCGGGAAAACGCTCATCCTCGTAGACAGCGAGCCCCAAATACATGGAAAGCGGTCCGGTAGTCGCCGCCACATACACCATCTGCTCACTGCTGGTTACCACGTGGCGGTGCCAGGCGAACATCGGAACGCAAATCAAATCGCCCGGCTTCCAGGGATATTCGATCCCGTCAATGACGCTATAGCCCTCACCTTTCTCGACATAGATGATTCCCTCCACTGTGTGGCGATGTCCGAGATATTTCCACTGTGCGTCCGCGCCACTGCTGAATTTATGTTTCCAGAAACGAAACGATTTCTGATTCGAACCTATCCTCGGGTCCACCATGTGGACTGGAAAGCGCGCGTCCTTGAGCTGAGCATCGATGTCTTCTTTACGTATAAGAATAGGCGCTTTCTTTCGGCGCTGCAGTTCGTCCTTGGCGAATGTGACCAATTCCATCGCCAATTTTTCATGATCTTCGGGCTTCAGTGTAGCCATTATTTAACTTTTCCGATTATTACCAGCACGGCATGCCGTGCCCCTACATTCGCTTACAATCACTAAAACTACCTTCACCCTTCTCTCTCCCGCACGGCGGGCGAGGGTAAGAAACAAGAGAACCATACTCGGTGCCCTTTGCAGCGAAAAAACTCCCTCGCCCATTCCGATGGGAGAGGGTTAGGGTGAGGGCGGTTTACTGTCTTGCCTTCTCAGCGAACGTCCAATCGCGGAGAACTTGAATTTTCGGAAGCTCCTTAATCTTCTCTTTGTCCTTTAGTCTGAAGCTGGCCACGCCTTTGTACTCTTCCAGAACCGAATCCGGAACCGTCAAATCAGGGTTATACTGGTCGCGATAGATGGGATACAATTTTTCCGCAAGCGCGTGATTCAGATGAAGCGTTTTTGCGAGCAGGTCGACGCTCGCTGCGCGCTGTTCCCGGATGTACAAAGTTGCCGCGCGCAAAGCTCGAAGAGCCCTCACGATCTGCGCGCCGTCCTTTGCGATTTTTTCCTGGCTCGCCGCCAACCCGGCATTCGATAGCCTGACGTACTCAGCGGTCTCTTTAAAAGGAACAAGTATTCTAAACCCGCTCTGCTCAGCTTTGTACTCGAAAGGACTGGAAACAGCCGCAGCATCGACCACACCGGCTGCGAGCGCGGCGAAGCGGGCGGAAGTTCCACCGATACTGAGAAGCGTCACGTCACGGTTTGGGTCCATTCCGCTCTTGCTTAGAAATGTATAGACGGTGAAATCATCCGACGCGCCGAAGGAATTGATGCCAAATTTTCTTCCCTTAAGTCCCTGAACATTTTGAACCTCAGCCTTTGAAACAATCGCATAACCAGTCCCTTTGCTTACAACACCCAGGAATTTGAACGGAAGTCCGTTAAGCGCAGGTCCGGAGATGGAAGGCAGCGCCGCTGTATAATCGAGATCGCCCTGCATGAGGGCGGGAGTTATGAGCGCCGTGCGCATGGTGACGAGCCTGGCTTGCAGTCCTTCTTTTTCAAAGAAGCCCTTATCCGCCGCCACTCGAAACGGCAACGTCGACCAATACTCCCCGGTCCAGCCGATGTTGATCACTTCAGCGCTCGCTGTACTGATCCTCGCTGGACCGAAAAGCAAAGCAACAACAGTAATTACAGCAAGCGCGCTCACGCTTTTTCTCGTCTGATCGTTACGTCCCTTGTAAATTCTTACGCCCGTCCGGGTGCGAAGGAAGAGCAAATTAGAATCATTCATAATTTCTCCATAGCGTCCGGTTCCGAACCTGGTTAGATCGCACAGTGACAGTTAAACAAACACCCGTGACAAGCCTAGTGTGTAGGCTTCTTTATGGGTCGAGCCCGGTTGTCGCCGGATTCCAATAGTGGATAAAGTTTTTCATCTCGCCGACGATGTCCTCCGATGCCGCCACGTACGGCAAGATGACCCGGGTCGCGCCGGCGGCTTTGTAAGGCTGGATCTGTTCGATAACCCCCTCCGCTGAAGTCGGAGCCACCAATGGCAATCCATTGAAGAGACGATCGGTGATCAATTTTCTCGCACTATGAAAACCACCCGATTTCCATGCCTCTCGCATCGCTTCAACTTCCGCCGCAAATCCCATGCGTCCCAAGAGATCACGGTAATAATCAGCGTGTGCATAATAGGTAAGCGCGTGACTTAACGCTTCGCGAGCCGCCGCATAGGTGTGAGCGATGGAACAGCGGATCTTACAGATGATTTCGATTCGAGCCGGGTCCTTCCCCGCTTTCTCGGCCCCTTGCCGCACGTCATCGGCGATTCGGCGAATCTCATCGGCGTTCGCCATGTTGATCAGGACACCATCGGAAATTCGCCCAGCCAAGCGAGTCATATTGGGACCGAAAGCCTAGACACAACGTTCTTTTTGTACCAAGAGATTTGCACAAGAAATTCGGTCCAAGAATTAGCATTTCGGACTCAAATTACAGTTAGCACAAGAAGAGCTGGCCGCCGCTTTTATATCGCGTCCATTATTTCCTGCCACCCTATGTGCGAGTTCTTTCGCGCTTCATCGATCTCCTCATCTATCTTTTTCCCGAGCCACTCACCGTCCGCGAAGAGTTTTGGCCAGTCAATCTCCTTCGAAACAAACATGGCCAGGTCAGCCTGAATCGCAGAGCGGATGGTTCCGTTGATATCCCAGAATTGCCCGTGGGTATAACGGAAGTTCTCCTGGACATACATGATCCAATCGTACAGACCCTGCATAGCGCTTTGAATCTCCCTGAGACCATTCTCCTGGTCACCCATGCGCGCGAGGGTGAGGCCAAGGTAGAGACGGGTTACGTTATCATCCTTGTCGATGGCAAGAGCGCGCTCCAACTCTTGGCGTGCCTGCGGATATCTTTCGCTAGCGTAATCAGCTCGTCCCAGGTAGCTCTGGACAGATCCTCCGGGGAGATCGGAGCGATATATGTAATTAGGGTCGATTTGAGCCGCGCTTTCGAAATAAATCCTGGCCGTCGGATAATTGCCGATACTAAAGGCAAGCCTGCCGGACTCGACGTTGCTACCCGCTTGGAAAGTCGTACAGGCAGAAACGAAACCCATAACACTCAATAAGAGCCCTGTGTATCTTTTCAGAGTTCTTCTCCCTTCGACACGAACGTGTGGTGGGAAAAGTCACCTAGTTATACGCTAAATGCGGTGAAGATTAAGACGACGCCCCCTGGTCAGTATCGGCGTATGCAGACGTGCATCCGTCTTCCCTAGTCAGACGCCTTTAAAAAAGCTCCACGCCCGTGCTAAATCGATCGGGGGTAAAGCTTCGATTTGTCTTTGCTTCGATTCGCCCAACGTTAAAGGAATCGGTGTGCCGATTTTGTCCCGCGCCGGGATAAAGGCAATCCCCAGTAAAGATCAAAGTAGAATTAGACCTTGACGCTAACCACGAGCTAACTCCCACTCACTCGCTCAACCCAACGCGCTTTGGAAAACGGTTGACCTCCAGGTCAACTACTCTTCAATCTCTCGAATCGTCTCCGCCTTAAGTGATGGCCTGACGAAAGCATTATAGATACAATCGTTTTGCAGCCACATGATATCGGCGCGCTGCTTTACCGCTTCACGCATCTCTTCTTGCAGCTTCTCGTCCATGCAGTGTTCCTTTATGACATCGACTACCATATTGCCGTGACCTTCGTCGTGATACTCATGAGCGCGGAAACAATCCAAACACGCTGAGGGAATCCAGGGATAGTACTCTTCCAGCGCTTCTCTCTCTTCTTTCATCCGCTTCGGTCCGCCGCCTTCGAACACTAGGCCGGTACCGATCGCTACGGCCCAATGGCTTTGCTGCACGAGCGAAACGTACATTTCCAGGGCGGAACGGATCCCGGGTAGAGGCTCGTAACTCAAGATATCTTCGCGCGCAATACCGATGCCTTCGGCAAACTTCACCCAAAGATCGCGGTGGCTCGGATACTTTCCACCGAAGAGATCCTCGCCTTCCTCTTCGACCATGTTTTCGAGCAGCATCCGACGCAGCTCGGGCACCGGACACTTCTGATAACGGACGCCGAAGAAACGGTGAATATTGCGAAATTCGTGAAACTGATTTCTTGCCCACCATTGCAACTGCTCCTTGGTGAGCCGGCCGGTTAGGAGCAGCTGACGAATCGGATGAGGCGTTGCATGACGCTTTTGTAATGTGTCTTGAAGATCTGCGATGAGTTCTTCGGAACCGAGTAAGCCACTCATAAAAACTCCTTACAAACCATCCTAACAATCGCTCTATTTCTTCTTATCTGACCATCCCAATTCTTGAGAAACGTCGCGGGCCGCTGCCTTAATAACTTTTGCGGCGGGTTCAATCTTAGACTTCGGCAATTCAAAGCTTGGAAGACTAATGCCTATGGTCGCAATCACGTTGCCGGTAACGTCACGAACGGGTGCTGCTATTGTTCTCACGCCTCTAGCAATGTCCTCATCGCTAAACCCATAGCCTTGTTTTCGCACCCGCCTAAGCCCACGGATGAAGCCGCTGATATCGAGTTTTTTGTTAGTATATACAGCGTCCTTTTGAGTGCTCAGGACTCGGCGAACCGTAGGTTCAGGCAGGAAAGCCGCAAAGACCTTACTGTGAGCACCTATGGTCAATGGATAGCGCGCGCCGATGCGATGGCAAATTCTGAGAATTGTCGCGCTTTCTTCGGAAGCTACGGTTATCACGTGATGACCATCAAACACGCGGAGTACCGCAGTTCCTTGAAACGTCTCACGGAGCCGGTGGAGAGTAGGTCGGACAACAATTTCCAATCGGCTATTTTGCTTGTAAGTCTCGCAAAGCTCCGCCACCCTGGGTCCTACCCTATACCTTCTCGACGCTTCATCTCGGGTGACGTAACCCCGCAAAGCAAGGCTCTTCATGACTCTCACAACGCGGCTCTTATCCGAGCCTAAGGTTTTCGCAATCTCAGTAATTCCCGCGGTGCCTTTCGACGACACAATTTCCAGCACGTCCAATGCAAATAGAACCGTAAGCGAGCCACTACTCTGTGCTAACGTCTTCTGGGCTGGTAACATTTTGTCTAGTGTCCCTTCCTGGTTTCTTTAGTTTTCATAGCCAGAACGAATTTTTTCTCTCCGTCTCGCAGCCAGATGTTCGCCAGCTGTGATGGGGGGATAGAGCGCGGGCTTACTTGGGCTTTGACAGGGCTCTAAGCAGCTGATTACCACCTCATGCCTCGGTTCATAGAACAAAGTCGCTGAGTACCGGGGACGTTGGGCGGCTTCCCCTTCAGGCGGAACCACGCGGTGCAACACGGATCGAAGTTGCCGGTTACTCCAACGGCTCAGAAGATCACCCACATTTACAATAGCTGCACCGGGAATCGATGGCGCATGTAGCCAATGACCACCTGGCCTTTGGATTTCTAAACCTTCCGAACTGCCATGGTGAAAAAGCAAAGTCATCGTCCCAAAATCCGTATGTGCTCCAGACCGAAGCTGTCCCGGCAATAACGGTTGTGTTATCGGCGGATAGTGCAACAAAAGCACCGCGCCAGTCTGCGGTTGATGTGCCGCATCGAAAAACTCTTCCGGAAGTCCAAGCGAGAGCGCGACCCCGTGCATTAGCCGGCGCAATACCGACAAACCCCGTTCATGAAAAGTCGAAATTGCCTCACGAAAGTGTGGAAGCTGTTCCGGCCAGTAGCCAGGTGGAAGGTTAGTGTTATAGGGACCTCTGAATCTCTCCTTTACGTCCGTGGGCTTGCTCGGGTCTAAAGCGCTTATGCCAGGTCCCCGGTAACCACCAGCTTCGGCTTTCGTTGCTTCAGGAAGGCTAAAAAACCCAATCCCCTGAGCAAACAGTTCGTCAACTACACTCTGAGGCACGCTATGATTTTTCAGATAAATAAAACCGAAGTCCTCAAAGGCTTCGCGCATGCTCGTAGCCGTAGCCTTACGTAGAGCCAAGTCGGCAGCGGTCAAACCAGCGAAATCAATGACCGGAATCTTTTCGCCCGAACCCAACTCTACAGCAACCTTTGCCATGGCCTAGTCTCCTTTCAGTTGCCGGCCGGACTTCTTGGATGATCACACGGCGACGGCATATTGCATTTAGAACCTGAAAGAACCTTGCTGCCGTTCGAAGTCATCAATCGAAAACGATTGACCGTCATTCATGGGTTGTGATATCTGAACCAACAGCATCACATACCGTACCAAAAAAGAATTGTCAAAAGCCAGAGCATGTCCAACCGAAGGAGGATCCCGATGGTGCGTTCCCAAGGAGGTAGCGCCGCCAAATTTCCCAGGCGCGTCGGATTGACGGAGAGGAATTGATGATGCTGTACGGATGGACGCTTTCGCTTACGCTAACCATTGTACTTTCCGCCACCTCCGCCGCCATTGCACAAGAAAAACTGCGGCTTGCCTGGGCGGGCTTGAGCCCGGCCCACGGCCCCATCTGGGTCATCGAAGATAGAAAGCTCCTGCAGAAACAAGGCGTCACGCCGGAGATCCTTGCGATCAATGCGAGTCCGACAGTGCTCCAAGCCTTACTGGCAAATGAAATCGAAGCTGCGAGCATTTCCGTAACCACGCTGGCAACCTCCCGTCTGGCCGGAGCTGACACCATTATGTTCGCCGGTATCGTACCAACGTTTGTCGATCATATTGTTTCCGTATCAAGCATCACCGCAGTGGAGCAGCTCAAAGGGAAAACCGGCGGCGTCAATCGATTGGGGAGTACCTCTGACCTCGGTTTGCGCCTTGCCTTGAAGAAATTGGGTGTCGATCCGGATTTTGATGTAAAAATCATTTCCACGGGCGGTAACGCCGAGCGCTTCGCTGCGCTGTCGAAGGGGATAACGCAATTCACGATCATGCCGGAACCGTTTCTCGCTCAAGCCCAGAGACTCGGCTTTCGTAATCTCTACAACATCTCAGAGCTCAAGATTCCCTTTTGGTGGAACAGTATTTTGAGCCGCGAGGCGATCATCAAAACTAAACGGCCGCTAATGCTGAAGCTTGCCCGCGCGGTGGTTGAAGCGATCCATATCATTAAAAGTGAGAAAGAATACACCAAGGGAATTTATAAAAAGAATCTAGGCGTCGCCGATTCGGAAGGTCTGGAGCGTGCGTATAAAGAATATGCAAGCGTATTTCAAGAGACACCGTATCCAACCCCAGACGGCGTGAAAACGATGTTGGATGACCTGGCTGTTAAAACTCCGAAGGCAGTGAGTGCCGACCCGCGTACTTATGTCGATCCCAGTCTGATCAAAGAAATTGAAGCTTCCGGGTTTATTAGGCAACTGTATAAAAAGTGAGATATAGTACCAACAAGTAGCGTCTTAAGACGTAGCCATAAAACAACCAAGAATATGAATCGATAGGAGTTTCAATGGATCAGCAAAGCGCGAAGACGGCAGCCGCCGCCATTGTCGCCGGATTAAAGAAAGCCGGCATTGATTTCGTCGCGACGTTGCCGGAAGGGAAAACGTTTGAACTGACCTGCGCTGTCGAGCGGGATAACGAGCTGATACATGTGCCACTCTGCCGGGAGGAGGAAGGCATCGGCATCTGCGCAGGCGCCTACCTTGCCGGTAAAAAGACCGCTATCATGATGCAAAACGCGGGTTTCCTGAATAGCTGTAATGCACTCACCACCACCTCACTGCAGTTTCAGATTCCTATATTGATGCTGATCTACTATGCCGGTGACATCGGCGACCGAGGTTTCACGACGGTCGGTTCGGTAACTGAGCCGGTACTGCAGGCGATGGGATTTCGCACTTATATATTGCGCAAACAAGAAGATATCGATGAAATTCTGCGCGGCGCCCAGATCCTGGCCGACGACTCGAAAAAACCGGTGGCGGTGTTGCTGACAAAAAGCGTTCTCGGAGTGGACTAATGCAACGCTATGACTATCTGAAACTCGTTGCCGAAGATTCGAAGGATGCCTTGGTCGTTTGTACCGGCTTTGCCTCTCGCGAGTGGTGGGCTCTGCGGCCCAGCGACGGCAATCTCAAGACGCGTACCCTAGGGTTGGTCTCATCCGTCGCTGCCGGATTGGCAATCGCGCTGCCACAGCGAAAAGTGATCGCCATTGATGGCGACGGCGCATTCCTGATGAACCTCTGCGGCCTGCCGACAATCGCGCAAAAAAATCCCGGCAACTTTATCCATCTGCTGTTCGACAACGAAGTTTACGAAGCTTCAGGCGGAACCGCGACGGCGTCACGCACTAGCGATGCAGTTGCGATCGCCAAAGGCGCTGGCTATAGAAACGCCCTGTGGGTCAAATCGCTTCAAGATTTTCACGCGGCCTTCACTGGCGCCTGGAAGAGCAACGAGTTAACATTGATCGCCATCAAAGTTGAACCTGGCCAACCCAAAAACTTGCCCCCGCTGAAACTCGATGATATCGAAAACAAATACCGCTTCATGCGCTATATAGAAGCTACTGAGAAAAAAAGTATTTTGAATCCAGGTTTTGACTCGAAACTCACCGTTACTTAGCCGCTCGGCCCGCCTGCTTGTTTTCGTGTCGCTTAGAGACTCGCAACGATTCGTTTCATCTTAAGTTCTCGCTCCCCAAGCCGACGACGCTTAGGGAGATCCGGGGCTCAAAGGTGGGTCTTGTCCCATCAAGCTTATGAGTGCGCCAACGACGGGAATCCCTCGCTCGAGTCGATGCGGTCCCAGGCACACCCAACGTAATCGTTACGCTCGCAGCACTCCGGAGGCTTTCGCGACATGCGTTGCGATGAAATCCATCAGGGCCGGCGACAAACAGTCGTAAGGCTCAAGCCCGAGTTCGCGAAGCCGTGCGCGCACTGCGCCCATCTGAGCTGGATCGCTGCCGCTCTCGATTATGGACGATACGAAGGCGGCGAATTCGGGTGGCGACCAGCCGGACTGCGGTGACAACTCAGTGTGTATGAAATCGAGGCCGTAGAACGGGTGCTTGGGGTTCTCGATTCTGCCGTACATATGCACACCGCATTCTTTGCAGGCATGGCGTTGGATGGCCGCCGCAGGATCCACCACCGCGAGCTTATTCGCATTGGCGGTTACGCTTAGCTTGTCGCGCGGGACGACCGCCACCAGTGAAAACAACGCACCTTTCGGCTTCCAACACTTGGTGCAGCCGCAAGCATGGTTGTGTGCGGACTGAGCCTTTACAGTAACCTGCACCGGGTCTTTCGCGCATTTGCAGATGAGGACTCCACCTGCAAAATCCTTGGCCGTGGGCTGAATGCCAGGGTCGATCTTCGGATGGATGGAAATTTTGTCTGCCATGTTACCTCCTAGAAAAAGACTACAATAGAACTTTAGGGCTTGAACACAAAGTAAGACGCCGACTGATTCTACAGATAGAACCGAGGCACGCTGCTTCCGATGCTCTCGGAAAGTTTACGGAGATCGCCAAAACTTGAAAAAGTATTTTCACCGGACAGTAGCAAGGTTCTGCTGTTCAAAAGATACAAAAGAAACCGAGACGACCCAGGACCATTTTACTATTGCATAAATCGCCCGATACGACGTCACCGCTAAATCTAAAGTCGATTCTGTAACGTGAATTTTAGTTTTCATACCCACTGCGCATGTTTTCCCTCCGCCTCTGTTCAAGACGTTCACCAACGGTGATCGGAGGATAGAGCGCGGGTTTAGTTGGGCCGTGACAGGGTTCCAGGCGGCTAATGACCACCTCATGCCTCGGTTCATAGAACAAAGTCGCTGAGTAACGCGAGCGTTGGGCTGCCTCCCCTTCAAGCGGAACGACTCGATGCAAAACGGACTTAAGTTGTCCGTTTGTCCAACGGGTTAAAAGATCACCCACATTTAC
>Ga0126379_10002587_pt1 | contig 11553 bp, 8 predicted proteins | sample PanSoiMetPlot_24_FD_92640 | JGI IMG/M metagenome (GOLD analysis project Ga0126379, IMG submission 92640) | Tropical forest soil microbial communities from Panama - MetaG Plot_24 | ecosystem: Environmental > Terrestrial > Soil > Tropical forest > Bulk soil | place: Panama | collected 2016-02-17
GCGATCTTCGAAACGGCCGCAAGTACCGACAGCAGTACCATTTCTTGATCACGTTCCGTGACGGGAAGATCGCTTCGGTGCGCGAGTACCTCGACACGCACCACGCGTTCGATGTCTGGATACGCCCTTGACGAGTACGGAGGAACGCTCATGAAAGCACAACGGCTTCTCATCGTGCTGACGGTGGTGAATCTGCTCCTTCTAATTGTCACGCTTGCCCGGATACGTCCGGCCGCAGCCGAAACCGTGGCACCCATGCTGCGAGGTCGTGGGCTCCAGATTGTCGATGAGCTTGGGAAAGTTCGCGCAAGTATCCAAGTGCTTCCAGCGAGCACTCAGAAGGATGGTGAGCCGTCTGCTGAAACCGTGTTGCTCAAGTTGATCACGGAAAAGGGTCGTCCATCAGTCAAAATCGCTTCCTCGGAAGAGAGTGCAGCATTGGCCCTGGTCGGCCCATCCGGCACCAAGGACACTTACGTGAAGCTGGGAGCGAAGGGCACAACCAGCTCACTGACTTTGAAAAACGAAGACGGTCGAGAACAGGTCATCAAACCGTAGACCGGACGTAGCTTCCTAATGCAAACCCTCGGCTGATCAGAAGTCGTAGCGAATTCCCAAATTTATACCCCAGCTCCCTTGCGAGCCGACGGCATAGCCGTAGTCACCAGCCGCCCGGTCCAGGTAATTGACGCCGTTTTTTGTTCGTTCGCTGAGAATGTCGGTGATCTCGGCGAGCAAAGCCACATGCTGTCGAAGCCATGGATAGACGTCATAAGTCAGTTGCAGATCGAGCGAAGTGATTGCGGGCACACGAACCTCTGAAATGAGGTCGACATTGTTGCCGCATACCGTCGTCCAAGGTGTATAATTCCCTTGGCCGGGAACACTCCCAGCGCATACGCCAGGGTCGGTGCCTCGTGGGCTGCGGAGCCTGACTCCGCCACCGTAGGTCGACGAAACCTGGAATTCCTTACCCTCGTGATTTGTGGCTAGCCGCGGCCCGCCGCTGTTGTGTGAGGCTCTCACCCCGACGATCAAACCGAAACGAAATGTGTAACTGGCGGCGAGGTTGATACGTTGACGCTGGTCTTCCTGTAGGTAGCCGTTGTTGAACTTTGCTTGTGCAGGAACGCTATTCTCCGTCGTGCCGTAAAGCCAAGAGAGTGTGTAGTAACCCATGAAATACCAATTTGGCGTCGGCCGCCCTTGGAGCCCGAAACTGATGCCATGATACTTCCGAACATTGCTGTCTGGAGTCGCGTAAAGGTCGATGGTGTGGTTTACACCGTCACGGAAATCGACGATGCGGAAGCCGGTGTGGTCCCAAATTCGGTTGATCTCGACCGTTCCCCAAAGGTTGCTCACCTGTTTCCACGTATATTGGAGTTCGCCCACTGTATTAAGGAAGATTTCACGTCTGAAACTAGCGGTAAGTTGGTCCGAGTGTGGAACCTTGGCCTGCTTATTGATCGCCAAGCCCCCCGCTCCTCCACTCGAATCTAGAGGTTCCCATGTGTTCGTGCTCCTGTTCCAGCGATCTCTCGATCGAAAGGCATGGAGGGCAGAGTCGTAATTGGCCGCGGTGTCGAACGGTGTAACGTCGTTGCTGCGACCGTAATTAGCGGAAAGTATCGTTTTCTGATCTCTGGTGATGTCGAGAACGGCACCTATCCGCGGACCGACCGCGAACTGTGAGTTAAATACCTCACCGCCGGTGAGCACGGTTCGCCCATAGTTGAAGCGAATTCCGGGCATGATGGCGAGCCAACTCAACAGCCGCCACTCATCCTGAATGAAGAATGCAGGATTGTAGTTCACGATGCTAAACTTTCGATCCGGTATATAGGTCCGTGTATCACAGCCAAGCGTCTTTCCGTTGTCGGGATCGCACACGCCGTCCTCCAAAGGTCCTCCGTTTCTGTCGGCATAAGTGTATAATCCGGGCGTGTGGATCGAGCGGTGGTCTGTAAGCATTCTCAGTTGGAAACCCGTTCTGAGGGTGTGTTCGCCCAGCCAGTGACCGCGTAAAGTCACCTTGGGATCGATCTGATAGTTGAATCGGTGATTGCGGTTGACGTCTTGATTCGCATTGTACCAAATGCTCCCATCGTCGTTATTCACATGGGTGGGTGCCTCGCGATCGTAGGTGCAGTTTTTGGGAGAAAACTGATCACAGTAGTCATAGTTGGCTGTGCCGTAGATGGGTTGAGGACCTTCGTGTTGCCAGTATTCCTTCATCCCAGAGTCGACTCGAAATTCGAAATTTGAGGTGGGGAAGTAGCTATAGGATAGGGTTATGTTGTATCCACCTTCATCGGTATGGCCGCGATAGAGGCTTAGGCGGTCATTCCAGGTGACGGTGTTGTTGAGATAGCTCGGATCCGCGATGAACGAGGTGGTTAGGCGTTGTTTTGAATCCGGTGCCCAACTGAGCTTGAGCTGAGGCCAGTAGTAGTAGTTGTACTGCGGTACCTTCGGATAGTTGACCGGTGGACCCTGCAATCTGGCGATCTGTTCGTAGCGGTACTCGAACGTAACGTGAAACCAAAGTTTGTTCTTGATGATCGGCCCACCGAGCCAAACTACATCGTAATGGGAGTAGCTCGAAGCGACCGGATTGCGATTGAACGGCTGGTCGTATTCGTTGGGCTGGGAGCCTTGTGGGGTGCGACCACTTAAGGCGGAACTGGTTACAAAGATGGAGGCGCCGCCATGCCATTCATCGGAGCCCTCTTTGGTAATGGTGTTGATCACCCCGCCCAATGAATTGTATTCGGCGCTGAAGCCTCCGGTGAGGACCTGTTCCGCTTGCACGCTCTCCACCGAGATCCGCTGCCTGAACATTGAGCGCTCGATGGGATCGGTGGTCTCCAGTCCATCGACCAGATAGCGGTTATCGGTCTCACGTCCGCCGTTGATCACCGGGCTTCTAACGCCCATTCGAACGGCGGGGACTTGCTCTACCAGTGAACGGTAATCCCGACTACCGGGAATGTACTTCTGCAATTCCGCGGACACCACCGCTCCGGTTTGGCTGGAGTCGGGATTGGTGACCGGCCGTTCCTCGAATACCGTGGTAGTCTCGACTGCAGCCATTTCCGCGGACCATTTGATCTCGAGCGGCGAAGTGACACCCGGGTCGACCAAGACGGCGCGGGTAATTGGTTTGACGCCGGTGTAGCTGATCGTCACCGTGTAGTGCCCGATGGGAAGATTGGGAATCAGAAACTCTCCACTCTCGTCAGTGGTGACGGTTCGTGCAGCTCCAAGGTTAGGAGACGTTGCCGTCACGGTTGCGCCGGGCACCGGCAGATCGGTCGTAGCTTCCACGACTCGGCCGCGAATCTGTCCCACTTGTTCACCCGCACCGTATGCAGGGGGCGCTTTGGGTACGCAGACAAGGAGAACCGCGGCCAGCCCCATTCGAATTCTTGATTGAACGTGCATAGCGAATTCCACCTAGTCGACTTGGGGGCAGTAAAAGTACCGGGGGGAGCCAAAGCGCGGATTTGTGTCGACGGTGGAGTCGAGAGCACGAACATCCTGCGCGCTTTGGGGCAGCTCACTTACCGACTTCGGCGGCTCCGTGGCAGGGCGTCCAGCGTTGTACACGCGAACTTCGCAGACAGGTGTATATTGATCGGAATCGCTCCGCGCGAATTCCAGCACATCGCCTCCTGTGCCGGTCGCTGCGGTTGCATTGCACAAATTCAAAACCGGGGCGCTTGTTCCACACTGAAAACCCGACGGACAGGCCCGAGCTCCACTTGCTGTGCAGGTCTGACACCGGTCGCTCGCGCAGACCTGACCCGCCGGGCAAACCGTGCCCGCGCTCCCACACGAGGGTCCGTCCATGAGAACCCTATCCGGCACGTACAGACTCTGCGTTGCCATTTTGGCTGTCTGTACTTGCACTGTCCGATTGCCCACCGGCACAGAAACCGTAACCGGCTGCGTAGGGATGTAACCGCCGTCGATGTATGCGAGGTAATACTGTCCAAACCAACCCCACTTCTGGAAGGTCTGGCCTCTCGAGTACCGAGGGTTTGGCGTTCCGTCAGCAAGGTAGCGGTCCGTCAGCGATCCCACCTCGCCAACCCGATAAACTCCGGCGGACGGATCAATGATTGCCCAAAGTAGATAGTTATTGGTGAAAGGAGGCGTACCCAAGACGCTATTCAGAGTCCGCTCACTCTTGAGACTCTGGCACGGCCGACCGGCGGCAGTTACCTCGATTTGGCCAACGACGGGGACATAGTCGAACCTGCTGGCCTGACCCGGCACTTCGGTTGCGATTGGCAGCAAAGTGAAGATGTTGCTTTGCTCGTCGAGGCGTATGTCGTCTCGTTCCTCGTCGTATTGGTAATTAGCTGGCGGGGTGCACTTCGGAGGTTCCGGAAAGGGATTGGGCGGCGCCGGATCGAACACATAGGCGTTGGGCGCGTAGGGCCTTTTGCTCCCCACGGAATCCAAGTTGACCACCGTGAGATCTCGATAAAGCAAAAGGGGGTCTCTCCCCTGCTGCGATTGGCCGGATGTAAAAGGGAAGGAGTAGTACCCTCGAGGCTGGTGATTGATGTAAGCGCGAATCTCGCTGAATGTTCCGCGGCCGGACACGTACCCGTTCACGTTGGGGTCGCCGTTCGCACCCTTGTAGGGAGCGGCAAAGTTGGCCGCGTCAAGCGAACCCGCGTTGAACTCGCCTTTCTGGTACGCGTACGGATTGCAAGCAACAGCGAGAGCGGTGACTACTAGGAAATGATGAAGAGGCCTTTGAACAGACGCGAGCAAAGCCATCGCAACCCTCCTCCCCCTCCAGGCTTCAACTAAGCGCATTTCAGAGTCCAATACAATCGTTTTATTACGTGAAACGAGCCAAGCGCTGGATCGACCCGCCGAGTATTGAGGGTCTCCCGCTTCAGGGCGGGCGGCACCAATCCGAGCACGGCCGCCCCGGGGACGAGGAGGGTGGCAAGCGCATTCTAGAGAATTGCGGCGGTCGGGGAGAAACGCGCCACGAATTCTCCGGCTCGTGGAGCGTAGGGTAAATCACCCGTGAGTGGCCAGGCGCATCTCCCTTGCTTCCTCGAGGGTGACGGCTTTTTTGCTTCGGTAGGACAGATTGGCCATGTGGGCTGCCAGGGCTGAGCGATAGCCAATCTCGACCGGCGCATTGGGCCGCTTTCGGGTGCGAATGCAGTCGATAAAGTTGGCCATGTGGTCCTGGTCTCGACTCTCGCCTTTTAGCTCAGCGCCATCGGGGCGATTCACCTTCTCGGGATAGAAACGGATCCCCGACTCGGACTTGCCGGTGACCATGTCGTTGGAGCCGCGCAGGTGCTCGATCGTGCCGTGGCTGCCGAGCAGCCGTTCGCCCAGGCCGAATCGCTTGTTGTTGAACACCGATTGCCACGCCACCACGACGTCGTTGGGAAAGTTGAGGGTTACGGCAATCGTGTCCGGAACTTCGCGCCCATCCTTCTCCGAAAAGATGCCGCCCGACATGTAAGCCGAAGAGGGGGCCGGCAAATCGAGCGCCGTCATGATCCAGGCTACCTGATGGACCATGTTTTCGGTGATGTTGCCGCCGGAAAACTCCCAGAATAGTCGCCAATTGATGAATTTGTAGCCATCGAACGCGCGGGGCGAGCGACCATTGAGAAAGGCGTCCCAGCGCACGTTCTCCGCAGTGCAATCGGCGGGGACTGGGCGAACCCACTGCCCCTGCCCCTGCGGAGTGTTTCGACTCATCCAGGACTCGACCTGAGTAATTTTGCCCGGCAGCCCTTGCTTGATCCATTGCTTGGCGTCGGCGAGGGAGCCCGAGCTCTCGTGCTGTAAGCCGATGGCAACCACCTGCTTTGAGCCCTTCGCCGCTTCCCGGCATTGTTCTGCTTCGGCGATCGACCAGGTCATCGTCTTCTCGGCGTAGAGATCCTTGCTGGCCGCGAGCGTATCGAGGAAGTGCCTCGCATGAATGTGCAGCGGGCTGGCGACGATCACCGCGTCGAGGTCCTTGATCTCCAGCATGCGCCGGTGATCGTCGAAGGTCTTTAGCCGCGGCACCAGTTTTTTGGCTTCCTCGTGGCGGCGCTTGTAGACATCGGCAACCGCGACGAGCTCTGCATTGGGAACCGCGAGAAGCTGTTTCACCAGCTCCTGGCCGCGTGCGCCTACCCCGATCATCCCCACCCGAACGCGCTCGTTCGCACCCAACACGCTTGACGGGAAATAGCCGAGCGCGGCGGTACCCACCGCAATTTGGCCCAGGAATTCGCGACGTCCGATCTTTTGCTCTCCCATGGCACCTCTCCTTTTTGTCTCAATACCCAGGCTGAGCGTCCCGTGATCCGCGCCGGGACGCCCGGTAGATGTCTTCAATCAGGGCAACGCTGCGCCGTCCCGCTGAGCCATCGCATGCTGGCGCTGCGTTCATTTCGATCGCGTGGATGAAGTCTTCGATCGCGCTCTGGTGACCTCGAAAATCGCCGACCACCGGAGAGGACGCGGGGGAATTCCTATCCTCTTGGTGATCGGAGATCAGCTGGCCGGCATCCTTTCTTAGGTCGGCGGCGATAATCCGATCCTGCTCGACGATGACCGTGCCTTCCGAGCCGGTAATCTCCAGCCGACGGCGATAACCTGGATAGGCAGCGGTGGTTGCCTGTAAAACGCCGACTGCTCCATTGGCGAAGTCGAGCAGGGCAAGCGCCGTGTCCTCGGTCTCGATGTCTTGGAGCAGAGTAGCGGTCCGAGCTTGCACCTGGACGACATCTCCTAGAAGCCAGAGCAACAGATCGACGGTGTGCACGCCTTGATTCATCAGTGCACCACCGCCATCGAGCGCCCAGGTTCCGCGCCACCGCGAGTGGCGATAGTACTCCGGCGGCCGAAACCACTTCACCCGTGCGTCGACGAGCAGCGGCCTGCCGAGAATTCCATCGCTGATCGCTTGCTTTAGGCGCCGAATGTCTCGGTGAAAGCGGTCTTGAAAGATGACCCCCAGCTTCACGCCCGCGTCGTTGCATCGGGCGATCAAGGCGTCGGCTGCCTCGGAGCTGACGTCGATCGGCTTTTCGACCAGCACGTGCAGTCTATGTCGCGCGGCCTCGATGCCTTGTGCTGCGTGCAATCCCGACGGGCTGCCGATCACCACCAACTCCATCGGGCGATGAGCGAGGAAATCTTCAAAATCCAAGTATGGGGTGCCCCCGTACTCGTCGCAGAGAGCGGCGAGCTTTTGCGCATTGGCGCCGAAGGCAGCGGCGATCTGCGCGCCACGGATGGCGGACACCGCGCGCGCGTGCGTGCGGGTGATGTTGCCTCCGCCGATCAGTCCGACGTGGATGGTCATGCCTGCAGAACGCCTGCGGTGCGCAGTAGCGCTTTCATCCCGGCCCAGCTCTGGCGAGTCGATTCCTCCGGAGTGCCGGCGCCCCGCCAATGCGTTTCCAGGCTCACCCCTTGCTGGTAACCCGCCCTCTTCAGCGCTCGGAACTGACCGACCCAATCGATGATGCCCTTGCCCATTGCCGCCCAGGCGGATTTACCGTCTGGATTCCTAACCGCGTCCTTGCAATGGCAGTGTCCGATGCGTCCTTTGGGCAGAAGATCGTATCCGCCCGGATAGGGAACCTCGCCTCCCGCCGCGGCGTTTCCCGGATCCCAGTTCAACATGAAATGAGCCGACTGGACGGCCTTGAGAGTCCGGGCCGCCTCCGCGCCGGTGGCGGTGTTGCACGACATCTCATTCTCGAGCACCAGCGTAATGCCATGACTGCCAGCCTTGTCGGCCGCCTGGAGCAACTTGGCGTCAATCGCCGCGCGATGAGGATTCTGATCGTCCAAGCGCCAAAAGTCGAAGCAACGCACCCGATCGGTACGGAAGGCTTTCGCCAGTTCGATGGCGCGCTCGAGCACCTCGTCCTGCTGCCCAAAAGTGTAGTTGGCGTTGAACTGGTCGCGTTTGGGACTGAACTTGGAGGCTGGGGCGCCGGGCCAATCCACCTTGAAGAGTGGGCTGGCGATATCGGTGACGCGCAGGCGAAACCGCTCGAGAATGCGACGCGCCTCCTCCACCTCCTTCGTATCGAGCCCGAGCAGATTCTTTTTCCACATCCCGCGCAGCTCAATCCAACTCATTCCGAATTCGCGCGCCGCCACTTCGCAGCTGCGGCCGAAATCCTGCGAGATTTCGTCGTTGATCACCGCGACCCTAAACGTCGAGTTCATACCGCCAGCCCGATCCTTTTCTCGAGATACTCTTTGTTGATCAATGCCGACGCCTTCGGCGCGCGCGCAGCATCTGGATTTCCATCCAGCTCGACGATCAGCCAACCGCGAAACTTCACTCGTTCCAGCGCCGCGAAAACCGCGGGCAAGTCCACTCGCCCATGGCCAAGTTCCACGAAGCGGTAGGGATTCTTGGAGTTGGCCCCTGGGCTGACGGTTTGGACATCCTTGATGTGCAGGAACAACAGTCGGTCGCGGTACTTCTCAATGGCCTTAACCGGGTCTCCCCCGCCCTCGACGTAATGGGCTATGTCGAGCAGCAGTTTGACGTACCTAGCATCCGCAGAGTCGAGGATACGGTCTACTTCGTCGGGCCGCTCTCCCACCGAATGCATGTGATTGTGATACGCGACTGACACACCCAGATCAGCGCTCCGCTTACCGATCTCCGACAACAGCTTCCCGAGCCTCCGGTAGTCATCGGCAGTAACCGGGCGGTCCTTTGGCTTCTGATCGGTCATCTGAAGAAAGAGCCCACCGGCGTCGCGCAAGAACTTCGCATTGGCGAGATGCTTGGCGAGGTCCTCCGCTTCGACCGCCGGCTCGAGCCGCGCTCCCCCGCTGGACAACGCCACGAACGTGAGATGGCGCTGGTGAAGCAGGTCGCGCAGCTCGAACGGCGAACGGAATTCCTTCAGCGCCGTTGTGCGGAGCTGAATTCCTCGGTAGCCAACCGCCGCGATGTCTTCAATCGCCTGGCGATCGTGTCCCTCCCAAGTGATGGCTGCGTACCCGACCGGCCGATCTCCTGCCGCCGGCCGGATCGGCGTATCGAAGTAGGAGAGGTCCATCGGGGGATAGAGCGGCTCGCTCAAACCAAAGACCGACTGGCGCAGCGACGACGATGCGGCGACTGCTCCAAGCCCTCCAATAAATCGCCGGCGGGAAAATGTGAATGACACGAGAGCCTCCATTCCCTCTTACCGAGAAATTCGTAACAACACCACGCCGTGCGGCGGGACGGCTGCGCTGAACTGCGAAGCCTGGCCTTTCACCTCTCGGTGTGTCCACAGGTCTCTGATCTGCTTTGGCGGCCTGTCGATTCCGAGGTCCGCCCATTTCGCGGTGATCTGCGCCGCCTCCGTCCCGCGATTGAAGAAGCCGACCGCCTGCGCGCCCTGAGCGAGCGGTCGAGTCCAGATCTCCTGATCTCCGGACTTCCAGCGGCGCCTCCCCTGTTTGCCTTCCTTGTCCTGATCCACCGCGATCACTTCCCGGTTCGTCAAGATGTCGCGGATCGACGAGGTCATCTCTCGGAGATCGTTTCCAGCGAGCAGCGGGGCGGCGAGAATTGCCCACAGACTCATGTGCGTCTTGTACTCGTTCTCTGTCATGCCGCCGTTTCCGATTTCGAGCATGTCCGGATCGTTCCAGTGACCGGGGCGTGCCCACTCGGCCAGCTCGTCCTGACCGAATCCAATCTTGGACATCGACTCCCAACTGTCCCTGATGTCTCCAGTGGTCCGCCAAAGATTGCCGCCGACCTCCGGCCCCCATTTCCAAACCTCCTGACGGCCGTATTGGCAGAGGCTGTAAACGATCGGGCGTCCGGTCGCGCGCAGCGCATCGCCCATCTTTTGATACAGCGCCTGCATCTCCTCGTCGGAATAGAGTGTCCGGGCGCCGCACCAATCGTATTTGAGGTAGTCGATCCCCCAGGCAGCGAAGGTGCGCGCATCCTGCTCTTCATGCCCATAGCTTCCCTCGTAGCCGGCGCAAGTGTTTGGCCCGGGCGAAGAGTAAATTCCCAACTTCAAACCCTTGGCGTGCACGTAATCCACCAGTGATTTCATGTCGGGAAACTTCTTGTTGCTCTGGATATTGCCTTTCGCGTCGCGTTCACCCTCCCAGGTATCGTCGATGTTGATGTAAAGGAAGCCGGCATCTTTCATCCCACTGCTCACCATCGCGTCAGCAGTCTCGCGAATCACGGAATCGTCCACTCGGCTGGCGAATTTATTCCAGCTATTCCAACCCATCGGTGGAGCCCGTGCCAACCCATTGTCGGGCACGCGATGAAGCGCCGGCAGAGGCAGGCGCGCCGGCAACGCTCCCTCGCCTGGCGGGGCGCGCACCGCCATCATCTCCACCAGCGGAGCATCGGGGCGGCGGCGAGTAGCGAGGTGTAACTCATCGCCGACCAATTTCCCTTGGTACACCACCTGGCGCTCATTCTTTCCATCCCTCATGCTCGCCGTCATCGTAAAGCCGTCGGCGCCGCCGCTGCTCTCTTTGATGAGGTAATAAAATTGGGTTACCCGTATTGAGCCGCTGAGGCGGCCACCTTCCTGTTTCAAATTGATGTATGTCCGGCGAGTAGTGCCGTCGGGCTGCGCCGCTCGCACCACCCAGTTGCCGGTCAGATCCGCCGAGCCGGCCGTCAAAAGGACGCAAAGTATACAGACGTTGATCATGCCACCCCCGACTATGGCCCAGCTTCGGCGGCCTCAGCCCACCGAGAGAAAGGCGGTGGGAAGTCCCTTGGAGCAGACGTTCACCATCGATTTTCCCCCTTGTCTCGCGACGGTAATCTCAGCGCGCCCGTTGTAGAGCTGAACCGCTCTGGAGCCGCGATTGGTGCCGAGGTTGTCCACCAGAGCACCATCGCCGGCGAGGCCGAAGCGTACCGCGTTTCGAGCGTCGAGACAGAGGACGCCGTGGTCGTCGACTAGACGCGCTTCGACCGTCACCCGATCGCCCTCCCGCGCCATTTCCTTCAGCTCGAGGCGTGCAGGAGCTTGCCACTTCTCCGTTTGATAACGAAAGCGGATCTCGTCGAGCACTTCCGCGCCGTTTTTGCGGCCGACCGCTCGCAGATGGTTTTCGCCTTTCCTGAATCTCACCGACCACCGCAAACCGGCCGCTGGAAAATCCTGGCTATCGCGTCGTCTCACGCCGTGCGACGTATCATTGACAAAAAGCTCCACGGTGTCGCAGTTGGAGTACACCTTCACCATCTTTTGCTCGTCCGGTTCGCCCCAACGCAGCGGCCAGGAGTGTCCGTAGATCCACACCATCGGCCGCTCGCTCCAGTAGGACTGGAACACGTAATAGCCTTCCTTGGGGGTTAGGTCGCGCTCGACGAGCCCCTTCTGGTTGACCCGGGGGATTGGATTCTCCATCCGCAATGGGGTTGAGAAATCCTTGAAGATCCACTGCGCGCTGGCGCTCAGCCATGGCATCGTCTCCTGCTCCTTGAGATGCCAGTCGAAGAGATTGCAGATATAGGTTTCCGACCAATCGCCATCCTTGGATGCGCGC
>Ga0126379_10002588_pt1 | contig 11553 bp, 10 predicted proteins | sample PanSoiMetPlot_24_FD_92640 | JGI IMG/M metagenome (GOLD analysis project Ga0126379, IMG submission 92640) | Tropical forest soil microbial communities from Panama - MetaG Plot_24 | ecosystem: Environmental > Terrestrial > Soil > Tropical forest > Bulk soil | place: Panama | collected 2016-02-17
GCGGACCTCGAGCAGCGACGTCGTGCTCGGCACGAACGTCGTCCCGAGCGAGAGCTGTTTGTTGCGGGCGTAGATCTGTCCGTTGCCGCTGCCACCGGCGGGGAGCGGAATCGGCGTCTGATCGTTCGTGAGGAGATCTCGCCAGCCGTAGCGCGCGAATGCCGTCACGGTCGGACTGATGACGACGTCGACCTTCCCGCCGGCCTTGTCGGTGTGGTTCGTGAACTCCTGGAAGATTGAGTAGTTGTTCGCCGCGGCAGCACTCGTCGGAAGGGGCAACGCCGCCATCACCTTCGCCGCAAGCGCGGTCATCGGAATCGGCGTGCCCGCGTCGTAGGTGATCCCCGTGCGCGGATCACGAACGGAGACTGGGAAGATGCCGGCACGCTCGGCCGTCGTGGCGATCGTCGACGCCGCAAACTGCTGACGCGTCTGCCGGAAGCCTTCGAAATCGCCGAAGAAGAAGGCCTTGTTCTTCACGATCGGCCCGCCGAGGACGCCGCCGTACTGATTGCGATCGAGTGTCGGCTTCTGACCGCCTGGCGGGGCAAAAAATCCCGTGGCGTTCAACGCGGTGTTGCGATTGAACTCCCAGATCGTGGAATGCAGCGCGTTGCCGCCGCTCCGGTACGCAACGTTGATCGTCGCGCCGGCCGCGCGTCCGAATTCCGCGCTCTCGTTGTTGGTGACGACCTTGAACTCGCTGACGGCGTCAGGAGGCGGCTGCATCACCTGATTGGAGAAGCCCTGATTGCTCGTCCCGTATGCGTTGTTGTCGACGCCGTCGATAAGGAAGTTATTGAACATGCTGCGAAGGCCGTTGACGTTGAACGAGCCTTCGCGATTGGTGCCCGTGCCGCCGCGATTGAGATCCGACGCCCGGACGCCGGTGGTCAGCAGGGCGAGCGACGAGTATTCGCGGCCGTTGAGCGGCAGCGACATCACCTGCGCGCCGCCGATGACCTGACCTCGTTGGCTCGAGTCGGTGTCCAGTAGCGGCGCCGCCGCCGTCACTTCCACCTTTTCCGATACCTGCCCGACTGGCAGTTGCAGGTCGACGCGGAGCCGCGCACCCACCTGCACTTGGACGTTGTCCACCAGGCTGAGGGAAAACCCAGCCTTTTCGCCCGTGATCACGTAGACGCCGTCTCTTACGGTGAGAAATTCGTAGCTGCCATCCGCGCCACTCGTCCGCTGGACCGCCACCGACGTCGCCGTATTCGTGAGCGTCACGGTGGTTCCAGGCACGACAGCGCCGCTCGTATCGCGTACCGTTCCAACAATTGCGGCGGTTTCGAATTGCGCGACGGCAGGTGCGCCGCCGATGAGAAGCAGAAATAACGTCGCAAGTGCGAATCGGACAGCCATCCTCATCAAATACCCTCCAGTCGCTTCGACACTAGCGACGGGGTGTAAAGATGGTGTAGAGCCTCACGTAAAGAAGGCGCGACGTGTTCCAGACGTATTCGAAATGTCACATGATGGTTACTCGTTGTTGATACCGTGACCTCTTCAATGCAGACGACCGAGAGCCGGACGCGGGCGCTTCACGACCCGACGCTCTACACCAACCGTGAGCTCAGCTGGCTGGAGTTCAACCAGCGCGTACTCGATCAGGCGATCGGCGATGCGCACCCGCTGCTCGAACGCGTGAAGTTCCTCGGCATCGTCGCGTCGAACCTCGACGAGTTCTTCATGGTGCGCGTGGCGACGCTGCGCAAGCGCCAACGCGCCGGTCTGGAGCAGGTGTCTCCCGACGGATTCACTGTTTCCGAGCAGCTGACCGCCATTCGAACCCGCGCGCTGACGATGATGCGCGACATCGCGGCATGCTGGCAGGATCGGCTGCGGCCGGCGCTCGCGGAAGCCGGCGTGACGTTTCTCGAGGAAGACCAGTACACCGATCGCGTCCGCCGGCATCTCGCGGCATACTTCCGCAGCGACGTCTTCCCGCTCCTGACGCCGCTCGCATTCGACCCCGGACATCCGTTCCCGCATATTTCGAACAAGAGCAAGAACTTCGCGGTCGCCCTACGCCACAACCGGCGCACGAAGTTCGCGCGCGTGAAGATCCCCGACATCCTGCCGCGCTTCGTGCCGCTGCCGTCGTCCGAAGGCCCGACGTTCGCGTTTCTCGAGGACGTCATCCGGCAGAACCTCGATCGCCTGTTTCCGGACGTCGAGATGCTCGACGCGCACCTGTTTCGGATCATCCGCGACACGGACATGGAAGTGCAGGAAGTCCAGGATGACGCCGAGCTCGATCTGCTCGAATCGGTGGACCAGAGCCTGAAGAAGCTCCGCGAGGCGCCGCCGTCGCTGCTGCAGGTCGAGAGCACGATGCCGCGGCGGATTCTGAAGATCCTGATCGAGAACTTCGAGGTGAAGGACGACATCGTCGTGCACAGTCGCGACCGGCTGGCGTTCGCCGACTGGCGCTCGCTGCTCGCGCTGCCGATGCCGACGTTGAAGGACGCGCCGTTCGTGCCGCGCACGCTGTGGCGGCCGGAACACGAGCACCCGGTGTTCGACGACATCCGCGAACAGGACCGTCTCCTCCATCATCCATTCGACTCGTTCTCGTCGGTCGAAGCGTTCATCCGCCAGGCGGTCGCCGACGACGCGGTGGTCGCGATCAAGATGACGCTCTACCGCATCGGCCAGAACTCTCCGCTGATCGATCTGCTGATCGAAGCGGCGGAATGCGGCAAGCAGGTCGCGGTCCTCGTCGAGCTCAAGGCGCGCTTCGACGAACGCAACAACATCCGATGGGCCAACCGGCTCGAGTCGGCGGGCGTCCATGTCGTCTACGGCGTGGAGAACCTGAAGACGCACTGCAAGCTGTGTCTGGCCGTTCGGAAGGAATCCGACGGCGTGCGGCGATACGTGCACATCGGCACGGGCAACTACAACCACGTCACGTCGACGGTGTACACCGACTTCGGCCTGTTCACTGCCGACCCGGCGATCTGCGACGACGTGTCGGACGTGTTCAACTATCTGACTGGATACTCGAAGCGCAAGGAGTACCGCGAGGTGCTGGTGGCGCCGGTCAGCTTGCGATCGTCGTATTTGACGCTGCTCGATCGCGAAATCGACCACGCCAGGGCCGGACGGCCGGCACACGTCATCGTGAAGAACAACGCCGTGACGGATCCCGCAGTCATACGTGCGCTCTATCGAGCCTCGCAGGCAGGCGTCGACATCGACATGATCGTCCGCGGCGTGTGCTGCTTGAAGCCCGGAGTGCCAGGCGTCAGCGATCGTATCCGCGTGCGGTCGGTCGTTGGCCGTTTTCTCGAGCACTCGCGAGTCTACTGGTTCGCGAACGGCGGGAACCCCGAGGTGTACATCGGCAGCGCCGACCTGATGGAACGCAATCTCGATCGGCGCGTTGAGGTCATCTGTCCCGTTCGCGACCGCGCGCTCGCCGACCATATTCGATCGGTCGTGCTCGACACTTACCTCCATGACACCGAGCGCGCTTACGTCCTGGCAGGCGATCGCTACGAACAGGCAACGACGGCCGACGCGCGACGCGTGGACGCCCAGGAAGAACTACTCCGCTGGTACTCCGCTTCGCGCACTCGCGACGACGCGATCGCCGACCGGCCAGCGGTGTAGAAACTCCTGCCGCACGCGCTTGCCGGCGGCGAGCGCGGCGTTCGTCTCGAACTGCTCGCCCTTGTAGCCGTCGCAGCTCACGTAGCCTATTGACTTGAACAGCTTCGCGAACGACCGCACATCGATCACGTCCGGCGCGTCGGCGATCTCCGCCACGTGCTGCAGCTCGTGTCCGAGGATCGTGACGAGATTCGTCCGCGACAGCATGCAGTCCACCTCAACGCGCAGGTATCTCGCATCGCCGCTCGCCTCCGTCCAGATGGTGCGTCCGTTCAAGACGTTCGTCGAGAATTGCTGACACGTGACGTACACGATCACGTTGGACCCGGCGATCCGCCGGACAATCGATTGAAGGGTCGGCGATTTCTCGCCGACCTCCGAGAGAATCGCTTGAATGTACGGCGAGGTTGTTCGAATACGTTGCAGGCTGTCAGTTTGCGGTGATATTCCGAGCATCAGAAGAACCAGAAAGGTGGCCATGTCTCTCCTTGAGGCAATGACCACACCATGACCAGCAGGCGCGTCGTCCGCGTATCGACAACGCGTCGTCCGTACGATGTTTCAAAGATTTGCGACAGGCGGCGGCGTCGCGAAGAACGCGTGACATGATGCGACAACCATGTCTTTTTGCCGCGTAAGCAGGGACGAATTTGTAGAAAGGGACTTTGCGCCGTCGTTACATCGAACCTCTACAATGCGCGTCCATGCTGGCAAGGGTTGCGGCTGTCCTCCTCGTCGCGACGTGTTTTGTCGTAAGCCACTCGCAACAGCGCACTTCTGTCGTTCGCTTCGTCTTCACGTCGGATGCGCACTACGGTCTGACACGCGGTACGTTTCGAGGGCGCACTGCCGTATCCGCTCACGACGTCAACATCGCGCTCGTCTCGGATATCAACACGCTCGGCGCGACGCTCGGTGCGTTCGACTTCGTCGCAGAGGGTGGCGACGTCGCAAATCGGGCGGAGATTGACGAGCACGTGCAGGCGCCGTCGTCATCGTGGGCGCAGTTCAAGGCGGACTACATCGACGGCGTGACGTTGAAAACACAGGCGGGCACAAAGACGCCCGTGTACGTCGTGCCGGGCAATCACGACGCGTCGAATGCCGTCGGCTTCTACAGGCCGATGGCGCCGGCGGTCGACAACACGCCGATGGTCGAAATCTACAACCTGATGATGGCGCCGGCAACGCGAACGACGACCACATACCGCTACGCGGCCGATCGCGTTCTGACATCGCGCGACATCGCAGGCGTGCACTTCGTCTTTCTGAACGTCTGGCCGGACAGCGTCGGACGCGCGTGGCTCGCGCGCGATCTGGAGCGGGTCGGCCCGTCGACTCCCGTCGTCGTCTTCACGCACGACCAGCCGGACGCGCAGAGCAAGCACTTCACGAATCCAAACGGCGCTCACGACATCAATGCCGCCGATAAATTCGAGAACCTGCTATCGGATACGTTTGCGGACGGCAAGACGGTAGGCGTCGACGACACCATCGAGCAGACGGCATGGGAGACGTTCGTACGCCAGCATCCGAACATCACGGCGTACTTCCACGGGAACTCGAATTGGAACGAGTTCTACGTCTGGAGCGGACCACGGCATTCCGTGTCGCTGCACGCGTTTCGCGTCGACTCGCCGATGAAAGGGAAATTCTCGGAGACCGACGAGCGCAAGCTCTCGTATCACGTCGCGACAATCGATACGGGCACGATGACGATGACGGTGCGCGAGCGGCTGTGGAACACGGCGTCATGGGGCGACGCGGCGACCGTCGACCTCGTCAATTATTTCAGGTAGCGAACCTCGTAGTCTCGACCGTCCACCGCGCTGACTCGCAACAAATAGAGCACCGGCGTCCACGTTCGGCCCTCGTCCGTGCTCTCGTCCTCGACACGGACGAAGCCTGTTTCTGGTCGCTCGCCGTCCGGCGTCAAGCTGATGGCGTTCCCACGCAGCGTGTACGCACCGCTGCCGAAGTAGGCCTGAGTCGTCCTGGGTCGCCGGGTCGCGGCTGCGTCCAAATAACGGCCATCGACCGCGAAGACGAACTGGGTCGCCGCTGTTCCTGTTGCAGCCGTCCACGTCCCCGCCATCTTCTGACGCATCGCGTCAGACTGATCGGTCGGCGTCCAACCTCTAAAACTCAAGCTGTAGAAAAATCGCGGCCAGACGTTGCCAGCGAGTTCGCCCATGCACGTACTGACCAGCGGATCTCGCGACACGCCGGAGATAACGGCGAGACGATCGCGCAGCTTGATGGCGAGCACAAATGCGAGGCGCGATTCCGGCGAACCTGGAGGCGCGACGCCTCTCTTCACGAGCACGTATTCCCATCCTTGTCCCGACATGCCTCTCGCGACGGTAGTCGGCATGGGCGTGCCGCGGACAGTCAGGTTTCTCGGCTCGTATTGACGATAGATCTCCTGAAAGGCGCTGGAGGCATCGCGCAGGAGATCCGTTCCGCTGGGCCGCATCGGCCAGACCGTGAACACACATCGTTCGTTCGTCGCGGACGGCGGGGACATCAGGACAAGGCCGTCGGGGTACGGCGTGGCGGTCCATGCCGGAGGCAGCTCGTACACATATTCGTTGACGGTCGGCGGCAGAACGTTCTGCGAATACACCGACGCGCCGTGTAGGACAACCCACATGCCGAGCACGCAACGAAGAGATCGTGCGACCATGTTGTCCTCCTCGAGCGAAGTAGAATGCAGACGGCGCCGAGTTTATTCGTAAGGAGTGAGTGTGGCAAAGCGAAAGACACGCACACGCGCACGCACGATCGCCAAGGCGACGAGCAAGAAGTCAAAGGGCACGAGGAAGAAAAGCAAGGCGAAGCGCACACGGACTAGTCCGCTCGGTCCGCTCGTAGGATCCGACGGCTACCTCGTGCCGCGCTCGAAGATGACGGACGAGATGAAGCTCGTCGAGCGCTTCATCGCCGAAATCGTAACGCGTCTTCAGACCGGCGAACCAGTGTCACAGACGCTTATCGACAGCCTTCCGAAGGGCGTGAGAGTCGAACTCCCCATCGAGGCGGCCTACAGCGACGGCAGCGCGTCGATCGGCACGGTCACCATCGAGGACGGCCGCGTCGTGTACCACCGGCTCCACGACACCCTGGCGCCGCCCGATGAGACGAGACACTAGGAACAACTCGCGTATGTAACCCACAATTAACAGCTTCGACATCGGGCGGAAACGCCCGGCCGGTACCGTGACACTCGACAATGTCACGGCACAAAGTGCTGATCGTGGAAGACGAGCACGACATCGCAGGACTGATTAAGCACACCCTCGAACGCGGCGGCGACATCGACCCGTACGTCGTCGGCAGCGGAGACGCCGCGCTGAAATACGTCGCGGAAGATCCACCCGATTTGATCATCCTCGACCTGAATCTGCCGGTCGTCAGCGGCGTCGAAGTCTGCCGCATCCTCCGATCGCGCGCCGACGCGCGCCACGTGCCGATCATCATGCTGACGGCGCGCACCACGGAGGACGATCGCGTCAGCGGGCTCGAACTCGGCGCGGACGACTACGTGACCAAGCCGTTCAGCCTGCGAGAGCTGAGCGCGCGCGTGCGCGCGGTGCTCCGCCGCAGCACGTCGAAAGACGACCGGCCGCTCGTGGCCTACCGTGGAGACCATCTCATCGCCGACTTCGAGGCCGTGTCCGTGGCCGTCGACGGCGATTCCATTCGCCTGACGCGACGCGAGTTCGAGTTGCTCCGGTATCTGGTGCAGAACAAGAACCGCGTCGTGTCGCGCGACCGTCTGCTCGAACGCGTCTGGGGCTACGACCGTTCCGTCGAGACGCGATCGGTCGACGTCCACGTCGGCCGGTTGCGCAGCAAGCTCGGCGAAGCGTCCAGACAGATCGAGACGGTCATCGGGTTAGGATATCGATTCGTCGATTAGAGAACGTCCGCCTGAAGGCGGACGCTACTTGCGTAGGTTCCGTAGAAATTTCGGCGGAACGAACCAGCGCAGGATGCCTGGGCCTTTGGGCGGCAGCACTTCGACATCGATGCGGGCGATTGCGCCCTTCTTGAATTCCAACTCCGCGCGCATCCCAATCAGCTTCGACGCCAGCTCGCCGATGCCGGGTTCGTGCCCGACGATCGCGATGCTCGTGCGCTTGGCGTGCTTTTCGAGTTCGGCGATGAACGCGGTCGGCGAGCCGTCGGGCGCCAGCGAGTCGACGTTGACGATGGGCGGCTTCGGCGAAAACGCGGACGCGATGATTTCCGCAGTCTGCTGCGTACGAACGAGAGGACTGGTGAGCACGACGTCGAACGTCACGCCGAGACGCGCGAGCGAGCGCGCCGACTTCCGCAGACGCGACGTGCCCTCTTCCGTCAGTGGACGCTTGCTGTCGTCGGGCCACGCCTCGCCACGTTCTTCGGCGATGCCGTGGCGGATCAGGTACAGCTCGTAGAAGTCCACGATTAGCTCGCCACCGCGCGCCCGGCAGACGAGGCGCCGTCCGCGCGCGCGACGCGTTCGCAGATAGCCCGCACTTGTCCCTGACGATGAAGGAAGCGCGCGTGCAGACGCCGGCAGTCGTTCTCGAGCGCGGCGATGAGGCCGTCCATCTTTCGCCACGTCGACAGATCGGGCAGCGTGACGGCAGGCTGAATCTGACGGATACGATCGATGAGCACCTGGAGATCGTGCAGGCGACCGAGGACGTCCTGGGACCTCTTCAGCATCCTGACCTCAGAGGTCAGCCTGACCCCCGATGCCTCACCGGCGATTTCGGCGGCATAGCGAAACTTCTTGAGCGCGATCCGAACGTGGTGCAGCCGCTCCTGCAGATAAATCGAACCAGCAGCATCGAGTGCACGAACGAGCGTGTCTGCCCGATGCGTCATTCGTGCGTCGACCGCCCAGCGCCATCCTTTCGAGGGCTTGCGATCGCGAAGATCGCCTTCCACCTTCTCGAGCTTGCGGCCGATTCGCTGCAATTCGTCTATCGGCAACCGCTCCCGCAGTTTGGCGCGAGCTTGAGACTGCTCGGCGGTCAACGCCGCCGCGACGCGGCGAAGCGCCTGGCTGTCGTGACGCCCCGACTCGCGGAGCTCAGCGACAAGTCCAAGCAGCACGTCGAGTTCGCGAACGCGGCCGAGCTCCTCGGTCACGTGTTTGAGGCGCTTTGACAGCCTGTTCAAAACGGCGGCTTTTAGCTGCAGGACCGGCAGAATTTCGCGCAGCCGGCGCGTCGCCACCCGAGTACGATGCAACGCGCGGACGTCGCCCTCACCAAGCTCATGTAACAGCTTTGTAAACTGCTCTAGGCGTTTCTGCAACAGGTCGGCTCGCCGACGTGACGCGGACATGGTATTGATGGGGCCGTTTGTCCCGCCCATTATAGTAAAAGCACCCAATGCGTCTCGCAGCCATCGACATCGGCACAAATTCGCTGCACATGATTGTCGTGCGCGTACGTCCCGATCTGTCGTTTGAAGTCATCGACCGGGAAAAAGAAATGGTGCGCCTCGGCGCCGGCGGCCTCGACGGACGGGCGCTCACCCCCGAGGCGATGCATGCCGCCCTGCAGGTGATGTCGAAGTTCCGCCGCCTGGCCGACAGCCACGGCGTCGACGAAATCATCGCCGTCGCGACAAGCGCGACGCGCGAGGCGGAGAACGGCAGTGACTTCCTGAAGGCCATCGTCGAAAAGACGGGAATCCGTCCCCGCGTGATTTCAGGAACGGAAGAAGCCCGACTGATTCATCAGGCGGCCGCGTACGGCGTCGGCCTCTCCGGCGAAGTCGGCATCGTCATCGACATCGGCGGCGGCAGCGTCGAAATCACGCGCGGCGCCGGCTTGACCATGGACACGGGCCAGAGCTTCAAGCTCGGTGTCATCCGACTCACGGAGCGTTTCGTCAAGAGCGATCCGATAGCCGCGCGCGATCAGCGTAAGCTCACGCGGTTCATCGAGGGCGAAACGAGGAAGTTTCTGAGTCAGATCGGCAAGCAGGGATTTGACCGCGTCATCGGTACGTCTGGCACTATTCAGAGCATCGGCGCCGTCGCGCTTGCCGAACGCGGCGAGACGACGACGCTTCGCAACCGCCGGATCACCGCGAAGCAGATTCGTCGCGTCAGAAAGCAACTGGTCGCACGCGATCTGGAAGAGCGGCTCCGGGTGCCTGGTCTCGAACCACGTCGCGCGGATCTCGCGGTCGCAGGCAGCATCCTGCTCGACAGCATCGTGCGGCGGCTGGGCGCCGCGGACGTCACGCTGTGCGACCTGTCACTCCGTGAAGGCATCATCCTCGATTACATCGCGCGCCATCGAAAGCAGATCGCGCAAGCGGATCGCTATCCGGACGTCCGCCGGCGCAGCGTGTTCGAGCTGGCCGAGCGCTGCAACTACTGGCCCGAGCATGCGCAGCAAGTCGCGCGGCTGGCGACGATGCTGTTCGACCAGACGCGAGGCGTGCACGGGATGACCGACCACGAGCGGGAGTGGCTCGAGTACGCGGGCATCCTCCACGACGTCGGCGTCCACATCAGCTATGAACGGCACCACAAGCACTCGTACTATCTAATTAAGAACGGAGACCTTCGCGGCTTCGACCCCGACGAGGTGGAGATCATCGCGCTGATTGCGCGCTACCATCGGCAGGCGGCGCCCAAGCGCGGCCACGATCAGTACGGCGACCTGAAGAAGAAACGGCGTCGTACGGTTCGGCAGCTCGCGGCGATGCTGCGTCTCGCGGAAGGACTCGACCGCAGTCATTCGCAGCCGGTCGCAAGTCTGGAGCTTCACGATCGCGGCGAGGATGGCTTGCTGCAACTTCGCGCGACGGGCGACGCCGAACTGGAACTGTGGGCGGCGACGCGCCATGCGGCGGAATTCGAGCGGCTTGTGGGCAAGCCGCTGCGTTTCGAAGTGAGCGCTGCTGGCGCGACGGCTTCGACGGTCTCCGGCGGACATTCTCATGCTGAACAATCTCACGACACCACACGAGTACCCGGGCAAGCTGTTCGTCGTCGAAGGCATCGACGGCTCGGGCAAGACGACGCAGCTCGGGCTGCTGGCGAAATGGCTGGCGGCCGAGGGCCATCGCGTGTTCGTCACGGAATGGAACTCGTCCGCTCTCGTCAAAGCGGCGACCAAGATGGGGAAAAAGAAAAACGCGCTGACGCCGATGACGTTCAGCCTTCTGCACGCCACTGACTTCGCCGACCGGCTGCTCTATAAAATCATCCCGCCGCTCAAAGCCGGCATGATCGTGCTCGCCGACCGTTACGCGTACACGGCGTTCGCGCGCGACGTCACGCGCGGCGTCGATCGGCAGTGGGTGCGCGAGCTCTATAGCTTCGCGGTCAAACCGGATCTCGTGATGTATTTCCGGGTCCCCATCGACGTGTCCGTTGATCGCCTGCTCGCGCGTCGCGTGAAGCTGAAGTTCTACGAAGCGGGTATGGATCTGGGATGGAGCTCGAATCCCGTCGAGAGCTTCAGGCTGTTCCAGGGCAAAGTGCTCGAAGAATACGACCGCATCGTCGACGAATACGGGCTTGGCGTCGTGGACGCGGTCGGCAGCATCACGCAGCAGCAAAGGGTCGTTCGCGAGCTGGTCGCGAATCACGTAAAGTCGGTCGACGCGACAAGGGAGATTCCCAGTGAGCAGCCAGTCTGATTTGCCGCACGAGTCTGCGTTAGTCGACGGCGCCAACGGCGGGATTCAACCCGGCGGATATTACGGACGCGGCATTCCCTACCTGCCGATCAACAGCTATCCGGGAAAACTCATCGCCATTGAAGGCACCGACGGCGTCGGGCGCAGCACACAAATTCAACTGCTGCGCGAATGGCTCGAGGTGAAGGGCTACGGCGTCGTCGAAACCGGGTGGACGAGGTCGCCGCTGATGCAGCCGACCATCGAGCTGGCCAAGGCGAGCAACAC
>Ga0126379_10002591_pt1 | contig 11546 bp, 15 predicted proteins | sample PanSoiMetPlot_24_FD_92640 | JGI IMG/M metagenome (GOLD analysis project Ga0126379, IMG submission 92640) | Tropical forest soil microbial communities from Panama - MetaG Plot_24 | ecosystem: Environmental > Terrestrial > Soil > Tropical forest > Bulk soil | place: Panama | collected 2016-02-17
CTTGGCCGGCACACTATCGCGCTCCAAGGTGAGCGGCACCTTCTGATCGACGTTGACGTCGTACTTATCGCCGACCTCGCAGATCGGAATCCCACCTTCGTACAGCCAACCGACACCGTCGATCGGTTCGTACAGGGTGACCGTCGTCTGACGTCGCGAGCGAACGAGAACACCATCATCGTTGGTGATCACCGTATCGAGTGCGACCTTCTCAATCGAACCGATCGGTTCGCGCACGAGGACCGGTTCACCGTTGACGATCAGGGTGACACCGTTCGGAACGATGAGGTTGTGCAGCGCGTTGATCGCACTCTCACGCTCACCCTTGTTCATGCGCACGTCACCGGTGAACTCGGTTCCGCGTGCACGTTTCACCATACCGTTCCAGCGACCTTCACTACCGAAGTGAACGGATCCAGTAGTGCTGATCACCGATGCGTTATCGCAGAGTGCGAGCACCAGCTTCTCACCGAGGTTGAATCGACCGCGCTTGGTTGGATCTCTCTTCTTGATACTGGGAGCGAAGAGCGTGTACGCATGCGACAGATCCTTGAATCCGTCGGGATCGTTATCGGTCACTCTGATCAGTGTGTATCCGCGTCGATCGGTCGCACGGATATCGAAGAACACTTCGGTGGCACCGGTATCGACGGCGTTCTGCCATAGCTCGTAGACAATCCAGTCCTTATTCTCCTTGCGCATCATGAGGTCGGCAAGCCCTCGCTCATCGACCTCGAAAATGTGTCGCTTGGTCATCGAATCACCTCATCACGTAATTGATCTTTCCATAATGGTACCACGCTCGGAACCATTCTAAACGTTTCGATTCTCGCGATCACGTTCATGGATGTTGCGACATGATAGGCAATCAAGTGTGCGATCGATGTTCGTCACCCATGCGAGACCAACCTTCTTGTTGCAGAGTGTTGTCATCTCTCCCATCTCCTTGATCCAGGGAAGGTGACGTACGCCACCCGGTCGGCTGGATAGGGTGTAGTGAAAGATCTCGTCGTTCAATGTCCGATCCACATGTCATAGAGAACGGGGGCGGCAACCAGTAGCAGGACGCCAAGACCACCGACCAGCAGGATGGTGATCGCGACCTCGCGTAGCTCTCCTCTCATCTTCCTCTCCTGATGATCGCACGTCCGATGCCGAATCCGATCAGTGCTGCTGCCAGCGTTGTATGCGACCTCTTCCGACGTCTCGTCACTTGCTTGGTCACCGACACTCCGGAGCCTGGAATTCCTGCGGTGACACGTGTTCCACGACCGATGGTGACATGAGCACCACGAGTACCGATCGATGTTGACAGTCCTCCCTTGGATATGTTGATGGTGACACCGGGTGCGACCTGCTTACGCTTCCAGAAACGGATCATGGTGAATCGTACTCCCGATGAGTTCTGATGCATCGTGGACATGTTGGTACGTCTATGGTGTACGTCCAGTTACCGCCGTCAACAAGGTAGAGACCGCAGAACATCACCTCGTGATATTGATAATGGTCTTTGATGATATGGACGGCACGACGCATGTTGCGCATGCCGAAGTGGTAGTCGCACATCGCCGCGAAACTACGGAAGGTTACTGCGCGACCGATCGATGGCGGTGGGATCGGATCATGGATAATCGTCATCGTCGTACGCATCCTCCAGATCGTCGCGACCGAGCCATGCGTCGAGATGGTGACCCTCGATCACCGCCCAGGCCGGAGCGGTGGCGTGACCGCGCCACTCCACGGAGATCGGGAGCGTGATCTCGCGATCCCAATCACCATCGTCCGCCGCCTCGATCGCATCCTTGCACGGTTGCAGCATGTCGAGCGGCACCGGCGGAAAATGGTTCGATTGCAAGTGCCAACGCAAGCCGGCGTCCTGATTAGCGAGCGATGCCATCTCCATGGCTTGCAGATTTCCCATGATCATCCTCCGAAATCGATGGGCTCATTAGCCCAGGTCGGTTCGTCCCAGCGTGCCTCCTCGATGCGCTCATCGTGAAGGGCTGCCGTCACGCGTACACGTGACGCTTGAAGATTTTCCAGCTTGGTGAAGCCGACGCTGGCCACCCGATAGTAGCTATCGTCGAGGCGGATCACATCACCCACCATGAACGACCTGATTCTGCGTTGCTCCTTGAGTGGATGCCGCTCGCCCGGGGCGCCGTTCTCGAACAGTAGCCACACCTCCTCGGCCGTCTGGTAATCGCCGCCGGTCGTCGGATCGTACTCGAAGCTCACGACCTCCTCGTACTGAGGGGCGCGATCACCGCACTGCCTGTCACCAAGGAACCAGCAGTCCCGCGGATTGGCGAGGTGGAAAATGGTGACGTTCATGCCGGCGTTCCTTGAAACTTGAATCCATACCGGCCAGCGCCACTGTAGGCACTGATCGCGGCGGTTGTCTCCTTCACTCGCTCCGTCCTCTTCTCCCCATTCGGCGCGTACACCGTCCGCTCTCTGGTCGCAGCGGGCTGGAGGACGTAGCCACCAGGCCGAAACCCGTACCGCTTCTCCATCCCGCAGACCTCCTTACGGAGCCGGTGTCCTTCCGGCCTCCAAGATTATAGTACCGTGCTCGGAACCAGAATAAACATCAACGCGTATACCCTCGCGTACGTGTAAGCGATATAATTAGTTTACCTAACTAATTATCTTGAAGGTTGAATTTCATCGGTTCCACGTCACCTCACGCATGACGGTTTGAGCGCGTCCCTGGTACGTACCATGACTTTGCACGATGGCGCGTATCGAGATCTTGTTCCCTTCGGCGACACCGCTGATTTTCGAGAAGATCTTGATCGTCACCATCTCCGGTGTCTCAAGAATGGTGAGCCACGTCTCTGGCGATGTCTGACGCACCACCTTCACCGTGACATCTCCTTGCCACCACTCACCGACGGTCCCGACGTGCTGATTGGTGCTGCGAATCCGCAGGAGAGCATCAACCTGTTTCGGGCTCAGGAAACTCTTCTCGCGCCACTGACGTGCGAGGGAGGTGATGAATTCGTTATTCGATCCTTGCTCTACCGACGTGAGAAAGCGCACCGCCGTATCATTACGTTGATCGTTGCGGAAATTGACGCGACGACGATGGAAGGTGATGTTCTCATGGAGATCGTGACGTGCTCGATTCTCCATACGGGTGTCATCGGTACTCTCCACGACCTTGTTATCGAGGATCACATACCACGTACTGAGACCCATCCAGTCCGCCGCATGGTTGGCGCCGGCGCACGAACAGACACAGATCGGTCCGCGTGCGCTGGTGCAGCGTGTATCGCAGACGTGCTTGATGCTCAGGGTTCCCTGAACGAGATTCCAGTGACCGAGGTTTCCGCACGGGCATCGTGCGAAGTCGTATGTACACACAATCTCGCGTGTTCCGTCGCGATGCATGATGGTGACCTCATGATCGTTGAGATCACCAATGATGTTGGCGAACCTGAACGATGTGCATACACCACAGACGATCTTGTACCTCTTGACGTCAGTCAGTGGAATCGACGTCATTCTCATCCTCATCTGAATCGAGATTGGTGAGAGCCTCCACGACAAGACGGAACACCTCGCGATATTCGAATTCCCATCCGGCGCCGATGGCCTCGACAATACCCACGTCAGAGAACGCATCCCAACCGAAGTTGTTGATCGCCTCATCGACATACTCCGAACGATCGAGACGGGAAGTGAGCCATGCGTACCGATCAGTTGTGTATGGGGGTGCCTCTTGTTGCGATGCCAGGTCATCATAATCGTCATCATCGTTTTCGAGGATCGAGGTGAGGACGAGATCGATCATCTGATAGCGATGGTCGTCAGGCATCATGGTGCCGTGCGCGTGACGCAGAACGTCGACACACCATGGTGGTGCACCATCCTTGAGAACGATGATGTGATTGTCGTTGACAACGAGGTTCTCTGCGAGATCCTCGGCACGCTCTTGAATCTTGCTGATCATGATGCCTCCTACTCCGATGTCTCGACGCGAGCGCAGATCTCGTCCACCTTCGCGCGAAGTTCTGCCATTGTGCGATAGCCGTCGAACAGAAAGTTGGCTTCGACGTCATCCAGTCCCAGGATTCGCTGGGCACGGTAATTGACGAAAATCAAACCATTCAGAACGTATTCTTTCGGATCATCCTTTTCGCCATAGAGTTCCGTGTAGGTGTACCATTTCCCTCCAGCAAGGGTAACAGCCCAACCGGCGAAACAGTACGATGTGCCACACGAACGTTCCTTGCGCCACCATCCTTGATACCAATGTTCTGGATCTTTCTCGATCTTCTCCATCGTAGCGCGAAGAAGTTCGACATTGGGTGTCATTGGTCGTTCTCCTCTTGGTTGATGGACGGAGCATCCCGGGCTCCGCGAGAATTTCCCTGGGGACTCCGCCCGGGATCCTCTCTCCGTCCGTGATCATGGTACCGTGCTCGGAACCAAATTAAACCTTCTACGCTGGTGTGGGCTCATGTCGATGTATGTTTGGAAGTTCACGTGCTCGCCGATCTTGACATTCTGATCGTTTTCGACGTGGACGGTTCCGGATGTTGGATTAACAACCAGAACGTTGTAAGAGTTGTCGGTGATGTAGGTGGAGACACCGTATCCAGTCTCTTCGTCACGACCACTCTTGGTGATCTGGTCGATCAGGATTCTGGTCAGGTAGGAATCGTCCTTCCACCTTGCTCGTGCGCTCTTGGTGTTGAGAGCGTCAGCGAGCATGTCGGGAAGGTCGTATCCATCCCAATGTGTGTAGATGTAGATTCGCGCTCCGTCTGGCCTCCACTGTTCGATTGCCACATTTGCCCTGTCACCCATGATGTGTCTCCTTTGTTAGAACCTTTCCTGGCAGACGTCACACTCGACGTGTAGCCAATAATCACTGTCGCTGTTCTCATCTCCGAATCCAGCGTGAATCAATCCATGACATTCGGTATCTGGACATGGTTCGGGGTACCCTGACCAACAGGACGGACACTCCGGATCACCGATGGCGTGCTGTATTCCGTTGAGGTCGATCATTTCTTTTCTACCGGTGCGACTTTCCATCCACGCTTCTTCCAGTATCGTTCGAGAGCGGGGCAGCAATCAGCACACCATCCAGGCCATGCTGCATGTTGACGTGCGAGATCGATCGTTTCGATACAGATGACAGCACCATGATCCTCGCAGATCAGCGACCATGGTGTGGTTGGATCGTCCTCGATCCCCGCTTCTACGGATCGGTAGATGCCGACCACCGTTCCGGAGGCGTTGCACTTTCGAAGTGCGACGCAGCCGGCTCGTTCACTCTGTTCTGCGCGACGCCCAGCAGCCGTTCTCAGATCGTGGATCATGACGTCAACCGCAGTAGCTGTCGTGTGTAGCAACGGACCGCTGCAACGTCGGCGCTCTTCCAACATGCTGATCGCTTGCAGATGATCGAGATCAATCCCAACTTTCCGTCAACGCGTGCACGCTTGATGAGCTTCATGTCATGTGCACCGCAGAAGTCACATCCGTCAGAAGGTGGTCCCGGCATCAGGCTCCACTCTGGCAGGAGACCTTTCGGGATCGGCGAGATGGCACCAACCTCCATCACGTAGCGCGCTCCAGTGATGTTGCTGTGTGTCGTCCGACAGATCGACGACCAGGGAAAATCGGTGGCCACTCGACGGTGATCATGGGGACGGCGCCGTTCGAGAAATTCCCCTCCCGAACGGCGGTGACATATCCCACGACCTTGCCGCCCTTGAAGCGCACGAGATCGCCGATCTTGAAATCGGTTGTGGTCATCCCAGGATCTTCTCCACGACGCCACCCTTAATCCGTGCCCGCGCGTACCACGTGTGAGGCTTGGGGTAGTGCGGACCCTCCAGCGAGACGTCGCCATCTGTCTTGCCGGGGAAGGGGCCGGGCTGGTAGACCTCGATCGTCGTGCCGGCGGCCAGCGCAGCCTTGAGCGCCTTCTTGGTCGGATAGTTCGTGACGGTGTACATCGGGTCTCCCTCTGTGATTTCTCTTTCCACTGATATGGTACCGAGCGCGGAACCAAACTAAACCTTACGGTACATGCTCCTCTGACACCTCTTGCAGTACCGTGTCGTCGGTAGGGATACCCTGCTGTGGTACCCCGTCAGCCTAGTTCCGCACATGGCATCACCATCCGAAGCGATGGCATGCCATACACCCTTCGGTGTGTTCTGAGACCAATGGCAGTACAGGTAGTCAGGTCCCGGCATGACGGCAGATCGCAGTTTTCTCACACCACCACCCTCCCGGCCTCTGTATCGATGACCAGGGCACCACGCTGTCGCGCCACGCGATAGAGCGTTCGCGTTTTTAGGCGCAGTCCACACACTTTCTTGTTGATATACATTGTTTCAGCGCAGGGGGCTCTTGTTCGATCCGAGAGGCCCATCGGGTTACCTTCGTGCGCAGCCGCCCCCTACTTCTCCTCCGTGACTTTCTTGCCAACACCCATATGGTACCGCGCTCGGAACCAGAAGAAACATTCCTTGGGCAGATTCCGACCTCATCCAAGGTCGCCGCCAGCTTTCCCAACGGGGGCTTTGCCTCATAGGGGTGGTCACCTCACTTCGGGAAATCGAGCGCGAGGCTCGGTATTCCCGGATTGATCTGTCCACCCCTATTTGTTTCAGGAGATTACCCATGTCCACTCTGCAGTACACCCTTCCCGCCGTCGTCGCTGGGACGCCACAGACCATCGACCTCGGCATCGTGGAAGGGCATGGTGGTGGTGGCTTCGCCGTCGGTGAGGTTCGCATGGTCACAAGGACCGCTCAGGCGGCCCAGGGAGCCACCAACTTCGCCACCCTGACCCTCAGCTATGTCCGTGCCGGCGCAAGCCCTGTGACCATCGCCACGGTCAGTCTCGGGGCCAGCGCTCTCGTGCAGGACATCCCGCTCTCGTGGACTTTCGTAACCGGAGCGCAGGAGCGTGATCAGTTGCAGGATGGTGATGTCCTCCAGCTTTCTGCTTCGCATACCGGTACCGGTGGTGCTCTGGCCGCCGGTGCTGTCCTCGAAGTTCAGCGCGACTGATTACTCGTGGACGGTAAGGCTCTCTCCGCAACCATGCCGAGCGCCGGTGGTGTGCTCGTTCCACCCGAGTATGTCGGGAAGGGGATGAAGCACACCCACGCGAAGGTTGGTGGCGGATCGATGACGCATGAGCATGATGATGCGGAGCCTGGTCACAGCCATGACGGATGTCTGCCGACGCCGAAGGAAGGTAAGAATATCGTCGGGTTCATCCTTGGTCTGGAGGTCAAGGCAGCACCTGACGTCAGCAGCGATGGAACGCTGCATCTGACCGGTTACGCCAATACCTGGGCGATCGATCGCGATGATGAGCGGTTCGCGCGTAAGGCTTTCGCCAACGCCATCGATACCTACATGCTGAATCCGGTTGTCTGTCTGGAGCACAACCGACAGCGACCGATCGGTTACGTCGAGGATCGTCCGATTCTGGACGATACCGGCGTCAAGGTGAGGATCGCTGTACCCAAGCCTCCGGATGACACCGAACCTTGGCACAAGAAGGCATATCACGACATCAAGAGCAAGATTCTTCGCGCTCTCAGTGTCGGCGGTGTCTTCTTCCGCAACGGTAAGACCATCGACGGCATGGACTGGTACGAGACTTCGGTGACCGCCGTTCCTGCCAACCAATTCAGCATCTTCTCGGTGGCTGAGGGGAAGGGTCTCAGCTTCAAGGACTGGGCTCAGTGGGATGCATCTCACGGACGCAGTACGGCGGAAGCATCGAATCCCAAGGTTGTCGTCAGCCGCGCTATTCATACGCACAAGAACGGCGTTCGTCATGCCCATGCCGGCGGAACGTCGGCACATTCTCATGCCAAGATCCCGGTCAAGCCTGGATATCGCGGTGTGCGCAAGGCTGACGGATCGATCGTGTACACACCGAGAGGGGATCCTTCGAAGTGGGGTGATCGTGAACCCATCGTCGTCCGCGGTGGTAAGGCGCAGGGTGATGCATCCAGCCTGATCAAGTGGTTCGAGGATGGTGCTGACGGTCAGATCGACTGGGGTTCTCCGGGCGACTGGCAGCAGTGCGTCGATGTCGCTAGCAAGCATATGGATGCTGATCAGGCGAAGGGATATTGCGAGCTTCGTCATCAGGGTGCGACCGGCATGTCCACCTCAGAGCATGCTCATAAGGAGAAGAAGTCCGACGCTCCCAAGAAGGAGGGATTTCCGGCTGGTGACTTTGCCTACATTCCTGATGCCGAGAAACCGTCGACATGGAAGTTGCGTCTGACGTCGTCACCGGGTGGTGATCCTGATCCCGGTATCGTCGGTGCTGCAGCCGCCGCACTCAGTCCTGGCGGATTTCGTGGTCAGCGCGTGGATATTCCTGATGCTGACCGGGAAAAGGTCGTCTCCAAAGTTCGTTCTGCATGGCGCAAGGCTAATCCGGACAAAGAAGATAGTGACATGCCTGACGGCATCAGGGATACCAAGACGTCTGGCGATACGCAGGGCGAAGATCCTGCAGACGAAGCCGAAGAGATCGATGAGCGTGGAGATTTCGGCGATCTTCTCAATGGGCTTCTTGAAGCACTGAACGAAGTCATTGATCGTGATGACCTTGAGGATCAGGAGAAGGTCGACGCGATCAACGGGATCATGCAGGAATTTGTCGATGAGGCACCCGACTACATCGACAACGGTACGGCCGACACAGGGGATAACACCAAGTCAGCGCGCAGGATCGTCGCTCTGCTTGGGCACGGATTTGCATCAGACGATCTGAAAGAAAAGGTGCTCGCGACGATTCAACGCGGGACAAAGGAGATCACGGACATGGGCGAAAAGGAAAAGAACGACGGCAAGAGCGCTGCAGAGGACGCCGGCTCCACGCCGCCACCGCCGAACGATGCCACGTCGTCCACCGCGGAAATCTCCGCTGATGACGTCAAGGCGATGCGTGCACGTCTTGCCACTCTGGAGCAGGAGCGTCACGAGCGCGAAATGGAGTCTCTCGCTTCGCGTATCGCTGACGAACGTCTCGCGAAGGAGGCTGAGGATCGCAAGGCTGCCGAGGATCGTGAGAACGCCGAGGCCGCTCGCGTTGAGACCCTGGTCCGTCAGGCCATGGACAAGCGACGCGATGCTGTCAATACCGGCACGAAGTACACGCCGATGCAGGGTGGCGCCAGCCCTCAGCCGGTCGTTGGTGGCAAGAGCGAACTTGGCGGTCGCCTTCACCTCGGCATGTGGCTCAAGGATCTGCGCGATGCGCGTCGCGGTGACTTCGATGCGTTCCGGCGTGTCAAGGACGGTCACACAAAGTCCCTCGGTCACTACGGTTACGCCGACGAGAAGGCGCTCAACGAGACCGCCGCTGGTGGCGGTGGTTACCTCGTTCCGCCGGAGTATTGGCAGGCGGGACTTGCCGAATTCCGCCTTCCCGCCGCACCGATGCAGAGCCTCGTGACGCACATGCCGGCCATGAGCAATCAGCTTCTCATCCCCCGCGCCACCGGTACCGCTGCCGTCGCTTGGGTGGCTGAGAACGCGACCAAGCCGAGCACCGATCAGACCTTCGGTCAGATCACTGTCAACATCTTCGCGCTGGCGGGGATCAGCAAGGTCAGCAACCAGCTTCTGGACGATTCCTCGCCGACGGTCGATCCCTTCGTGCGCATGGATCTCGGTCGTGATCTGGCGCTCGCCGTGGACAAGGCCCTGCTGTACGGCGACGGTAATGGCAAGCCGACCGGTGTCTACAACACGTCCGGTGTTGCGACGCTTCCCATCGGTTCAGCCAAGCTCTGGATCGGTCTCTCGCAGGCGATGACCACCGTTGCGTCGTCCTTCTATGGTCCGGCGCGTCATGTCGTTCTGCATCCGCGCGATGTTGCCAAGCTGCGCGAGGCTGTGGACAGCGCCGGCCGGCCGATCTTCACGCCTGGGTACACCGCGACCAACACCATCGCCAATCCCGATGCGTTCATCAACAATCCTTCGCAGACCACACCGGTCGGAAAGGTGTGGGGCATGGACGTGTACGAGGATGCCAACATCCCCTCGAACTACGGTGGTGGCACCAACGAGACTTTCGCCATCGTTGGCGATCTCTCGCAGGGGTACATCTTCGAGCGTCAGGGTGTGACCATGGACGTCTCCAATGAGGCGGGGACGGCGTTCGAGACGAACCAGACGTGGTTCCGCGGCGAACAGCGCTTGGGTGCGACCTTCGCTCGCCAGCCGACCGCCTTCGCCATCGTGACCGGTCTTACTCCCACTGCGGGGTAATCCTTCACCTCCTCCCGGCTGGTGACCGAGGGCATCGTGCTCTCGGTCACCTTCGGGTTCTGGTCAGGATCAACAACCCCATGTCCATCTGAGGAGCCATCATCGCAATGAACGAACTGGAAGAGGCGTACATCAGCGCTCTTGAGGAGCGCGATAGGGCGCTGCCGTTCGAGGTCAGTCGTGTTCGCGGTACCACACATGCTCTTGAAGCTGTCGAAGATAGCTTCGTTGACGAGTTGGAGGCCAGGGATCGCGCCCAGGCATTCCCCTGGGAAGTGAAGCGTGTTCGTTCTGGTCAGACGTCAACGCAAGATGTTGATGTGGTCGGAGATGTCGCTGTCCCACCGCAGCGCACCATGCAGGATCGTCCACTTCCTTCCGGACAGAGAGAGGTGGTTCAGATTCTTGATGACGATGCCATGGAGCGTGCAGCCAAGGCGAATGTCTCGACATCTGATCGGGTGACGCCGGGTGAGGTTCACCTTGCCGACATCACCGCCGGTATCGAGGAGGCGCTGCGTGCCAATCCGGATATCGCATCCGATCAGCTAGCCGCAGGAGATTCTTCACAGGTTGTCGATTCCAATACCGATGGTACCGACACCACGTCACGGACACGTAGGAATCGATAAATGCCTGCACGGCCGCCATACTGCGAACTCAACGATGTTCTCCAGCGCATGTACAGCGGTCAGTCAACAGGTTCCGGACCGGCGCAGGACAACGGAAGAGACGCACTGCTGAATAGTCATATCGTCTCGGTAGCACGTCGTTTCGATAAGGAGACCGGTCGACCTCCGGGTGGATTTGCTCCAGTGTATGACGTTCGCTATTACAGCGGTAAGGGTTCGATGTGGTTGCGCACGGAGGAGTTGGTCGCTGTCCAGAAAGTGGAGTACAACACTACCCCTGGACGCACTCCGTCGTGGATTGATGTCACTGGTGATTTCGCCACGTCGAGCATGCAGCTTCTACCGATCAGGCACTATCCGAAGGACACCATCTGGAGGATCAACGCCTTCGTCTCCGACCCCTATCGAACCGGAAATATCAGGGTGACGGGGATCTTCGGTAACGTGCAGCCCGATCAGGAGGCCGATGTTCCGGCGGCTCCATGGCAGGGTGTTACCGATCAATCTGTGATCGATGCCCTGGCACCACCAGACGGTGGATGGTGGGTGGTGTCCGAGGATGTGATCAAGGCAAACGCCGAATGGGTCGTGTACACGTACAAGTCGGCGCAAGCCGGATATAGCGATACC
>Ga0126379_10002592_pt1 | contig 11545 bp, 11 predicted proteins | sample PanSoiMetPlot_24_FD_92640 | JGI IMG/M metagenome (GOLD analysis project Ga0126379, IMG submission 92640) | Tropical forest soil microbial communities from Panama - MetaG Plot_24 | ecosystem: Environmental > Terrestrial > Soil > Tropical forest > Bulk soil | place: Panama | collected 2016-02-17
CCGTGATGAGATTTTCAGAACTCCATCAAGACTCGCGCCGCCGGCTGCCCTACGGTACCGGTGGCAGGACGGGCCGACCGACGGGACGGGCGGCCCGGTGGACGCCGTTACTGGAACGGACATCGTCCATCTCTGGTCCCGATCAGCGCCTTCACGATGCGGAGGATCGATCATGACGTTGAGAATCAACAGCGAAGCGCCCAACTTCAGCGCCGACACGACCCAGGGGCCGATCAATTTCCACGACTGGATCGGCAACGGGTGGGCCATCCTCTTCTCGCACCCGAAGAACTTCACGCCGGTCTGCACGACCGAGCTCGGCTACATGGCGGGCCTGCAGCCGGAGTTCCAGAAGCGCAACTGCAAGATCCTCGGCATCAGCGTCGATTCGGTGCCGGATCACGAGAAGTGGTCGAAGGACATCGAGGAGACCCAGGGGCACGCCGTCAACTACCCGCTGATCGGCGATCCGGAGCTGAAGGTGGCGAAGGCCTACGACATGTTGCCGGAGGACGCGGGCAGCACCGCGCAGGGGCGGACCGCCGCCGACAACGCGACGGTTCGCTCGGTGTTCGTCATCGGGCCGGACAAGCGGATCAAGGCGATGCTGACCTATCCCATGAGCACCGGCCGCAACTTCGACGAGGTCCTGCGTCTCCTGGATTCCTGCCAGCTCACGGCGAAACACAAGGTGGCGACGCCGGTGAACTGGAAGCCGGGGCAGGACGTCATCATCGTGCCGGCGGTCTCGGACGCCGATGCCAAGCAGGCATACCCGGGTGGCTGGAAGGCCCCGAAGCCGTACATCCGCATCGTGCCCCAGCCCAAATGAGTTGACTCGATCCGACGGGGGGTGACCTGTCGAGCCGCACGGAGGAGCTCCACGCGCTCCGTGGGACAGCAGGTCACCGCCTGTCGTCACAAGCGGGCCATGACGTGGTCCGCGAAGAGCCGCAGCATCTGCTCTCGCTCGACGAACGCCTGCCCCGGCACCTGCGGGAGCAGGATGACGCGGCGCACGCCGGGAATGCCCATGATCGCGAGGACCTGCTCGCGCGCCTCCTCGGGCCGCCCCGCGATGGCCATCAGGTCGACGAAGCGATCGCTGACCAGGAGCCGGTGCTGCGAGCCCGCACTGGCGTGCTGGTACGAATCGTAGGCGGCGCGCACGCGATCGATCACCGCCTGGTCCTCGGGACTCCACGAGACCGGGAACGCGTGACGGAGCGCCGACGCCACCCGGCCGCGCACGTGATCGCGCGCGAGCGCCCGGTCGGTGGCGATGGACGTGGGCGCCCAGATCGCCACGTCGAGGTCCTCGAGCCGCCGGCCGGCCGCCCGCGCGCCGCCCGCCACACCGCCGAGCGCCGCCTCGACGAGCCACGGGGCCACGCCCGAGTACATGATGGCGCCGTCGCCGAGGCGCCCCGCGGCATCCAGCATGCGAGGACCGGAGCCGGCGAGGTAGAGCGGGACGGCGGCCGCCTGCTCGAGCCAGGCGAGTCGCGCCGCCGCGCCGTTGTCGAGCGCGACGGACTCGCGCCCGAGGAGACGGCGCACCGACGTGGCCATCGACTCGAGCGTGGCGACCCGCGCCACCTTCGCGACCGATAGCCCCATGGTCTCCGCGGCGCTTCCGCCCGTGCCGAGGCCGAGCACGACGCGGCCCGGGGCCAGCTCGTGAAGGGTGGCGATCGCGCTGGCCGTGACCGAGATGTGCCGCGTGTGCGGCACGGCGATGCCGGGCCCGAGCCGGATCCGCGTCGTGCGGACGGCACAGGCGGCCAGCGTGACCCACAGCTCTCGACAGACGAGATGGGTGTCCGCGATCCATGCAGTGTCGAATCCGAGCGACTCGGCGAGCCGCACCTGATCGACGATCACGGGCACGGGCTGGCTGGCGAGGATACCGAGGTCGAACTTCACGAGGCGCTCCGCCGCCCGTGGCAGAGCGAACGCCAGCCCCGGGCCCGCGCCGCGCTCACACGTAGTGGCGAAGGAAGCCGTCGATCATGGCGTTCACCTGGTCCGGCACCTCCATCATGTTGAAGTGCCCGGCGCCGACGGTCCAGCCGTTCACCACGTCGGGCAACCACTCCGACATGAGGTGCGGCGGGTTCAGCGGAGGCGTCGCGGCCAGGTGGAGCGCCGGCACCTTGCAGCGCGCGGCGACCGCCTTGCCATCGAACGCGAGGATGCCCTTCATGGCGTTGGCCGCGATGGGCGCCGGCGCGGCCATCATGACCCCGAGCACGTCATTGACCAGCCCCTTGTCGGAGGTGGGCAGGAACAGCCTCTCGGCGATGAACTGCCGCCGCGGCTCCTGGTTGCCAGCCTCGATCGCGCTCACCAGGCCCTCGATGCCGGCCCGGAGCTCGGGCGGAAAGACGAAGGGCGCGGGGTCGACCATGACGATGCCCGCCACCTTGTCGGGGTGATCAGCACCCAGCTGGAGGACGGTGATGCCGCCCATGCTGTGGCCCACCGCCACCACCTTGCCGAGGCCGAGCTGGTCGATGACGTGGGCGATGTCGTCGGCGTAGGCCTTGATCGGGTAGGCGCCCTCGGGCTTGGTGCTGTCCCCGTGGCCGCGCAGGTCGAGGGAGACCACGCGGTGCCGAGGGGCGAAGTAGGCGGCCTGGGGCGCGAAGAAGGAGCGGTTGCAGGTCCAGCCGTGCACGAACACGAAGGCCGGCTTGCCGACACCGCGGTCCTCGTACGACAGCGTGACGCCGTTGTGAGTGATCGTTGCCATGGTCGTCCTCCTTCCGGGTCGTGTGATGTTCGCGATGCGACACCCGCCCCTTCCTTTACCATGAACGACCGGGCTCTGTGCGGGTTGGAGGCGAGAGCGGGGATCGGGTGTGGCGTGGAGGCTCACAACTGCGGAGGGCGCTCGCGATGATCGTGCAGATCGGCCGGCTGGTGATCGCGTGGGGAACGGTCGTCGCGTTCCTCCTGTTCGGCGGCACCTGGCTCGCCGGGTCGACGTCGAGCGCCCTCGCCGGGCTGATGTTCGTGTGGCTCTTGGGGACGATCTCGTGGTGCGCGTTCGGGGTCGTCGAGCAGGCAGACCACCTCGCCGAGCTCCTGGGCGAGCCGCTGGGCACGCTCGTCCTGACCCTGTCCGTCATCGGTATCGAGGTCGCGCTCATCGCGGCGGTCATGCTCGGAGCCGAGGCCGCGCCGACGCTCGGGCGCGACACCATGTTCGCGCTGCTGATGCTGGTCCTGAACGGGGTGGTCGGCCTGGCGCTGCTCCTGGGCGGCCTGCGACATCACCAGCAGGACTATAACCTGCAGGGGGCCACGGCCTACCTCGCGGTGCTCGTCCCCCTCTCTGTCCTGGCGCTCGTGTTGCCGAACTTCACGCGCTCGACGGCGGGGCCCACGCTGTCGTCGGCGCAGGCGTTCTTCTTCGCTCTGTTCACGACCGTGCTCTACGGCGTCTTCCTGGCGATCCAGACCGTCCGGCATCGGGCCTTCTTCGTAGAGCGTCCGCGCGCGGAGACGACCGCCGCCGCCGGTGACCACGGGGGCGCACACCCCGACGCGTCGATGGCCGACGTCCTGCGCCACGCCATCCTTCTCGTAGTCACGATGCTCCCGATCGTGCTGCTGGCGAAATCGCTCGCGAAGCTGGTGGACCGCGGCGTCGCGATCCTCGGAGCTCCCGAGGCCCTTGGCGGCATGCTGATCGCGCTGATCGTGCTGGCGCCCGAGGGCGTGAGCGCGCTGCGCGCGGCGATCGGCAACCAGCTGCAGCGGGCGATCAACCTGAGCCTCGGAGCGGCGCTCTCGACGATCGGTCTCACGGTGCCGGCGGTCCTGAGCATCGGCTTGCTCACCGGCCAGCCCGTGGTCCTCGGCGTCGATCCCGCCGCGATGGTGCTGCTGGCCGTCACGCTCCTGGTGAGCACGCTCACGTTCAGCGGATCTCCCACGACGGTGCTCGAGGGCGCGGTCCACCTCGTGCTGTTCCTCGTCTACGTGGTGCTGCTCTTCAATCCGTGAGGCGCGGCGGCCGCGATCCGCGATCGCGGCCGATCGTGAGGAACCGCGTCCGCAAGCCGCGCGACTCGCGTCGACCTTGCCCGCTCGCAACATCGATGCTATCGTCCCGCGGTGCATCGCTCGAGCACATAGACCACGTGTCTCGGGCTCACGAGCCCCGAACAGCCGGAGGAAAAACACGACATGAGACTCGGCGTGGTGTTTCCCCAGACGGAGATCGGCTCGGATCCCGCGGTGATCCGCGACTACGCGCAGGCCGCCGAGGGCGCCGGCTACGACCACCTGCTCGTCTTCGACCACGTGCTGGGCGCCACGCTCCCGCGCTTCGACAAGCTCGGGCGCCGCCCGCCCTACACGGACGAGAGTCCTTTCCACGAGGTCTTCGTCCTGTTCGGGTTCCTCGCCGCGTGCACCCAGCGGCTCGAGCTGGTCACCGGCATCGTGATCCTGCCCCAGCGCCAGACAGCGCTGGTGGCGAAGCAGGCCGCGGCGGTCGACGTTCTCGCCCGCGGGCGCTTGCGCCTCGGCGTGGGCATCGGGTGGAATCACGTCGAGTACGAGGCGCTGAACGAAGACTTTCACACCCGCGGGCGACGCGTCAGCGAGCAGATCGCGGTCATGCGGAAGCTCTGGACCGAGCCGGTGGTGAATTTCGAGGGCGCGTATCACCACCTCGATCGGGCCGGGATCAATCCGCTGCCCGTACAACGCCCGATCCCGGTGTGGATGGGCGGCATGGCCGAGCCCGTGCTCAAGCGCGTGGCCCAGATCTCCGACGGCTGGTTCCCCCAGTTCCAGCCCGGCGACGAGGCGAGCCACACCCTCGATCGCGTGCGCGCCTACACGAAGGAGGCGGGCCGCCCGCTCTCCGCGGTGGGCATCGAGGGGCGCTTCACGTACGGGATCGGCGGCCCCGACGAGTGGGCCAAGCGCGCGCGACAATGGCGCGACCTGGGCGCCACCCACCTCTCGGTGAACACGATGGGCTCCGGGCTCTCCGCGCGCGCCCACATCGACGCGATCCTCAAGATGAAGCCGGCGCTCGACGGCGCCTAGTCAATCGAAGGGGGCCCGGGCGGCCCCCCTCCGGGCGTCCGCCGAGAAGCAAGGTTGCGCCGGCGTGCCGTAGAATAGGCCGCCGAGACACCGTCTCGGGCGCTCGGCGCCCGCCCGGCGTCGAACGCCAGGCGCTCGGCATCAGGCCGAACTCCGACACCATCCGTCGACAGGAGGGGACCGTGGCCGGTTTGCGCTGCGATCCGAGTCAGACCACAGACGACGTGCTCCAGGCCCTGGAACGCGCGGCCGACGCGGCGTGGGGCGCTTCCGCGCTGTCCGATCTCCGCGGCTCGCTGAAGGCGACGGCGCGAGCGATCTGGCTGATCAGCCAGGAGTCGCTGGCCCCGGGAGAAACCGAGCCATGAGCCCCGCCCCGAAGCGAGCGCTTCACGATCTGACGGCGACCGAGGCAGCCGCTCTCGTCCGCGACCGCGAGATCTCGTCCCTCGCGCTCGTCGAGGCGCTGCTCGACCGGATCGCGCGATTCGAGCCCGGTCTGCGATCGTTCGTCACGGTCGACGAGGAAGGCGCGCGGGCGGCCGCCCGCGCGGCCGACGCTGAGCTCGCGCGAGGGCAGGGCCGCGGTCCCCTTCACGGCGTGCCCTTCGCCGCGAAGGACATCTACGACGCGGAGGGGCTGCCCACCACCGCCGGGTATCCGCCGCTGGCCAACAACGTGGCGAAGGCGGACTCCTTCGCCGTGGCGCGCATGAAGGCCGCGGGCGCCGTCCTCGTCGGCAAGACGGTGACCACGCAGTTCGCCTCGGGCGATCCGTCGCCCACGCGCAATCCATGGCGAGCCGACCGGACACCCGGCGGATCGAGCAGCGGATCCGGCGCGGCCGTGGCCGCGCGGCTCGTACCCATCGCGCTCGGCACGCAGACCGGCGGCTCGATCCTGCGGCCCGCCGCGTACAACGGCGTGGTCGGCCTCAAGCCGACGTACGGCCGCATCAGCCGTCGCGGCGTGGTGCCGCTGTCGTGGACGCTCGATCACACGGGCCCTATCGTTCGCACCGTGGAGGATGCGGCCCTGGCGCTCGGTGTGCTCGCCGGCCACGATCCGCTCGATCCGCGGTCCCTGCAGGAGTCGTCGTTCGATCCGGGCCTGGCGAGCCAGCCCCTTCCTCGGCCGCGACTCGGCCTGCTCGTCGATTTCGTCGAGCGGGCGGACGCGGACGTGCGCGCCCATCTGGACCAGGTCGTCGCGCGGCTCTCCGAGGCCGGGGCTGCGATCAGCGAGATTCGCCTGCGCTCGTCCTTCGATCTGTACGCGGCGGCGCATCGCCTGACGCTGCAGACGGAAGCCGGCGCGGTGCACGCCGCGTGGATCGCTCGCGACCGGGAGCAGTACAGCCCCCGGATCAAGAGCGACGCGATGGTGGGGCAGCTCGTGCCGAGCTGGGCCTACCTGCAGGCCCAGCGGGTGCGCCGGCGGCTCGCCGCGGAGACCTCCGAGCTGGCGTCGGCCGTCGACGCGTTCTTGCTGCCCACCGCGTCGAACGTCGCCCCCGGTCCCGAGACCACGGGCGATCCGTCGTTCCAGTCGCCGTGGTCTCTTCTCGGCTGGCCGTCGATCAGTCTTCCGAGCGGCGTCAGCGCCGACGGACTGCCGTTCGCCGTACAACTGGTGGCCCGACGCCTGGACGAGGCGACGCTGCTGCGCGTGGCCCTCCGCGTCGAGAAGGTCATGGCCTTCACCGGCCGCCCGCCCGAGCAGGCGGCCGGCTGAGACAGAGGAGACAGTCGTGCACAAGCGCGCCGGCGGACTGGCGGTGATCGATCGACGCCACCATCTCGCAGACCGTTCGGAGCGATCGCGAGCGCTCCCTCCCGGATCGCAGTCGTCGATGCGCTGATCGGAGGAGCGCCGCGGGGATGGCGGCTCTCGACCTCGAAGGAGAGAACTCGAACATGAACGGTCGGCTCACGCGCAGGAACTTCTGCAAGCTGACGGCGGCCGCCGCCGGCGTCACGCTCGTGCCGTCCGCTGGATTCCGAGCAGCCGCCGACAGCGCACCGCGGGAGGTCGTGCACGACTTCACCGTGCGCGCCGTCACGCGGACGCCCTGGCCGGACGGCGTGGCGAAGAAGGGCGGCATGATTCTGGTGAACGATTCGCTGCCCGGCCCCACGATCCGCGCCCGGGAAGGGGACACCATCGTGGTGCGCGTGAAGAACGCGCTGCCGGAAGGGACCAGCATCCACTGGCACGGCATGACCCAGCTCGGAACGTGGCAGATGGACGGCGTGGCGAACGTCTCCCAAGAACCCATTCCGCCCGGTGAGACGTTCGAGTACCGCTTCAAGGCGGAGCCGGCCGGCACGCACCTGTGGCATTCGCACACCGGCGTGCAGTACGGCGAGGGCATGTTCGGCCTGCTCATCGTCGACGCGCTGGACGACCCGTATCGCGGCGACTACGACGTGGAGCGGACCGTCTGCATCAACGACTGGTTCCACCAGCCCGGAACGGAGATTCTCTCGAACGTCGTGAAAGGCGTGTACATGAAGCCGATGAACATGGGCGCCGGCCAGCGTGGCGCCATGAAAGGAGGCGCCGCACCGCCCGCGATGGACGCGGGCCCGGACCTGGGCGACGTGCCGTTTCAATCGGCGCTGATCAACGGCAAGGGGCGCGCCGGCACAAGCCAGAGCCCCCTGGAGGTGTTCGCGGTCGAGCCGAAACAGCGCGTGCGCTTCCGCATGGCGAATATCGGCTCGACGTACGAGATGCGCGTCCGCCTGGACGGCCACCGGATGACGGTGATCGCGGTGGACGGCATCCCGACCATGCCATTGACCGTGGACAGCGTGGTGCTCGACGTCGGGGAGCGCTGCGACGCCATCGTGGAGATGAGCCAGCCCGTTTCGAGCTACTGGCTGCGGGCGAACACGCTCGATCCGCGCAGCCGGGATGGCGTGCGCGCCATCGTGCGCTACGCCGGAGCTCCGGCCGTCGAGCCACCCGCCACCCCCGCGAGGTGGGGCACCGAGCTCGACTACAACGCGCTGCGCGCTCGAGGCGGCGTCCAGGTCCCGGCCCCCGATCTCGTCGGGACGCACGTCCTCGGCGGGACCATGAAGCCGTACCGCTGGACCTGGGACGGCCGCTCGTTCGTCGCGCCGAGGACCTCGTTCCGCACGGAGCCGAGGGCCGCTGATCCGCCCGTCACACAGATCGCGGTGCAGCAGGGCCAGAACGTGCGGCTGATCCTGAACAACCCGACCGGCATGGGGCATCCCTTCCACATCCATGGGCGGCACTTTCAGGTTCTCTACCAGAGCCCGAACGGCGCCGGGAACTACAACAACGGCCCCCTGAACATGAACGGGCCGTGCGAGAAGGACACGGTCAGCATCCACGCCGGCGGCCACGCGGTCATCCAGTGGAAGGAGAACAACCCCGGATTCTGGTTCTTCCACTGCCACATCGAGTGGCACCTCGCCATGGGGATGGCGGTGGTGATCCGGTCGACGTAGGTCCACGCGGTGGTCGGACACGCCGCCGTTCCCTCCGTGAGCTGTTTCGAGCCTCCGATCGGCCCGGGTGACCTCCAATGCGTCTGAGTGCGCGGCCCGTCGTCTGGGCGCTGATCGCGCTGCCGTTCGTCGCGCTCGACTCGCCCGTCTTCGCCCAGAGCGAGAGCACGTCACACAGCCAGCGAGAGCTGTTTCACCTGCGTGACATGGTCCCGTCCGCGGAGTCGCTCCAGTCCTGGGTAGGCCAGTGGCTCGATCAACCGAACATGCTCGGCGACTGGGGCGGCCTCCGCTCCGCGCTGGGCCGCTTCGGCATCGTGCCGGCGGTGGCGTGGGTCAGCGACGTGCAGGGCAATCCGATCGGCGGGCAGCACCAGGCCCTGAGGGAGTTCGACAACCTGGCCGTCGAGGTGGACATCGACCTCGAGAAGCTCCTGGGCGCTCCGGGCACCAGGTTCCACGCCGGGTTCTCCCAGCGCTCCGGGACCAGTCTCACCGACGTCGACATCGGCAATACGTTCAACGTGGCCCAGGTCTGCTGCGGCGCCACCTATCGCCTGGTCGATGTGTACCTCGAGCAGCCGTTCTTCAACGATCGCCTGAACGTGCGCGTCGGCCGGCTCGTGGCGGGCGATGAGTTCATGACGTCGCCGCTCTACTGGCTCTTCGTCAGCGCGGGCGTCGACGGCAATCCCGCCGGCATCTTCCAGAACGCGCCGGGCATGACCAGCTATCCGGTCGCGACCTGGGGCGCGCGGCTTCGCGTCCAGCCCGTAGAAACGGTCTACGCCATGGTCGGCGCCTTCAACGGCGACCCGACCCTGGGTGACAACGGCAAGCACGGCGTGGACTGGACCATGCGCGGGCCGGTGTTCGCCATCGCGGAGATCGGCTATCTGCTCAATCAGGCCCAGGGCGCGTCCGGGTTGCCCGGCAACTACAAGATCGGCGCGTACTACAACGGCGGGCCCTTCCCTCAGTTCCTCGGCGGCGCGGCGGGCGGCCCGGCGGCGGTCGTGCAGGGCAACGCGGGCTTCTACCTCCTCGCCGACCAGACGATCTATCGGGGAGGCGGGGCCAATCCGCCGAGCCTCACACCCTTCGTCTCGATCGTGGTGGCGCCCAACGCGGCGATCAACGCGATGCCGATGTTCGTGGACGGCGGCCTCGTCTACCGCGGGTTGATTCCGGGACGCGCGAACGACGTGGCGGGATTCGCCGTGATCTACGGCAGCTTCAGCAGCGATCTGCGCCAGTCCGAACGACTCCAGCGCCGGGAAGGCGTGGCCGCCGCGCTCCAGGACTACGAGGTGGTGCTGGAATGGATGTACAGCATCCAGCTGGCGCGCTGGCTCGTCGTGCAGCCCGACGTGCAATACATCTTGAGGCCCGGCGGCTCGAGCGCCATCCCCAACGCGCTCGTCGTGGGCCTTCAGCTCTCCGCCAACTTCTGAGAGGCCGGGACCCGGGCGGCGACGCGCCCGCGCCGGCCACTGCGGGACGGGTCGTGAGTGCCACCCTCCGCGCGCGGGCCAGTCGTCCTGCTATCATGGTCATGATGAGGTGACCATGATAGCAGGAGCGCGACCATGAAGACGATGCCCGCCGGGGAGTTCAAGGCCCGTTGTCTCCGGGTGATGGAAGAGGTGCGGAAGTATCGGGTCCCGGTCCTCATCACGAAGAAGGGGCGGCCGGTCGCCAAGCTGGTGCCAGCGGACCCGCCGTCGACCGACGTGTTCGGATGCATGGCGGACACGGTCAGGATCGTGGGCGACGTCGAAGCTCCGGTAGCCTCCCCGGCCGACTGGACCGCCGTCGGAGGAGGTGGCTCCACGCGTGCTCGGCGCAAGCGGGTGCCGGGACGCCGTCAGGGCAGGCGACGCCAGCCTGCGCCATGATCGTTCTCGACACGCACGTCTGGGTCTGGCTGGTCTCGGAGCCGCGGCGACTCTCTCCGGCTGCTCAGGATGCCATCCGGCGAGCCGTCGGGGACCGCGGGCTGGCCATCGCCTCGATCAGCCTCTGGGAAGTTGCCATGATGATGGCGCGCGGCACACTCCTCGCGCGGGGCACACCCGAGGCCTCGCTGCGCGCGATGGTCGACCGGAGCCGGGTCACGATCAGGGACATCAGTCCCGACATCGCCGCCCTGGCGACGCACCTGCCCGCCGACTTTCCCCGGGATCCCGCCGATCGGCTGATCGCGGCGACGGCGAGGGCCGAAGGCGTGCCGCTGGTCACCCGGGACGAGCGGCTGCGGGCGAGCCCGGTGATCGAGACGATCTGGTGAGGGAGCTCGGCTGAGACCCGATGATCGTCACGCCGGAAGGCCTTGGGCAGTCCGAGGTATTGGCCTTGTCATGCACGTGTATGTAGCTTGATCGCTGGCATCGTGCTGGCCGACCGCGGAATCCTCCTGACCCGAAACCGCCGTCACTTCGAGCGCGTGCCCGAGCTGTCGCTGGGCACGATCTGACGCTCGGGCCTGTCCAGGCCGCGCGCGACCGCGTCGCCGGTGTATCGCCTGGCCCGACACTCAACGCAAGGGCGTCGCGAGCGCACTCGCCGACGGTCGCCGCCCGGCGGAGCAGGCCCCGCGCGCCCCGAATTTTGCGTTTGGAAGAACGCCGGTGCTACGGCCTTCGCGCCGTGAATGGATTGTCATTCCCGTCGTGGAATGCCCGGCGAGGCGGGCCGAGCGCGCCGTGGTGAAGGGGTATGAGGCTGTATTGCATGCTGGTCATCATGCTGGTACGGTCGGCGCATGGCCCTACAGAAGATTACCGTCCAGGTTGATCGCGATGTCCTCAGGAAGGCGAGGGAACGGACCGGTCAAGGCGTCACCGCAACGATTCGCCATGGGCTCGAACTCGTCGCGGCCGGAGCGGTCTATGATCGCCTGCGCGCCCTGCGCGGAAAGGTCGCGTTCTCGATAGACGTCCGCGCGCTCCGCCGAGACCGGCGGTGATCGCCATCGACACGAGTACCC
>Ga0126379_10002593_pt1 | contig 11544 bp, 7 predicted proteins | sample PanSoiMetPlot_24_FD_92640 | JGI IMG/M metagenome (GOLD analysis project Ga0126379, IMG submission 92640) | Tropical forest soil microbial communities from Panama - MetaG Plot_24 | ecosystem: Environmental > Terrestrial > Soil > Tropical forest > Bulk soil | place: Panama | collected 2016-02-17
ACGTGCTTCGGCGAGGCCGCGGAGGCGCGCAGGGCTGTTCGCAAGGCGGCGATCGTAGCGGCATAGTCCTGGCTCTCGAAGATCGCCGAACCGGCCACGAGAATGTCGGCCCCTGCTTCAAGAACTTGAGCGGCATTGTCCACCTTGACCCCGCCATCGACCTCTAACAGGGCGTGGCTCTGCGTGCGATCGATCAACTGACGAGCCGATGCGATCTTCTTGAGCGACGAAGGAATGAACTTTTGTCCTCCAAAACCGGGGTTCACCGACATGATCAGCACGAGATCAACATCGGGAACGATTTCTTCGAGCGTGGAAAGTGAGGTTGCTGGATTGAGTGTCACGCCGGCCTTCACGCCTCGCTCTTTAATGGACTGGACGGTACGATGCAAATGCGGGCAGGCTTCTACATGGACAGTCAGATAATCGGCCCCCGCCGCGGCAAACTCCGCGATAAAGGCATCGGCGTTCGTGATCATGAGGTGCACGTCGAGGGGAAGCTTGGTGACTTTCTTGAGAGCCTCGACAATTGGCGGACCCACGGTTAAGTTCGGAACGAAATGGCCGTCCATGACGTCGATATGAAGAAAATCCGCGCCGCCACGCTCAACGGTACTCACCTCGTCAGCCAACCGAGCGAAGTCAGCGGACAAAATCGACGGCGAGATGTAAGTCGGTCTAGCCATCATGAGACCTTGAGGAGTCGGGCCGCATAGAATCCGTCCATTGAGCAGCGATTACCCATCGTCGACAGCGCACCCCGTTCGGTCAGAAATACACGTGCGGCAGGTGGCAACCACGGCCCGACAGATTCGCGACGGAACCCTGCGTGAGAACGGCAAAATTGCTCGATGACGTCCTCGTTCTCCTCCGGCTCCGTCGAGCAAGTACTATAGACCAGCACCCCTCCGGCTCGCAAGCGTGCGGCCACTGCACCGAGGATCTGGAATTGAAGAGTTTGATGTCGGCGGAACGCCTGACTGTCCTTCCTCCACTTAGCTTCCGGGTGTCGGCGTAAGACACCTAGTCCGCTGCAGGGCGCATCAACAAGGATTCGATCAAAGCCGTCATCCTGTAGATCAACCGCATGAGATCGTGTAAGCGATTGTCTGAGATCGCGCGCGACCGGTCTCGCAATCAAAATTCCAAGCCGCCGGCAATTGTCACGAAGGAGTTCCAACCGTTCGGCTTTCCGATCAACCGCGTAGATCGTTCCCCGATTTTGCATCAACATGGCGAGATGGGTTGTTTTCCCGCCAGGCGCCGCACATGCGTCGAGTATTATTTCTCCCGGCTGGGGATCAAGCAACGGAGGAATCAATTGCGCGGCTTCGTCTTCGACGTAAAACTCCCCTTCTTCAAACCCCGGTAATGATGGAATAGCCCCCCCGTCTTCCAGGATGACACCAGCAGGACTCACATCCGTCGGCCGAGCTTTCAATCCTGCTTCCTGCAACGTGGCGAGTAATGCTTCGCGTGTGGTCTTCAAATGATTGACTCGGAGCGTGACCGGGGGAATTGCGCTCGCTGCTTCGCAGGCCGCTTCAGCCCCGGGAACACCCAGGCGATCAATCCAACGCCGGCTCAACCACTCGGGAATCGAATACTGAACCAAAAGGGCTCGAGCCGGATCGGTTTCTAGGATTGGCCAGGGCGGAACAGGACTGCGTAGCAACGAGCGTAACACTGCGTTCACGAACCCACTCCAGTCCCGACCCAGCTGCTTCGCGCGTCTCTTCGCCAAGTGGACCGATTCATTGACTGCAGCGGAAGCGGGGATCCGATCCAGGTATAAGAGTTGATAGGCTCCGAGTCGAACAATCATTTGTACGACGAGAGGAAGACGCGAGAGCGGTTTGTCGGCAACAGGGGTAAGTCGCCAGTCAATCGTCGCAAGATGCCGCAAAACACCGTACGTCAGTTCCATCGCCAGCGCTCGATCCCGACTGTTGGAGACGCTCCGGGCCAACGCACGGTCCAACAGGAAATCGACTCCCTCATCGGACTGCATAGATTCAACTAAGACTGAAAGCGCGACCGAGCGAGCGGAAGCTGGATGGTTCGATGAACGTGGTGAGACGCGACTTGGTGTCATGAAGGACGCATCGACCGAGTGTGGACAGGCACCAGCTATGACAGGGAGGATCCTTGCAGTATACACCCGACTGAGATTGGATGGCCGGCGAGATAGTCGGAGACAGTCATGCGACGACGGTTCGCTGGCTGCACTTCCCTTAGGACGAGCACACCATTTCCGGTTGCCACATGAACGGCATCCTTCGTGACCTGCGTCACCGTTCCCGGCAGCCCAGTCACCTGTTCAGCGATCGCCTCTGTGCGCCAAATGGTCCAGCGCTCTTTCCCCGCGAAGGTATAGGCGCCAGGCCAGGGTGTGAGGCCACGGACGCGGTTCGCGATTGCCGTGGCGCTCATGGCCCAATCAATGACTCCATCTTCCTTCTTCAACAGGGGAGCCAACGTAGCCTGGGAATGATCTTGTTGGCGCGGCACTAAATTGCCAGCCTTGAGTAGCGTTATCGTCTTGATGAGCAGTCGTCCGCCCAATTCAGCCAAGCGGGTCGACAATGTCCCGGCGGTATCCTCTACATTAATGGGGAGACGCTCTTGCAGCAAGATCGCACCCGTGTCCATGCCTTCATCCATCAGCATCGTGGTAACGCCGGTTTCTGTCTCACCATTAATAATCGCCCATTGGACTGGACCAGCTCCTCGATACTTTGGCAGAAGGGACCCGTGCACATTAATACAGCCCCTAGGCGGGAGATTCAGAATGACTGGTGGCAGAATGCGACCAAACGCAGCCACGGTGATGAGATCCGCTTTCCATGCCCTGAGCGCGTCAAGAAACCCTGGGTCCTTCATCTTGGTCGGTTGCAGGAGCGGGAGCCTTTCACGCTCAGCGATGTGCTTGATCGGAGACGAGGTCAATGATTGCCCCCGACCCTTGGGGCGATCCGGTTGTGTGATAATGCCGATGACTTGATCATCAGATTTCAATAAAGCCTCAAGCGAGGGGACTGCAAACTCTGGTGTACCCATGAAGATGACGCGCATGGACATCTTTTACCTGCCAGTGCTTGTGAAAGCAACCGATAGCCAGGCACGTCGCCTTACCTTGACTACACTTCAATCGCTTTGTTAGCATCCGCGCGCGGGGTGGAGCAGCCTGGTAGCTCGTTGGGCTCATAACCCAAAGGTCGAAGGTTCAAATCCTTCCCCCGCAACCAAACTTCTTCAACAACCTCGCCCCACGCCGACTCCATCCGACTACTCCTTGGGCATCTCACAGTTGGTATCACCGCGTAATCGGCGTGCCCGTCACCGCCACTTCTTGGCTCAATAGGTAAAGGCCGCTTCCACACGCTGCTATGGCCTTGGCAAATCGTCTCGAATCCCGTTGGGGACACCATCGCTGTCCGATTTCATTTGTGCTGCGAGCCAATGCTTAGGCCCACCTGCTTTCACCTGCGAGGCGCACCGCTCGCGCCAGGAGGGCTGTCACTCCCGCTGCTCATTCCTCTCCGGCCCGCGGTCAACGGCCTCTGTCTCATGTTTCCTCCTTAGAAATGTGCGTTGGCTCTCCTCTCCTTGTGAGAGAGCCACTTTCAAGGAGGAAACAAGATGGCTACCAACAACTAGAAACCTACTCACACGCTGCGATGCGGCAACATCAAGGCTACAATCTGGCAGAATGTCAGTGAGAAGGGTCCGTTCTTCGCAACAACCTTCTCTCGGCCGTTCAAGGATCCGTCTGGCGCTTGGCGCAATGGGGCGTCCTTCGGTCTTCACGACCTTGAGGCCCTCATGAACGTCGCGCTGGAAGCCGAGGAGTGGATTGCCGCTCACGTCTTGAAGCGCTGAGCCGCTTCACTGGGAAGCCTCCGGCCCTCCGGGGGGCTTCCCTGCCAATTGACTCCTTCCGCGTCTACGATCTACCTTTAGATGACATGATCCGAAAACCAAAAGAGCAACAGCCACTCCCTCAGATGGCAATATCGTGAAAAGCTGAGGAGGTAAGGCATGACCTACCTACCCATTGAGAGCTACGGCATCATCGGCAACATGCGGACGGCGGCGCTCGTCGGCATGCATGGATCGATTGATTGGCTCTGTTTTCCACACTTTGATTCCCCCAAGCGTCTTTGCCGCCATCCTTGATGATGAAAAGGGAGGGCGGTTTGAGATTACGCCAAAGGAAGATGGCATCCGGGCAAAACAGCTATACAGGCTAGAAACCGCTATCCTGGTCACGCGGTTTTATTCGCCGCATGGCGTCGGCGAAATTGAAGACTTCATGCCAGTAGGGTTGCCACGTGAGTCTCTCTGGCACGATCAATTAGTCCGCTGCCTGAGAGTCACGCGAGGGACGCTCGCTTTTCGCGTGAGATGCCATCCGGCCTTCGATTATGCGCGTATGCCACATCGGACGACGATCCTCAAAGATGGCGCGGTGTTTCGTTCGGCCGAACTGAACCTTGGCCTGGCCACCAATATTCCACTGGCCTCCGATGACCTCGGCGTGCATGCGAGTTTCACTCTTCAGGAAGGGCAATCGACGGTCTTTGCTCTACGACCATTGCGCCCGGACGAGAACTCGTTTCGATGCCCTTCGACGGCAGAATCCCAGGAATTATTCGAATATACCTCCAAGTACTGGCACCGCTGGCTATCGAAATGTTCGTACACCGGCCGCTGGCGCGAAATGGTGTACCGTTCGGCTATGACGCTCAAGCTCATGACATTCGAACCGACCGGCGCGATCATCGCGGCGCCAACATGCAGTTTGCCTGAGACGCTCGGCGGAGGACGGAACTGGGACTATCGTTACACGTGGATCCGTGACGCCTCCTTCACGCTGTATGGCTTGCTGAGGGTCGGATTCACTGATGAAGCACATGCGTTCATGAAATGGATGGAAGCGCGTGCTAGAGAAGTCGAGGCTGGATCGCCACAAATCGTCTACGGGATCGATGGCCGCCATGATCTCACGGAGCAGACCCTCGATCACCTCGACGGGTATCGGGGCTCTCGACCCGTGCGAATCGGCAACGGGGCCTATAGTCAACTGCAGCTGGATATCTATGGAGAGATGCTCGACTCTTTGTATCTGTACAACAAACATGCAATGCCTATAGGCTACGATGTGTGGACACTCATCCGACAGCAACTCAATTGGCTTTGTAATAACTGGCAACAGCCCGACGAAGGGATCTGGGAGGTGCGAGGCGGCCGGCGGGATTTTGTCTACTCGAGAGTGATGTGCTGGGTGGCGATGGACCGCGGGCTTCGGCTGGCCGATATGCGGTCCTTTCCGTCTGAGTGGGATCGATGGCACCAGGTGAGGAATCAGATTTTTGAAGATGTCATGTCCAACGGCTGGAGCCAAAAACGACAGGCATTTGTGCAGCACTATGGTAGCGATTCCCTCGACGCCTCGAATCTGATCATGCCGCTGGTTCGCTTCCTGTCTCCCAGCGATCCGCGAATGCTCAGCACGTTGGAGGCCATTGATCGCTCTCCGAAGGCAGGGGGATTAGTCTCCGATGGTCTCGTGTACCGGTATGACAGCGAAACCGGAGAAGACGGACTTCACGGGCAAGAAGGCACATTTACCATGTGCTCGTTTTGGTTGGTGGAAGCGCTAACGAGAGCGGGACGCTTCGATCACGCAAAGCTGACGGAAGCGCGCATACTATTTGAACGGATGTTGGGGTACGCCAATCACGTGGGCCTGTACGCTGAGGAGATAGGCGCAAGTGGCGAGGCGCTCGGCAACTTCCCGCAGGCGTTCACCCACATTGCCTTGATCAGTGCAGCCTTCAATCTTGATCGTGCATTGGACGCTAGTCGTTCCGAATAATAAGCTTTAGCAGGCAATGGGTTCCTATCTTTTCACCTCTTGGATGGCTTGGGAAGATGATACAGTCATAACTGCTCTGGCAAGTTTGCAGAGGGTGGCACAGCGGAAGGTCCTTGGTGGACGAGGCACAAGGGCTGGGAAGGGGGGGGTGGGAGTGTGCCCTTCTCAATACACTTAACTATGAGTCTGAGGCAGGTGAGCAACGCTTCTTCGCGCGGCTCGAGCCACGATAGCGAGGGCCGTAGTTTTGGAGGTGATTATGAGCAAGCGATGTCCGAGGGCTAGGAAGATCGCTAGAACTCACTGCGGTCAATTCTGTCAGTTTTCCTTACACATCCAGCAGCATGTGCTTTTCGGGGGACAGCGCCCTCGTTCACGCATCCGATATTGGGGCTGAAAATGGTGAAGCATCGCCTGAACAGCGATGGGCGAATTTCCCGTCGCTTTCTCAAAGTGCTAGTCGTTGACGTGGGTGGGACTAATCTCAAAGTTCTTGCGACCGGGAAACGCGTACCGCGCAAGATCCCGTCTGGTCCAAACATGACTGCGCGGCAAATGGTGCAAGAGGTCCAACGACTCGCCGCCGATTGGCCTTACGAAGTCGTCTCTCTTGGGTATCCTGGACCCGTCCTGAACGGTCGGCCGTCGGCAGAACCCAAGAATCTCGGTGATGGATGGGTGGGTTTCGACTTTGAAAAAGCCTTCGGCTGTCCGGTTAAAGTGATCAATGACGCCGCGATGCAAGCCATTGGAAGTTACGAACGCGGTCGCATGTTGTTTTTGGGATTCGGCACCGGTCTTGGTTCCGCGTTGATTACGGACGGCGTTCTTGTGCCAATGGAACTCGCGCACCTGCGGTACAGGAAAGGCCGTACATATGAGGATTACGTTGGCTTGCGCGGGCTCAAAAGATACGGCAAGAAGAAATGGCGCCAGCACGTCGCCGATGTGGTCGCAGCGCTTCGACATGCGTTTCAGGCCGACTATGTGGTACTCGGCGGCGGGAATGTCAGGAAGCTAAAGCACTTACCCGATGCCGCTCAGCTCGGTCAGAACAGAAACGCGTTCATCGGCGGTTTTCGCTTGTGGGAGGAAGCGTGGAACGACGAGCGGCCCGCGTGTCTCGTAAGAAGGGATCAAGCTGAAGCCAAGCACACATGACGTGCATTCGTTGGATGCGAGCTGTATCAACACCATCTGTACGCTCTCGATGAACGCCAGCCCTATTTGTATGCAATCGAACGAAATCATAAAGTGGCACGCGATACCAACGACTCAAGCGGCGCAGGGGCTTTCCGTCAACGAGTCAAACGGCTTGTCCACTGCAGAAGTAAGACAGCGGCTGAAGACGTACGGTCGGAACGAGGTGAGGGCCAAAGGCCGCGTGCCGGCCTGGCTTCGATTCGCGCGCCAGTTCAATCAGGCGGTCGTTTATATCCTGCTCGCGGCAACCGTGGGTAGCTTCCTGCTGGGAGAGGTGGTTGATGCCTTCGTCATTGTCAGCGTGGTGGTGGTGAACGCCATTGTCGGGTTCATTCAAGAAGCGAAGGCGGAACACGCCCTCAGCGCATTGAGCCAAATGATGACAACCGAGGCCAACGTCCGGCGCGATGGCCAGAAAGGGCGCGTGCCTTCGGCCGAACTGGTTCCCGGCGACGTCGTGCTCCTCCAATCGGGTGATCGAGTGCCAGCGGACATGCGCCTGACACAGGTGAAGAATCTCCAATGCGACGAAGCTGCGATGACGGGAGAAAGCGTGCCGGCCACGAAAACCGCCGAGCCGCTACCGGAAGCAACGGTACTCAACGACCGAACCAACATCGCGTTTGCCGGCAGCATGGTGACCTACGGCCAAGCCGAGGGCCTGGTGATCGCCACCGGGGCCTACACCGAAACCGGCAAGATCGCGACCCTGGTTTCACAAGGAGTGGACCTGTCCACGCCCCTGACCCGCAAACTCGCGCAGTTCAGTCATTTGCTGGTGGTCGTAATTCTCGTGATTGCTTCCATCTTGTTCGGCATCGCCTTTTGGAGGGCAAAAGGAGCGGCTGATGCCGCCGCGAAGCGTGTTGAGGCCGAACATGCCGCGGAACTGGCAGAGTCAGGTGTGCCGCACCCAGGAAAAGAGTCGCTCGAACATCCGTTTGCATATGCGTTCAAGGGTGCGGTGGGTATGGCAGTGGCCGCCATTCCCGAAGGGTTGCCAGCGGCGGTGACCATCACCCTGGCCCTGGGAGTTGGGCGAATGGCGCGACGACGGGCTCTGATTCGCCGATTGCCAGCGGTCGAAACGCTCGGCAGCACGACCGTGATTTGTTCGGACAAGACCGGGACGCTCACGGAAAATCAAATGACTGTGCAACAAATTTTTGCCGGCAGCGAAGTCTTCAATCTAACCGGACAGGGCTATGATCCAAACGGCGAAATCCAATCAGGCAGCAAGAAAGTTGAACTGAAATCAAAGCCGGCTCTGACGCAAATTCTTCAGGCCGGACTGCTTTGTAACGACACACATTTTGTCGACGAGAACGGGCTACGCAAGGTTCAAGGCGACCCAACGGAAGCCGCGTTGATCCTGTCGGCGGAGAAAGGTGGATTAAAGCGCGAGGAAATCGAAAGGGAGTTGCCGCGTCGAGACATCATCCCGTTCGAGAGCGAATACATGTTCATGGCCACGTTGCACGGCCCGGAGCGCGTGGTTTACAAGAAAGGTTCGCTCGAACGCATTTTAGATCGTTGTGACAAGGCGCTCGGCGCGGACGGCAAGGAGACGACGCTGAACAAACAGGCGGTGAAGTCTGTGGTGGGAAAACTGGCGACGGACGGGCTGCGCGTCCTGACTTTCGCGATGAAAAAGCTCGACCACGACAAGTTGAGGATGGATGACGTGGAAGGCGGTCTGGTTTTTCTGGGATTGCAGGGAATGATTGATCCACCACGCAAGGAGGCAATCGAGGCCGTGAAGAATTGTCAGACCGCCGGCATCCGCGTGAAGATGATCACCGGCGATCATCCCGGCACGGCGTCAGCGATTGCCGGGCAACTCGGGATGCAGGGCATCCACAGCGAGCAAGGTCAGCTCAAAGCGTTGACCGGGGCAGAGCTGGAGAAAATTAATGACGAGGAGCTGCCGTCGGCGGCGGATGATGTGTCGGTGTTTGCGCGCGTCACCCCGGAACAGAAATTGAGATTGGTGAAAGCGCTGCAGGCGCACGGGCACGTCGTGGCGATGACTGGCGATGGTGTGAACGACGCACCCGCGCTCAGGCAAGCCAATATTGGCGTGGCCATGGGCATCACTGGCACGGACGTGGCCAAAGGCGCGGCGGACATGGTGCTCACCGACGACAATTTCGCGTCCATCGAAACGGCGGTCGAGGAAGGTCGCAATATTTTCGACAACCTGCTGAAGTTCATCGCATGGACGTTGCCGACCAACGCCGGCCAATCATTCATTCTGCTGGTGACCGTGTTGCTGGGCACGCAGCTCCCCATAACACCCGCACAGATGCTTTGGGTGAACATGACCACCGCCATCTTGCTCGGTCTGATGCTGGTGTTCGAACCGAAAGAAAGTGGCCTGATGAACCGCCCTCCCCGTCCACTGGACGAGCCCCTGCTCTCGGGAAATCTGGTATTCCGAACCGTGCTCGTGGCGGTAATCATGATGCTAGGCTCCTTGCTCCTCTTTAATTATGAGCTCCGCTACGAGGGGGCTTCGCTGTCCGAGGCGCAGACCGTCGTGGTGAACACCGCCATTTTCGTTCAGGCAGCCTATCTGCTCAACTGTCGTTCGTTGGTCCTGTCCTTTTTCCGGATGCCATTTTTCAGCAATCCAATGATATGGGTCGGTATTGGGGCCACAGTCGTCGCACAACTGGTTTTTGTGTATGTGTCGATCTTCCACAGGTTGTTTCACACGGATTCAATTCCTCCCAGGTTCTGGATTCATGTGGCCGTGGTGGGGGTGACGGCGTTTCTCATCGTTGAGATAGTAAAATTTTTCGAGGGCCGCTTGCGGAGCGGCTCGTCGTCCTCGGCTCCTTCCCGTCCCCTGACGCCAGCGTGTGCTTTGAACTGAAGCCGTTTACGACCTTTCAAACAACCATCCGTTGACCGACCATTTTTTTCTGTGTGACGTCATGACGATGAGCGGGGAGTGTTGGACGAGACGAGCAAGGACGTGGCGGTCGCGTCCAGGACGTCGATATTTACCTGGCCATCGTCCGCAGCGATTGAGGTGAACTCCATCACCACTATATACATTAACGCTTATACCTGCCCCTTAAATACGCGTCAACGGCGTGGATCAGAAGTCTCGGAGGCTCGCCCAGCCGATTGAGAAAAAACTGTGCTGACAGTACATTCAACGCAGTTGAGAATCTCGATCCCGGTTCCCGTCACTTCAAACAGTAAAGCAAAGGCATAAACACGCGTCCTGGATTCCACAAGGTACAGTTCCTAGGGCTGGAGCTTTTTTTTCAATCTTCTACCTTGCTTGGGTGCGTAACGCTCGGACGCAGTCGTTGCACATTTCTAGCGCAACTGCAGGGGGAATGGGAGGCTGTGACGATGCTGTTAAGCCGTTACGCATCCCAAGTAAAAAACACACTAATGAGAGTAAAGTGAAGGCAACTGAAGTAAAATCGTACCCAAAGTTCGAGACGCATAAGTATCTTTACATGGGTTCGCCTGTCCAACAGCGTTAAGATGAAAGCAGATCAGCTCAAGAAAGATATCGGAAAGCATTTCCGCATTCGTCCACTACCAGAGCGTTGGAACAAAGCAGGCCAGCGACACGTCCGAGACGATCCCTGGAGCCTCGACCGTGTAACCCATCGGCATTTTAAGATAACGAACCTTTCGACAGGACAATCCAAGGAGTTGGTTCTCGACAACGTCCGCGATTACAGGAGCCCTGACTTCTTGATCCTTCACTGTCAGTTGATCCTCAGAGATCACGCGGTGGACATCGAACCGGTATTTAGTCCCAAGTCTATGCTCGAGGACGAACAAGAACGGTTGTTGGAGATCCTCGCCGAATGTCAGACAAAACTTGGTGTGCCCAAGTTGATGATCTCAAGAGATGGCGCCCAATTACTCCAGCCACATAAAGGAATTTGGATGCAAGTGGAGGGAGTCAATATTGGCCTTGAACTGTTTGGTCCGCAAAAGCCAGAGCATCAGCGCCTGGTCGATTTCGAATCGATCGCTGACTCAATACCCGGAGAATATCTTCTCCGCATTTCAGAGACAGTCTATGAAAATCATTTTTCTGTTGCTGTCACTCCAGAAGGATTCACATATTTAGGATTAGTACCGCCAGCAAGTTGATCTTTCACACTTTCAAAGCGACTGCCCTGTTTCATTCTCCTCTGAACGTGTTTCTTGGACCTACTCAGGTGCTAATTGTAAAGATATGTTGGGGAAACTTTTGGAACACCTCGCCTGGCGTTGAATAAATCCCTCTGACCTTCTAAGCCAGTGCAACCCGCAGGGGGACTCAACTGTCGCTAAAATCGTCCCGCTGCAACCAAAACTATCAACGACATCTCGCGCAGCGATCTTTTCTGTCTCCGAAAAAGCAGGCTAATTGTCCGTGCATTGATCTGTCTTCTGCTGCCCGATCATTCAGAAGCGACTCTCATTGTGGTGGGCTCCCT
>Ga0126379_10002594_pt1 | contig 11543 bp, 19 predicted proteins | sample PanSoiMetPlot_24_FD_92640 | JGI IMG/M metagenome (GOLD analysis project Ga0126379, IMG submission 92640) | Tropical forest soil microbial communities from Panama - MetaG Plot_24 | ecosystem: Environmental > Terrestrial > Soil > Tropical forest > Bulk soil | place: Panama | collected 2016-02-17
CAACGCCCTACGTTAAGTTGTCGAAGAGCCTGGAAGAAGGAACATGCAGTTGTGGCAATGGACACCATCTACTCCACAACCACAGGAAGTGTACATCTTTTACTGAGACATTGACAACGCTATGTGAGCTTTAAACCTGTTGCCTCTTCAGGGCAACGTTGCTCTCATCACCAGCGAAGCTGCGCTCTCGCTGGAGCATTAGCAACGGAGGTGGTAGAAACGCGAGCAGGCCTTAGCCGCCCAGGGCCTGCGGGTCAGGCGGGCGAACCATTGCGAGCAGCGGGTCAACGAGTACGGCGAGAAACTGCTCTGGGTCATCGACCTGGGTGGAGGACGGCAGGCACGCCACGCGTACCGCACCAAAGCCGAAGCGCTGGCCGCCGCCGAACAGTACGAGGTCTAATCTGGACGCACGCTTCCTTCTGCCACGCTCGCAAACGTCGGAAGGAAGCGCAGCCCATCACTGAGGAAAGGCAGTCAGAGAGATGCAAAGCATAACGCCTTTAGAGAGAGAGAGCAAGAAGTGACCACTCCACCAGCTAAAGCAGGTGGCTTCATCTGGACAGCGCACGGTGCTTTAACAGCGGCTTCTTACGGCACGCATGAGTTCACTACCTCTACGTTACGCCGTAAAGGCTCGATCCGAGCCCTGAGCTTGAGAGATACGCGACACCTTCACGTCGGCCTCAGAGCGTATCACAGCTCGATTGGTTCTCTACTTTGCGGTACGTATTTTACAGGTCTCCCTACGAGACCCAACCCGCTATACGTATGAGAAAGAGCCGTACCTGATGTTGCAGCGACAGACAGCGATTGCAGCTGGAATGTCTCATCAGGTCGTATTGAGGAAAGTGTAGCATGGTGGGAAGCGTTACCCTGGAAAAGTGTGCTTCCCACCACCACATCTCTGAGATGAAAGGACATCGAGATGCCTCAAGAAGTATATCACACTATCTCTGACAACCTTGAACCACGCAAGAACAATCCCTTTTTCCAGGTCCTGGCCGTGGAAGTCGCCACCCTCCAGGCCAGGCACCCGGTGCTGGCCGATGCCATTGGCCGGGCCAACGCCATCCTCCTGGACGGGCGCCTCTTTCCCGAAGACGATGGGGTGAGCGCGACCGTCTGGGGCTCCAATGCAGAGACATACACCGTCAACGGATCCTGTACGTGCAAGGCGGCAGAGTATACTCCTGACCAGCCCTGTAAACATAGGATTAGTCTAAAAATCTATCATCGGGTAGCGGCGACGTTGTACCCGAGTCCCTCCGAGGAGGAGCGCAGCATGCAGGCGCTACCCGTTCGTGCAGAGGACACCCCCCTCGTCGATGAGACTGTCGAGGGGCCTGCGGACTCTGGGAAGATTCCTCCCCAGTGGATTCAGATGATCCATGGCAAACCCTTTGTGCGGTATCCCGGCCTCCTCGCCATGGCCCATGAGCAAGGACTGGTCAAGCTCGAAGCGCGGTTTATCTCGGTAACCCCAGACGTGGCGTTGGCCGAAGCGACCGCGACGTTTGCGGATGGACGGATCTTCACCGAAGCCGGGGATGCCACGCCGGAAAACGTGAAGCCGGAGATGCAGGCGCATTTTGCGCGTCTCGCACTCACGAGGGCCAAAGCCCGCTGCCTCAGGGACGCGCTCAATATCGGCATGTGCTCCGTTGATGAACTGGCATAGGGGGTCGCGTATGAGCCGCTTCACCACCACCCTCTATGCGGCCCAATGTGGCAGCAAGGTGCGCTATGCCTCTGAGGAAGAGGCCCGGCAGGCGTACACCAGCTACACGGGGACGCTGTACGTGTACAAGTGTCCACACCAGACCCTGGGCACGCATTGGCACCGCACGAAGCAGCCGCAGGGTCGCAAGGGATAACCACAACCAGGGCAGGCCCGGACGGTCTGCCCCCACAGAAAGGCAGTCGCATGCCATCACCCCTCATGCTTCCCACCCGCGCGGCCGACCGTCTGCTGGATAAGGGCCTGGCCTGGTTCGACGGCAAAGGCGCGCTGCTGGCGTACGGCACGCCCTATCACTGGGACGCTGCGCAGCAGTGCTACGTCGATCTGGCTAGGCTCCAAGCGCAGCGTGAGGCGGCCCTGGCACCGCCCCCCTCGCCGGAGGTGCAGGCCGTGCAGGCACAGACGCGCCTGCTGCTGCGCCTGGCGCAGTACGGCCTGCTGGTGCTCATCGTGCTGGGGAACCTGCCGCTCGGTGCCCTGGCGGTCGTCGTCTACGTGGGCTGGCGCCTCAGCAAGCTTGGCACGTCGCGCCCGCTGTGACCGGCAGGGCAATGAGCATTTCACTCATGAGCATTTCACTCATACCTAGTTCTATTTTGTCACCGTATTTTGTACTTGCAGAGATAATTTCCAGTGTGCTACCCTGAGAGAAAGTGAAGAGAGGTGACAAAACATCCCTGCACCATCGTTGTCAGGGAAGGACGCCATGGCTACGCCCGATGACTCGTTTCTGGAGGAAATGGGCCGCCGGATGCGCACGCGGCGGGAGGCGCTGCATTTGTACTCGTATCAGGTGGCCGGGAAGATTGGGATGCCAGCGCCGACCTATTCCAAGCTCGAAAGAGGTAGCAAAAAATTGATCCAGCCGCAGCAGTTAGCCCGCCTAGCCCGCGTGCTGGAGACGACCGTCGATGCGCTGCTGCCGCCCCTTGAGGCGTGTTCGTAGCCAGGGAACGGGGCACGGCGTGAGGCAGGCCCCATTCCCCTCGTGCTGACGCGTGGACGGACATCAGCACCCGCATTATAGCGCACCCCAGCGCTGAGGTGTCAACAAAATGCCCTGGACCCTCGCATTTAGCGCGACCCATCTGCGTGAGTGTGTCGAACTGAGCGATGCCCCCGACAAGCCGTTGCACCTCCGCGTCGAGGTCACGGACGCGCAGCTCGAACAGTTACAGGTGGCGATGGATGCCGTGCGGCGCCAGCGCCAGCAGATTCACGACATTGCCCAGGCCCGGAAGCGGAGGGGGACGCGATGACACTCCCACGCCCCAACCGGAGCAGCCTCGTCCTGGCTGGCCTTGTCCTGGCCGCCGTGGTGAGCACGCGCTGGATCCGCCTCAATATGTCGCAGAGTGCCCCTGGTGGCTTCTACTGGCTGGCGCCGGTCGAGAGTCCGCTGATGCGGGAGACCCTCGTGGTGCTGCCGGTGCCTGAGAGCGTGCAGCCCTGGCTCAGTAGGTGGACGCAACTCTTGAAGCCGGTGGCGGGGGTGCCTGGTGACAGCGTGTGCATCGCCGAGCATCACCTCTTTATTAATGGCTGGTGGCATGGACAGATTCTGGAAGAAGCCCACGGCAAGCCCCTCCCCCAGTTACCCGAGGGCTGTCAGACGGTGCCAGAGGGCCAGGTGTTTCTGGCGACGCCGTTTTCCAGATCCGTCGACGGCCGATACTTTGGGATGACCCCGATCACGGACCTGACCGCCGAAGCCAAACCCCTGTTGACCTGGAGGTGATACGTGGCGGCTGTTGATCGTTTCACGCGTTTCAAAATCCTGAGAGTCCTCTGGGCCCGGGCCAAGAATCTTCTCGCCTGGATCTATGGCCCCAAGGAGCGTGACGAGCGCCTGCGGATGCAACGGTGGATCACGATCAACATTGCCGAGCGCCATATCCGCGACGGCATGATCCGCGGCACGGGCGATCCTGATAGCTCCCTCACGCCGGCGGGGACCCAGCCACGCCAGCAGTCCGACGCCGCCTGGCGGGCACAGTGGGAGGCGCAGCGGGCCTGGTTTGAGGCGTATCAGCGTCAGAACCATCAGAGAGGAGGCCAGCCATGGCCGAGGAGCTGATCCGCGAGATGCTGGCCCTGCATCAGCGCCTGGATGCCCTCAGACACGCCCAGCAGCACCATGTCCAGTTTGAGGCGGCGTATGCGGGCAGCAATCCTGCGGTGCTGGACCGGTACGAGGACTTCTATACGGGCCTGGACGACATGCAGGATGATCGCAGCGAGTTTGCCGGGGCTATCGAGCTGGCCGAGTTGCATGACCGGATGAACGAGCTTGCGCAGGCACGGGTGGAGGAGCAGCAGCGGGATCATGGACAGGGGATGGGCTATGAGTGACTTGATACCGTTTGAGTTTGAAGGCAATCATAGCCGCGTACACGTGGATGATGACGGCACAGCACGCTGGGTGGCCAAGGATGTCTGTGATGCGTTGGGCATTAAGCAACCGACACGGTTTTTGCGGGGGCTTGATGACGATGAAAAGGGTGTGACTACTATTCACACCCCTGGGGGACCGCAAGAATTACTGACGGTGACAGAGCCTGGCGTCTATGACTTAGTGCTGCGCAGCCGCAAGCCAGAGGCGAAAGCCTTTAAGCGATGGGTCAAGCATGACGTGTTGCCTGCTCTGCGGAAAACTGGTCGTTACGACATGCAGCCAAAAGCCATCGATCTCTATCCTGAATTACAGATGCTGGTGCAGATGGCCGAAGGATTAGCCGAGGCCAAACACGCGGCAGCCCTCGCGCAACAACATGCCGTCGAGGCCAAACAAGCCGCGGCTGATGCCAGGATTGAAGCGATCCAAGCGCAAGCGAAAGCCGATGTGGCCCTCGCCCAACAGCAGTGGATGACTATCCGGGAATATGTCTACCTCTATCAACTACATCGACAATTTCCCCCGTCGCAATGGGCAGCATTTGGCAGCTACCTGACAGGCTATTGTTTCCAGCAGGGCATTCCTGTGCGCAAGCAGATGATTGCTGACCGAGGGCATGGCACCGAAAATGCCTACCATGCCGAGACGCTGCATGTACGGCTTCACGAATGGCTGCTGAGTCAGGGTCGGCAAGGAACGTTCGGCGCGGTGGAGCGTCCCGACCATGCCTGAAGACGACAAAGACGCGGGCGTGGTCGAAGGCATGGCCTTCCAGATCATCCTCCAGAAGCTGGTCATCCTGGAGCGGGCCATGCAGGCGATCCCGCCATTGCTGAAGAAGATCGTCGATCACCTGGAAGCCCAAGGGCAGCAGCCGGGCGTGGACGTGGCGAGTTATGAGGTCCTCTATCCCGCGATCACGGCAGATGAGACACCGACGCCGCCAGACGTGCGGGCCGCCGATCCGTTGCCCACGCGGCCACCCCGGCGCTGGTGGCGCTGGTTCACCACGGAAGGATGAGGCGTGGCACCGTTCATCCAGTTGCTGGTCAGCCTGGGACAATGGGAACACGAGCATCAGGGGCTCATGCTGGCCTTCTGGGGCACCATCGTGGTGGTGCTGGGAGGCCGTGAAGTGCTCCGGCTGCTGGCGCGAAGGGGACGCCCGTGACGCTGTTTGAGGGACTCGTGGCGTTAGGGCACTGGGGGCAGCAGCATCCCCGCCTCATCTGGGGGACGCTGGCCGGTGGCTTTCTCCTAGGTGGAGGGCTGCGCCTGGTCACGGGGGGCCATCGCCGCCACCGCACCATGCATGGCTCGGCCAGGTGGGCAACCTACGGAGAGGTGAAGCGGAGCGGGTTATCGCGCCAGCATGGGGTGGTCGTGGGGGAGATGCAGATGCAGGTGTTCCACGATAACGGTCCAAAACATGTCTTCCTGTGCGGACCCACGCGCAGTGGCAAGGGTGTGTTCCATCTCCAGCCCACCTTGCGGACAGGCTGGCACTCCTCGGCCCTGATCCTGGATCCCAAGCGCGGCGAAAACTACGACCTGACGCACGAGGCCAGAAGGCAGGGGGGGCGTGTCGAGGCCTTCACCCCGTATCAGTTGCCCCAAGCGCGGCTCAATGTGATGGACACCATCCGTCTCAAGACGCTTGATGAACACGGCGATGCCCTGACGATTGCCCAGAGCCTGGTGGCCCCCTATAAGATGATCGCCGAGAACGCCACCAGCCTGCACTTCCGGGAACTGGCGTCCCTGCTCCTCACCGCCGCGCTGCTGCATGTGAGCTACACGGCCCCGCGTCGCTCGCTGGCCGCCGTCTGGCACTTCCTCACGCAACAGCACCGCACCCTGGGCGAGTGCCTGAAGACGATGCGCACAACGCCGCAGACCCCGCATGGGGTGCATCCGACGATTGCCCAGTTCACCGCCGCCATCCAGAACATCACGGGCGATCGGGAACTGAGCAGTGTCTGGAGCACGGTCGTGCGCCCACTCTCGCTGTACGCAGACCCGCTCATTGCCGCCAGCACGGACACCTCGACGCTGGCCCTCGACGATCTCCAGCATGGCACGGAGCCGCTGTCCCTGTACCTGCTGGCGCCCTCGCCCCGTGCGCTGGAGCGCCTGCACCCGGTCTACCGCGTCATCGTCGATGTGGCCATGGCCCGGCTCACCGATCGCCCGGTCAGCGCCAGCGCGAGGCGGTTGCTGGTCTGTGCCGAGGAGTTACCGGCGTACGGGTATATGCACAGCCTGAACAAGGGGGCGAGTGATATGGCCGGCTACGGCATCAAGGGCTTCTATGTCGTCCAGGACCTTGATCAGTTCGAAGACGTCTACGGCAAGCAAAATAGCATCTGGGGGAACACCGAGACGAAGATCTTCCATGCCCCCGATAACGAACGCACGGCCGAGCGCGTCAGCCGCTACATCCTAGGGGCGGCAACCGTGGAGAACCCGGTCGCCTCACGGCAGGGGTTCTTGCGGGATGGGTCGGTGTCCTATCAGCATGTCGAGCGCCCCTTGCTGACCACGGACGAGGTGCAGGCGCTGGACCCGGCGCAGATGATTGTCCGACGTACGGGCAGCAAGCCGATGCTGCTCTACAAGGTCGGATATGACCCGAAGAAGCGAAAGGAGGCGGCGGCGTAAATGTGACATCCTCCGCTCCCTCAAGGAAGCGGATTCCCTAGGTTGGCCCTCAATGCCCTGAGGGGGGTCCTATGCTGTAACCCTTAGTGACCATGGGCTCTCGAATCCCATGGCGACTGTGCCAGCGTCAGGCACAGCAAGAGGCATCTGATGTGTGTCGTAGTCGAGATGGCCAGCGGTATGCTGAAACAACCACCTCACGACGCAGTACCTCGTATGGTGCGAGCTTTGCGGTACAACTTTTACGCTCGTCCCTCTGACGAGCAACCCCGCGAAGTCGTATGTGAAAGAGCAGGCATACTGTCGATGAGTATATCAATTAAGCGTAGTTTTGTCTATACACGATGCGTTAGGGGAATGACGCGGAGCGTCAGGGAATTGCTGCGATGCAGCAACCTCCTATTCCTCTGTCCGCTGAAGCAGACAGCCCCCTAGGAGGAAACTTTGTGGGACTTGATCTATATCGACATTGGCGTACTTGTCGTGCCCGTGCTGCTGGCGCTCCCGATATTCGCCCTCGTCCTGCTCGGGCGTGGGGCCTGGGAACTCTGGCAGTATGGGCGGCGGCGCGGACACATGCAGCACGCGAGGAAACAGCGATGCGGAACATACTGCGGAAAGCAACAACAGCGGGCATACCCCTGGCAGGCTATGCCCTGATCTACGGCGTGAGGTCGGCGGCAGCGGGCGGCTTCGGCATTGCCGGCCTGGATGCCTTTCTCACGACATTTGCGACTGGCGTGACCGGGATGGGGATCCTCATTGGCGGGGTGGGCCTGGCCGGGTACATTGGGTCGCAGATGGACAACCCGTTCAGTACCATTCTGGCTGGTAGTATTAACTTTTTTACCAAGGCTATATAGAACTATGGCCCTGCAGGGAGCAATTCCTGCATGCACACCGGGATAAACGGGGAACATCTTGGCGTCTCGCCAGTGACAAGACAATCCCGTACCAAGCCTGGGGAACGGCACACAGTACCCAGGAAGGTCGAACGACTAGACCGTAACGAGCCGAACGAATAAACGGTCCACGAAACCCCGGCACCCTTCACGGGTGAAGATATAGTCTGAGCCCTATGGTGACATAGGGAAGCGAGGGATAAAGAGCCTTCGCGATAACAACTCTGGGCATCCTTGGCGGTGGAACGGCGATGTTAGGCACCTTGGGATTGGTAGCAGGAGGGACGTTATAAGGCATGGATGCAGAGACGATACCACAGAAGATGTGTACCGCCTGCCATGAACATTTTCCAGCAACGGCTGAGTACTTTCAGCCATACGCACGGGGCCGATATGGCGTCGTGTCGGAATGCCGCCCATGCCGGCTTGCCCGTAAGCGTAAGGACTGGGCACGCGATGCAGAGCGCATCAACGCCCAACGCCGCGCGGATCAGCCCAAGCGGCTGGCGCAGTTTCAGGCCTGGATCGCACGGCATCCGGACTATTGGTCAGAGCGGTATGCGGAGCACCAGGAGGAGATACTCGCCCGCGCCAAGGCCCGTTATGAGGCGGATCCCGAGAAATACCGGCAGCAGGGGCTCGAGGCCGCTAGGCGTCGTCAGGGGCGTCTGGACGCGCTGCCCAATCTTCTGACCGAGGCGCAGCGTCAGGCAGCCCTGGACTATTGGGGTGGCTGTTGTGCGGTCTGTGGCGAGGCACCGGGCGAAGAAGGGAAGGCTCTGGCGCACGATCATTGGATACCTCTCGCTGACGAGGCCTGCCCAGGCACCGTGGTGTGGAACAGTGTGCCGCTCTGCGATGGGCGCGATGGGTGTAATACGCGCAAACACGATTGCGAGCCGCTGGTCTTTTTACGGCGGTATTATGGCGGCGACATGGTCGCTGCGCAGGACAAGCTCCACGAGATTGAAGTCTTTTTTGCCTGGATGACGGTCTGGGAGAAGGAGGCGCCATGGCCGAGCCAGGGCTGATTCACGGCTTCCAGGTGCCCATTTTGCGCGGCGTATGGGAGCGCCTGATCGTCTTCGGTGCCCCGCGCATCTACGCCCGCGCCTGGGCCTGTTTGTGGCTGTTTATCGGGCTGATCCTCCTGACGTACTGGGGGTTTAGGTGGTTAGCCGTGCCGTTCCTGGGATGGCTCCTCGGGCAGGGCGTGCTCGTGCTGCTCACGCAGTGGAACCCTCGATGGGACGACATGATGTATGCACAGATGAATCAGCGCTATAAGGCGCGTTACTCGGCGGGATAAAGCGTGCGCTTGGACACACTGGATACGTTTGTACGCAACCTCGCGCATGCCTGCGTCTTCCTGTGTGTGCTGGCCTTTCTCTGTGGTGTCGTCGTCGGGTGGTTAACGTCTGGATGGCTCTGGAGGGCTCTCTGATGCCCGTATTCGATGAGTACACCCGCCCCAAGCGTGCCCCAGATCGTGTCAGTGACAAGGTGCCGTGGAGAGGGGAGCGCTGGCCTTTCGGGGTGAAACTGCCCTCGGTGCAGCAGGAACGAGAACGATTGAGCACAAGGATCACGTGTGCACACACTCTAGAAAGCAGGCCGTGCCGTGGCTGAGGTCGAGCAGGTCATCCTCCGCTGTCAGCAGTGCCACGAGCCCGTCCGCGTCCCCCTCTTTCCCCTGATCAATCACGGGGAACGGGCCTGCGCCTGTACCTTCGTCGGCGGCACGGATCCCTGGCCCGACTGGTGGCAGGCGGAACGCGTGCAGGACGAAGGCGCCGGGGGCGAGGCGGCGCCAAGGAGAGAAGCCGTGGAAACGATTTGGAAATATCCGGTCCCCATCGCCGACACGTTCACGCTGGAGTTAGCGCCGGGGGCCCGACCGCTCAGTGTGCAGTGTCAGGACGGCGCCCCCTTTCTCTGGGTGCTCCTTGATCCCAGTCTGGGGCCTGAGCCCCGACATTTTCACCTGCTCGGCACGGGCCACCCCCGTGGCGCACGCTCCCTGGGGACGTTTCTGGGGACGTTCCAGCTTGCTGGCGGCACCCTCGTGTTTCACCTCTTTGCTGAGGATGCGTCCTGATGCCGGTCTTCGCTGAGTACGTCCGCCCCAAGCCTGCGCCGGATCGTGTCAGTGACAAAATTCCCTGGCGAGCCGTGATTGCGCCCGGCGTGGTGCTCCAGAAGGACCGCTGGCAGACGCTGCAACGCACCTATGCCGTGCGCGGCCCCGATGTCATGGGGCTGGCGCGCGAGGTCCAGGGTGCCCTCATCATGCAGGCCAACACGGTGCTCAAGAAGCTCGGGGGCAAGTGGATGCTGCACGCGGAAGCGCAGCGCATGCGCGTCACCGACCTGCCACCACTGCCCGAGGAGACCCCGCTCCTGGTGCGCGTGCTTGACGCCGACCACCGCGCCCGCCTCCTCGCCGATCCCGGCATCCGCGAGACGACCTACTTTCTCACGCTGTCGTGGACCCCCACACCGCCCAGTCTCCAACGCTGGGGGCGCTGGTTTGTGCGCGGCCCAGGGAGCCCGGCCAGGCCCATGAGCGGCCTGGAAACCGTCGTGCGGGAGTTTCTGGATCAGTCAGACTATTTCCTTGATCTGCTCAAAGGCGTGCTGGCGGACTGTCGTCCCACGACCACGCCCGAAACGCTGACCTATCTGCACTCCTGCGTGTCGGATCGCTGGTTTCGGGTCGGGCTGCTGGCAAACCTGAACGACATCGACCACCAGCTCTGTGACACCGCCCTCGACCCCGCCGGATGGTATCCCCAGCTCGGTCGCTGGCATCTCCGCGTCTGTTCGGTCAATGGCTACCCGCGCCAGTCCGTGGTGGGCATCATGCGCGACCTGGAAGCCCTGCCGCTGGACTTTCGCTGGTGTACCCGCTGGCTGGGACTGGAGCGCCACGAGCAAGACGGCGTGCTGCGCAAGGCCCAAGGGGCGTGGGTGCATGAGGAAAAGGGGCTCAGTGATCGCCTGAGCGAGAACCTGAGCCATGAACCAACGCGGGTGCTGAACCGCGATGCCACGAACAAGGCGGAGGATGTCGACATCGCCCGCCAGGAGATCGGCGCGGACCTGCTCGCCTATGGGCAGTTCACCAGTACCGTGACGGTGTGGGACGAAGACCCCGAGCGGGCCGACGAGAAGCGCCGCCTGGTGATGCAGGCGTTTGCCAGCCGCGAGATTGCCACGGTGGAAGAGGGGGCCCATCTGGTGGCGGCGTGGTTCTCAACGCATCCGGGCAATAGCGTCGACAACGTCAACCAGACGCATCAATCGTCCCTGACGCTGGCGCACCTGATGCCGGGGCTCACCGCGGCGTGGCGCGGACCCGAGCGGGATGCCTATCTCCAGGGGGGCCCATGGTGCTATGTGCAGACGGAAGGCCACACGCTCTTTCGCATCGTCAATCATCTCAGAGACTTAGGGCATTTTCTCGTGCTCGGGGCCACCGGGGCCGGCAAGAGCACGCTGGGGAACTGGCTGCGCGCCATGTGGCTGCAATACCCCTCCTCCCAGGCCAAACTGTTTGACATTGATGGGCATGGCCGGCTGCTCACCCTCCTGCTCGGCGGGAGTTGGTTTGACCTGGGGGGCCCGACGGCTCGCTTTCAGCCCTTGCGCCACATCGACGACCCGCTCCGGCGTGGCATCGCCATCCAGTGGCTCCTCGACCTGATGGAGGAGTACCACGTGCCGGTGACGGCCACCGTGCAGGCGCACATTGGCGGCAACATCCTCAAGCTGCTGCGCTATCCCCACGGAGGACGCACGCTCAGTACCCTGCTCACGCTGATGGCCGACGGTGCTCGGG
>Ga0126379_10002596_pt1 | contig 11543 bp, 12 predicted proteins | sample PanSoiMetPlot_24_FD_92640 | JGI IMG/M metagenome (GOLD analysis project Ga0126379, IMG submission 92640) | Tropical forest soil microbial communities from Panama - MetaG Plot_24 | ecosystem: Environmental > Terrestrial > Soil > Tropical forest > Bulk soil | place: Panama | collected 2016-02-17
AGCTGGTCTGCGATCCCTTCGTACAGAAGGTAGATAACTCCGTTCTGATAATCCACCGCACAGAGCCTGTGGATCCCGCCAAAATTAAGCAGATGCAGCGCGTTAAAGGCAAACTGAGGATCACGCCATGTGTCCCCAGCCGATTCCCATTGCCTGCTCTGCGTGTTGTAAACCAGAATGGTATTCAGTCGAGCTGCCGTAGAACCAATCACGACTGCAAAGAATGCGTAATTATCGAGGGCTGCGGAACATCCCCAGATTGCAGTCTGCGTCCAGTTGATCTCGTCAATCACTCGCTGTATCGGCTCGCTCACGGGCAGCGGCAACGCCACGATCTGCTCCTGTATGATCTCGCTCAAACGATAGAATCCGTTAGGCTGGCTCAGGAACATCTGGTCTCCGCCAATGTCGAGCGGCATGTTCAAAGCCACCGAACCAATATCCGCCAGCTTACGCTGGCTCACAGCGAATGGGTACAGCCCAAGATCAGTTGCCATGTGGACCGAGTTGTTCTTATAAATGATCGCGCTGCCTTTAAAATACTGTTTGATTCGGGTGATGATGTCCGATTCGGCAGCATTCGTTCGCAAGACCTGATAGACAGGATCGTAACTGGAGTAATCGTACAGATCGCTCACGATCCAGCTGTCCCGATTCGGAGCCGATCCCCAGAGCGGGAAATAAAATATGCTCCTGTCTCCCCACGGTTCACCTTTCCATCTCCCAGGGATCAAGGTGTTGCCATCAGCAGAGAGAACTGTGTGCTGCCATCGGTTTGCATCGCTGGTAGGCGTGTTCCCGTTCCAGACCAAGTTCTCATTGTTCTGGATCGGCTTACGCAGGAGATGCACTGAATCAAACGTCTGCACGAACTGCACGCTTCCGTTGCCATTGTTTCCAGTAGGCGCATTCGTCGTCGTGGAGTAATCGATCTGGTACGAGTCTTTCCCGAACTCCAGAGCAATCGTGTAGGTCTGGTTCTTGGGAGCAACCAGCAATATCTCGTCCCCGTTTGGATCCCTGAAGATGCCGCTGCCAGCCAGCGGCGGAGATAGTCCTGCTGTCGGGTTGAAGTCCGGAGGTATTAGCGTGCCTGGACGCTGCTTTGCAGTGCCTGTCCGTAGCCGCGTATTCTCGCCTTTGTACAGCATCCCTCTGGCGGCTTTGTCACGGTCACGGGTTGAATCGATTCCGATCCAGGCTCCGTCGCCATCGACAAACCCAACAGAGTCGTTCCGGCCAAAGGATGAGTACCTCATATCGAGATGAACTGTGTGTCCTGCGCGGTGTCACCCTGATAACTCGGGTTCTCCGCATTCCACGCATCGAGAGCTTCCTCGGAATCCTTGCTTCCATCGTTGTTTACGACGACGCCAAGGTAAACGTCGTCCACTGATATTTTGTACACTTTCATGCTGGCTCTAGTTTGTAGGTTTTGTTTCCGACTACGGCTGGTATTCCAGGCCAAAATTCGTAGAGATAAATCCTGTTCCCGTCACCTGAGTTGTGGGTGACGGAAGGATTGAGCATCTTCGCGAGTTTGTACGAACATTCCCCAGTTTTATCCGGTGGCCCGACATCCCCAACGACAGCCCAGCCCCACTGATCAGGGTGCCGGAGATTGGTTACCCTCGCCTGACAACCGATCACGACAGGAGGCACGCCGCTTCGCACCTGAGGAGGAGTGACCACGAACTGTTCCATATCGGAATTGAGCGACGGTTGGTAAGTCGTAGCTGACTGGAACGTTGGATCACCGTGAGGAGGTCCGCTGCCGTCATTATCAATGTCCAGATCGGAAATGAACATGACGTACTTCCCTCCCCAACCCGTGAGGATCTCAACTCCGTCTATGGTGAGAAAATGTTCGAGAGGAACCATAATCTCACCACGCAGGTTTAAGCAGTTTCAACCCGATTATCACAAAGAGAATCAGAGTGACGACTGCATTCGCCCTCGGCCAGTACTCCCAGCTCGTAGGTGCCACTGCGCCGATTGCGATCAGAAGGAGAAGGATCCAATAAAAGATGGTGAGCAAACTCAACGGTTCCTCCTTATCTTAGCCAGGGTCTGCGCGAAACGCGCTTCTCTCCCCAGCCTGCCACCCTTCCCAGCAGCAGCCTTTATTTTGCTTGCTGGGATCTTTTTTCCTTGTGGAACGCCAAGTGCCCTGTGAAGGGCTCCTGGTCGTTTGATCGCTGATTTAATGAAGTTTTTAGCCATAGTTTGTTTTCCTTTCAATTATCCGCTTTTCACAAACCCGTAGCAGTGAATCCGCAAACGGGAATTATGAAAGGGCCAATAAGCGTAGAGAGTGTCCGGAACCTGGGACAGTTCTACCGGACCAAGCTGCTGCACCGTAGTCGGAAAGCTCTCCAGATTCGTTTCGAGTATGGCTTGAGTCGGAGTGCTGGTGTACAGAATGTCTCCGCTGTGCGTTCCCTGCTTAACTGTCATCGTGATCACACGAGCCTGTCCTGTGGCGTTTGGACGTTGAAACCGCATCGCCACCAGGGTCGCATATCCTCCAGCTCCAACCGTATCCTGGGGAAGATGCAGCTGGGATCCGTCCCCGCCTCTGCCTCGAATCACGTTCCCGTCGAGGAACCGAAGTGAGAACAAATCGCTCACCTCATTCGTTGGTCGCCAGAAGAAAGCGTTGCTGGTGGTGATCCCTCCGTCACTGGAGACAAGCTTGCTGGTGCCAATGGTGGAGACATTAAGCGGACCTGTCCAGATGTTGCTGTACCCGCAGAATGTCCTGCCAGTAGCACTGTCGATTATCCCGAGGGCAAACCGATCTGAAGAAGGAAGCATCGGAAGAGGAGGAGTACCTACCTCCTCCGTGAGACCCGTGATCGTGTCGTCCGCTCCTGCCTGCGTCACTGACAGAAAGAACCCAATCCGTAGATCCGTCCAGTTGGTGGCGAAGAACGGTTGATAGTACGCTTCGCGCACCCCGAGGATCAGCGTATGTTCCGTTCCGCCTTTGAGAAAAATCTTAGCCATTATCTGGGCACAAAAGTTCCATCACCAACGGAGCAATCGCCAGTTCCAGTACGATTGTTAATGGTGTCAATCGCTCCTGCCGGATAGGTCTCGAAGTCCTCAAAACACTCGCCATCGAGTTTTATAAAAATTCCCTTACCTAGTCGCACCTGTGCCATAAGACTACACTTTATACCTGCTTCTGGCTCGTTCCTGGGTGGTTAATGGAGGAGTCACGTTCGTTTCAAAATCCCCCGAGGACTGAGATTCTTCTCCTGGCACCTTGCTCTCTTCCATAGTCTGCCTGTCAGTCTGTCCCCATTCTCCCATCAAGGTCGCTGAAGCTCCGCGCACCACTGGATTAAAAAGAGCCTCAGGGAACGGCACAATGTCCCAGTACGGAGAAGCCAGAGGAGCAACCACGGCAAGCGTCCCGAGCTGCCTGTAAATCGTCATCTGCAGACTTGGCTCTACCGTGTTTAGGCTAGTCCCGATATTATTGAAAAGCTGGTTGGAAGACGCGGCAATCGCAGTTTGCAACCCAGCGAGGATCTGTGCTTTGCTGTCAAAGATGCTGCTTTGATACTGGACCGTGCCAGTCAACCCCATCGGATCAGTCAGCGTGATCGAGTACAACGCCCCAGGAAGAAACTGCTGATCCCCAATCGTTATCTTGAGGATCTGCGGCGTAATGGTCGTTGGAGGCGAACCGGCTGTGTACGCCGCGGTCTGATTCCAAACCATGGGTACAGCCACCACGTTAGGACCGGATACATAGGTCCATTCCGCAATGATGAAAGCCGCCAGGGTATCAGTCACGGTAAGCTTCGGAGTGAGCGTGTCTACGGTGAAAGTGAACCCAGGCAGAGCGTCCGCATCGAAGAGAGCTTTGAGAGCCAGCAGGGTATTGGCATTGGAAGTGGTTCCGGCCTGTGTCGTCCTGTGCGAGGCGAGCAGAACATTGTTTACATCGTTCAGGGTAAGCTTAAATCCGTCTCCAAGCGGCACGGGATCCGGCATCACCGGAGGCACTGGGACATTGAAAAGAAGGTTGAATACGTCGGTCTGTGGAGAAGCCGGAATCCCTGGCTGTCCAGGTCCAAGAGCCTGCAGTTCCGCAATGGTCAACGCAGGATTGGATATAGTCGATACCGGATCGTGATTGATGTTGTTGTTGACTCTGCTCTTGTAACATTCCCCAGTGCTCGCACCGTACACCACGTCTCCGTAGTTGTAGATGTTTTCCGCTACCCACACGGCTGAAGAGAAACGTGGAGGGGGCTCGATGTACTTGACATAAACGTACGTTCCATGCTCGAACCCCACATGAATCCCGTCCTCCCGCAACGTGAATTTGGTCGAGACTGGAGTGTTCGTGGTGGTTGGATCCACGAGGTAGACGTTGATCGTCCTCAGAATGGTGTAAGGCGTGACCGTAGTCGGATCTGTCGGAAGAGCCGTATACGGCACGATATGGCTTGCGTCAGGTGTCAGCCTGATCAGTTTCACCCACTCCGGCCAGTCATCGTTCGCGTATAGACGGTCCACCCACTGCGTCACGTACTCCCCGATTGGGAGAGCTTGGTTGGTCAGAAAGTTGCCCGATTCAGGGGAGTACCCTGCCATGCGTGCTATGCTCCAAAGTACATCTCTGAATTTAACTGTCCTCATTTAGCAAAATGCAAAGCATGAAACTGCGTTCACTGTCCATGCGGCAGAAGCTCCAGTTGTAACCGTCAGGCCCAGGAATTGTCCAGCAATAGTTCCGGTGTTATCAAACGTTGCCGAAGTACCGGAGCCGCCACCACCGAAGTTCGGGCCTGATCCTCCGCTGCCTGCTATCGTGCCAGTCGCACTGACGGTGGGTGCGTAAACCATCGCAACGAGTATCCCGTCAAACGCGGTAGCGGCCTGAATCCCAGTTGCCGTTAGAGCCAGACGTGACGTGTCAGCCGTGGTCTGGTTGGTTCCGATTCTAAATGTCCAGACCGGAGCTGCCACGCCTGCTGCGGTCTTTACGACAGAGATGTACCAAACGAACGTCATCCCGACTTGCATCCCGTAGGAAGGGATCTTTAGACCAGAGCCAGTAAGGTAGACTTCGGTCGTAGCCAACGCTCCCTGGGCCGCTGTAGAATTGTTGTGAGCAATGATGCCTCTGTGGACTCCTCCGTCGTCAGTCTGAAGTTGTCTCTTGTTCGTGGACTCGACCCAGAGACTCGATTTCGAGGCTGCAGGCGTCGTCGGAGCAGTTTGATTGTCGATTGTTATTAGTGCCATATTAAGTTCCTGTCAGAGCCATGGTTCCGATTGGTGCGAGGTTCGAGACCACGATCACTGCATCGTTGGTCAATGTCACTTGTTGATTTCCGTTCAGCAAAAGCTGGAGGTACTGAAGAAGGTACTCACCAGCCTTAAGAATAAACGAGCCAGGACTGAAAGATCCTTTGCCTGGAGGCGAACTGATCGAATCGTAGATGTTGATCGCCCCTGTGCCAGCTACCGTAGCCGCCTCCGATCCAGCAAGGTTAAGCGCATCCGGCTGGGTCTTGTTCCCAGTATCGGGAACCGTGAAATTCGTACCGTACCCGTTGATGAACATATCCGGAGGATTGATTGAACCTCCAAGCGATACCGTTCCTCCACTGATAGTTATCGAGGAATTAACGAGAGTAGCATTCGGGATTGCACTTAGCGTCAACACGCCGGAGTTGGAAAGTGTTGCGGTCACCCCAGATCCAGAAAGGGTTTGAGGCACGTAAGCGGTACCCCCAGCGTTTCCAACCAGGAGTTGTCCAGAACCAGGGAGTGTGTTGGGAACGACGGAAGCCTTTGTCTGAGCATCGTTTGTGACACTGCCTAACCCGACATCACTCGATACCAGAGCGAGTGATCCGCCAAGGGAAACTGCATGACCGGAAATCGTAACCGACGAGTTCTGAAGTGTTGCATTCGGGATCGAACTGATCGTCAGAACACCAGAACTGCTGAGAGAGATCGTTGCTCCGCTGCCGCTAACAGTAGCCGGAGCGTAAGCCGTGCCTCCTGCGTTTCCTGCGAGAATCTGTCCTGCGCTCGGAACTGTGTTTGGAACAATCGCTGCCTTGGTCTGGACATCATTCGTCACGCTGCCCAGACCGACATCGCTGGATGACAGTGAAAGCGAGCCGCCTAATGAAAGAGCGTGACCGGAGATGGTGACTGAACTGTTCTGCAGAGTCGCGTTAGGGATCGAGCTGATCGTCAGGAGGCCTGCACTCGACATCGTAATAGTGGCTCCAGAGCCTGAGACCGTCTGCGGAGCGTACGCGGTGCCTCCAGCATTGCCGACGAGCACCTGACCGGATGATGGTGCCGTATTTGGAACGATAGCCGCCTTCGTTTGAACATCATTGGTCACGCTGCCAAGACCCACGTCCGAAGCCACTGGCTGGGAAATGGTGGTAGACCCGTCATCTGCGATTGAACGTATCCAGTTGGAAGCTGTTGCCGTGCGGCTCTGTACCCCGTGTTTAACGGTACCAGCGTCATCCTTGACTGCCAGATTCTTGCTGGTGGAATCAACGTAGATAGCCCCTTTGCCAGCGGCAGGCGTGGACGGGGCAGCGATAGCGGTTGCGAGAACGCTTCCAGCTGCTGGCGTTGCGTTTGGGATATTCGCCAGCGTAGCGACCAGCGTTCCGCTCGTAGTCACATCCCCAGAGAGATCACCGTTCGTGATGGAAGCTGCTCCAGAGAACTTCGTCAGATTCCCGCTTGCCGGAGATCCAGTGGTGGTGACTGTTCCGCCTCCAGCAGGGCTATTCCAAACCAGGTCAAAATCAGCATTGCTCGCCTTCGCGAGAACTTGGTTAGTCGTCCCGCCTGGGATCACTCCTCCGCCACCACCAGCATCGTGCTCGACCTCAAGTTGATTGACGAATATCTGTACCGCTCCCTGATCATAGTTCGGCTTTGGAACCTTCTGCAGGCTCTTGATCAACAGCGGTTTGTTCAGAAACGCCATCTCTTACTGAATCCCTCGTGCCCAAACTCCTGTCCACGTCCATATTCCCGAAGTCTGAGCATTGATTGAAATTCCCACGTACTGGCCTTGGCGACCCGTGAAGTCCAAGACACCGGACTGCGCATCCTTACCCCCACCCAGGTTGGAACCTGCTCCTCCTGGTTGCCACGCACACGCCATGATACCGGAAGCAGATACAACCGTGACGTAAGCACTGGCAAACAATATCCCTGAATCCGCAGTCGCAGCCTGCGCTATGGTCTGCGTCAAGGCTGCTACGGACGTGTCGGAAGTGCTTTGTCCGCTGCCGATACGGACAGTCAAGGTCGCTGCCGTTGTTCCAGCCGCACTCTTGGAGACGTGGACGATCCATTCAAATCGCATCCCGACTTGAAGCCCGTACGAAGGGATCAGCAATCCGGAATTGGTGACGTAGGTGTCAACGGAATTACTTTGTCCGGAAGTAACCAGCATCTGGTTGGCCGAAAAGATGCCTCGATGAACACCGCTATCGTCGGTTTGGAGTGCTTTTTTAGTTGTCGAATCCACCCACAGAACCGACTTGGACGAAGCCGGAGTAGTGGGAGCGGTTTGATTGTCAATTAGTATGTCTGCCATGGTATTGTTCTTCTGTGGTTTACGCTATCTTTCTCAGTTTCAAAACGGAAGGATAAATAATTGTGGTTCCAGCTGCCTGCGCTTGAACCTGCACCGTTACGATGCCAGCGGTAACGCCAGTTCTCAGGAGAGCCTTTATGAAAGCGTGCTCGGCTGTGCTGGCAGTCGTCCAGATAGCCGTACCAACCTGCGTGTTTATCTGGTTGGTACCACCGCTCGAAGCAGCGAGAGTAGCTGGTCCGAAAACGAAGTAAGTGCCCCATGCAGCGGAATCCGGTGTGGGAGAAGTAGTGAAAAGCGTAAATTTCACACCGGAAGCACCGGAAGTCTGCCCGACAACCATCGACTCGACTTCGTACACGGAATTGGCTGCGACGGGAGCACTCAGGATGTCCAGATTAGTCGTGGCTGTAGTGCTGAAATTATTCGGACCATTGGTCACCACTATATCCCAAGCTCCAACAACAATCTGCGGTTCGCCTCGGACCATTACTCGTGCGTCCTCAGTCGCAACAAAGCGATCTGAACCGCTCATTGTCAGTCTTTGAAACTGCTGCAGGAACTCTCCCTGCCGGAGAATGAAGAAGGGCTGTTCGTAGTTTCCCTTGCCGCTGAGGATACCTAATGAGTTGGCAGGATCGTAAATCGTTTCACGTCCCGTTCCTCCCAAGGTAAGGCGATTAGTGGAAGAGAGCGTTGCCCTGGTTGGCTGCAGGAGATTGCCAGTGTCTGGTACCGAGTAGGATACAGTATAATCATTGAACGTGACTGGAGCAGGTTGTCCGGTGCCTCCAGTTGAACTCAGGGTATTCGTGAGCGTGTTGTAGGTCAGGTTCGCGCCAATAGTCACCAATCCCTGCACACCGTTCGACAGTTGGACAATGCCAGTGCCCGTGGAGCGTTTGCCAAGTTTGCCTGTCGTATCGGCAAATTCCACCAGTTCACCGACGACTGAGACGTTCGTGTTGGTCGAGAAGTCGCCACCGACAGGAGGCGGAGCAGTCCCTGTCTGGAGAAGAATGTTATCGAGGTAAAATCCAATGTTCGCTCCCGCACCTGCGACGGCAATCACGAGAGCGTTCACAGGGCTGAATCCTGTGTTGAAAGAAGAAACTGGGATCACTACCTGCTGATAGGTCGTGAAGTTGTTCCCGTTCAGCCCGAACAACCCTGGCTTTACAGTCACGACGGATCCAGAGACCACGCCACTATTCATCCAGTAAACGCTGAACGACTTAGAATTGGGCCAAGCCGGAGACTTAAACCGGAGCTGCAGTACCAGTGAAGCGTAATTACTCAGGACCACGGTACCAGCAGCAGGCTTTGTGAACGAGATTTGATCGGCCTGGGCTGCGTTCGTTCCCTCGACATCCTTCAATCCAGCGAAAGGATTGTTGGTCGAGTTCGGGTTAAACGTCCCACTGGCCGATGTCGTCCACTCGGTGTTCTCCAGATAGATGAACTCGTTCGTGATGAGCGGAGTAGAAGATCCGGCAGCGATGTACGCGGTCGTGTCCCTTACCTGGCTCAAGGGATTAACAGGAGGTTCCAGCGGCGGACCAGCAGGTATCCCCGTGATCGCGACTGCTGTCCCCAGATTGGTCAGAGCGAAAGTATCGATTCGGTCATTAGTAGGGTCGGACGCTGCAAGGGTGATATTGGTCTGAGGCGAGGTGTAGATGATTCCGTTGATCATGTACTGAGCTGCGCTCACAATGAAGTTGAGCCCAGTGCCAGTCCATGCCACTCCACCTCCGGAAATGATCCTGCTGCCCTGCCCTGGGATCACAGGCACCGGAAGACCGACTACCGTGACTTGGGAGAAGTCTATGTCTGCCGCAGCTAGCGGAGCAGGATTGGCTGGCTTTTGTACAAAATGAGTGGACGTCTCCAACTCCATCTGCTGCTTAACATTCGCCATCTCCTTAGATCACCTCCGTCCAATGCACATTGTTCGTGCCTGCGTTGTAGTCGAATGGGATACCCTGACCTGGATCAGTGTCATCGGCAGGTCCAGCATCCAGCCTGAAATGGAATCCGGTGCGGATGATTGCCATTGTCCCGACACTAAGGGTTGCAGTCGCCACTGTTGCCACGAGAGTCGGTGTAATCGTCTTGAGTGAGTTGACGTCTGGGAAGTAGAGCAATCGCTGAGCAGCAGGCGGGACAGGTGGGACAGGTGTAGGATAAACGAAGCCTAATTCATCCTGGCAGACTGCAGTCAACGTTGAAACCGTACCTCCAGACCACGGTGAGGTCTCGCACCAGTAGTGATGCCGCTTACAAAAGTTCCATTGCAGTTTCTGACCTTGAGCCCTGAGTTGATCGATCTGGTTCTGGAGTGCTTCCTGAGCCCTGTTTTCAGCGTTGGCGGCTAACGCCATTTTAGCCTGCAGATCGTCGTTGCCTCCCTGGTCAAACTCCGTCAGACAATCGGAAAACGCACCCTGCACCACGAAGGTTGCCCACTTATCGAGAAACGGAATCCACCTCCAAGTCGAGCCAACAGTTGGCGAATCGGTTGTAGTATCAACGGTCTGAAAACATTCGTTTGTGGTACGGTCAAACACGATGTCAGCTCGAACATAGCTCTTTCCAACCACATACGGTACGATCGTGTACGTCGGCATCGGCATCATATGCTTCACGAAAACTGTGGTCAAACCTCCGGCACAGCAGACATCGATGCCTTTCTCGCTGGGATGAAATGACAGCCCCCTGGCACTGCTGCAGCAACCGTTAGCGCGAGGGTTACTGCTATAGACGCCGATCACCCTTCCCAGTGCCCTTCGACACCTCTGATCATAATCGATGAAGGTATCGATGGGGGCTGTCATTTGTTCCCAGTACGTTACGTCTGTCGGCACTGTTCCTACTGGCGGATCAGTCGGAGCAGTCGCAAGCACTCGGTAGTAAAGCTGGTTGGTAAGGTAGTACACTTCCTCGGGCAGACCGTCAGCATCGCTCACCCTTTTGTACTGATCAGTCGGAGTCCAAATCTGGCGGAAGGCACGCTCCTCGGTCAGTTCCCATTCCGGCCAGTTCCATGCTCCGTAGACTGATTCCACCCGCTCATTGATATGGTCGAGGGCTGCTCGTGCCATGTCCTGAGGGATCTCGGCAATCGGATCCCTGCCCCAGAGCCGTACCACCCGATCAAAGACTGATTTAAATTTAACTGTCCTCATTGGTTCGTGCTGGGCTGCTCTATCGAAACCCATAGGTCGATGACACCTGGGGTTCCTGCCGTAGTTTTAAACGAGATACCAGATTGCATCGGGATCGGCCATTGGAAATTGATGACTGAAGGGAAACCTGTCGCTGGATCGGCAACAGCTATCGAAGGCACAATGATCGCAGGGCTTGCTGCTCTGTCCTGAATCTGAATCGTCCATCCCGTTCCAACGTTGCTACATACAATCACAAGTTGCCTGAGAGCCACCGTCTTTGTGTAGAGATCGATGGTTCCACCAGCTGTAATCCTAAAATGTTTAGCAGGGATCACGTTTCGGGAAGCAGTTCGGATTGTCCCTCTTTATCCGTCCCACAAACTTTTTGTCGTTCCACGAGTCACCATTCTGGACAGCTTTAGCCGCGTAATACGGGTGGATCACAGCAGTTCTGCGTAGAGAACTCTTTGGACTGTAGGAAGTGTGAGCAAATTCGTCATTCATGCGCTTTTGCTCTCTCTGCGCCTCCCTGTGCTGCCGTAGCGCAGTGACCCTCATCCAGTCGCGGAACGTCGAAACAAGCTGGTTCTGGCTCGTTTTAAGGATGTGCAACGCCATTGGATCCATGTTCTTGACGAACCCGTAATCCTCGATGTGGCGCATAGCCTCACGCACCACCAGCGCGTCAATGCTGTCGCTCATAACGATTCGCTCAGACGGTGCCCCTGATCACGTCCTGTGTTCCTCTCAGAACTGGGGGC
>Ga0126379_10002597_pt1 | contig 11534 bp, 19 predicted proteins | sample PanSoiMetPlot_24_FD_92640 | JGI IMG/M metagenome (GOLD analysis project Ga0126379, IMG submission 92640) | Tropical forest soil microbial communities from Panama - MetaG Plot_24 | ecosystem: Environmental > Terrestrial > Soil > Tropical forest > Bulk soil | place: Panama | collected 2016-02-17
GTGCTTAGTGAAAGGTCGCTCTAACAGAGCCTCTCATCCCCGTATGTTCCGTTGCTCCGGCGTACGGGGGTGGGGGGGTCTGCTACGAACGGTAGTAGGCTAACCAAACCAACGAAAGGTTAATCAGAACAATGCACGAAGTACATGGTAACAGGGCGGTGTACGGGAACAACACTCCCGCATGGCACCGCATCGGTCAGGTATTGGACGGATGCTTCACGGCCGAGCAGGCGATTCAGGTCATCAACCCTGACCGCATCCCCGTCGAATCGTGGGCTGCCGGCGTGCAGGACCCCGTGACCGGCGAATGGTTCAAAACCAACGAGTTCACCGGGACTATCGTAAAGGAGGACGGGAAAGTAAAAGTGTTCGACTTCCCGTCGCCCGACCACAAGATCGTCCAAGACTGGGAGCAGATGGCGTGGATGGACGCGATCGTCGGTGCCGCTGACGGTGCCCACTACGAGGCTGCCGTGAAGCTGCGCGGCGGCACTCAGACCGCGCTGACAATCAACCTCGGCGAGGTGCACCTGGACGAGAACGGCCGGAACGACGTCAACTACAAGTACCTGTTCGGTTTCAACTCGCATAATCGTTCGTGGCAGTTGGGTGCCAAGTTCGCCAACATTCGTGGTGACTGTGCGAACTGTGCGGCGATGATCCTGGGGAATAAGACGGCCCCAGAGTTCAAGACGAAGCACACGACCAACATCATGAACCGTGTCGCTCTCGCTCAGAAGGTGTTGGGCTTGGAAGTCGAGTGGTCGCGAATCTTCTTCGAGGTCGCCGAGGAGCTGATCCAGACGAAGATGAGTGATAACGACTTCCAGCGGCTGCTGGACAACGTGTTTGTGATCGATGGCGAGAAGGATGTCGAGGCGACCGAGACGACGAGAGCCATCTACATGCTGTCCCCCGCGCAGTCCAATCTGTTCGGGACGTGGTGGGGCGGGTTTAATGCGGTCACCTATTACAACGACTGGAATACGGTCGTGAGGGGAAGCAATCGTTCGAGTGCCGACGAGATGCGGTTCTTCCGCCAGTTCGACGACACCAAGAACATCAAGCAGCGGGCGTGGGATGCCACCGTTGAGATGGCGGGGCTGTAATGGCTGCCATCATTGTGTGTGACGTGGATGGCTGCGACGGCGAAGGCCAGTACAGCAGCGGCTGCAGCGCCGGCCGAGGAGGAGACGATCGGCGTGGACCCGCAGGTGACGACCACCAAGACCAAGGAGCCATTTGCGCCTCATGCGGGCGCCTTCTGAGCTTTCAGGGGGTGTGACCATGCCCCAGAACGCCGACTCTGGGCGCGTTATCGAGTTGACCCGTCTGTTGGGTGTCGCCCGAATGGTCCTTGATCGTTGTGCTAACACCTACCACGATCCCGAAGCGGAGGGAGTGGCGCAGCAGATCGTGGACTTCATCGGGCACCGAGTCACTGACGAGCCGCCACATCTCCGTGTCCTGATTGAGAAAATGGCCGAGGCCATCTCGGTTAGCGCCGACTACTTCAACGCCCGCGACGAGATGAATGGCGCTGTTCACGCCCCCGCTCCCGTCAGGAAGTCGCCTATCACCGAGGTCGTCAACGACGCCCTGGAGTCATGGCGCAGGTGGGAGTTCGGGGTATCCCCAAACCCCAGGTCAGAGCCATGACACAGAACGCCGATACGGGGGGACGTTATCTGCCATGAGTCTCTTCGTTTGCGAAGCTTGTGGCGCAGTTGAGAACACGGCGCTCGGGCACTACTGGGGCCGTCACCTCTACCCGCCAACTCCGCTCGATGAGCAGGTCATCACTCATATGGCGCTGTGCTCTGAGTGTGCGTTCGGAACCTGGCACGGCAAGTTTCCGAAGGTCCAGTGGGACGGCAAGCGAGAAGTTATCAACCCGCCCCCTAACCCCAGGTCAGAGGCGATCAAAACCGAGAAGGTGAGGTGGCACTGATGGCGTCCTCAAACGCCGATACGGGGGGACGTTATCGGTTGGCCCTCTGGCTGGCACAGAAGTTCGGTCGATGCCTGACCGACCGATGCACCTGCCCCTGCCACATCCCGCCACCGTGGAGCAAGCCATGACCTCAAACGCCGACCCGGGGCGCGTTATGGAGTGGCCTTCGGGCCTCTACGTCGGTGGCTACGCCCCAGGTGACCCTCGCGTTGTCCTGATGGAGCGCGCCCATCACGAAACCGCCGAGGGATTCGTAGTCGTGAAGGCGTCCGAGATAAAAGCCGTGTTCCAGATGAGGGTTTGTCGTTCGACGCGGGTGTTCGACCGTGACGAGGACGGACCCACTAAGCCCATGACCGCCCACTGTGTTGAGGAAGCAGGGCACCGCACCAGCCACTCGAACGGCTACTACACCTGGCGCGACCCCCTGCCCCATATCCCCAGTTCAGGGGCAGGTCAGGATGCCTAGTCCGGATAAGGCCCAATATCGGCAGTCCAACGTTGTACTTTGTCCGAACTGCGGAGCGACGGTCCGGTATCCGCAAGACCACATTAGGCCGCATAAGGTGAAGGATGACGCGGAGGACGCGCTGTCGTGGGTTAGGGGCGTGTGATGTGTCCAACGGGCGGAAAGGAGGTATTGCTTATAGGCGAATAGCGTGCTAGAGTGGTCCCCGTGCCACGAAGCCTCTGGTTGTCGGCGTGCGGCCCGTTCGAGTCGGGCTACGGGACGATGGACGAGACAACTCAACCTGCCGCCGGATACTCAGGTCCCGCCAACGGTCCAGTCTGTCTCGTCCATCACCAGCCCCGTCCATCCGTTTTTCACTCTCCTTGTGGCGGATGGGCGGGGCTTTATCGTATCGAGAATGTTAGGAGCAACGAATGGAGTATAGTCGTAATCAACTGAGGGTGCTGTGGTTTCTGAAGCGCCACGGCCCGCTAGTGAGGAGCCTAGACGAGCTAGGCCCGACGAAGCCAGGGATCGTGAGCATAATCGGCGGGGAGTTAGATATTCGCACCCACACGATCTCGTACATACTTCGCGAACTGGAGTCAGAGTCGCTCATCATCCGGTCGTATGTCCGCCCTAAGTCGTCGTTCAACGACAAGGGCGGCTACAACCCGATGATTCGCTTGGAGTTGGTGGATCCGTCGATGTGGCTGCCGGAGATGCCGCCGCCGTTACCGTTAAGCGCGGTCATAGCTCACGAGAACGAGGATCTCGAGGAGCGGGTACTGTCGCAGGCTGACGAGCCAACCTATGAGCGGGTGATCAGCGCGCTGTTGGATCGTAACACGGAGCTACAGGGTCAGATCGACAAGCTCGTGCAGGTCGTGAAGGATCAGGCTGCCGAGAACGACACGCTGAAGAAGCAGGTGGAGCGGTCGAGGGGGACGGGCAGAGTGAGCGGTCGGCTGTCACAACGGGTGCAGGACGCGTTGACGGTGGAGCAATGGGACAATCTGCGGAAGAGGTAGACGAGGATCGGATCGACGAGTGGCTGTGGTGCTACGACGGCGACCTGTGGGAAGAGGACATGCGGAGACAAGGCTGGGCGGTGTCAGGCGAGTCTAGCTGGATCGCCGAGATACTGTGCGAGAGCCGCTGGGGCTGGAAGCCGCAATGGAAAACTGTCGTGCCGAGTAGGCTGTGGGATGCGGGCACGCCATCGTGTGTCGTATGGAAAGGACAGAAATGATATCGATGGGTGAGATCAAGAACGAGGCCGGGTTTGTGGACACGGACGCGTTGATGGCCCGCAAGCTGTGTGAGCTGTCGTTCGGTCACGAACCCGACTGCATAATGAACTGGCAGACGGACGACGAGACGGAGCGATGGTCTGTCGTGTTCTGGTGGCAGGGCGATAGCGAGGAGTACCCGCAAGGGTGGTATCGGGTCGACGACGAGTCCCTGTTCTCGTGCCTGTGGCGGGCGCTCATGGAGTACGGCGAGACGGACAAGACGCTGGCGAAGTGGACTGACGAGATGATGACCTCGCACCACGACAGGTTACGAGCGAGATACAAGGAGTTGCGAGAGAACCGCTCCGTAGGCTAGCCTAGTGAGCCGTCTAGAGCGTCGAAACCCCCCGTGTTGGGTACGGGGGGTTTCGTTACGTTTGGCCTCAACCAACCCACACGATCCTGACGAAAGAGGGAACCTGACAACCCACAGGATCGAGGACGAGTGTAGCCGTGATCAAGTGTACCCGTCAAGCCGATGTTCCCCCCCCGTACCCCCCCTTCTTTTAAGATCAACATACAGGTTCGCACGGTATGGGGTGTATGGGAGAGTGGTCTTAACAATGCATTTCATTCGTTTCACTTGATTCTAAATCTACCCTTGCGCGCCGTAGGGGCAGAGGTCTAAACTGACGGGATACCTGATGAATCTGCTCTCTAGAGCAGCACAACGAAAGAGGGAGACGAGCCGTGGCGATTCAGTTTGATCCGTCCGCGTCCGATTTCGACCCTACAGATCCGACGACTTTCCCATCGTCGCTGGACAAGATCAAAGAGGTCGAGGGACACGACGCTCACACATTCGACACTATCTACAGCGGCACATACGACAGCAAAGGACATTCCCGCAGGTTCACGTGGGGACCTCGCAAAAGGCGTCAAGAAGTCTGCTTGCCATCCCATGAGTACGACGAGATCATGGCGATTAAGGCAAAGTGGTCGGCGATTTATGACAACAATACCGACATCGTCAAAGACGCGATGGGTATATGGCGGAAGGTAAGACGAGCACAGATAAAGCACCCCGAAGCCTACCACGAAATCGTTGAGATACTAGAGCGGTTCACCGCTTGGGCTGACACCGAGCAGCAGTTAATAGACCGTCAACGCCACGAAGATCAGCTAGAGGATATGGAGCAGATGTTACTAGCTGCGAGTCGCGACCCAGAGGAACTAGCTCATGCTGTATTGCAAGCCGAGCGGGCTGCTATGCTAATGAGCTTCCCGTCATTTCGTCGTCAGGCTGCTACTGTGATTGACAGGTATCGGCGATGACGGATCCTGAATGGGTAATCGACGCTCGTCAGTTTCTATACAAGCACTTAAACGATCCTTGGATATGGCAAGTACACACCAACGAAACAGACGAGCACGGCGACTCTATGACACTCGATGACGACCTAAAGTTCCCGCCCGCGGAGGCATCGCTTGTTCTTGATATGGCAGAGTTAGACGGTATCTCGCTGGAAGAGTTTAAGGCTAGGTCGGCAGTACACCTAGCTAGACTCCGCTACGAACAGGCGGTGTTTCTCACTCAGTTCGTCGACGAGGAGACGGCTGATGGGTTAAGAGATATGGCGGAGTACGTCATAAAAGTAGCTACAGAAGTGTTGACTGAGATTCGTCCCGAATACCTCTATCTGCTACCCTCGCCATGACTCTAGGCCCCTACTGCGAGTGTGGTTGCGGGGAGAGAGTGAAGCATCAAGCTAACGGGGTGTGGTCACGGTGGAAGCAGGGACATCAGTATCGTCGGGTCGGGAACGTATTGTCCACCGAGCCATTAACCCGCTCCTCGCCACGTTACCGGAGCGATTCGACACGTTCCGCAAAGAGCAAGTCAGGGCGGTCGACGAAGTCATCCGAGGCTACGATCGTGGAGCTAAGGTCGTGGTACTTGACGCGCCTACAGGAAGCGGCAAAACACTCATAGGTGAGACGGTTAGGCGGATGGCGGGGGCAAGGTCCGCTATCTATGTGTGTTCGGACAAGCAGTTGCAGGCCCAGTTCGCGAGAGAGTTTCGTTATTCGCGTGTGCTGATGGGGAGGGCGAACTATCCTACCGTACATTTTGCAGAGAACTTCCGACCCGGCGACATCGGTTCCGTGTCCTGTGACGACTGCACGAAGACGGAGAAGAGTCCTTGTTCGCTATGTCCCGACAAGCACGAATGCCCCTACGAGATGGCGAAACGGGCCGCGCTGGCGAGTTTTCTGCCAGTCGTGAACACGGCGTACGCGTTGACGGAATGGAACGGGCCGGGGAGATTCTCGGGGAGGCCGTTTATTATCGTTGATGAGGCGGACCTGTTGGAAGGGGCGCTGATGAACCATGTCAGTGTGGACGTGTCGCGTCGTCGTATGGACAGGTACGGGTGGGATGCGCCGAAGCTGACCGTTGAGGCCGACTGGAGGAGGTGGTGCGACGAGAAAGCAGACGAGACACAGCGGATGATGTGGCCGTTGTTGCGGAGGAAGCTGGACATCCGCCAGGCTAAGGAGCTACGGTACTTGCGCGGGCTGAACGAGAACTTAAGTCGTATCGTCAGGGACATTGACTCAGGGGAGTCGTCGTGGGTGTACGACGGGGATCGTGAAAGGGTGTCGTTCAAGCCGGCGAAGGTGAGAGGCTATGGGAAGGAGATGCTATGGCGGCACGGTAAACGATGGCTGCTGATGAGTGCCAGTATAGGGTCGTCGGACGAGCTGATGTGGTCGTTGGGCATGGACGGGGACTATCAGACGGTTAGGTTGGGGTCGTCTTTTCCTATTCGTAATAGGCTGGTGAAGGTTAGGGCGGTGGGCGACATGACCAGGAAGGCTGGGGGCAGGAACGATGGGGCTATGGTTGCTGCTACTCGTCGAATCGTTGCTGCTCATCCTGGCGATAGGGTTATCGTTCACACTGTCTCGTACGACCGCGCGCTTAGAGTATCTGGAGCGTTACGTGCGGTCCTGCCCGACCGAAAAGTTATTGGCTATACGACCAGTCTTAGCCGTGATAGTGCACTCGCTCTATACAAAGCAACGGAGGGCAGCGTTCTCGTTGGTCCTAGTCTTGACCGCGGCATTGATCTGCCCGGTGATTTATGTAGGGTCCAGGTGATACTGAAAGTGCCGTTCCCCAACAAAGGCGATAAGGTCGTCAACGCACGGTATTACAGTGGGCGGGAAGGGAAGACGTGGTACACGCTGAACACCGTGAGGACGTTGGTACAGATGACAGGGAGAGCGGTACGAAGTGATACGGATTGGGCTGTCACATATATACTTGACAGCGCGTTCGGTGACATACTATGGTGTAACGGCGGGAGAAGTATGTTCCCGCAATGGTGGAAAGATGCCCTCGTGTGGGAGAGAGAAGGTAGGGATGAGCGAAGAGTTTGATCCATTCGCGCCGGGCAGCAACCTGAAGGAGAACTTCGACGGGACGATCACATCCGTCAAGTTCGAGAAGCAGGAGAACGGCGACAACTACACCGCACACATGATTGTGCACGCCGACGATGGGGACGAGCCGGAGTCGTTCCTAAGTTTGGGGAGGGACTGGGTGAGCTACGATGGCGGGAGGTCAGTGGAGCACCCGCGAGGGAATAATAGCAAGTTCAACGCCCAGACGACATACAGCGAGTTCATTGTGTTCGCTATGGGTGGGTTCGACGGGGATACGGATGATGAGAACGCCAGGACCGTGAACGTGGAGAAGGGGTTAGGAGCCGCGCAGGTGATGCGGGAGAGGAACAGGCAGCTTGATAACCGTGGCCCGCAGATGGCCGACCTGTGGTTGGGGCTACGATTCCACTTCGATGTCGTGAAGCGGAAGTCGAGGCAAAGAGTGGTGACGAAGACAGAGACAGGGGAGAAGGTAGAGTGGACGGACGGGACGACAGACAGGATGCTGCCAGTCAGGTTTTTAGGGGTACAGGGCGTACAGCAAACGATGGTCGTGGACCCCGTGCAACCGTCCGTCTCCGCCGTCGCTGCTACTGCTGCGCCACCCCCTGCCGCTGCGCCTACGTCGGGGAACGTGACCCATCCGGCCCTCGCTAGCCTGTCGCCAGAGGACCAGGCCAAGCTACGTGAGTTGGCGAGGAGCACGGATTTTGGCGGTTTCGTAGATGGTGTGATGGGGTTGCAGACCTCTAATGGGTCGAGTATGCTCGAAATACCCCCGATCATTCAGGCGTTGGCGGATGAAACATTCTACGCTTCACTGAGAACTTAACTCCGCCCGCTTGTATTTAGGTAGGGAAGGCGATACATTGAGTCTACCAGCGGAGAAGGAGAGGTATGGCTAGAGGAGCAGTCGACTACGAGCTTGTCATCTACGACGAACTGCCGCCCCCGGCAGCGAGAGGTGGGGGAAGGAGTATCCTGAACACTCAGCTTGAGACGATTCAGGATAACGAGGAGGCGCACGGTCGCCCGGTCAGGATCGGCCTGTACACGCAGGGGACGGCAGCCACCGCCGCCAAGAACGTGCTGCAGCAGCGGTACGGGAGGAATCCGGCCGTGAAGGGCTGGAAGTTTTACACGCGTCCCGTGCCGCAGAACACGAGTCCCGACTCGGACACGTATCGTGGGCTGTTCGCGGTGTACACGCCAGAGCAGGTTGTGGACGGCGCCTGGGAAGCGCACCAGAAGGCAGAAGAGAAGAGGATCGCGGATCTGAAGGCGGCCAGGGAGGCCGCGATTGAGGAGGAGGAGTTCGAGGAGGACGAGGACGAGGACGAGGAAGAGACAGGGTAGTGGGTGAGGGCGAGGTAGCCAATCGCCCTGATGTTATAGTGAACGGGGAGGAAGTACAGTATCGTGCTTCCTCCCTAGGTTCGTGTACCAGGGCGTTAGCAGCGGCACGGCAGGAGTTGGAGCCGTGGCGGGGGAGTTTGCCGGCGAAGATCGCCGAGGTGTTCGAGCGGGGACATAAGGCTGAGGAGTACGGGAAGGCGTGGTTCAAGGAGAGAGGATGGGCGGTAACTGACGAACAGCGAGAAGTGGTCGTTGGTGTTACTGGTCGCATTAGTGTTATCGGTCACATTGATTACATTGTCAGTCGTCACGGGGGTGATGTTCGCCCCATTCTCGTAGACAGCAAGAGCCAGAGTGAGGACGAGTTCGCGAAGCCGAGCATTAAGGATAGCACGTTCTGGCATAAGTACAAGTGGCAGTTTAGCGTGTACGCGCTGGGGACAGGGCTGGCGATCGCCGTGCAGCGGATAGGACCAGACGGCACCGTGAAGCTTGAGGTCGTGGGGGAGTTGTACGGCGAGGCGGATGTGAGGGCGCGTGTGTTGCAGGTCGAGGCGATGGCTCGCGGGGATCTGAAGGGAGTCGTGTGCGACAAGGATGACTTCCCCTGCCCGTACTGGAAGTTGTTGCATCCGGCGACACAGTGGGAGGAACGGGAGGACGAGACACTCGCCGACCTCGCGTTACACTATAAACGTTTGGCCGTGGAGATCGACCCGCTAGTGAAGCGAAGGGCTGAGTTGCGGGAGAAGCTGATAGAGCACATGGGCGAGGGTAAGGTGGAGGAGACGATCAGCGGGATACAGGTGAGTGTCGTGAAGAGTACGGTTAAGGAGAAGATCGTGCCGGAGCATTACCAGACGCGGGTGAACGTTGTGCTGCCTAAGGAGAATGTTAATGCTGCACGCCCCGACGACTCGTAGGGAACGGATCGTACTATATGGAGATCGAGGCGACGGTAAGTCAAGTTCCTATATTAGTATCGCTGACTGGCTCGAGAAAACACATAGCGATAGGCGAGTATGGCTGGTCGATAGCGACAAAGGCTGGGACGGGAACCGGGCCGAAGATGGCAGTCTGGACGCCTACGTCCGTGTGCTGCGTGTCGATAAGGAAACGTTCGGGGGGGACAGCGGATGGCTCGCACAGGTTCGCAAGATTAGAGGTCAAGTACACCCTGACGACTGGTTTGTCGTCGATCTCCAAACTCACGCCTGGGAAGGCGCGCAGCGATGGTATTGGGGGCAGAAAACCGGCAACGACTCGCTCGCGGAGCTTTGGCTTAGGAACCGAGCGCAGGACATCGCGGGAGATCATGGTACGAACTGGGGTGTGATCAACAAGTTCTACGGCGAGTTTACCAGTGCTGTCGTGAACCTACCGTGTCACGTCATGCTGCTGGCTAGTGCCGCCCCGATACGTATGCCAAACGAGGGCGGGAAAGGCGGGGACGATCTGGATACAAGGTCGTTCTACGATGGCGTGGGGATGCGGATAGAGGGGCAGAAGGATTTAAGAGGCGAAGGGCATACGGTTATATACTGTTTCGAGGCGAACGGTAAGTACAGGTACACGACCGTGAAGGAACGCGGGCCGTTGGGTAGGGTGAGGCGGAGGCGGATGACTAACGAGGATGTTACGGACACAGGGTTCGTGCCGGGGTATTTGATAAGGGTGTGCGGATGGAGGCCATAGATGTACAAGTGCCTAAGGTGCGGCCGTCTGTTCGAGTCGTCTGAGGAAGCGTTGGATCACTACGTTGAGGAGCATTGGGACTGTGAACGTGAAGGAAACGAAAAGGAATCAGTATACAGTTACGTTGACGAGGTTCGAGAAGGATAGGATCGCGTATTTGTTGACGTAGGAGTACAAGCGGATACTGGCGCTGGAGGTGGACGAGAGCAGAGGGTTCACTGTCGCCGCTAAGGTCGCGTCGCTCGTGGATGCGAAGGAGATGGCGGAGGCGTTCGGGGCGGTAATAGAGTGATCCTAGGCGTGCGGGTGAGCATCAATAGCCCCGTCAACCAGGATGCTACTGTCGTGCTGATAACCAAGACGGAGCAGGAACCGGACGGTAAGATACAGCAGTATTACGTTAGTCATTTCGTCTGGTCACCGTACCGCGGGCTTGACATGCTGGACGTGCAGGATGTGGCGTTCGCTGGCACTAAGGTTCTGGTGACCGCCCCTCACTTTTATGAGTCTGGAAGTGCTCGTCAGCCCGGCGGAACCTAAAGCCCTCCGGTCGTTGGGTGTCACGTCGTCGGTGCCGGAAAGGTACGGTGCCGACTTCCTCATACCGTCACCGGTGTTTGGGCGCGTGGGGGTACAGCGGAAGGAGATCGGTGATCTGGTCGCGAGTATCCATGACGGTAGGGTCGAGCGGGAGGTGTGGCAGCAAAGAGGACTGGGGCAGGCGATATGGCTGATAGAGGGGCGGGTGGAGTGGACCGCCGACGAGCTGTTGTTGTCATCCGCGACGAGGCAGAGATACACGCGGGCGATGCACCTGGGAGTGCTTTTGAGCCTGCAATCCTACGGATGCTGGATGTTGAGCAGTACATCGCTGCAGGACTCTATCGTATTACTGTCCTTATTGAAGCGGTGGCTGACGAAGGAGAAGCATACATCGTTATTGCGGCGGCCAAGTATGAAGAGTCAAGTAGCCGGGGATCTGACGGACCAGAGGATACACGTGATGCAGGGGTTCCCAGGGGTGGGGTACGAGCGGGCGAAGAGGATCGTTGAAGTGTGCGAGGGGCTGCCTTTCGTTATGTCGCATGACCTGACGGACGTGCCGGGCGTGGGGGTTGGGTTGGCTAGTGTCGTGGAGAAGATCGTCGGTGAGTCGCATGAGTGACGACATGAGGAGGCGCGTTGAGGTACGAGCGCAAATACTGGGGTGTAAAAGCTGTGGTCTACGATCAACCTGTCGTCAACCAGTCCCTTTTAGCGGGGCTAATCCTTCGCCGCTGGTCGTCGTCGGTGAGGCTCCAGGGAAAGAGGAGGACGCTAGTGGTAAACCTTTCGTTGGGCCAGCCGGACGATATCTACGGCGAGCTATTGACACAGCGATGGGGCAAGA